>Ga0182024_10003269_pt1 | contig 38822 bp, 34 predicted proteins | sample P32metaG_FD_120480 | JGI IMG/M metagenome (GOLD analysis project Ga0182024, IMG submission 120480) | Permafrost microbial communities from Stordalen Mire, Sweden - P3-2 metaG (Illumina Assembly) | ecosystem: Environmental > Terrestrial > Soil > Wetlands > Permafrost | place: Sweden: Stordalen...
ACCGCGATTGTCGCGCCCATGACCACTGGGAGCCACCCAGCGCCCTTCCGCATTGCCGTAAGGCATGGCGGCAAGCACGGTCTCATTCTGCTTGATCAGATTCGCACGATCGACAAGACCCGCTTGGTAAAACGCGCCGGAGCCGTTGTCCCGGCAGTTCTGAATGCCACTCTGGCCGCTCTAGGGGAAATCTTCGCCGAGTAGCGTACCCGCTGCAAATTGGGCCAAGCATTCAATAACCTGCAAGTTGCGTCGAAGGCTTCAGGGTAGGGCTGCTTTGCGCAGATTCAATGGCGGCGTCCATCTCCCTCCTGAACCGGTCCGTCACCTCAGCCTTGAATCCTTCGGTGAACAAGCCTTTGCCGGCGAGGTACCTCTCCATGTTCTGAATGGGGTCGCCGGGGCTATCGCTCTGGCACTCGATGAGGCTGGGGCCATCGCCCATGCGGGCGTGAGCAATGGCTTCGTGAGCAACACGGTAAACAGCCACGGCGTCGTTTCCGTCCACAGTAATAGCCGGGAAACCGCATGCTTTTGTTTTCAAACCCGCGCCCTTGGCCTTGACCTGCGAATCGGAAATCGGCGGTTCGGGCAGCGACGTGTCCCAGGAGACAAAAATCATAGGGAGGCCGTGAACGCCGGCAAACCTCAATGCTTCATGCCACGGGCCGAGAGAATTGAGGCCATTGGTCGAAAAAACTACGGATATGTTTCGGATTTTATTGATCTTATTGGCGACTGCCACATCAATGGCAGCCTTGAGTCGAGCGGCGGTCCCGGGCCAAGGCACTGCAGGCTGGAAGAGGCGGGCAAACAGCGCTTCGAGCGGCAAACTATGGATCACATACCGGATCGGGTCACCGGTTAGGGGCACGATGCTATCTTCAGGATGCAAGTCGATAGCCACGCCCACGGTGGCTGCTTCCCTACCCGCCACAGCGGAGTTCTTACCCGATACCTTGCTTTGTCTGATAAAGGCACGGGAGCCCTCCACCAGCATGCGGCACTTGAGCATGGCGGCGTAGAGTCCATGCAGCTTCTCATTGGAGATGAGCGAGAAGCCGTTATCGGCAGCCGAAGCCGGAGCGGCGGCGCTTTGCTCTTTGCTTTTGGGTGTCATCGAGTGGGAAACCTCACCGGTTGTTGCGATTGTAGACGGTTCGGAACATCGGCCGCTTATTATGTCCGAAATGTCCGGCAGAAGTTGATCTTTTCCGCTGCGTGATGTCATAACATAAAATTATCGAAGAACAAATAATAATAACTTTGCCTTATACAGCCCCGATGCGAGACACTATCGATGTTGGCAGCAAGCTTCCGCTGGCAGGCGAATTCATGAATGCAGATCATGTAGTCTTTTTCGACACCACTCTCCGCGACGGCGAGCAATCCCCTGGTTGCAGCATGACCACGCAGGAAAAGCTCACCATGGCCCATGCCCTCGAAGATCTCAACGTGGACATCATCGAGGCCGGCTTCGCCATGGCCTCCGAGGGTGACTTCGCGGCCATTGCAACCATTACGCAAGCCATCCGTAAGCCGCGTATCGCCTCGCTGGCCCGCGCCAAGACCGAAGACATTGAGATGGCGGCCCGTGCCCTCCAGTTTGCCGACCGCGCCCGCATCCACATCTTCCTGGCCTCCAGCGACCTGCATCTCGAATACAAGCTCAAGATCGGGCGCCAGGAGGCGCTCGACCTCACAGCCGAATCCATCCGCCTGGCGCGCACGCACGTCGACGATGTCGAGTTCTCGCCCGAAGACGCCACCCGCTCCGACCGCGATTTCCTGGTCGAAATGGTCCGCGTGGCTGTCGAGGCCGGCGCAACCACCATCAACATGCCCGACACCGTCGGCTACTCGACGCCCGAAGAGTACGGCCACATGTTCCGCGAAGTTCGCGAGCGCGTTCCAGCCATCGACGCAGAAGGCATCATTCTCTCCTCGCACTGCCACGATGACCTGGGATTGGCCGTGGCCAACTCGCTGGCCGCCATTACCGCTGGCGCGCGTCAGGTCGAGTGCACCATCAACGGCATCGGCGAGCGCGCCGGCAACGCCGCTCTCGAGGAAATTGCCGCCGCCCTTTACGTCCGCGGCGACCGCTACGGCGTCTCCACTTCCATCAAGCTCGAAAACCTCTATCCAACCAGCCAGGTTCTCGGCCAACTCATCACTTTCCGCCCCTCGCCCAACAAGGCCATCGTGGGCGACAACGCATTCGCGCACGAGTCCGGCATCCATCAGCACGGCATGTTGGCCAACCCCCTCTGCTACGAGATCATGACTCCTTCGTTGGTGGGCGTGGCCAAAACGCATCTGGTGCTCGGCAAGCACTCCGGCCGCGCGGCGCTTCGCCATCGCCTGGAGCAGCTCGGCTTCACTTTAACGCGCGAGGAGTTGCAGCAGACTTACTACCGCTTCGTCGCCCTCGCCGACCGCAAGAAGAACATATACGACCAGGACCTCGTCGGCCTGTTACCCGATCAGATCCGCGAAAAACGCCGCGAGCCTGTATCGGAGTTGGACTAAGACCAGACAGGGTAAACAGTAGCGATCTGAGGACAGACCCGCATATGACCCACAATACGGCTAACATTCCGTATCGGAGGAAGGACTTCACTGCTGCAATTCACGCTGCAAAAAGGTCACAACGACTTCAGACCAAGCGAGCGGTTTATTCCACAGCGGCATTCCTTCTGAGTTGCGCGTTCGTAGTTCCGTTTTCGAAAGGGTTTCCTCTTCACTCTTATGCTGAACCGTTTGGGCGATTGTTTGTATGTTCCTCGATGGTATTGCTTGTTGTCTGGGTGATTTGTGTTGGCGTCGCGATTCAAATGTGGTTTAACGTCCGCAGCATGGAGAAGGATTAAGGAATGAAGTTGAAGATCCTAGTCACCGCCGGCGACGGCATCGGCCCCGAAGTAACCAACGAAGCAGTCGCTGTGCTGCGCGAAGTCGCATCCCTCGGCGGCCACACATTCGATTTCGAATCGAAGCGCATCGGCGGCGTCGCCATCGTGCAGGACGGTACACCGCTGCCCGCCGACACCCTTGCCGCGGCACTGGCCTCTGACGCGGTGCTGCTCGGCGCAGTGGGCGGCAACGAGTTCAATTCCCTTGCGCCCGACAAGCGTCCCGAAGCCGGCCTGTTGCAACTGCGCGCGGCCCTCGGCGGCTTCGCCAACCTGCGCCCCGCCTTCGCCCTCAAGGAGCTTGCCGTCAATAGCCCCTTGCGCCCTGAGATCATTGACGGCGCAGACATTCTCTTCATCCGCGAACTGCTCGGCGGCCTCTACTTTGGCCAGCCCCGCGAGTGGAACCGCACCACAAATGAAGCCTGGAACACCATGCGCTACACGCGTGACGAAGTCGCTCGCGTGGCTCGTGTGGCCTTCGAGCTGGCCGGCAAGCGCCGCAAGAAAGTGACCAGCGTGGACAAGGCCAATGTGCTTGAAGTCTCGCAGCTCTGGCGCGCCACGGTGATTGAAGTCGCCGCGGAGTTCCCCGGCATCACCCTCGAACACCAATACGTCGATGCCATGGCCATGCACCTGATGAACCGTCCGCGCGACTTCGACGTAGTGCTCACAGAGAATTTGTTCGGCGATATTCTGAGCGACGAATCCGGCGTCATCACCGGCTCGCTGGGCATGTTGCCCTCGGCCACCATCGGCGGCAAGGTCAATCTGTATGAACCGGTCCATGGCTCCGCGCCCGACATCGCAGGCAAGGGCCTGGCCAATCCGCTGGGAGCGATCCTGACCGGCGCATTGATTCTGCGCCACTCCGCTGGACTTGAGACGGAGGCCGTGGCCATTGAATCCTCGGTCCGCAAGGTGCTCGAAGAAGGCTTCCGCACGCCCGACCTGGCACGCGGCAACGCGCAGGGCTTCACAGTGCTTTCAACCACAGAGATGGGCGCACGAGTGCGCGAAACGGTAAAGCAGCTTCTAGCTGTTAGCTGCTAGCTTCTAGCTTTTCGTCGCAGATGGATGTTGAATCCGCAAACGAATGACGAAATGATGACGGGAACGCATTCACGCATCGCAGCAACAAATCGAGCTAACGGCTAAAAGCTAGGAGCTAAAGGCTAAAGGAGTTCCATGAATATCGAACCCAAAACGCTATTTGAAAAGGTCTGGCAGCAGCACATCGTGGTCGAGCCGCAAGGTGAGCCCACCGTGCTCTACATCGATTTGCAATTGCTGCACGAGGTCACTTCGCCGCAGGCATTCGAGGGCCTCCGCCTGGCTGGCCGCACGGTGCGCCGCCCTGAGCGTTGCATCGCCACCGTGGACCACAACGTGCCCACGACCATCGAAGGCCGGCTGAACATCGTTGACCAGATTGCCGCCAAGCAAATCGCTACGCTACGCAAAAACTGCGCCGACTTTGGCATCGAGCTTTACGACGTAAACTCGCGCGACCAGGCATCGTTCACGTCATCGGACCCGAGCTCGGCATCACCAAGCCGGGCATGACCATTGTCTGCGGCGATTCGCACACCTCGACGCACGGGGCATTTGGCGCACTTGCATTCGGCATCGGCACCAGCGAAGTGGAGCACGTGCTGGCCACGCAGACCTTGCCGCAATCCAAGCCCAAGACCTTCCGCATTGCCGTCGAAGGCAAGCTGCCCACCGGCGTCACGGCGAAGGACATCATCCTCGCCATCATCGGACAGATTGGAACCGACGGCGCGACCGGCTGCGTCATTGAATACGCAGGCTCGGCCATTCGCGCGCTCTCGATGGAAGGCCGCATGACCGTCTGCAACATGAGCATTGAAGCCGGCGCGCGCGCGGGCATGATTGCTCCCGACGAGACCACCTTCGCTTACCTGGAAGGCCGCAGATTTAGTCCAAAAGGAGAGGCCTGGAAGGCAGCGGTCGCCGAGTGGAGCAAGCTGCCCACCGATCCCGGCGCGAAGTTCGATCGCGAACTGATCATCGACGCCGCCACGCTTGTTCCTTACGTCAGTTGGGGAACCAGCCCCGGCATGGTCGCACCCATCACCTCATCCGTGCCCGATCCCGCCGCCGCACCCAACGAACAGGAGCGCAATGGCCTGGAGCGCGCTCTCGAATACATGGGCCTCACAGCAGGCACGCCGCTTGAAGAGGTTCTGATCGATCGCGTTTTCATCGGCTCCTGCACCAACGGCCGCCTCGAAGATCTGCGCGCCGCCGCCCGCATCGCCGCTGGCTACAAGGTTTCCAGCCACGTTGGTGCGATGGTCGTACCGGGATCGCAGGCAGTCAAGACGGCAGCTGAAGCCGAGGGCCTGGACCGCATCTTCATCGAAGCCGGCTTCGATTGGCGCGAGCCGGGCTGCTCCATGTGCCTGGCCATGAACCCAGACATTCTTGCGCCGGGCGAGCGTTGCGCCTCCACCAGCAACCGCAACTTTGAAGGCCGTCAGGGCCGCGGTGGGCGTACACACCTCGTCTCGCCTGAGATGGCAGCCGCAGCCGCCATTGCCGGCCATTTCGTCGACATTCGTAATTGGGCCGTACATGAACCCGCACTCCAGGGAGGCAAAGCCTGATGGAACCCTTTCGCACACTCACCGCTCTGGCTGCGCCTCTGGATCGCACCAACGTCGATACCGACCAGATCATTCCGAAACAGTTTTTGAAGCGCATCGAGCGCACCGGCTACGGGGATTTTCTCTTTTTCGACTGGCGGCGCAATGCAGCAGGCGATCCTGACCCGGCATTCGTGCTCAACGATCCGCGCTACAAGGGCGCGCAAATCCTCATAGCCGGCAAAAACTTTGCCTGTGGCTCCAGCCGCGAACACGCCGCCTGGGCGCTCAGCGACTTCGGTTTTCGCGCGGTGATCGCGCCAACCTTTGCCGACATCTTCTTTTCGAATGCGGGCAAGAACGGCATTGTGCTCGTCCGCCTCAGCGAAGAGCAAGTTGCTCAGCTTCTCGAAAACGCGAAGAACCTCCCAAACTATCAACTCACTGTCTCGCTTGAAGCTCAAACGGTCACCGACAATCAAGGCTTCAAAGCAACCTTCGAGGTTGATCCATTCCGCAAGTTCTGCCTCCTCGAAGGCCTCGACGACATCGGCCTCACCCTGCGCCACGCAGCGGCGCTCGACAGTTTTGAAGCAAAGCACGACGAAGCCGGATGGCTAAAAGCGAAATGACAGCTTCTAGCTGTTAGCTTCTAGCTTTTAGCTCATCATGCAACGACAGACAGCATTGAGGCAAAGACATTCACCGCAGCAAGAACGAGCTAGCAGCTAAAAGCTGTTTCTCAGCGAACGAAGTGAGCAAATGACTATCGAAGGCAAGCGTCAAAGCATCCCGTTGACTGAAGGACCAAGCCGAGCCGCGGCCCGCTCGTATCTGCGCGGCTCCGGCTTTGCGAAAGAAGACCTGCACAAGCCCATCATCGGCATTGCCAATACCTGGACTGAGATCGGCACCTGCAACGTGCATCTGCGCGACATCGCCGAAGCCCTCAAGGAAGGCATTCGCGAGGCCGGCGGCACGCCCATGGAGTTCAACACCATCACCATCTCCGACGGCATCACCATGGGCACGCAAGGCATGAAGGCGTCGCTGGTCTCGCGCGAAGTCATTGCCGACTCCATCGAGTTAGTGGCGCGCGGTAATCTCTTCGACGGCCTGGTCGGCATCGGCGGCTGCGACAAGAACATGCCCGGCATCATCATGGCCCTCTGCCGCCTCGACATTCCCGGCATGATGCTCTACGGCGGCTCCATCGCGCCCGGCAAGCTCAATGGCCCCCATGGCGAAATAATCGACATCACCATTCAGAATGTCTTTGAGGGCATCGGCTCTCACGCTGCCGGTCGCATCGACGATGCCGGCCTCGAAGCTCTTGAAGCCAACGCCTGTCCCGGCGCAGGCGCATGCGGCGGCCAGTTCACCGCTAACACCATGGCCATGTCGGCGGAGATTCTGGGCATCGCGCCCATTCAGCTCTCCGGCGTTCCTGCCACCAACGCGGACAAGCACGCCGCGACACGCGAAGCCGGCCGAATCCTCATGGATGCCGTCCGCGCCAATCGCCGCCCCTCGCAGATCATAACCCGCAAATCGATCGAAAACACCATCGCCAGCGTAGCCGCCAGCGGTGGTTCCACTAACGCGGTTCTTCACCTCATCGCCATCGCCCGCGAGATGGGCATTCCACTTTCCATCGACGACTTCGACGTCATCAGCAAGCGCACGCCCTTCATCTGCGACCTCACGCCCGCCGGCAAATTCGTCGCCTCCGACTATCAAGCCGCAGGCGGTTCGCGCCTGCTCGCCAAACGCTTGATCGACGCCGGCCACGCCGATGGTTCCACGCTCACCATCAGCGGCAAGACTCTCGCCGAAGAAGCCGCACTCGCCAAGGAAACTCCCGGCCAGGTCGTCATCCATACATTTGAGAACCCCATCAAGCCCAACGGCGGCCTCGTCATTCTCAAAGGCAACCTGGCCCCCGAGGGCTGCGTGATGAAGATCGCCGCCGCCAACCGCGTCGATCATCGCGGCCCGGCGCGCGTCTTCGAGTGCGAGGAAGATTGTTTCGCAGCCGTGCAAACCGGCAAGATCAAGCCCGGCGATGTTCTCGTTATCCGCTATGAAGGCCCCAAGGGCGGTCCCGGCATGAGAGAGATGCTGCAGGTCACCGCGGCCGTCTCCTCCAATGCCGAACTCAGCGCACACGTCGCGTTGCTGACCGACGGCCGTTTCTCCGGCGCAACAAGAGGATTCACAGCCGGCCACGTAGCCCCTGAAGCCTTTGTCGGCGGACCCATTGCCGCTGTCCGCGAAGGTGACATCATCCATTTCGACATTCCCAACCGCAAGCTGACATTAGAAGTCAGCGACGAAGAAATCGCGGCACGCCTCAAAGCCTTCACACCACCAGCACTGCGCTGGCCAAAGGGCGTCTTCCGCAAGTATGTCGATCGCGTAACCAGCGCCTCCGAGGGCGCAACAACCTAGCATGAAACCCGGGTGCTCCACTCTCGCGACGTCTTTGTTTTTGTCGCTAGAGTGGAACGAACAACATCTTGTGATTTTGAAATTGCTGATCTCTGACAACTGATCTCTGATCTCTCAAAAGGAGTCCATCATGGAAACTAATGCCAACGCGAACGCTCACCTCACCACACCCACCCGCCTCACCGGCGCTGAAATTCTGTGGGCCACGCTCGTGGGCGAGGGCGTCACCGACGTCTTCGGCTATCCCGGCGGGGCGATTCTCCCGGTTTACGACGCGCTGCGCAAGTTTCCCATTCACCACGTCCTGGTGCGCCACGAGCAAGGCGCAGCGCACATGGCCGACGGCTACTCCCGCGCCTCGGGCAAGGTCGGCGTGGCCATCGCCACCAGCGGCCCCGGCGCAACCAACCTCATCACCGGCATCGCCACCGCCATGCTGGACTCCATTCCCATCGTCTGCATCACCGGCAACGTGCCCAGCAAGGTTCTTGGCACCGATGCTTTTCAGGAAGTCGATATCACCGGCATCACTCTGCCTGTGACCAAGCACAACTTCCTGATCAGCCGCGCGGAGGATATTGCCCCCGCCGTGCGCTACGCCTTTCAGATCGCCAAATCTGCGCGCCCCGGTCCGGTGCTGATCGACATCACCAAAGATGCGCAGCAGGCCACGGCCCTCTTTGACTTTGAAGCCGCCAAGCCGCGCCCCCATCGCCTGCATCCCATGCGCAAGATTGAGGACTCCGGCCTCGATCAGGCAGCTGAACTCATCCGCAATGCCAAGCGTCCCGTCATCCTCGCCGGCCACGGCATCATTGAATCAGGCGCAATGGAACAAGTGCGCACCCTGGCCGAGCGCACCCAGATTCCTGTCGCTCTCACGCTCCTCGGCCTCGGCGCATTTCCCGCATCGCACGCACTCAACCTCGGCATGATGGGCATGCACGGCGAGGCATGGGTCAACCATGCTATCCAGGAAGCCGATTTGCTCATCGCCTGCGGCATGAGGTTCGACGATCGCGTCACTGGCACTACGGCCACCTACGCCACCAAGGCGAAAAAGATTCATATCGAGGTGGACCCCGCCGAAATCAATAAGAACATCAAGGTCGATGTGCCGCTGCTCGGCGATCTGTGCGAGGTGCTCGAGCGGTTGCTCCCCCGCATCGCTGGCCGCGATGGATCGGCATGGCTCAAGACCATCGACAACAGCAAGGGCGATGCCGCCGTGCACGACATCAAGAACCTTCCCGACCTCGGCCATCTCTATGCCGCCCACGTCATTCACGACATCTGGCGCATCACCGGCGGCAACGCCATTGTCGTCACCGACGTCGGCCAGCATCAGATGTGGGAGGCGCAGTACTACCACCATGAGAAGCCCCGCACGCTGATCACCTCCGGCGGCCTCGGGACAATGGGATTTGCTTTACCCGCAGCCATTGGGGCGAAATTCGCATGCCCGGACAAGGAAGTCTGGGTCGTCGCCGGCGACGGCGGCTTCCAGATGACCGCGGCCGAGCTCTCGACCATCGCCCAGGAAGGCATCAAGATCAACATCGCCATCATCAACAACGGCTATCTCGGCATGGTTCGCCAGTGGCAGGAGTTCTTCTACGAGCGCAACTACGAGTCCACGCCGCTGATCAGCCCGGACTTCGTCAAGCTGGCCGACGCCCATGGCATTACCGGCCTCACCGTCCGCACCCGCGCTGAGGTTGCCGGCGCAGTCGATGCCGCCCGCACTGCTCGCGGCACTTTCCTTCTAAACTTCATGGTCGAAAAGGAAGAGTCGGTGTACCCGATGATTCCCGTCGGCGCTTCGCTGCACGAGATGATCCGCCGCCCCGAAAACGATCCATTGCTCGAATCCGGGGACGACAAGCTGTAAATCAGTGGTCAGTGATCAGTTGTCAGTGATCAATTCACTTTTGCCGGTATCGGCAGTTGCGCCAGCAAGTTGTTTGCAACTGCCCGATGCGGCTGTTTAGCCCGCCAAAGATGCGTAGTTCACTGACCACTGATCACTAACCACTGACCACTGGAAAGGTTTTTATGTTACACACTTTTGTAGCTTACGTAGAGGATTTACCGGGCGTGCTAACGCGCGTGGCGTCCTTATTCCGCCGCCTCAACATCAACATCAATTCGCTCACCGTGGGCCGCAGCGAGCGCGTCGGCCTCTCGCGGCTGACTCTGGTCTGCGAGGCATCCTCCGAGGCCGGCCATCGCATCCGCGCCAGCTTGTATAAACTGGAAAACGTGGTCGACGTGGACGACATTGCCCAGGCCCCGTCCGTCACTCGCGAGCTGGCGCTCATCAAAGTCGCCGCCACGCCGCGCAACCGTTCGCAAGTCTTCGAGCTGGTCGAGGTCTTTCGCGCCCGCATCGTCGATCTGGCGCCTGAGTCGCTGACCATCGAGATGACTGGTGTTGAAAGCAAGATCGAGGGCCTGATCCAGGTTCTCAACGAAGGCGAAGACCGGGTGCTTGAAATCTGCCGTAGCGGCAAACTGACCATGCGCCGCGGCCACCACACATCGAGCGTCCTCAAGGCCATGGACTCGGGTCGTTCCGAGCGCGATGCCGAGGGCGAACCCGCAGCGACTTATGAAGATAGCGCCGCCAGCGAGCCGAAATAACGATAAGTTTCTGTCATCCTGAGCGGAGCAAAGCGGAGTCGAAGGACCTGCGGTTGCTTTTCGGCGCGATGACGCGGGATGGTAGACAGAATTGCGGGCCGAGCGAACCTGGCCCACTCCATGAAACACTAACCAAGCAAAGGAAAACCAGAAAAACCATGGCTACGACTTACTACGATCACGACGCCGACCTCTCCCTCATCCAAGCCAAGAAGGTAGCCATCATTGGCTACGGCTCTCAAGGCCACGCCCACGCCCTCAACCTCAAGGACTCCGGCGTTCACGTCAAGGTGGGCCTCGCGGCTAACTCCAAGTCCATCGCGAAGGCCCAGAAGGCCGGCCTTGAAGTTACCACCGTCGCCGAAGCGACGAAGTGGGCCGATGTGGTGATGGTCCTTGTTCCCGATCAGACTGCGGCCAAGTTGTATGCCGAGGAGATCGGGCCCAATCTCAGCGCCGGCAAGCTGCTCCTCTTCGCGCACGGCTTCAACATCCACTACAAGACCATCGTCCCGGCGGCGGGCATCGACGTAGGCATGGCCGCGCCCAAAGCTCCCGGCCATCGCGTCCGCGAAGTCTTCACCGAGGGCGGCGGCGTCCCCTGCCTTATCGCCATTCATCAGGACGCAACCGGCAAGGCTCACGCGCTCAATCTCAGCTACCTCAAGGCCATCGGAGGCACTCGTGCCGGCGTCCTCGAGACGACTTTCAAAGAGGAAACCGAGACCGACCTCTTTGGCGAGCAGTCCGTCCTCTGCGGCGGCGTCAGCGCTCTCATCAAAGCTGGATTCGAGACCCTGGTCGAAGCCGGCTATCAACCGGAGAGCGCCTACTTCGAGTGCCTCCACGAGCTCAAGCTGATCGTCGATCTCATCTATCGCGGCGGCTTGGCCTACATGCGCTACTCCATCTCCGACACTGCCGAGTGGGGCGACTACGTCAGTGGTCCCCGCGTCATCAACGACGAGAGCCGCAAGGCGATGAAGCAGATCCTCACCGAAATCCAGGACGGCAGTTTCGCCAAACGCTTCCTCGCCGACCAGAACTCCGGCCGCAAGGAATTCCTGGCCTTCCGCGAAGCCGAAGCCAAGCACCCCGTTGAGATCGTCGGCAAACAACTCCGTGCCGCCATGCCCTTCCTCGACCCAGTCACCGTCGAAGAAGTCGCCAAAAACCGATAAACGCCCTTTACCTCCACTGCCCGCAGCCGAAGAGTCCCACTCTTCGGGCTGTGTTCACTCTGCCGCCCAACTCGATCTGTTCTTTCCAGGAGTAGTGGGTCAACACCGCACAATCTGAGGAATGCCTGGAACCGATGTACTCCAATCGGCGCAGTCTCGCGTCTAACTCCCTTGAAGCCAAAAGATCGCGGCTGCCCGACAACTCCCTCATCGAGACAAACGATTGGTCACTCTCACTGCTCCAACTCTGCAAGCAACACAAAAGGCCACCTCCCGATGGCTGCTTCCGGCCACCATCCTGGCCGCGTTCGCCATTCGTATGGTCGTAGTTTGCTTCACCTACCGTGACCTGCCCGATGCGGACAAATACTATGAGCAGTTCGGCTGGGAAATGGGCTGGATCGCGCGCGCTCTCGCCAGCGGACATGGCTTCAGCTCGCCCTACTGGCCATGGAGCGGGCCCACCGCGATGCAGCCTCCGCTGTATCCCACCCTGCTCTCCATCGTCTTCCGACTCTTCGGCATCTATACGCTCGCTTCGGGATTCGTCATCCTCTCCATCAACAGCCTGCTCAGTTCCCTCACCTGCATCCCGGTCTACTTCAGCGCCAAGCACTCCCTTGGCCTCCGCGCCGCAAAGGTAGCCGCCTGGGTCTGGGCCTTTTATCCGTTTGCCATCTATTTTTCCGCGGGCCGCGCCTGGGAGTATTCGCTGACCGGCCTGCTCTTCACCACCTGCTTCTGCATCGCGCAGCGCATTCATCGGGCGTCAAGCCCGCTGGCGTGGCTAGGCTGGGGCGCACTCTTCGGTCTCACCGCTCTGTCAAACCCGTCGACGCTCTCCACGGTCCCATTCCTGCTGGCGTTGGCGCTCTGGCAGGTGCGCGGGTCAGGCGGGCGCTGGATGATGAACGGCGCTCTTACCATGCTTGCGACAATCGCCGTCCTCACTCCGTGGACTGTGCGCAACTATCGTGTCCTTGGCATCCTATGCCCCGTCCGCGACAACTTCTGGCTGGAGGTCTACGACGACAACGGCGGGGATACCTCGCTGGATCCGAGTTTCGCCCATCCGTCCAGCAACCCAGTTGAAATGAGAAAATGGCTCTCCATGGGCGAGCCGGCTTTTCTTGCGGAAAAACGCACACTGGCCCTTGCATACATCAAAGAACACCGGGAGTTTGTCGTTCAAAAAACGCTACGCCGCATCTTCTATTACTGGACCGGCTTCTGGAGCTTCTCGGCTCAGGAATTGCGGGAGCAGCCATACGAGCCGTTTAATGTGTTTTATGTAAGCTGCATGACGTTGCTGATGTTGCGTGGCGCGCAGCGTCTATGGCGCTTGAATCGCGGTGCGCTCCCGCCCTATCTGGTGCTGATTTGCATATTTCCGCTGACATACTACATAACCCATCCGCTGATGGATTACCGCCAGCCCATCGAACCGGCCATCGTAGTATTGGCAATTGCAGGCGTGCTGCCGTGGAGACGTTTGCTGCAGGATCGCTCCACTCTGACGCAGGCCTGATACGGGGAGCCGCGGCTGGTTCATATTGCTAAGACAACGCCACCTGAGCTAGCGCAATGCGCCGAGTTCAGATGGCGGTCTCAAAAGCCTGGCAACCCTACTTCACGTCGGCAATGGCCTCGATGTGGACCGTCTTCTTAGCCTCATCTGCCTTAGCAGTCACTGTCACGTGATCGCCATAAAAGCCCTTCACAGCATCCGGATTATCGATGGTCCAGACGCCTTTCTTGGCCTCGTCCACAAATACCGGAGCCATGCCGCCCTCGATGCATTTCTTCGCGCAGGCCGCGCCCGTTCCGGCATGTTTCGCACCGCACATTGAATCGGAAATCCATCCATCGATCTTGGTGGAATCGGCCGCGCTGGCCGCAATCGCGGTCAACGCAAAGATAGCTGCTAAAAGAGCAACAATACGCTTCATTTGAACCTCCAGGGGGGGGATTGGGATCTCGATCAGCTACCATCATGCTCCACCCGGCTGCATTTCGGCAAGGGATCCGCAATCATGGCTTCGGCGGATAAGAATACTGCCCATGCGATTCGGCCTTCGCGGGCAGGCTATTTCGCCTCGCTTCCACATTCTTCAGCACCACTTCATAGCGCTGGGCCGCAGCAGAAAACCGCCCCACCATCTCCGCCGTCTTGATCATAAAGTTAGGATTCTTCGCTCGAATCCCTTCGAGAATGGGCGAAAGCTTGGCCAGCAGAAAGAACCCCTCGGCGTTGCAATCCACAAACAGCTCCGCCGAGACGGCCCCGTGCAGAACCATCGCCGCAGCCATCTCCCAATAGGTGAGCACCTGGCGAAGCCAGGCATTGTGCGGGTCGCCGGGGTTCTCCGCCACGGCAAAGAACTCCTCGGCGGTGGCCGGCCAGAACTCGCCCGTCATCCACGCACGGGCCTTGCGCATCTCCGCTTCCCTGCGCAATTCATAAAGTTTGAGAATGATTTCAGCATCGGCAGGCGTTGCAAGCATTCGTTCCATCAGGGTTTCTCCGCTAACCCATACTAACGGATTCAGCCAACAACCCGTCGCGGAGCCTATCCACGCTGCATTAGCCTCGACCGGCCAGGCAGCAGATTGTTCCCTGCTCGTCGCTGCGCCGGGCGTCTCTTACACCGGCTGCAACGCCTTCTTTCCGGCCTTCGCCTCCACCACCGGCCCATGCGTCTCAACCGTAGGCTTCGGCGGAGGCGGCGTATCCCCAATCCGCTTCGAGTAGCTGCACACCACAGCGTTCTCCACCGGCGCGGCTGTCTTGCTGGCGCGCTTCTTTGGCACAACCTCTTCCTCAGCCGCTTTCTTCTTGTTCGGGCATTCCAGGAAGATACCCGACTTGAGCGTCTTCTCGACAAGGTACGGACTATCGCATTGCGGGCACTTCTTCGCCACCGGCTTGTAATTCGACGTGAAGTCGCACTTAGGATAATTTGTGCAGCCCCAGAAGAGGTTGCCTCGCCGCGCCTTGCGCTCCGCAATATCGCCGATTCCGCACTTGGGGCATTTCATCCCTTCAATCAGGTTCTGCTTCACATACTTGCACTTGGGATAACCGGAGCACGAAACGAACTCCCCATAAGCCCCCTGGCGCAAAACCAGAGGCTTGCCGCACTGCGGGCAGTCCTCACCCGTCGGCTGCGGCGTATTCTGCTTCTGTTGCTGCTTCTGGCTCAGCTTGCGAACGGTCTTGCAGGGCGGATCGTCGCTGTAGCCAGGGCAGGCCATATACGGCCCAAATAGCCCGCGCCGCAGCACCATCACACGCCCGCAGTTATCGCAATACTCTTCCGTCTCGCTCGCGTCCTGGCCCTCCTGCGTATTCAAGTCCGGCTTGCCCGCAATGTTCTCTTTGGTAAACGTACAGCTCGTGGAATCCTTCTTGTTGTAAGCCGAGCATGCAAAGAACGTGCCGAACTTACCCCACTTCAGCAGCAAGGGGGCGCCGCAAACGTCGCACTTTTCGCCCGTCGCCTGCTCCATCCGCTTGATGCTTTCCATGTTCTTGCCGGCATCCTTGAGTTCATCCTCAAAGTGGCCGTAGAAGCCCTTCAGCAGGTCCGTCCACTTTTCGTTACCTTCTTCGATCTCATCCAGCTCCTCTTCCAGCTTGGCTGTATAAGCGATGTCGAAGATGTACGGAAAATTCTTCACCAGCAGATCGCAGACCACTATACCGATCTCAGTGGGATAAAAGCGTCCGCTGATCTTGCTGACATACTCGCGGTCCTGAATCGTGTTGATGATCGACGCGTAGGTCGACGGCCGCCCGATACCCCGTTCTTCCAGAACCTTTACCAGAGATGCTTCGTTGTAGCGCGGAGGCGGCTGCGTAAAGTGTTGCTCGTTCTCCAACTTCTCCAGCTCCAGACGCTTCACATTATCCAGATCGGGCAGCTTGTTCGCCGACTCGTCGTCCTCGTCCTTCTTATCTTCCAAAATCTCGTAGACCTTCAGGAAGCCGTCGAACCGCACCACCGAGCCGCTGACGCGAAAATCGTAAGTCTTTCCTGTCTTCGCGGAGACCGCCGCAATCTTTGCCGTGGTCACATCGAAGACAGCCGGTGTCATCTGCGAAGCCACAAAGCGCTGCCAAATCAGCCGATACAACTTGAGCTGCTCATCAGTTAAGCAGCGCGCAATCGACTCCGGCGTCCGCGAAGCATCGGTTGGGCGAATCGCTTCATGCGCATCCTGCGCGGCCTTCTTGCCCTTGTATACATTGGGTTCCTTGGGCAGATACTGCGGCCCCAATTGCTTACCGATCCACTCCCGTGCTCCAGCAATTGCCTCAGGCGCAATACGCGGCGAGTCAGTACGCATATAAGTGATGAGGCCAACCGTGCCTTCCTCACCCACGTCTACGCCCTCATAGAGCCGTTGCGCCACGCCCATCGTCCGCCGCACGTTGAAGCCCAGCTTGCTCGATGCGTCCCGCTGCAACTGGCTGGTGATGAAAGGCGCCAGCGGCCTTCTCTGCTTCTCTGTGGACTGCACCGAAGCCAGCGACCACTGCGCCTTCTCCAGCGCAGCAATCACCTCTTTCATCGTCTTTTCGTCCGGCAGCGCATTGGCAACAAATTGATCTTTCCCGTCTTTGTCCTTGCCGGTTCCGACACGCGCCGGCTCTCCATCGATGCCCACAAAGCGCGCCTTGAAGCTCTTCGCCGCCTGCTTTTCAGGATGCAGCATCGCGTCCAGCGTCCAATACTCCACCGGCCCGAAGGCGCCAATCTCCCGCTCCCGCTCGACAATTAAACGAACCGCGACGGTCTGCACACGTCCGGCTGAAAGCCCGCGCCGCACCTTGTCCCACAACAGCGGCGATATCTGGTAGCCCACGAGCCGGTCCAGCACACGGCGCGTCTGTTGCGCGTCAACAAGATTCTGATCCACATCCCGAGCGTGCTTGAAGGCCTCTTGCACGGCCTTCTTCGTAATCTCGTTGAACGTCACGCGGCGAATCTTCTTCCGCTCTTTGGCCGTGGTTCCCAGCTGCAATGCAAGGTGATACGCAATCGCCTCGCCTTCGCGGTCCGGGTCAGGCGCCAGATAAATCTCGTCGGCCTGCGCGGCAGCCTTTTTCAACTGCGCCACAATTTTCTCTTTGCCCGGAGACACCACCAGCTCCGGCACAAACGTCCGCTTCTCCAGCTCAACTCCAATATCGTTCTTGGGCAGGTCCATGATGTGCCCGACAGATGCCAGAACCTCGAAGCCCTTGCCAAGATATTTCTCGATCGTCTTCGCCTTTGCGGGAGATTCGACGATTACCAGTGATTTACTCATTGCCATCCTTGCTTCAATACCCACTTTACCTTGTCATGCCGGTTCGGCTGTTTCCAGCCTTGCCCGCCCTATTGGACGCACATTCGCGGCCTTTCGATTCTTCCCGATGGAGCCAGACTCCATCTGCAGCCCGCCTGATCTCCCCATCCGGGAAAAATCACTCACAAAGTTTGCACCCTACCATGGAATACCAATTCATTTCCACTCGCAGCCGGATTTTTCTTTGCATTCCGCCCCATTTTCGGCATACGCCAGGCCTCTCCAACTTCAAAAAATCCATAGAGTTGCGCCTCGCCAAATGACGGGTCCGCCCTGCCCGCCATTAAAGAGGAAGGATTGGATCAATGAGGGCGGCTTGGGCAACCTACCAGACGTGGTTTGGAAATCCAGTAGCCTGCCCAGGCCTGTGCGTGTCGGCAGTCTCCGTTCACCGCGAAGCCACATCGCAAAACTTGGCAAAAGGCGTCCTACGCCCTTAGAGCCATCCAAGAAGTAACCCATTTGGGTACTTGCCGTTATGGTTACCTTTCTAGTAGGTTCTACTCCGGTGCCTCACTTTAGTAAGGCAGAAGCTAAGTCGAGCTCCAGTGTGCGACCGATGGCCCAACGGTCTGTCATCGTCTTCTTCCTCTTTCCCGGTATTTTCGACAGGACTCTTGGTACGCAAAAGTGATTGCGAAGCTTTGCAAAGGAAGGCCTCCGATGGCTATAACTGGCACTTCACTCATTGCTCACTCTGTCTCGCGGCTCATGGCGCTGGCGCTCCCAAATGACGTCCATATTTCGGCGGTCGCCATCTTGATCGTCGTCATTGTCACACTGGTCCTGCTGACTGTAGCGATCATTGCGCGCTCTGACCGGCGATTCTGGGCCGAGCGGCAGCTACTCGACGCCTTCATGGAAAACATCCCTGAAAACGTCTATTTCAAAGATCTTAATAGCCGTTTTGTGCGCACAAGCATGAAATTGGCCAGGCATTTTGGGTTCACCGATGCGTCGCAACTGGTGGGCAAGGCGGACTCCGACTTCTTTAGCTCGGAGCATGCTAGCGAGGCGTTCGCGGACGAGCAAGAAATCATCCGCACGGGCCAGTCATTACTGGCAAAAGAGGAAGAGGAGACCTGGGAGGACGGCCGCCGGGCCTGGGCCCTCACCAGCAAGCTTCCGCTCCGAGACCGGCATGGCGTCATCATTGGCACCATGGGCATCTCCCACGACATTACCGCGCGCAAATTAGCAGAGGAGGCGCTGGCTCATAAGGCACAGGAGCTGGAGCGCACCAACGTAGCGCTTGAGCAGCTCGCAAAGATAGCCGAAGCGGCGAATCGGGCGAAGAGCGAGTTTCTGGCCAATATGAGCCACGAAATCCGCACGCCCCTGAACGGCGTCATCGGCATGACCGAACTGGCCCTCCAGACGGAGCTCACGCGGGAGCAGAGAGAGTATCTGGACACAGTTCGCTTCTCCGCCGAATCGCTGCTCGGCGTCATTAACGATATTTTGGACTTTTCAAAGATTGAGGCGGGCAAGGTGGACTTGGAGACCGTCGATTTCGATCTGCGCGAGTGCATGGACTCAACCCTCAAGACTCTGGCCCTTCGCGCGGATGAGAAGGGGCTGGAGCTGCTGTGCGACGTGAGCCCGGATGTCCCCCATTTGCTCCGTGGAGATCCCAATCGCCTGCGTCAGATCATCGTGAACCTGGTTGGCAACGCCATCAAATTCACGCACGAGGGAGAAGTTGCGCTGAAAGTGGATACGGATGGGTCGCGCGACAGCCGCTGCAAACTGCATTTCACCGTCTCGGACACCGGCGTCGGGATTCAACCGGAGAAGCTGGAGAGTGTCTTCGAGTCGTTCTCTCAGGCTGATACATCCACCACCCGCGAATATGGCGGTACCGGCCTCGGGCTTACCATCTCGCGGCGTCTGGTACAGATCATGGGGGGCCGCATCTGGGTCGAGAGCGAATTCGGCAAGGGATCGGCATTCCATGTCACCGTCGAACTGGAACACGGTGAGGAAATTGCTGTCGCACCTGGCACAGAGTTTGCGCAGCCGGGTGTGTTGAAGGGAACCAGCGTTCTGGTTGTAGACGACAATCGCACCAACCGGCGAATTCTCGAGGGCATGCTCACCAACTGGGGAATGAAGCCCGCGCTCGCCTCCGATGGAGACCAGGCGCTGGCCGCCCTGCAGGCTGCGCGCCAGAGTGGCCATCCATTCCAACTCATCCTGACAGACATGCATATGCCCAAGATGGATGGCTTTGAGCTCATTGAGCGTGTCAAGACCGTAGAAAGCTCCAGGACAGCGGCAATCATGATGCTCACCTCCGGAGGACATCGGAATGATGCGGAGCGGTGCAAGGATCTGGGTGTGGCAGCGTATCTGCTCAAGCCGGTCCGACAGGCGGAGCTCCGCGAATCCATTGAACGCGTACTGGGTGCTACCAGCGAAAACCGGCTGGGGCCATTGATTACCACGCGCACTCTGGAGGAAAGCCGCAGCGCCAATTCCGCGCTGAACGTTCTGCTGGCCGAGGACAACGATGTCAATCAAAAGCTTGCCACGCGACTTCTTGAAAAGCGCGGGCACCGCGTGGTTGTCGCGGTCAATGGGCGTCAGGCTCTGGAGGCGCTCCGCAAGGCGCAATTCGACCTCGTGCTGATGGACGTCCAAATGCCCGAGATGGACGGCATTGAAGCAACAGTGGCGTTACGCGCCAGTGAACGGAGAACAGGCCTGCATCAACCCGTGATCGCCATGACGGCCCTGGTAATGCAAGGCGACCGGGAGCGCTGTCTTGCTGCCGGGATGGATGGCTATCTCACCAAGCCGATCCGTCCATGGGCGCTCGATGAGGTTCTGGAGAAGTTCAGCGAGCAAAAGGAGAAAAACAGCATCGCCGGCGAAGGGGCTCCCACAACCTCGGCCCCTTCGCCCAGCATCTCAGACCCAGACCCTATCGATCGGCCCGAGCTGCTAGATCGCGTTGATAACGATCGCGAATTCCTTACCGAGCTCCTTAATCTCTTTCGTGAGGACGGTCCGAAGCAGTTAGCCGAGATCGAAAAGGCTCTGGCAAAAAAGGATTCCGGGGAAGTACAGCGCGGCGCTCATTCACTGAGGGGAACCCTCGCAAACCTGTCCGCGCGGTCGGCTTCGGAGCTTGCGGCCGATATTGAGCTAGCCGGGAGCACAGAAGACTTGCCGAGGGCGGAGGCCGCTCTCAGGAGTCTTGATCTGGAAATGGTCCGGGTGCTCGATGCGCTTAATGCGCTCTGCGAAGAGGCGCTGCCGTGAAGATCCTGATTGCTGAAGATGATGAGATATCCCGCAAGATGATGGGCATGATGCTCCGGAAAATAGGTTACGAGGTGGTGGCCGCGGAGAATGGACGGGATGCCCTCGAAAAGCTGCTGAATCCAGATGGCCCACGGCTGGCCCTTCTGGATTGGATGATGCCGGAGATGGATGGGCCCGAGGTTTGCCGGAATCTGCGTGCTGCCACTGAGCGGCCTTATGTCTTTGTCATTCTCCTCACTTCGAAGGACACGAGAGAGTCCGTGGTGGAAGGGCTTGACGCAGGCGCCGACGAATATCTCACCAAGCCATGCAACTCCGAGGAACTCAAAGCGCGGCTGCGCACGGGACTGCGGATTCTGCAACTCGAAGACAAACTGGTGGCGGCGCGCGAGGAGATGCGCTTCAAGGCGACACATGACCCATTGACCTCCCTGTGGAACCGCGGAAAAATTCTTGAGGTTCTCGAAAATACTCTCCTGCAAGTGAATTCAATGGCTGTCCTGATGTGCGATATCGACCATTTCAAGGCAATCAACGACAAGCACGGGCACCTTGTCGGAGATGCCGTGCTCCGTGAACTGGCCGTCCGGCTCCGCAAAGGAGTACGGGCCGATGATTTAATCGGCAGATACGGCGGGGAAGAGTTCCTGGTCGTTCTCAATGGATGTGATCCGCCTCGGTTGCAGGAGCGTGCGGATCGGTTACGTAAATCCGTTTCTGAAAGCAGCTTCCTTACCGATGCAGGTCCCATCTCCTTCACCGTAAGCATCGGCGCGGTCGCAGTCACAACGGAAGACTCCGCCACGCCCGCCGAAACCATACTGAGCTTGGCGGATGACGCGCTCTACCGTGCGAAGCGGGACGGCAGAGACAGGGTAATAATTGCGCAGCGGCCGATCCCCAGTATTGCCAACTGAGAGCTTGCCGCCGGTCGCAGTTGGCTCCCTGCGCCGTTGCGACGCAGGAAACAACCCGACTTCTGCCAGGCCGCCCCAAAACGGGACGCACCCCGGAACCCCAGCCAGATATTTCGTAGCCGCTTGCCAATCCGTGCTACACTCTATCCAATCGTAGAATTCGATTTGAAGTTCTTGCCTGTTCCGGTTACCGCCTACTCGCAAACTTCCACATTGCGTTCGCGGTAAATCAGGATAGGAGCAACACACAATGGAACAGGGAACAGTCAAGTGGTTTAATGACGCCAAGGGTTTTGGATTTTTGAGCCGCGAAAACGGCGAGGATGTCTTCGTTCATCACACCGCCATTCAGTCGAACGGATTCCGTTCGCTTCAAGAGGGCCAGCGCGTTCAGTTCAACGTCACCAAGGGCCCCAAGGGCTGGCAGGCAGAGAACGTCCAGGTCGTCTAGTGCAAGCCGCCGAAATCGGGCTGTCGCTGGGTTAACCAACCCGGCAACGCAGATGAAATCGGCAACATGGATTCAAACGCAAGAAATGGACGGCATCGCTGCCGTCCATTTCTTGCGTTTCGCGCATTTAAATCATCTGCAAAGCATCAGGGGGGGGCGTGAAGTTCTTGCCTTTCACTCACCAACTGACCACTGAAAACTGACTACTGGAAAGCTATGCCGCCGGCTTGAGGCTCTTCACGCTGACCTGTGGGATCGCCGGGTGTAAGCCTTCCTTACGCGTTTCGTGGGTGCCCAGGTATTGCAGGACATCGTTGATGGAATCTTCAAAGCGCGAACCCGTCTTGTGGGTGGCTTTTACGCCCTTGGCCACAAGCTGGCAAACTTCAAAACGGTTCATTCCCTGCGCAAGTGCGCGGTGAATCTTGTCGGAACGCATGACGGACTCCGGTCAACATGGTGCTGGTTGATTGTCGCGTGGGGTGCGGAGCTCGTCTAAAGCGGTAGGACGGCCGGAGCCGAGCAGTCTGGTCAATTTCTGGCCTGATTCCATTGTACGCTGGAAATGGATGGGGTGCCGCTCTCGATGAGCGCTTGTTTGCTCCACTGTCGCTTTCGCCCAAGTAAAATCCCTGTTAGACTAAAGGTCACACCTACCCGATGTACGGGAAACCCAGAAGAGATTGCAGCGAAAGAGGTTACACGTGGCAGATACCACCAAGATTGAAGACAAGCTGGAACGCAAGAAAGTGAAACGAACCGCCCGCAAGAAGGCCGCTCCCAAAGCAAAGCGCACCGGCCCGCGCGGCGAAAACAAGAAAAAGCTGAAGAAACTCGCTCGCGGCGTGTCCAAGCGCTAGTGTCCTGAGTCCGAAATACGCATCACAAAACTGGCTGTCATTCTGAGCGAACGGGGCCCCGAACGTCTTTCTGTTCCGGGGTCCCCAAAGAGCGGTCTTTTGCTCTTTGGGGTGGAGTTCGGGGGTGGTGAGTCGAAGAATCTGCGGTTGTTCTTCGATGAACTTCAGACTCACCTCACTAGGGAATCTTTGCGAAAGTGCCATTTGTTTTATCGGCATCCCCTCACGGGCTAAACCGGCTGCGGAAGAACTCCGCAGCCGGCACGGCTTTGAAAGGGCACGACTTCAGTCGTGCCCGCAATTTGCTGAAAATAAACGACGGGCTTTAGCCCCTGAGGGATGCATTTAGGCTGTTTTCGGCCAGGAGAAAACCTTCTTCCGCAGCCTACAAGGGGAAGCGCCCGCAACCGGGACAATTCCGCGGCCTCAGAGGATGAGGAGAACTGCACTGGCCAGCCAACTGCTCGCCCGCAAGTCGATCGACAAGCTGATCCGGGATTCGGAAGAGCCCGAGCATCGGCTCAAAAAGACCCTGGGGCCGTGGTCGCTCACCGCGCTCGGCATCGGGGCCGTCATCGGCTCGGGCATCTTCACCGTCATCGGCACCGCCATCTCCGGGGAGAAGTTTGACGCCCCCAGCATACCCAACACGCCGCTCATCCACTACATCCTCACGCACACCATGCTGGCCGGAAGGCCCGGCGCGGGTCCAGCCATCGCGCTTTCCCTCATCCTGGTAGCGATCGTCTGCGCGCTCACCGGCCTCTGTTACGCCGAACTCGCTTCCATGATTCCCATCGCCGGGTCGGCCTATACCTACACCTACGCCACCATGGGCGAACTCATCGCCTGGATCATCGGCTGGGATCTGATTCTCGAGTACGCCGGCTCCAACATGACCGTCAGCGTGGGTTTTGCCGCCCACGTAGTCGATCTGCTCGACTGGTTCGGCCTGCACCCCTCAGCCAAATGGATCTCGCCCGCCTATCTGCCTGAGGGCCTGCAAGACCTGGCCGGCAACGACATCTATCAGCCCGGCTGGCACTTCGGCTTCAACATTCCCGCGTTTCTTATCGTCCTGATTCTGACGGTGATCCTCGTCCGCGGCATTCGCGAGTCGGCCAGCACCAACAACATGATGGTGAGCATCAAGCTCATCGCCATTCTGATCTTTGTCTTCGCCGTCATCGGCTTCATCCATCCCGGCAACTGGCATCCGTTCATGCCCAACGGCTGGGGCGGCGTGCTCACCGGCGGGTCAATTATATTTTTCACCTACATCGGCTTCGACTCGGTCTCCACCGCCGCCGAGGAGTGCCGCAACCCGCAGCGCGACCTGCCCATCGGCATCATCGCCACGTTGCTTGTATGCACGGTGCTTTACGTCGCAGTGGCCATCTGCCTCACCGGCCTGGTGCCCTGGCAATCCATGGTGGGCGATGCGGCTCCTGTGGTCAACGCGCTCAAAAAGCTCTCCCTGCTTCCCGGCGGCCACTCCCTCCACTGGATCAGGCTGATCGTCCTCGTTGGCGCCATCATGGGCATGCTCTCGTCCATCCTCGTTTACCAGCTCGGCCAGTCCCGCGTCTGGTTCTCCATGTCCCGCGACGGCCTGCTACCCAAAGTCTTCAGCAATGTCCATCCGGTCTTCCGCACGCCCGCCTTCTCCACCTGGGTAGCAGGAATCGTGGTAGCCATCCCCTCCGGCCTCTTCGACATCGGCACCCTGGCCGATCTCTCCAACATCGGCACGCTCTTTGCTTTTGTTCTAGTCTCGATCGGCGTCATGGTGCTGCGCTATCGCGAACCGGACCGCCGCCGCGGCTTCCGCGTTCCCGGCGGCCCCATCATTCCCGCCCTCAGCGTGATCTTCTGCTTCCTCCTCATGGCCGGATTGCCCATCATCACCTGGTACCGCTTCATCATCTGGCTAGTGATCGGCCTGGTCATTTACTTCCTCTACAGCCGCCACCGCTCCGAGTTCGCCAAGCAAAAGTAAATGAATATCAATCTTGTTCAGGCAAACGTTTGCGGTGGAAGCGGACTCGGAAAATCTCGCTTTGTAAAAGGGCACGACTTCAGTCGGGCCGATTGCCGCCCCAATCGAACTTCGGCTTTAGCCGCTGCTAAAGCGCAATTGGCTGAAAACGAATGCAGCAGGGGCTACAGCCTGCGGAATAATTCGGCCCGGAGGGAGGCGGGGGTTTCAACCCCCGCATAAAGCCACCGGAATCCATGCTGGCTTTAGCCACGGAGGAGACGGCTTGCGCCAATTTCTTGGGTGGGGGCAATCCAACTCCCCGTCATCCCAAGCGACCGAATGGGACCGGCGGTTCAGAAATGATCTGCAAGGATTTGAAAATAAATAGAGGGGGGTGGGGGGTATTAATTAAATCGACAACAGGAGAAGGCACGGATCGGGCAAGTTCCTGAGAGATTGATCCCTGGAACGCGGACGCAACTTCCACCCCTATGGCGATTTCTTTCATGGGTTTCTCTATCCTTATTGTGCTCCGGCGGGGAACAATCTTGTGCAAGACGCAGGGGAAGGGGTGTAGTTTCCCAGGTTCTCCGCCGCGGCGGGGAACCTGGGGTACCCGGCAGCAGCTAGGCAATCTTAAGGATCGGCGGTCCCTTGTAATTCACCGGCGGCTTGATCGACGGCCAAAGGTTGGCTACCTCTTCGCATGAAGTCTCAACCGTGCGCAACAGCCGGACTTGCGGCGTGATCGCACGGTAGATCTTTGCGTTGAAGACATCGACTCCTATGCAAAGCGAGGCATCAACAAGAGGGGAGGTATTTGCCTGGGATTTCAGCAGTTGAAAGATGAGCAGCGCTATAGTCTTACAACGGCGTTCCATCTCCTTCTGATTGTTCACTGACCGGGAGAAGACCAGAATTGCGGCGCCGATTGAGCGCTTACCGTTCCTGTCGGTTTCTTCGGTCATTAGGTCGATGGACACCGAAACGTTAACTTCCGAAATCTTCAGCTTCGTGTTGTGAAGGTCGGGTTTCCTGAACTTCGTTTTCCCTGGACCAAGGCATGCGATGCCACCCCGGAACGACTCGATAGCGTCGATGCACAGATCGCAGTTCTTGCGCCAATAATCCGTGATCGCGGTTTCCGATTTTCTTCTCAGTTTTGCGACCGCATTGTCCAGGGCGTTCTCCACGCCTGCCAGCCGCGCCACGACGGCTGCGCGGGCCTCCTCGTACCGGATCGCTATCGCAGTTGGCGGGAATTTAGCATCCCGTAGGATGCTCTTGCGGGCTAAAGCCGGGTGCCCCACATCTCGATTTTGAGATGTGGGAGACGATGAACTTCGACCGTCCGTTTCTAGTGTTCCCGAAGGGAGCTATTGTGTTCAGTCCTTCTTCGGCAACAGGCAATGCGCTCCCCGCGTCGCAAGCGCCTTGTCGAATGTCACCAGCACGCCGCCTGCCGCTTCTGCAATGGCCAGCAACCAGGCATCGGCCCATACCTTGGGCGATGCAGTTGAGCCAACCGCCATTTCGCGAAACCTCCGCTCCACATCCGCCGGCTCGGAGCAGAATGTGACCCGGTCGTCGTCATAAAACCGGTCGTAGACGCGCCAGGCTTCATCGATGCTCAACGGCTTGCCGTCCATGGCTGCCGCCGTTGTGATCAGGCGCAGGAATCCAAGTTGGGAGGGACGAACGAAGGCGATGCTTCCGCCGTGCTGGCGCCACCAGCGCCGGGCAGCTCGATTGTGGGGATGCTCGGAGGCCGCGAGCGCCAGCCAAACGTTGATGTCCGGAACGCCGAGTCCCGCGAGGACGGGATCAACGAGTTGCTTATGGGAACTCGATGAGCTCATAGATCTCTTCATTCGTCATGTCGAGTTTGCGGCCCGCGGGTGGAATCAGCGGCGTGTCCAGGCTCAACCGCCGCTTTGGCCGGGTGGGCTGGGTGTCCTCGACAGCCCGTTCGATGCCGGCCAGAATCAGCTTGCGCGCGGAGCAGCCCTTGCGCGCGGCTGCCTCGTGCAACCTGCGATGCAGATCCCGCGGAAGGTCGATGGACGTGCGGATCGGGGCTTTCTCCATGGCACTATTATGTTCCAAACGACTTAAATAAGTCAAACCGCCGAATAGAACTAAACTGGATGAGTGACCGATATTTCCGTCTTCATCCACCGCCTCCCCAAGGCCGAGCTGCACTTGCACCTCGAAGGCACCATCGTGCCCGCCACGCTGGTCGAGCTGAGCGCCCGCCACGATGCCCAGCCGCTCACCCTTGCCGAGGCCGAAGACCTCTACAAATTCAGAAATTTCACCGGCTTCCTTGACGCCTTCAAGGCCGTCTGCCAGCGGCTCATCGACCCCGACGACTACGAACTCCTCGCCTGGCGCATGATCGAGCAACTCGCAGCGCAGGGCGTGGTTCACGCCGAGGTCTTCGTCTCCGTCGGCGTCATCTACATGGCCCGCAACCACGATCCCGCCTCCTTCGAGCCCATCTTTGCCGGCCTCGAACGCGCCCGCGAACGCGGACAGCGCGAATTGGGTCTCTCGCTCTACTGGATCTTCGACGCCGTGCGCCATTTCACTGTCGCCGAGGCCGAGCGGGTCTTCCTGAAGGCCGCCGAAATGCGTCCCAACTACCCTTCCATCGTCGGCATCGGCCTGGGCGGCGACGAGCGGCGCGCCGGCTCCGAGCCATTCCGCGCCCTCTTTGCCCAGGCAGCGCAAGCGGGCCTCCGCCTCACCAACCACGCCGGGGAAACCACCGGCCCCGAGGCCATCCGCGAGGCGCTCGCCATCGGTTCCGAACGTATCGGTCACGCCGTCTCGGCCGTCAAGGACTTCTACCTGATGGAGGAGCTGAAGGCGCGCGCTATCCCCATCGAGCTGAACCCCACCTCGAACGTCCGTACCGGGGTCTGCCCCTCTTTTGCCGCCCACCCGCTGCGCCGCTATTTCGATGCCGGCCTGCTGGTCACGCTTAACTCCGACGATCCGGCCTTCTTCGGCTCCGATCTGGTCAACGAATACCTGCTGGCCCACACCGTGCAGGGTTTTACCCGCGACGAACTCCGCGAGTTGGCCGCCAACTCCATTCAGGGCAGCTTTCTTCCCGAACCGGAAAAAGCCGTGTGGCTCTCCCGAATCGACTCTGCTGAGTAAACACATCCTGCCCCCTTTCCCCCGCGTCAGCCAGCCAAGCCAACCAAAGTTGCGGTATTATGGAACAGTAGGAGGCTGTCCGATGTCCACCGAACCCGAGTCCCTCACGCTTGATAAAGAGAAATGCGAAAGAAGCGCTCTGCGCGTGATTGGCTGGTTCTCCGTCGGAATGGCCGTGGCCGCGCTCAGCATCTACCTGGGCTACGAAGTGCGCAGCCGCTACAAGTTCAAGAAGCGTACCCCCTACGACTTCTATGCGAACGCCGGCGAACACCACGCCAGCGAGTTTGGCATGGGCGTCTAACTCCACGCCCGCTCAGATCGCTAAATGCCGCCTTCGGGCGGCATTTGCTGTTTCACGGCGCGATACAATCAGCCTGCACCCCACTCATTCCCTTCATCTACCATCAAAGCTGCCCATGCCCGTCAAACCCAAGCTCGGACAAAACTTCCTCAACGACGCGCAAGCCGTCCAGCGCATCGCCGCGTCCCTGGGCGATCTCTCCGGCCGCACCATCGTCGAAATCGGCCCCGGCGCAGGCGCCATCACTGCGGCCTTAGCCGCCCGAGCCGCTCACGTGTTGGCCGTTGAACTCGACCCCGTTCTCGCCGCGCATCTCCGCACCCAATTCCCTCCCGACCGCGTCACGGTCATCCATCAAGACGTGCTCACCTTCAACTTTGCCACAGCCCTTGCCGACTTTGCGCCAGTCGCCGACGCCGGCCAGCGTCTGCTCGTCTTCGGCAATCTACCTTACGGCATCACCTCGCAAATCCTCCTCAAACTCGCCGCCAGCCACGCCTCTCTCGACCGCGCCGTCCTGATGGTTCAGCGCGAAGTAGCCGATCGCATCACCGCCCAACCAGGCTCACGCGACTATGGACTGCTCTCGGTCACTGTACAGATGTACGGCCCCGCCGAAAAACTTTTCACGCTCCCGCCGGAATCCTTCTCGCCCCCGCCCGATGTCCACTCAACCGTCTTCCGCTGGCGCTTTGCCCCGCGCTTTGCGGAATTCGGCCTCGACGAAGCCAGCTTCTTTCCCTTCGTCCGCAAAGCCTTCGCGCAAAAACGCAAGACCCTCGCCAACAATCTCCGCGCTGCCGGCATTCCGCCCGCAGCCGCAGCGGCCGCCCTGGCCCAGGCCGCCATCGAGCCCAACGCCCGCGCCGAAGCCTTGCCCATCGAGGCCCTCGCGGCTCTCTGGCGGAGTCTTCAGATTCCTTCATCGTCCGAATAGGCTGCGGCTCTGCTGTAGCTCCGAGTTAGCGATCGTGAAATCGGCCGCAACACTTTCCTGTAACTCGTGTCTCAATGAATGTGAGCGCGGATCGGCAAAAGGTAACAAAACAAACCGCCGCCTCCCAAGGAGATACACCCATGAAACTCTCTCTGATTGGCGTCGGAATTCTCGCACTTAGCTCCACCATTGCCTTCTGCCAAGGTGCCAATATCAACCAGCGCCGTGAAAACCAGCAGGACCGCATTGCACAAGGCGTACGAAGCGGGCAACTGACCGCTCGCGAGACAGCTCACCTGGAGCGCCGCGAAGGCTCCATCGGACGCGAGGAACATCGCATGCGCTCCGCCGACGGCGGACGCCTCACCCACGGTGACCGCGTTGCTCTCAACCATCGCCTCAACCACACCTCGCGCGCCATCTACCGCGACAAGCACAACGCCGCAAGGCGGTAAGCTAACCCGCGCTCCATGACGCCAAAGGCCGCCCAAAGTTACCTGGGCGGCCTTTACTATTCACAGAAATCCAAGCCTCTCAACGCACGGCAAGCGTGTATCCAATGTTAGCCTTCGGCGTGTCGTAGACTCCATAGTCGCAGCTAAACACCGTCCATGCTTTAGCAGTGTCGGCGGCATCCGTCGTCGAGGTCCAATAGTATTCACTTATCACGAAGTTAGTGAAAATCGGCAGCCGAAACACCGTGCCATCCAGATTGAGATAAGTGGCGTCGAAGAAATCGGCGTGATCGTTTTCCATCCTGTCCGACAGGCTTTGCATCTCGTTGCGGTTGGGCATTCTCCACGCGCCCGCCGTCGAGCCATCGGTCAATCCGCACTGCCCGCTGGCCAGCGCATTCACGGCGGCAACAGCATTGGCCCAGTTCTGCTGGATGCAATCCGCTCGTTTGAGCCAGATGAGTCCGGTTACCGTATCCGTAATGGTGCCATTTCCGTTATCGATCCAGCGTTCAAACGTTGGGGGCGCGCCTGCCTGGATGCCGCCATCGTCGCCGCTGCTATACGTTACATATTGCCCGGTCGATTGCAGTTGGATCGTCCCGCCGCTATTTCCCTTTACTGCCCAGACCGCGTTGTTCGATGTGGCTTTAACATTGTTCGCAGAATCGTTTACATATCTGCCATCGCTCATGCGGATAGTCCACGCGTCCGGAGACCCGGCCTCTCCGCCAAAGTAACTCGTCGAAGACCAATAAATGGCATTGGATACATTGATAAACGGGCTGGCCGCCGGAATTGCCGGATTGCTTTGGGAAACATCCACCATGCTTTCCAGCTCATTGATATTAGGCATGCGCCAGTCGCCCGCCTTCGACCCCTCCTTCAAGCCGCAAGCTCCGCTAGCCAGCAGGTTCACATCTGTCAGAGCCGCTGCAAAAGGCGCAGGGGCGAAGCATCCTGCATTCTTCAGCCAGATGAGCCCGGTAAGATGGTCGGTTACCGTGCCATCCTGATTGTCGGTAAATCGCGTCACCGGCCAGGCCACTCCCTTTGCCGCCGAGCTGTCGTCGCCAACGGCATAACTCACTATTTGACCTGTAGACGCAAGACTTACCAATGGATTGCTTCCATCGTATGCTGTGAAATTGGCGCCGGTCAGGGAGTCGAGCGGCAATGCAGTATATTGGATCACCGTAAAGTAAATCGCAATATCGGTCTGCGCGTTGCCCTGAAAGTTACCGGTGTGATCGAATCGAATTACCTCGGCGCCGCTGCCAACGGAAGGATAAAACCCATAGCCGGGCTTGCTGGCCCAAAGCTGATAAACGGCATTCACGTTGCTCCAAGCGGCGACTCCCGTGAAGCTGTAGTTGCCGCTCGCATCGGTGGTGGCCGTTTGCACGATGGAATTGGTATTCGTAAGCCAGAGAGTAACCGTAACGCCAGCCAGTGGCGCGCCTTTGAGCTGCACCGTGCCCTGAATGCTATCGGTAGGGGGCGGCTGCCCCGGATTGGTGTTGCCATTTGAACTCGTGTTGCCCCCACTACCGCAAGAGCTTATGAATCCAAGGCACACCGCGATCCATGCCATCTTCATCTTGCCCATTGGGTCGTCCTCCCTCTGCCCGCGAAAGCCGGAGCAACTCCGCGGAATATTCCAGAATCGGAAACCAGCCGGAAGGCGCTCACTTGAGAATATCGGTAACTTGCAGTGCAAGTTGAGCGCAATCTCAGGCGGAAGTCATTGACCCCTCCTCACTTTTCAAATGAGAAGGCAGCGAGTTACTGCTTCTTTAAGAAGCAGTAACTCGCTGCCTATACTTTGTTGAAATTTTCAAACCAGAAGGCAGAATTGCCCTGGCTTTACCGATGCAATCCGCCGCCACCACCGCCGTCGGCGTGGGAGGCCCCACCACCCGAGAATCCGCCCCCTCCTGAAGGATGGCTGGCAGGCCCGCCGCCGGAAGGGCCATGGCTCGCTGCCGGCGGTGTGCGGTTGCCCCCGCTCGATGGCCTTGGCCCATAAGAGCGGGCTGCATTGCCCGAATTAGCGGTATGGCTGGGCGTGTAGTTAGGCCTCTCCGTCGTTTTTGCGCCAATAATCGTGCCGGGATAGTCCATCCGATTCAACGAAGCAGCGATCGAGGGTCCATACGGCACCCGCGGGTTCAGCGCGCGCATCGGCCGCACCGTCTGCCCCGCAATCACTACGGGAGATCTCCCGTCCCGCGCCGGCAGTGGCAACATGCCGCTTGCCGCGACTGGTCGCCGGTTCACCGCAAACATCGGGGAACCCGAAACCAAGCCGCCCCAGTGGATAGGCTGGTGAGGCCGCGGATGCGGGGGCAGCGGGGGACGATATCCGCCAAAGCCTATGCCGATGTTGGGGCCAAGATAACCGCCGCCGCCCCACCAGGGTGAACAGCCGCCCATCCCCGGTGACCAGCCCCACCCAAAGCTATCGTAATAATTCCAGTCGCCACACTGGTAGGGTAAATAGCCCCAGGAATTGCCCGATACCCAGATATAGCCAAATCGCGGCGTCCACATCCAGTACCCGCTTCCGTACGGATCCCACCCCGCGCTGGCTGCCGCGTAAGGCGACCAGATATTGCCCTGCCCCGGCACGTTGTACCAGCTCCCGTTGGCGTCCAGATCGTTCCATGCGGGGTTGCTGCTGTCCGCATAGTCCTTTGTTACCCCGGTCCTCGATGCGGCTTCGGCGGTCAGCATCTGGTCGCGATCGGAGTTCCATGAGTCCCATGAGTCCGGTTCAATCGATTCGGTCTGATCGTAGTGTGTGGCGTCGCCGTCGCTCAGGGATACGCTCTCCCCGCCACTCAGGTCCAACGTCAATCTTTGGCCCCGCTCCAGATGCGCATTGCCTGAAAACACAGCCAATTCGCCCGGAGGACTGTCGAAGTTGATCCGGAGCACGGTAAAGCCGCTTGTCGTCAATACGCTATCGCCAAAGCGAATGCGCATCGCCCCGGCCTGGCCGCCGCCCCGGATCTCAAAGTAGCCTAACCCGCTCAGGAGTTGAACCTCCGCTTCGCCTGTATCGCCCTGCCCGCTTAGAACTTTCAGCATCAAGGAACTGTTCGGCGTAAGCCGCACCACGCTCCCGTCTTCGAGCTGAATCTCCGCGCGGCCATCCTCCGCGGTTGCTACCCGGCTTCCTTCAAACAGAGGTGCATTCGCCACGGCACGATCCGCAATCACATCGTTGCCCTGCGAGATCTGCACCTGCCCGTCCACGCTGCTCAGCCGTACCGCGCGTCCCGGCTGCGCCGCATCGTCGGCCCGTACAGCAGGCGTCAGCATGCTCGCGCCGAACGCAAGCGTCGCCAGCGCCAGCAACCCGCGACCCACCAAATCCAACCGGTTCTCAATGCGATTCACAGCGTTCCACCTCTCCACCGACCCTGCCGGCGAACGCAACGTGCCTACCCCAGATACTTGTACTGTTTTGGACACCCTGACACCCGCAAAAGTCTCTTCAAAATCCGGCTTGACCGACGTTTATTTCACTCCAATCCCCGCCCCGTGATCTTCAGTCTCCGCTTTCGCCAGCAGAACCCTGGCCCGCTTCCTCACCCGCTCCATGACCGCGGGATCGTCCGCCAGCCGCTCCAGAATGTCTCGGATGGCGCAAACCTGCTGGAGGCGTCCTTCCTCCTCAGCCTCCACCATATACTCCATCTTGCTGTCCAATCCCAGGCGGTCGTGTTGCAGGAGCGATTCCAACTGCGCACCCTCCATGATCGTCTCGGCCACCGCCACCAGCGAGTCCCCCAGGGCTTGTATCTCCTTATCGCTCGAGTAGTTGTACTCGCAGCTCCATTCCCCGTCAGGCTCGCTCAATTTCAGCTTCTTCCAACCTTGGAAAGCCACCTTGATATGGCTCTCGCACTGAGACTTGGATAACTTATGCCGGTGCGCAATCTGAAAGACGCGATCGGCAAATTCCGCGCTCACCCGAATATCCCGATCCACATTCGGCGCATCCTTACCAGGACCACCCTCTTGCGTGCTCTCCAAACCGACCACGGCGTTGCCCTGCTCGGTTTGGAAATGCCCGCTTCCATCTGGATGAATCGTCAGAGTCCAGTGCGAAGGTGAAAGCCCAGGATTCGAGTAATCCACCCGAAACACCGGTCCAATAACGTTCCCCGCCTGGCCCCTCGCCGTCAGCCCCAGCGCCGCTATGCCCAGTGCCAGCCAAATCGTCCGCGTCCCGCACTTCATCGTCCCACCCCTTGCGCCGCGAGCGTCTGCGCTGTATGAATGTGGCAAATCGCAATCGCCAGCGCATCCGCCACGTCCGCCGGTTCCGGCACTTCAGCAAGCTCAAGCAACCGCGCCACCATGAACTGTACCTGCTCCTTCTTCGCCAATCCGTAGCCCACCACACTCGATTTGATCTTCAGCGGCGCATATTCGGCGACCGGCAGACCTTGCATGGCTGCCGCCAGCAACGCCACGCCCCGCACCTGGCCCAACTTCAGTGCCGACTTGGCGTTCACCGAGTAGAAAACCTCCTCGATCGCCACCGCGTCCGGCTTCCAGCGCTCCAACGCGTCAGTCAGTTCCCGAAACACCTGCTCAAGCCGCGCCGCTGTGGTCAGCGCCTTCTTCAGACGGATCGCCCCCATTGTCACGCACACCAAGCGAGGCTGCCGCCCGGAGTCGTCTGACTCCACAACGCCGAACCCCGTGACCTCAGTCCCGCAGTCGATTCCAAACACTCGCATCGGGTCCAAGTCTAACGCACAAGGATATTGTTCGTAGAGGGGATTGATGGGGCTCAGGACCGAACTGGCTCTGTTCGCTGCTCCCGCGCCATTTCTAGTAAGAGTCGCGAAACCGGAAGCTCACTATAACCACGGAGGGAAACGGGACAGGGATCCCCTCAAGCGTCGCTGGCTTGAACCGATATTGGCTAGCTGCCTTGATCGCTTGTTCGTCCAGTCCCATTCCCAATGGGCTCACGACGTGTACATTCACAGGCAGACCGTCCTCGGTGACCATGAACGCCAGCACGACGGTACCACTGAAATGTTTTCTCCGAGCCTCATCCGAGAATTCCGCTTCACCGTATTTAAGGGGTCGCGGGACCGTCATGTTCTTGACCTCTTTCGGCGGTCCGGTCTCAGGAGTCGCAGGATGATCCGCATCCACAAACGGCACCCACACGACGGCTCGCACCGGCACCGGTTTCCCGTCCAACGACCCCGGTTCAAATTGTGACTGCTTCACAGCCGCAATCGCCGCATCGTCTAGCCGGCTCTTCTGACTATTCACCACTTCAATATTCGTCGGAATCCCGTCCGCGCCAATGACCATGCTCAGAGTACAAACGTGCTTTCCCCCCGCAAGCGACACTTCAGGTGGAAGAACTGCAGCCACCGCATTAACCAGCTTGGGATGCTTAACATCGCGAAAAGGAACGTAGACTCCGTCTTTGTCTGGTTGCTGCGTTTGCTGTGCGCAGACACTCGCTGCTGTCATTGCAAGCAAACCCAAAACCCGGAGTATTTTCCTCATTGGATCACCCTTCGCGTGCCCACTACATCCTACTGCGACGTAGCCGAATTTGGACGAATCAATTAGCCCAAACGCAACGGCGGCCTGGGCGCATTGCCCAGGCCGTCGCCGGTGAACTGTTGGTATTGGACTAAGGCCATCGCGCTGCCGCGAGTGCCCGGCATCTTCACATTGGCATCGTTGCCTCGTTGCGACCGCTCGTACGGCGATACCCGCTAAGGCGGGCTCCTCGGCGACTGGTTAAGTCGCACAAATGGAAAATCACCATCTTGCGCATCGGTTCGGAGGGTTGCATATCCAGTGAAAAAGCAGTAGCGTCCAGTGCGGATAAATTCCTCTCCGCCGGAGCAACATTGGGGTCTGGGGCGCGATGCCCTAGGCCTCAGTCACCTCACGTACGAGACATCGACTAGAATTTTTCTGCATCTTTTGGACCTACCTCCTTTCCCGTGTGAAATCAATCTAGCCCTCAATTCATACGGCGTCAACATAAGTTTATTCAAAAATCCAAACTTTCGTGGCATACCGTTCCAAATGTCTGCGCTCTACACTCCCGGTTCCCTAGTCCCTAGTCCCTAGTCCCGAGTCCCTAGTCCCGCGTTCCCCTTCACCAGCTATGCAGCCACTCCTCATCCCGTCCAATCCTCACAGGTACGTTGAACAGCTCGCTTAGCCTCGCCTCCGTCAACAGCGCCGCACGCGGCCCGTCACCTACAATCCGTCCGTCCCGCATGAGAATCACCCGCTTGATCTCCGGCAGAATGTCGCCCAAATGATGCGTCACTAGCACTAGTCCCGTTCCTTCCTGAGCCAGCCCGCGCAGCGTCTCGCGCAGCTCCCGTTGCGCCGCCAGATCCAGCGCATTCGATGGCTCGTCCAGCAGCAATTGCCTGGGCCGATGCACGAGTGCCCGGGCAATTAAAATCCGCCGCTTCTCGCCGGCCGACATCTCGCCCACCAACTGCTTCGCAAGATGCAGCGCCTCCATCCGTTTCAGCGCCTCCGCCGCCCGCTCCCGCATCTCGCCGGTGACATGCAGATTGGGCCACAGCGTCGAAGCCGAAAAGAATCCCGCAATCACCGCATCGAGTCCCGTGGTGACGGCAGTCCGCTCTCCAGGCAATTCCCCGAGCAACCCAGCCGCCACCACGCCAAAGTGCTTGCGCAACTGCGTCACATCCCACCGTTCGCGCCCAAAGATCCGCACTACCATCCCCGGCTGAACGATCGGATAAATCTGGCAGGTCATAGCCAGAATCAGCGTCGACTTCCCGCACCCGTTCGGCCCTAGAATGGCCACATGCTCCCCAGCGTGAATCGTCAGGTTCACGTCGTGCAGCACCACCCGTTCCCCGCGCGCCACATTCACCTGCCGCAGCTCAAGAAACTCGCTGTGCCCCGCCAACCGCGCCGCGTCCGTCCCGTTCTCCGTCATCCAGCCCCCAACCTGCTAGATTAAATGCGTTGACCAACATGTCTGATCACTCCCAATTCCTCATCCCCAAGGGCTTTCGGTTTGGCGCTGTCAAAGCTGGCCTCAAAAAGAGCGGCCGCACTGACTTTGCTCTCATCGTGGCCGATGCGCCCGCCAGCGCAGCCGCCGCCTTCACCGCGAACCGCGTGATCGCCGCCCCGCTCATCGTCGACAAAGAACACCTCCGCGCCACAGGGGGCCGTGTGCGCCTCGCCGCCATCAATGCCGGAAACGCCAACTGCGCCGTCGGCGAACCCGGCCTGACCGCCGCCCGTGCTACCTGTGTCGCCGCGGGCGAGCTCTTTCACTGCCCGCCGGAACAAGTCTTTCCATCCTCCACCGGCATCATTGGCGTCCCCTTGCCTGCTGAAAAACTGATCGCCGCCCTGCCGGCATTGGCCGCATCGCTGGGCTCGGAGTTCGACCACTTCCAGCAAGTTGCCCAAGCCATCCTCACCACCGACACCGTCGAGAAAACCGCCTTTGCCCGCTTAGATATCGATGGAAAAGAAGTCCGCATCGCCGCCCTCGGCAAAGGCTCCGGCATGATCCATCCGCAACTCGTTCCTCACGCCACCATGCTGGTCTATGTGCTCACCGACGCCGCGGTAGAGCCCGCCGCGCTGGACGGCTATCTTCGCCAGGCCGTCGAGGTCAGTTTCAACCGCATCTCCGTCGATGGCGACACCTCCACCAACGACACCGTCCTGCTGCTTGCCTCCGGAGCCAGCGGCGTTTCCATCGGCCCGGACAACGCCCAGTTCGCCGCGGCGCTCACGCAGGTCTGCACCTCGCTCGCCCGCCAGGTCGTCGCCGATGGCGAAGGCATTACCCATGTCGTCGAACTGCACATCGAAGGCACGGCCACCGATGCCGATGCTCTCAAGATCGCCAAGGCTATCGCCCACTCGCCGCTCGTCAAGACTGCGTGGGCTGGAGCCGATCCCAACTGGGGCCGCCTGGTCGCTGCCATCGGCTACTCTGGCGCGCAAATCGATCCAGATCGCATCGACATCCAGTTCGGCGATCTGCCCATCTGCCGCGATGGAGGCCGCGCGCCGGAGTTCGACGAAGCCGCCGCTCACGCCTACATTGCGCAACCCGAGTTTTCCATCGCCATTCGGCTTCACCAGGGCACCGGCTCCTGCGTCTTCTGGACAACCGACCTCACCCACGAATACATCCACATCAACGCCGACTACTCCAGCTAATGTCGTTCAATTTGGTCCGGCGCCGCGCAAGGCTCTATACTCATCTCCCGTACGCTGCCCGCCGAGCAGGCCGCCTCCAAGGCAATCCTCCGGCAAGGAGCAAGGTCCATGGCTCTAATCTCGCCCATCCAGGAAACCGATCTCGAGTTTGACAACGGCAGTTTCGATTCCGCCGCCTTCGCCGCCCACGCGCTTTCCAGTTCGCATGCGCTGGCCGGGGTCATCGACCACACCCTGCTCAAGCCAGACGCCACTCGCGAACAGATAGAGACTCTCTGCGACGAGGCCGTACGCTACCGCTTTGCCTGCGCCATGGTCAATCCTGTCTGGGCCTCGACCGCGGTCAGCGTCCTCTCCGGCACCGGCATTCCCGTCGGTGTGGTCATCGGCTTTCCCCTGGGCGCATCGCTAGTCTCCACCCTGCGCCAGGAGGCCGCCGCTCTCACCCGCCTCGGCGTCCGCGAACTGGATATGGTTATCCCCATCGGCCAGCTCAAGAGCGGTAACCACCACGCCGTCCACCATGCCATCGAGGCCGCCGCCACGGTCGCGCATCAACACGGCGCTCTGCTCAAGGTCATTCTTGAAACGGCCTTGCTCACCGTCGCTGAAAAACTCCGCGCCTCTGAAATTGCCATCAAGGCCGGCGCAGACTTCCTCAAGACCTCCACCGGCCTTGCCTCCGGCGGCGCAACTGTAGCCGACGTTGCCCTGCTCCGCGGAGTAGCCGGCGCGCGCGCCGGCGTCAAAGCCTCCGGCGGCATCCGCACCCTCGCCGACGTCCGCGCCCTCCTCGAAGCCGGCGCAAACCGCATCGGCGCATCCGCCTCCGTCGCCATCGTCCGCGAACTAGGCGCCGAATAGCTTCACTTGCCTGTTCAATGCGAAGGCGATAGCTCCGCAGATCGTCCTGACATAGGATTCCCCTGCCCCGCGCGTCTCCGGTCTCTTAATCCCTAGTCCCTTAGAGCCTGTTTACGATCTTTGGACCTGATCTGCCGCAGTCATCAGGGTGGTTATTCACCGATGCTTGTTCAGCACGGTAATTCTGGGGAATGACACAGAGAAAACCGTATCCAAGCGA
>Ga0182024_10003270_pt1 | contig 38818 bp, 29 predicted proteins | sample P32metaG_FD_120480 | JGI IMG/M metagenome (GOLD analysis project Ga0182024, IMG submission 120480) | Permafrost microbial communities from Stordalen Mire, Sweden - P3-2 metaG (Illumina Assembly) | ecosystem: Environmental > Terrestrial > Soil > Wetlands > Permafrost | place: Sweden: Stordalen...
CGAAGCCGCGACCACCGCCACCGCCGCCGAAGCCGCCGCCTGGACGCTCTTCCTTCGGACGGGCCTCATTGACCGTGAGCTGACGGCCGCCGAGCTCGGAGCCATTGACTTTTTCAGCCGCAGTTTTGGCCTCCTCCTCGGTTCCCATGGTCACGAAGGCGAAGCCGCGGGGGCGGCCCGTCATCTTGTCCATGGCGACATATACGTCGGTCACAGCGCCGAATTGCCCGAAGTGAGCGCGAAGCTCGTCCTCGGTGGTCTTAAAGGACAGGTTTCCAACGTAAAGTTTGGAATTAGCCATTTGTTGATTTCGTAGAGCCACCGTCCGCTGCCAGTCCGTTCCCACCTTTGGGTTTCGAAATCATCACTTAAGCTACCTGCTCAGCCAACGACTCACCAGAAGCTGTCATCAAAACGCTATCTCTAACGAGGGCGCAAAAAACGCACAGAAAGGAACTTGTTGCAAGTATAATCTCCCTTTGCCCCGCCATGGGCCAAAACCCCGATTATTGCAGAATTCTTCCGAGGAGTCGGAAAGGGACTAATTCGAAGCTACCAAAAGCTTCACGTTGCCCAGGCTGCCTCTCATCCAGTCGCTCAGGATGCTTTTCTCGTATCTGAGCGGATCGTCCGGATCCAGCGTAACCCGCAAATAGAAGGAGGTATCCCAAAGATCTTCCGTACCCTGTTTGATTGTTTTTCCGGAGGCATCGGTCACGGTCCAGTTGAATTTGAACCGGGGCGGGTAAAGGGGGGTGATGATCCGCGTCTGGTCAAATCTGGGCCCGCGCCATGGTTCAAATTGCCCGGCCAATTGGATATCCGTAAACGTGATCGCCAGCTTGCATCCTTGGGGGATGTATCTCTTGGCGTCCTGGACCAGAAAATCCCGGAGAGTATCCAAGATCACCTGCTGTCCACTGTCTGTCGGATACATCTGGTCCTTGATGTCCGTGAATTTGTCGGGGTGGTCGAAGTTTACCTCGGTCGACGAGGTCATTGGCGCATCCGCGCCGTAAAGTGCGCAGGCGGCGACCAATCCAGCCGCTGCGGAAAGCAGGGAGATTCTTTTCATGGTACGCTCCTTAGAAATGAGGATTCGGGCGGTTTTGGGGAATCACCACCTTTGAGCAAAATTAGCACGATAATGTTCCAAAAGCCAGCCTTGCCCCTTCGGGTGCCTGTCCCTCAAAGTTGGCTGTCCCCTCGCGGTGCCTGTCCCTCATGGGAGGCTGTCCCTTTCGGCCGATGGGGACTGACGATCTTATAACCTGTCCAAAATGACGATCGAGCGTCTTAATGCGCCAGGCATGCAAACACCGTTGTTCAATTGGCTGGAAAAGCGCGGAGCGGGGGTTCTTTTGCATCCCAGCTGCCTTCCGGGCCACCAGGGGATCGGCACGTTCGATGTGCAGGTTGACCGCTTTCTCGATTTTTTGCAGGCGGCGGGAATGGGCCTTTGGCAGATCTGTCCGCTCGGCCCGACCGGCTATGGGGACTCGCCGTATCAGTGCTTTTCAGTGTTCGCCGGGAATCCTTACCTCATCGATTTGGGCGAATTGACGTCGCGAGGATTGTTCAAAGCGACCGAACTCTCGCCCATCACCCAACTAGCGCCCGGACGCGTCGATTATGGCGCTCTTTACCGGATCAAGTGGGCGCTCTTAAAAAGCGCATTCGAACGCTACGCGAAGGCCGGAACCCCTTCCCTCGACGGCGAGAGCTTCTCCGAGTTCAAGAAGAAGCAGGCGGACTGGCTGGATGCCTACGCCCTATTCCGGGCGCTGAAGGAATACCATGGCGGCAAGGCATGGACCGATTGGCCCGCCGAGTCCCGGAATTTTACCAAGGCCCTCCACTCTTCCCTCAGTGAAAAGCTCGCTTCCGAATGCGAGGCGCACCGTTTCAATCAGTACGTTTTCTTCGCCCAGTGGCGGCGGGTACGGAAGGCGGCCGCCCAGCGAAATATCGCGATCATCGGCGACCTGCCCATCTTTGTCGCGGCCGATTCGGCCGATGTGTGGTCCCATCCTGAGTTGTTTGAGCTGGACAAGACAACCGGCCGGCCGGTGGCCGTGGCCGGCGTGCCGCCGGACTACTTTTCGGCCGACGGCCAGTTGTGGGGCAATCCGCTCTACGCGTGGAAGCGCCATGCAGCCGACGGTTATGCCTGGTGGCTTTCGCGACTGCGTGCCGCGTTCGAGATGTATGATATTGTGAGGATCGACCACTTCCGCGGATTCGACTCGTATTGGCGGATCCCGTTTCCCGCCGTCAATGCGCGCATTGGCAGGTGGACTTCGGGCCCGGGAATCGACCTTTTCCGCGCGATCCAGCAGGCGCAGCCCAAAGCGAGGATAATCGCAGAGGACCTGGGGCTTTTGACACCGAGTGTGGTCAAACTGCGGGAGGAGACGGGGCTCCCGGGCATGGCCGTGCTCCAGTTCGCCTTCGGCGGCGATGAATCAAACCTTTATCTCCCGCGTAATCTTATTAAGAACCAGGTCGTATATCCCGGAACCCATGACAACGACACCTCGCTCGGCTGGTACGCCGCGGCCGATGAGAAGGCGCGCGACCACGTTCGCCGCACCCTGCGGGTGAGCGGTGCCGAGATCGGTTGGGACCTGATCCGCGCCTCCTACGGCGCGGTGAGCGACCTTGCCGTCATCCCAATTCAGGATATACTGAGCCTAGGATCGGACGCCCGTCTGAACACCCCGGGCAAACCCGAAGGCAACTGGCAGTGGCGCCTCTCGGAAGCGCAGATGAACTCGCTCTCCGGAGGCACCGCAAGTTATCTAAGGGAGCTCGGCAAGTTCAACGGGCGCTGCTGAGCCGCAATTGCCCTCCCCGTCATGTTTGCCAATCTTTTCCCAATCTCCCGACGGACCCCCGTCGACTATGAGCGTCGATTTGTGGAGTCGGCCGTAGTCCACGAGCACTCGCCGAACGACCGCAAGACGGAGCGGCTGCTTCTCACATGCTGGATCGTCATCGCCCTGAAATGCGCGCTCGTCGCCTGGGCGGTCCCCCATTACCACATGCCCTTCAGCGCGCTCTGGGTGATCGTGCCGACCCTCCTATTCATGGTGACCGTCACGGCGGCTTTTTACATGTTCCGGGAATGACGCACGGCCACCGCTCGAAATAATTTTCGTTGAGCGGAGCCCGCTCCGCGGGATACTGGTCGCGTTCGCCTGCCGATGAAAAAACAGCGCCAGTTCACAATTTATTTTTCGGGTGAGATGTATTGCCTGAACCATCTCATCGGCAATGCGTACCTCGCCGAGGCGATCTACGAAAAATCCCACGGCCGCTATCTCTGCGCCCTGCCGCAGAACCTCGAGCCGACCGGCCGGCGCCCGCGCGTGATCCGGGACCAGGGCATCAAGACCCTGGTCGGCTGTGATCTTGCGCTTTTCATTTTTGAAGGGCCGGCGATCGACGCCGCGATAGCGATCGAATTCATGTTCGCCAAATTCGCCGACATTCCCTCGGCCATCCTCCGCAGCGACCTGCGCAAGGGCGGCGACGGCAAGGACCCGTGGACGCTGATGGCGAGCTATTTTCCGCGCACGGTAAACGTGATCCTGGACAGCCTGGAATCCTACAAGGCGATCCTGAAGCGCAGGCACCGCAAGCTCGACGAGGTCATGAGGCTCGCCGGCCAGCACGGCTCGGCCGACGCGCAGCGCATGTGCGACGCGATCGCGGCGGCCTGCGTCCGGGCGTTCGACCGCGTGCGAGAGATCGAGCCGGTGATGCCCAAGCACCTCAGGCAGGAGGTATACAACTGGCTGAGCCTCATGCCGGGCCTGCGTGGAAAGCAGAAAGAACTCCGCCGGGAATTCGAGCACTTCCTCGAGACCAAGGTCGAAAGGGATTTTCTGTGAGCGGGGGACTGCGCCTGATCGTACATCCCCTGGCCCAGCATATCGTCACGCATCTGCGGGACAAGACGACCCATCCGGCGACGTACCGCACCCTGACGTATCAATTGAGCCTCCTTTTGGCAGTCGAGGCCACGCGGGACTTGGCGACCGAGGAGAAACCGATCGAAACTCCGCTCGAACCGACCTCCGGGCGGACCCTGGCCCACACTCCGCTGGTCGTCGTCCCCATTCTGCGGGCCGGCACGGGAATGGTGCAGCCGTTCGTGGATATGTTTCCCGACGTAAGCGTGGGCTACATCGGGCTCGAGCGGGATCATGAGACTGCAAAGGCCCGAAGTTACTACTGCAAGCTGCCGCCCCTCGAGAACCGGCGGGTCTTCGTCGTCGATCCCATGGTCGCAACCGGAGGTTCCGCCGTCCAGGCCCTGCAGATTGTCAAGGAACGGGGCGCGTCCGATCCCAAGCTTGTGTGCATCGTCGTTGCGCCCCAAGGGCTGGAGGAAGTCACGCGGGCTCACCCGGATGTGCCCATCTTCGCGGCGGCACTGGATCGGACTCTCAATTCGAAAAAGTACATCCTTCCCGGGGTCGGCGATTTTGGGGACCGGTTGTACGGGACCTGAAGCCCCGGTGCGCCAACGGGCATTTCCGGTTGCGGCCGGGCGCTTCCTAAGCGAGGGTTCAAGCCCGTGAAAAACCCCGCCCCAACTTTTGCTCTCGCGCTGGCCCTGGCCGGCAGCCTTTCGCTCAAGGCCCAACCGGCTGCGGGCGATTCCGCCTCCGACGTAAAGCTCATTCCATCCGAAGACCGGATCCGAGTTGAAATCGGAGGGCAGCTTTTCACCGAATACATCTACTCGGGAGCGAGCCGGTCGTATTGCTATCCGATTCTCGCGCCCGACGGAACGCCGCTCACCCGCGATTTTCCGATGAAGAATACGCCGGGAGAGGAAACCGACCATCCGTGGCATCGCTCCTTCTGGTTCGCGCACAGCATGGTCGGCGGCGTCGATTTCTGGAACGAAGGCACGGGAGACAATGAGGCGGCGCCGGCGAACAAGGGTCATACGGTCATCGACGGGGCGGTGGAGACGACCAGCGGCAAGGTCGGAGTGATCCACGTGCGCGACCGCTGGCTCGACCACGACGGGGTACTGGTCTGCACCGACGAGCGGACGCTCCGATTTCACGCAAGCGATGCCGGCCGTTTCATCGACTTTGAGATCACTCTGAATGCTCTTGCGGACCGCCCGCTGCTGATCGGCGACAACAAGGATGGAACCATGGCCATCCGCCTGGCCGAGTGGTTGACCATGGCCCGCAAGACCAGGCGGGGCCCCGTCGGCGGCACGGGCCATATCGTCACCGCGAAGGGCGACCTCGACGCGCAGGCATGGGGCAAGCGGGCGGACTGGGCCGATTATCACGCCGAGCACGCGGGCCAGACCTACGGGGTGGCGATCTTCGATAGCCCGCAGAATTTGCGGCATCCGACGTGGTGGATGGCGCGCGACTACGGGCTATTCGGCGCCAATCCGTTCGGCCAGCACGACTATGAAAATCTAAAGGATCAGCCGCACCTAGGCGACTATACAGTCCCGGCGGGCGGGAGCCTGACGCTCCGATACCGCTTTTACTTCCATTACGGCGACGAAAAGGACGGCCGCGTCGCCGAACAGTACGCCGAATACGCCAAGGTCCAATAACGGCGCACCCCTTAGGGCTCCCAGCGCCCGTAGATACCACAGGGAAGGACCTTCCCGTCGCGATGGATCGGAAGTCCGATCTCGCCCGCCGAAATCTTGCCTCCGCGCGACCCGAGCAGTTCGCAGAGCAGGTTGCCGACCACAGCCGGTGACAGACGGGCCGTGTACGCATTCACGAGAAAAAAGAGAGGTTCTTCGGAAAGGAGGGCGCGGCACTCCTCCAGGAGGGGCCACAGGTCGTCCTCGATCTTCCACATCTCCCCGGTGGATCCGCGGCCGAAGGTCGGAGGGTCCATGATAATCGCCTCGTAGCGCCGGCCGCGCTTGTTCTCGCGGCGGGCGAATTTCAGGCAGTCATCGACAATGTAGCGGATTGCGGCCGAGCCGAGCCCGGTCAATCCGGCGTTTTCGCGGCACCATTTGACCATTCCTTCGGCGGCGTCGACATGGCAGACGCTCGCGCCCGCCGACGCGGCGGCGCAGGTCGCCGCTCCCGTATAGCCGAAAAGGTTGAGCACGTTGATCGAGCGGCCCTTCTCCTTTGCGGCGCGGATGAGGCCGGAAAACCAGTCCCAGTTGACAGCCTGCTCGGGGAAGAGCCCCGTATGCTTGAACAAGGTGGGGCGGATCTTGAGCTTGAGGGAAAGCGGGTCGTAGTGGATTTCCCACTGTTCAGGAAGCGGCCGGCGAAACTCCCAATGCCCTCCGCCTGAGGCGCTTCGATGATAGAACCCATCCCAGTGCGTCCAGGGGGCATCCGGGGCCAGGCCGCTGCGGGGCCAGAGGATCTGCGGGTCGGGCCGGATGAGCGTGTAGGGCCCCCACTTTTCCTGCTTCATCCCGCCGCCGCAGTCGACGAGCTGGTAGTCGCGCCAGCGGTCGGCAACGATGAGGGGATTGCGCTGGACAGAGGGAGCCATCGAAACTTTCGCCCACGAGCGAACTCCGGCCGCCCGAAAGTGTCGAGTCATGATCTTGCGCATTGATCCGCAGCCAATTTGGACTCAAAAAGTTTCACTCACTGTTTCCTATATGCAAACAACCCAACGTCTCCGAATCCTCTGCCTGTCCGCCAGTCTGGTCGCAGCCATCATCGCAAGCGCCCGGCTCTCCGCGGACGTCGTCGAAACCAAGAATGGCACCCGAATCGTCGGAAAAGTGACGAAAATCGACGGCGGCTCCGTCTATATAACGACCGATTTTGCGGGCGATCTCCAAATCAAACAGAGCGAGGTGAGCGCAATCTCGACGGAAGGACCCTTGGCGGTGCGATTGTCCGACGGCACGCGGATCCAGGGACCGATTTCAATGCAAAACGGCGCGCTGCAAGTCGTTGGAGCCGATGGGACGATCTCGACGAACATCCCGAAAGTCGCGGCCGTGTGGCCGACGGGCGGTATGGACCCGGAAATCGCCACCCTCCAGCGCCACTGGACCTACGAGGCGAGCGTCGACGTCGAAGGTACGTCCGGCAACAAGGACCAGCTCGGCACTGCCGCCGGATTCAGGGCAAAGCTCATAACGCCGCAAGACACGCTCCAATACTACGCGGCGTACGACCGCCAGGTGACCTCGGGGGATGAATCGGCGGATCAGTTCAAGGCGGGCGTCGATTACGCCGCCAATTTTACTCCGAACAACTCGTGGTTCGTGCGCGACGAAGCGGGATTCGACCGAATCATGGATATTGATTTTTACGAGACGGCGGCTGCCGGCATCGGCCACAATTTCCTGAATAGCAAGGAGGACGTGCTCACCGGCCGCGTCGGCCTCGCCTATCGCTACGACGGCTATATTAGCCCCAAGACGCCAACTGTGAATTCGGCAGCGGCGGACTTCGAGGTGTCGAATGACCTGAAGCTAAGCGAATCCGAGTTGATCACGAATATTACGGCGTTGCCCGCGTTTTCGGACTTTTCGAACTACATCATAACGCAGGACACCTCTTACCAGATCCCCCTCGCCAATCCGGCGTGGAAGCTGCGGATGGGCGTTTCGAATGAATACGACAGCGTGCCAGCCGCCGGCTTCAAAAGGCTCGACACAACCTATTACACGCGGCTGATCCTCGATTGGCAGTGAGCGGATTCCAGGGCCGGCTCTGCGCCTAGCCCATCCGTACGAGCAGGCGCCGCACACCCTCGATCGGGGTGTCACCGATTGTCCTTAGGGCGAAGGGCGCGCGTTCCTGCAGCGCCCGGGCGACAATCGGGTGGGTCAGGATCGGCCCGCTGAGTCCGGCGTCGATCTCATTCGGGGGAGTTTTCGAGAAAAGTTTTGCCACGACCCGGAGGGCGAGCGCAAGGAGCGCGGCCGCCGATTCGACCGCAATATCCCGGGCGGCCGCATTTCCCGATTCCGCGAGGCGAAGGAGATCCAACGCAAGCCCCGCCGTCCTAGAATTCGCCGTTTTCTCACGGTTGAAGTCCCGGCTGATCGCATTCGCCTCCTTTAACCCCGTGTAATCCTGCAACAGCCGCCCGATCCCCGAATCCGGCATCCACCCCTGCAGCTCAAGCAGCCCGCGAGCAACCGCCCTCCGCCCGATGTCATACCCGCTCCCCGGATCCCCAATCCGCCATCCGAGGCCACCCGCGTAATGGACGACTCCGAAAGGGACAGCCTCACTCACGGGGACAGCCTCGTTTGTGGGGACAGCCTCGCGCGGAGCGCGGGCGGCGACAAAAGAGCCCGTGCCCGCGTGAAGCACCAGGCCGGGGCCGCCGTTTGTGGCGAGCTCGAGCACGGGGAGGGAGTCATCGACTGCGACGACATGGCCGAGGTCGACGAGGCTGGCGGCAAAATCGCGCCAGACAATGCGGCTGCCCGCCATGCAAAGAAGCGTCATTGAGATGGAACCGGGCGGGCGGCCATCGGCAGGCTGGGAAAGGAGAGTACTGAGGGCGTCGGCGACCACGCGTTTTGCCGCTTTGGGACCGATGATGCTCGGATTGCAGCCCTCAGCCCGATGGCTTGCTATTATTTCTCCCGAGCCATCGACCAAAATGCACTCGGTCTTCGTCCCCCCTCCGTCCACACCCAGTTTTAGACTCATGCGAACCCGGTTTAGCCTGCATTCATCACAAATTCCAACGCATCTTGACCAATCTCCTCGACAAAAGGGACCTCATGCTCCCTGCGCTGTGCTTCTAGCACAGCTCGGTCGCCTTCGGCCCTTTTCGCTCGAGGATATTGGTCAACCTGCATTGGTTTTGCGATGAATGCAGGCTAGGCCAGCTGCCGCGAGAGGCGGCCCTGGTACTTCTTGGCGAGCGCGCGGTTGTGCTCGATCGCCCCCGGCAGGTTTTGGCTTCGTAAAATGGGCAACGAATGGCCGTTTGAACCCAGCCAGTCCATAACCGCGAGCATGAGCCAATTTAGCACCGAACAGCCGATCACAGTGCTCGTCGGGCCCGCCTTCGCCGGGATTCCGGCCGTATCCCCCAGTTCCACAATCGCGTCGCCGGACACACCCCCGTTGTCCAAGACGTAATCCGAGCATTCGAAAAGACGCTTTCCGCTCGTGTGCTGCGAGGGCGCGGTCCGAGACATCGCAAGGCAGGTTAGGGCGACGACCGTGAGGCCTTTTCCCTTGGCGTAAAGGGCAACTTCGATCGGCGAGCCGTTCTTCCCGGAATTGGAGACGACTATGATGGTCTCGCCGCTCCTTAATTCGTACTGCCGGTCATAACGCTCCGCCAGCCGCGTTCCATAACCGGGAAGATTTTCGACGAAACCGGCGGTTGGGTCGAGTATTCCTGTCACGCACACGAGCCCGCCCGCCCGTCCGATGATTTCCCGGGAAATGAGTTCGCTGTGCCCGCTGCCGAACGTATGGACGACCCCGCCTTGGGCGACATTCCTGCCGATGATCGGCGCCAATTTTGTAATGATGGGTCCGTTATCGGCCCAAGCGCGGGCCATAAGTTCATTGCCGCGTTCAAAATACGACTCTGCGAGCGGGATCTTCATGGGTCCGCCTCCGATCATGGTCCGGCGCATACGGCACTGCAAGCTGGCTTGATTATCGGTAGCGGCCGGAAATGGATAGGCATTTGTGAGACACTAGACCAGGCGGCGCCCTACAAGCGTATTGGCCAAAGCCCGGCAGACGTTCGAAATAATGAGGTGTACGCTCGCCGACCGTAACTTGGCGGAATACAACGCCTCAGACCATAGGCTGCAAACGGAACGACCCCGCCAGGTCCAGCTAATCAGCAGTCCAATCGCCTTGCCCGCGGCCACCCACCCCAATTGCCGCGGGCGAGGCCTTGGAATCCGGACCGGCGTCAGTGCGCCGCCGGCGCGCGGCTCCAAACGGCCATCAGATCCGGCGAGCCTTGGCTTCGAATTCCATTGTCGGTCAGGATGTCGTCGGTCGCCGATAGCAGTTCCTGCCGTTTGAAGACGAGCGTCTCGGTGATACGGCCGGCAAACTCGAGGCGAACAAACTCGTCATGGGAATCGCGAATCAGCCCGACCAATTGCGCCAGGTTCTTGATCGGGACACCGTTCACGGCCTCGACTACCTTGGCCTGGGGATCTCCGTAGTTGTTCGCGATCTGGTGCGGCAGAAACTTCGACGCGACTACGACCAGTTGCTCGCCCGGAAACGCGGGCCGGTCGCCTGTCCGGGACACGAGCGGGCTCCCTTCCACGCTCAGGGCGGACAGAGAGCGCGGGCTGATTCCGTCGAAGAAGGACCGGGTGGCCGCGGTGAATACGACGGGCCCGAGTATGAAGTAGTCGGGATATTCACCCTCGAGGTCGTTGATCAGCATCGGACGGTCCGAATAGACCGGCAAGTTGACCGCGATTTGCTTGCCCTGCCGAACAACCGTCAAAGGCACCTTTCCATCGCGGGCGATCTTCTGGACCATGTACCGAAAATCGAGCCTGAGGTCGCTGTTGATGCGAATCATCCCCTCGTCGTCTATCGGCTCCGAGCCGATCCGGGAGACGACATCCCATTTCTTGAGCGGATAAGCCGGCTCATCGCTGTCGGGTTTGTTCTCGACCAAGCCCGAGACCGACTTGTCCAGTTTAAGGTAGGCCCGCAGCGCGGGATTTTCGAGCGTCTGCATTTCGTCGTAGATGGCGGGTTTGCCGTACCGGCCCCCATTGGCGACCTTGCTCAGGAAAAAATCGATCTCTTCGCAGGGAATGATGTAGCCGATGTTCTCCGCCCCACCGAGGTGGCTGAAGGCTAGTCCGATCATCCTGTCGCCGGCGATCGCGGGTCCCCCGCTGTTGCCGGGGTTGATGGCGGCGTCAATTTGAATTCGAAGGCCGGATACGGGGAAATTGTATCCCACGAACTCGATCCGCGAAACAATGCCCTTGGTGATCGAAAGGCTCGTGCCGCCCGTCGGAAATCCGTAAACGAGGACGGTATCCTTTATCCCCGGAAGCCTGGTCTCCCTCGCAAGGGCCGGGTGCGAATCGAAGAACGACTCGTCGGAGAGCTTGAGCACCGCGAGATCGATCCCCGGCGCCACCGACTCAACACTCGCCGCGATCTTGTCACCCGATTGATTGGCCTGCACCTGCACCTGGTTCGCGTAAAGAACCACGTGCGCATTTGTCAGGATGCGCTTCCCCTCGATCACCACGCCCGAGCCCGAGATCTCGTTCGGGGCCTGTTTTGTCCACGGCCGGTAGGGGTCCGGATAGCGCACCGTCGAGAAAACCTTGACGACCGAAGTCTCAACGTCGACCGCAGGAAGGGCGTGGGTGTCCGCTTGCGGGGCGGCAGGCGCGTCGGGCTGCGAAGCGGCGCGGGCTTCGAGGAAAATGAAGCCGGTCGCAAACGCGGCTACGAGCACCGCAGCCCTGCCCGACAAATGGGAAAAAAAGCTCATGGCGAAAAGGGACGGGAGCCTACTGGACAGCCCTGGCAAAAAGCCATTCGCAAATTGCCGGCGGGCTCTGAGCTCGGCCGGCATCAGACGAATGTTTACACGGGGGCGCGGCGACTCCACTGTTGAAGGAGGCGCCGCATTCGGCCGCCTTTCCGCCCTATGTACAGCCTCGGCCTGGATTTCGGCACCAACTCGGTCCGTTGTTTGATCGTGCGCTGTCGCGACGGCGCCGAGATGGGAGCCGCCGTCGCTTCCTACGCAGGCGGCCGGGAGGGCATCCTGCTCGATCCGAAAGACCACAATCTGGCCCGCCAGCGTCCCGGCAATTACATAGACGGGCTTGAGCGCAGCATAAAGGCGGCACTCGCCCAGGCGCGCCGCAAGCCCGGGTTCGACGCCTCCCGAATCATCGGCCTTGGAGTCGATACGACCGGTTCCAGCCCCATCCCCGTCGATCGAAATAACCGGCCGCTCGCCTTCGATAAGAAGTGGGCCCGAAACCTTTCCGCGCAATGCTGGCTGTGGAAGGACCATACTTCCTGGCGTGAGGCCGCGCGAATCACGCAAACGGCCGCCATGCACCGACCGCGCTACATAGCAAAATGCGGCAACACCTATTCCTCGGAATGGTTCTGGTCGAAGATCCTCCACTGCCTCGCCGTGGACCCCAAGGTGTTCGAAGCCGCTCATTCGTGGGTGGAGCTCTCCGACTGGGTACCGGCGCTTCTGGCTGGAGTCACCGATCCCAGGGAGGTGAAGCGGGGGGTGTGCGCCGCGGGCCACAAAGCGCTTTATTGCGACGAATGGGGCGGCCTTCCCGACAAGGAGTTCCTTGCGCTTCTGAATCCCCGGCTCGCCGCGCTGCGCGACCGTCTTTACGACAAGGCGCACGATGCGACCGAGCCGGCGGGGAGGCTCTCCGAGGAGTGGGCGACGCAGCTAAAGCTGCCCGCCGGCATTCCGATCGCGATCGGAGAATTCGATGTTCATTACGGAGCGATCGGCTGCGGAATCACCGAGGGGACGCTCGTCAAGGTGATCGGCACTTCCACCTGCGACTGCGGAGTCGTTTCGGCCGACAAGTCCGTGCCCGACATCCCCGGAATCTGCGGGATCGTCAAGGGGGCGATCCTGCCCGGCTACTATGGAATCGAGGCCGGCCAGTCGGCGGTAGGCGACATATTCAAGTGGTGGGTGGAGGGAGTCTGCGGCGGAAAGGACGCTCACCACGAAGCGCTGACACGGGAGGCTGCGGGATTGAAGCCGGGCCAGTCGGGTCTCCTCGCCCTGGATTGGAATAACGGAAACCGGACGATCCTCGTCGATCCGATGCTGACCGGGCTTCTCCTCGGATCCACCCTTCACACGACGCGGGCCGAGATCTACCGCGCGCTGATCGAGGCAACGGCATTCGGCGCGCGGGCGATCGTGGAGCGAATCCGCGAATACGGCGTCCCGGTCGATCGCCTCGTCTGCGCCGGCGGAATAGCGGAAAAGAATCCGCTGCTGATGCGAATTTACGCGGATGTCCTCGGATGTGAGATCAGGGTGGCCGGCTCCAGCCAGGCATGCGCCCTCGGGGCCGCGATCTCTGCAGCGGTCCTCGCCGGGGCCCATCCCGATTTTCCCGCGGCCCAGCACGCGATGACCTCGCTTCGAAAGGTGAAGTACCGCCCGAGCGCCTCTGGCCGCAGGGTGTACGATCCGCTTTACCGCCTGTATCGGCGCGTCCATGATGCATTCGGCGGCCTCGATCGCTCCGCCGACCTGTCAGGCGTCATGAAAGAGCTCCTCGAGATCAAGGAGAAGCAGTCCCGCTAGTCCCCCACTCCGCTCATGCTCGACACACTCAAATCCCTGGAATTCTGGTTTGTCACCGGAAGCCAGAATCTTTACGGGCCGGAGACCCTCAAACAGGTCGCCGACCACGCGAAAAGAATCACCGCGGGCCTGGGCGCCTCCCGCCGCATCCCGGTCAGAGTCGTCTTCAAACCGATCGTGAAGACGCCCGAGGAGGTGCGCGCACTCTGCCGGGACGCGGACAGCGCGCCGAACTGCGCCGGGCTGATCCTTTGGATGCACACTTTTTCGCCCGCAAAGATGTGGATCGGGGGCCTGACCTCGCTGCGGCGCCCCTTCCTCCATCTGCACACCCAGTTCAATCGCGACCTGCCGTGGGGCAAGATCGACATGGATTTCATGAACCTGAATCAGTCGGCCCACGGGGACCGCGAGGCGGGATTCCTGCACACCCGGTTGCGGCTCAGCCGGAAGGTGGTCGTCGGCCACTGGGAAGATCCCAACGTTCAGGACCGGATCGCCGCGTGGATGAGGGCCGCCAGGGGCTGGTTCGGGTTGCAGGGGGCCCGGTTTGCGCGCTTCGGGGACAATATGCGCGCGGTCGCGGTGACCGAAGGGGACAAAGTGGCGGCTGAGGCCAAGCTCGGATTTTCCGTCAACGGCTACGGTGTGGGCGACCTGGCCAAGCACGTGGCCGACGCGGCCATCGACGAATCGGCGACCACGCGACTGTGCGCGGAATACGAAGAGCGGTACTCGGTGGCGAAGGAGTTGCGGAAGGGCGGCGACCGGCATCCATCGCTTCGCTACGGCGCCCGGCTCGAACTCGGCCTTCGATCGTTTTTGACGGCGGGCGGGTTTGCGGGATTCACGACGACATTCGAGGATCTCCACGGACTGCGGCAGCTCCCCGGGCTCGCCGTCCAGCGCCTCATGGGCGAGGGCTACGGTTTCGGAGCCGAGGGCGACTGGAAGACGTGCGCTCTCCTTCGCGCGATGAAGCTAATCGCGGCCGATCTGCCAGGCGGCACCTCGTTCATGGAAGACTACACCTATCATCTGGGAGCCGGCGGCCCCTTGGTCCTCGGAGCCCACATGCTCGAAATCTGCGAATCGATTGCGTCCGCCAGGCCGCGGATCGAAATCCACCCCCTTGGAATCGGCGGCAAGGAAGACCCCGTGCGGCTCGTTTTCAACGCGAGGTCCGGACCAGCCTTAAACGCCTCCCTCATCGATCTCGGCAACCGCTTCCGCCTCATCGTCAACGAAGTGGATGCGGTCGCGCCGCCCAAACTTCCGCGGCTCCCAGTCGCCCGGGCGGTTTGGAAATGCCGGCCCGACTTCAGCACCGCCTGCGCGGCGTGGATCCTCGCGGGCGGCGCCCATCACACGGGCTACAGCTACGCGGTCACAGCCGAGCACCTGGAGGATTTCTCGGCGATGGCGGGGATAGAGATCGTCGTCATCGGCAAAAAAACGGACCTGTCCGCGTTCAAGCACGAGCTGCGTTGGAACGAGGCCTATTATCATCTTGCCGGCGGGATCGGCCGTTGACGCCCATGCTCGAGAAACTCAAGCAGGAGGCCCTCGCGGCCAATCTTCAGCTCAAACGCGACGGACTGATCCACCTCACTTTCGGCAACGCAAGCGCCCTCGACCGCGCTCGCGGGATTTTCGCAATCAAGCCGAGCGGGGTTCCCTACGAGGACCTAAAGGTCAAAGACATGGTGCTCGTCGACCTCGATGGAAAACGGGTCGAGGGCGAACTCAACCCCTCCTCGGACACGCCAACCCACAGGAGGCTTTACATCGATTTCCCGCAGATTGGCGGCATCGTCCACACGCACTCCCTGAACGCGACCGCATTTGCACAGGCGGGAAAGCCGATTCCGGCACTGGGAACGACGCATGCCGACACATTTTTTGGTGAGATCCCCGTCACCCGAAAATTGACGGCGTCCGAAATCGCGGAAGACTACGAATGGAACACAGGCGGGGTCATTGTCGAACGCTTCAAGGAGCTGAACCCTCTGGAACTTCCGGGCGTTCTCGTTAACCGCCATGCTCCATTCACCTGGGGCGCGACGGTCGCCGAAGCGGTGGAATCGGCGCTCGTCGTCGAATTGTGCGCGCGCATGGCGATACTATCCCTCCAGCTCGCACCCACCCTAAAGGAGATCGAGCCAAAGCTATTGGACCGGCATTTCCACAGGAAGCATGGCCCGAAATCGACCTACGGCCAGAAGTCGGGATCGTAACGGAGGCCACTGGATTAGGAAGCGCCCTTAACCAGAAATCCGAGGATCAATCCTGCCGCAAATCCGGCGCCGTGCGCGGCAACGTCCGTGTCGCCCCCTCCGGCTCCGAACCAACCGAGAAGCGCGGCGCCCGAGGCCAGTGGAATGAATACCGGGCGCCAATGCCTGGGACCAACCGCCTGGATGATTCCGCGGACCGCCCGGCCGGTGAGGAGTCCGACTCCGGCAAAAATCGCGGTCGATGCGCCGAGCGAGCGGTAGGAGCCGGGATAATGGACCGCCGCGACAGCGAGGTTTCCCGCAACCGAGGCCAGCAGGAGGAGCAGCCAGCCGCGAGCGATGCCGATCACGGAAATGACGGAAGTAAATACGAACACGCCGGCAATGAGGTTCGAAATCAGATGCTCCAGATCCCAATGAAGGAAAAGCGCCGTGGCCGCCCGCCAAACCTTGCCATCGCGAAAGACCGCCCGGGAGTCCAGAGCACCGATCGCCTCCCAATGGCCTGGCGATGCGTTCTGCGCATCGAAAACGGCCAGCACGACCAGCGCCCATACTAACGGCGTAAGCATCGCCCGGCCCCATCTCAAACTTTGCGTGACAACCGCCCGCGGAGGCCAATCGACCTTCTCACGTTCGAAACACGCAATCTGCTCGTGCACAGGGTCGGCAAACTCGGACTCCACGAGAAGGCTGTAGCGGCCCGCGGACGGAACGAGCCAGTAGGCGAGTCCCATCGAAAGGATGACCAATCCCCGCTCGAAACCCTCCTCCTGCGTCGAATAGGTTCCCGCCTCCGAAAGAACCTCGGGCGCCCGCTGCCCTTCGACTGTTCCGACAGGACGGCCCTTCGGAGGCACCCGATCCGGATTCGAAGCAGGCGCGTCCATCGCCTCCCACTATCCGCACATGCGGCAAACGGTCAACTTCCCGGCCGGCGGAATTCAGACCCGTCTTCGCCCTTCCGAATCGGAAGGGCGCCGCGCCCAAGCCCGAAGGGCGTAGGCGGGCAGGTCGGGACGCAGCCACCCGTCTTCGCCCGTTGGGCTACGCCGGGGTTGTCTTCGGATTGGACACCGCCCATGGGCGGTGTCCTGACGGCCGATGACGAAGCCTCGCAGCATTCTGCGAGGCGTTCTTTGGTTGAGTCCCGAAGACAAAAAAGCGAGGGGCTTGCGGCGCCTCGCTTGAACTTTATCTTCGAAATCCGAAGATAATCAATACCGGCTGTTAAACGCGCCGGCACGCCGGGGCGGGCTGCTGAACGAGCGTCCGCCGGCCATTGCTTCCTTCGGCCTGGCTTCGTTGACGGTCAGCGCGCGCCCATCGAGCTCGGCCCCGTTCATCTTATCCACGGCCTTTTGGCTTTCCTCGGCCGTGCCGAAGGTCACGAAGGCAAATCCGCGCGGGCGGCCCGTCTCGCGGTCATTGGCGATGTAGACATCGGTGATTGCGCCGAACTGGCCGAAGGCCGTCCGCAGCGCGTCTTCGTTTGTGTTGAACGACAGGTTCCCAATATAGAGTTTCGTATTCATTAGTGATGTTTCGTATTCTTCGTCTGCTGTCAGCGTGTTCCCGGTTATCGGGTTTCGAATCATCACCTGAACCTTAAGCTCACCTGAAGACTCACCAACCACTGTCATCTAACGCTATCTACGAGCCGCCACTGTCCGCCGGCCAACCGCAAAATGCAAGGAGTATCGCATTCTAGGGCAGATAAGCCCGCATGAATGCGCGATCCCACCGGGCCGGACGAGGCCTGCGGCGCGGGCTGTCGAGCTTGCCCCACCAACGGATTAACCCGACTTCTTCGCCCGCTTTTCCGCCCGCTTTTCCTTGAGTGATTTTTGCGGGGCCTTTTTTGTCTGTTTCCTGGTATCGTGCGATTTGGACATTTTTTTTCTTTCGTTGCCGTTTTCTTAAAAAAGGGTGGTTGGAGGATTTCGAGGGAATGCCGGGCCGCGCTGACCGTCTTGGCTTCGGCCGTTGGGCGATAATGGGCCGGTCATCGGGAAGAGTCGAATCATTTTCCGGGCGCGCGGCGGAGGCAATCGGCTCCTTTTCGACCGAACAGCCCGCGCAGCATCCACTTGGAGTCAAAAGGCCCGCTGCACGGGATGGCAGTCGACTTTCGCACTGGATCGGAGAAAATCGGCGGGTTATCGCGCGCTGCCGCGCCCAAGGCGGCCGGAGTCTCCGACCCACAGCGGCCGGGCCAGCCGCAGATGTCAGCGCGAACACCGCGACAGACCAAGAATTACCATGATTACACAAAACGAAAACATTTCCCGCGCCCAGACGATGCGGGACGAAATCATCGCCGCGCCGGACGTCTGGCTTCCGCGCCGCGATACCCTGCTCGAGTGGCTCAATGCGTTCGTGCAGCGGGCGGAAATGCCGAGCTATGAACTGGGCTCTACGGAGGCCGCTGACTTGACAGCCCTCGACCGCTTCCTGCGCGGCAAGAAAGTGCCGGTCGCGCAGGCCCAAGCGGCAGTGTGACGAATTCGCGAGGATCGGAATCCTCCAAGGGGAAGCTCAGTAGATCTCCGGGATGATCATTTCCGGTCGGGCTGGCTCGCGCCTATAATCGGGGTGGTGAATGCGTGGCGGCAGGACGACCGGATCGTGCTTTACCTCTGCATACTTTACCTGCGACAGCAGGTGGTGGATGCAGTTGAGCCTGGCCTTTTTCTTGTCCGACCCTTGCACCACCCACCACGGGGACTCGGGCAGATGGGTGCGCTCGAACATTACCTCTTTCGCCTTGGTGTAAAGCTCCCATCGCTTGCGCGACTCGAGGTCCATGGGGCTCAGCTTCCACTGTTTCAGGGGATCGTTTATCCGGCAGCGAAAGCGAAACTCCTGCTCCTCATCCGGAATGGAAAACCAATACTTGATCAACTGGATGCCCGAACGAACGAGCATCTTCTCGAATTCGGGCACGGAGCGGAAAAACTCCTCGTATTCGGCGTCGGTGCAAAACCCCATCACCCGCTCCACGCCGGCGCGGTTGTACCAACTGCGGTCGAAGAGCACCATTTCGCCCGCAGCGGGCAGGTGGGCGATGTACCGCTGAAAATACCACTGGGTTCTCTCGCGGCTCGTGGGCGCCGGCAGCGCCGCCACCCGGGCCACCCGTGGATTCAGCCGCTGCGTGATGCGCTTGATCACGCCTCCCTTGCCGGCCGCATCGCGCCCCTCGCATACGATCACGAGGCGGCGGCCCGTCTCGACGATCCAGTCGTGCATCTTCACCAGTTCGCCCTGCAGTCGGAATAGCTCCTTGAAATAATGGTTCCGCGACTCGCGATCGGAGTCGTGCTTCAGCGGACGCGATGGGGCATCGGGCGAGAGCTTCTCCCAGTCTTCGCGCTCCATCTCGAGCTCCTCATCGTAGTCATCGATGAGCTCGCGGTGCACGCGTTTGATCAACTCGACGTCGTTGTTTGAACTGTCATCAGGCATAGGAACCGGAGGGTTTTGCCGGAAAGCCAAAGGCGTTTCCAAGCCGGCGTTCGCCAGGCCCGCGGCTGCAATCCCCAACGGAGACGTGAATTTTAGCTCATTTGTGAAATATGCAAGCCAGCCTGCGGCGGGATTGCCTTCGACTCGCAGGAACCGTTAACCTGCATTCATCACAAAACCAATGCAGGTTGACCAATATCCTCCAGCAGAAAGGGCAGAAGGCGACCGAGCTGTGCTAGAAGCACAGCGCAGGGAGCATGAGGTCCTTTTTGCCGAGGAGATTGGTCAAGATGCGTTGGAATTTGTGATGAATGCAGGTTAGCTCTATGTGATGAAATGGAACCCTGGCCGGCTCGCGCCGGCGGCAATCGCCGCCGCGGGGCTCGCAGCTTATGCCAATTCATTTTCGGGGTCGTTCGTACTGGACGACACGCCGTCAATCGTGGGCAATACGACGATCCGGCATCTGTCCCAACTGAAGGCGATCCTGACCACGCCCGCGGGGAGCGGGCTGCCGGTCGACGGGCGGCCGATGCTCAACCTCTCCCTGGCCATCAATTATGCGATCAGCGGCACCGGCGTCTGGAGCTATCATGCGATCAACATTGCGATCCATATCTTTGCAGGTTTGGCCCTCTTCGGAATTGTGCGCAGAACGCTAAGGTCGATGGCGGGCCGCCCGGGAGCCCGTATGAATCTTGGCCCGGACGGGCCGGACCTTGCCGCCATGGCCGTCGCGCTTCTCTGGGTCGTGCATCCGCTGCAGACCGAATCGGTCACCTACATCGTGCAGCGGGCGGAGTCCCTGATGGGGCTATTCTACCTGCTTACATTGTATTGTTTCATTCGGTACGCGGAGATCCGGCCCCGGGACGGAGAAACCGCGGAGGCGGCCGGCACGGGAAGCGGGACTTGGGCCGCCCTCTCGATCGCCTGCTGCTTTTTCGGCATGGCGAGCAAGGAGGTCATGGTATCGGCGCCGATTATCGTCTGGCTGTATGACCGCACGTTTGTCAGCGGAACATTCCAGAAAGCCTGGCGCGAGCACCGGCAGCTGTATATCGGCCTCGCCTCCTCCTGGCTATTGCTCGCGTACCTGGTCATCGGAACAAATTCCCGCGGCCATTCCGTCGGATTCAGCTCGGCCATCGCGTGGCCGGTCTACGCCCTGACGCAATTCGGCGCCGTGGCGCATTATATCCGCCTCGCATTCTGGCCGCACCCGTTGGTATTCGATTACGGCTCGGCGGTTGCGGGGGGCCTGGGCGATGTCGCCCCGCAAATGGCGATCGTGGTCCTCCTGCTGGCGGGGACCCTCTGGGCGATTTGGAAGCGGCCGCCCCTCGGTTTTTGCGGCGCCTGGTTTTTCGCGATCCTGGCCCCGACCTCAAGTATCGTTCCGGTCGCGACCCAGACGATGGCGGAACACCGAATGTATCTTTCCCTGGCCGCCGTTGTGACCCTGGCGGTCCTGGCCGTCTATTGCGTGGCCGGGCGGCGGAGCGTTCCCGCGCTTTTGGCGGTGGCGCTGGGGCTGGGGCTCCTCACAGCCCGGCGCAATGAGGATTACCGCAGCGAACTTTCGATTTGGAACCTCACTGTGGCGCAGCGTCCAGATTCGTGGCGGGCGCACACCGATCTGGGAATCATCCTGGCGGAGGACCCCGCCCGGCTTCCCGAGGCGATGGCCCAATTTGAAGAAGCGTTGCGCCTGAAGCCGGACGCCCCCGAGGTACACTTGAATCTGGCGACAGTGCTTGCGGAAAATCCCGCCCACCTGCAGGAGGCGATTTCCCATTACGAGGAAGCCCTGCGCCTCAAGCCGGATTCCTCTGAGGCGCACTTTGATCTGGCGATCGCGCTGGCCAAGGATCCCGGACGTCTGCAGGACGCGATCTCGAACTACGAGGAGTCCCTGCGCCTGAATCCGGGCTCCGCCGCAACGCACAACAATCTGGCAATCGTGCTTGAGCGGATTCCCGGGCGCATTCCCGATGTGATCTCGCACTTCGAGGAAGCGCTTCGCATCGATCCGGATAATGCCGATGCGCATTTCAATCTGGCAAATGTACTGTCGCTGGATCCCGCCCGCGTGCCGGATGCGATCTCGCATTACGAACAAGCGCTTCGCATCAAGCCGGATTACGCAGAGGCGCACTACGACCTTGCAGTTCTGCTGGCAGAGGATCCCGCCCGCGTGCCGGATGCGATTTCGCATTACGAGCAGGCCCTGCGCTTCAAGCCGGACTACCCCGAAGCGCACAACGATTTAGCAATCGCGCTAGCAAGGGATCCCGGACTCCAGAAGGATGCGATCTCGCACTTCGAAGAGGCGTTGCGCCTTAAGCCGGATTACGCGGAGGCGCACAATAATCTGGCAAATCTGCTGGCGAGGGACCCGGGGAAACTTCCCGAGGCGGTCGCTCACTACGAACAGGCGCTGCGAATCAATCCGAATTACGTGGACGCGCACTGCAACATCGCAGCGGTGTACGCCAGGATGGGGCGATTGGACGATGCGATCGCCCAACTGGAGATGGCCCTCAAAATCGATCCCTCTCTCGCGGACGTGCGCGAGAACCTGAATAGACTCCGGGCGATGGCCAAGAAGTGACATGCGCCCCGGACTTGCCCTGGTTCGAGAGCATCCCGAAGTCTCGGTACTTATCGCAGGCGGCGGCATAAACGGCGTCGGCCTGTTTCGAGAACTGGCGCTTCAGGGGGTCGACGTATTGCTGGTCGAAAGATCCGATTTTTGCTCCGGAGCGAGCGGGGCCATGACACGGATTATTCACGGCGGACTCCGTTACCTGGAAAACGCGGAGTTCCGCCTGGTGAGGGAATCCCTCCGCGAACGGAACCGGCTGCTGAGCAATGCCCCGCATTACGTCAAGCCCCTGCCAACGATGATTCCGATCTTCAGCTGGACATCCGGGATCATTCCGGCGATCCGGAACTTCCTGGGTTGGCCCGCGAAGCCGGCCGACCGGGGAGCCATTCTAATCGAAACCGGCCTGGAGCTTTACGACCTGCTGGCGGGCCGCGCGTCCCCCCTTCCCAGGCACCGCTTCCGTTCCAGGCGGGCCGCCCTCGCGCTCCGCCCGGCCCTGAATCCCAACGTGATCGGTGCGGCGACCTACTACGACGCAAGGATTACGCATCCGGAAAGGCTGTGCCTCGAACTGGTCCAGGATGCCGAGGCTGAGTTCTCGGGAGCGCGCGCGTTGAACTACGTCGGGATTCAAAAGGCTGCCGGCGACGCGGTCATTCTTCGCGACGAAGTCTCCGGTGAAACCTGCGAGGTGAAACCCCGGATCGTCGTCAACGCCACGGGCGCATGGATTGACGGCACGAATCGCGGTCTCGGGCGCGATTCCCGCTTCATCGGCGGGACCAAGGGATCCCATATCGTACTCAATCATCCGGAACTCGCCGAAGCGACCGGGGGAGAGATGATCTATTTCGCGAACCGCGACGGCCGAATCTGCATTTTCTATGCGGTCGGCGGGAAGGTCATAGCGGGCAGCACCGATATCCCGACCGTGAATCCGGAAGCCGTATGCAACGAAACCGAGGTCGATTACATCCTGGATGCAATGCGGCTCGCATTCCCGTCGATTCGGGTGGACCGGTCGCACATCGTATATCGATTCTGCGGCGTCCGCCCGCTGCCGCGAAGCAACGCGCTCACACCGGGCCAGATCAGCCGCGACCATAGCTTTCCAGTCCTGGCCCCGGGCAATGGAGTCGATTTCCCGATCTACTCCCTGGTCGGTGGAAAGTGGACAACCTTCCGCGCGCTGGCCGAAAAAATGACCGACGAGATTTTGCGGGTTCTCAAACGCCCGCGAATTCGAAGTTCGGCGGATCTCCCGATCGGCGGCGGAAGGGGCTACCCCCGGATCGCCGAGGGCTCGGGTCTTCCCCCGGAGCGGCTGGCGGCGCTCCTGGAGCGCTATGGCACCGCAGCGGACAGAGTCGCCGCCTATCTGAAAGCCGGGCCGGATGCGCCGCTCTCCTCGCATAGCGGCTACTCGCGCCGGGAGATCGAATTCATCGCGAGGCATGAGCGGATGGTCCACCTCGACGACTTGATCCTGAGGCGAACTTTGATGGGGATCCTGGGCGAGATCACCCTCCCGTTGGTGGAGGAGCTGGCGGCGGTCGTCTCCCCTGTCCTCGAATGGTCGCAACAGGTCGCCGGCGATGAAGTGAAACGAACAGTCGAACTCCTGAAAAGGGTTCACGGCGTGCCGCAACTTGGACTCTACAACGAAGGAGCCGGCTGAGAAAAGTCGTTGCGCAAACCGGCCGCTCAATGGGAACCTGAATAGATGTCGCCAAGAGTCGTGAAACGGGTGCGGCTGCTCGCCGCCGGAGCGGGCATTCTCCTGGTAGCTGCGCTCTTGGGCGCGGGTTGGTTTTACACGCGATTGAGGGCGAGCCTGCCGCCGCTCGACGGCACGCGCCGCGTGCCGGGGCTGGCGGCGGCCGTGACGATCGATAGGGACGCCCTCGGCGTGCCGACCATCCATGCAACCACGCGGGAGGACATCGCGCGGGCACTCGGTTACCTTCACGGCCAGGACCGCTTCTTCCAAATGGATCTGCTTCGGCGCAGGGGCGCCGGCGAACTCGCTGAAATTCTCGGGCCGGCCGCCGTTCCGGCCGACCGGGCAGCCCGCCGCTTCGGATTTCGCGCACTCGCCGAAGGGGTCATAGCGCGCATGAGCGATCCTGAGCGGGCCGTGGTCAACGCCTATGCGGATGGCGTCAATGCCGGCCTCGCCGGGCTCCGCGCCAAGCCGTTTGAGTATTACGTGATGCGGGTGGATCCGCGACCGTGGAAGCCGGAGGATTGCGTCCTGGTCGAGTTCGCAATGGTGCTCAATCTGGCTTTGGAAAATAGCACCGGTCGCTACGATAGTTCGCTTGGCACTCTTCGAAACGTGTACGGAGACGCGGCCGTCGATTTCTTCGCGCCTGTCATGACGCCGGAGGACGCAGCCGTAGACGGAACCGTGGGTGTCGCCGCGCCTATTCCGGGCCCGAAAGTGATCGATTTGCGAAATGAGGCCGCGCCGGCGCCGCGGGCGGAGACAACCTTGTCCGGCACATTGGACCCATCCGCCGACTCACGAGAATTCCCGGGCTCAAATTCGTACGCCGTGGCGGGAGGCCGGACCGCCATAGGCGCCGGACTTTTGGCCAACGACATGCACCTGGGGCTGTCCGTCCCCAACATCTGGTATCGGGCCTCTCTTGTCTGGGAGTCGCACGAGGTCACGGGAGTCAGCCTGCCGGGCATCCCTGGGATAGTGGCCGGGAGCAACGGCCACATTGCGTGGGGGTTCACCGTCGCCGGCACCGACGTAAGCGATGTGATTGTCCTGGCCAACTCGGGGCCGGATTTTTACTGGGTCCCCTCCGCTGCCGGCGGCGAAGAACGGGAAATCGAGCGGCGTCATGAGACGATTCGCGTCAAAGGCGCGAATTCGGTCGACGCGGAATACGACTGGACTATCTGGGGACCGGTCGTGGGGCGCGACTCGGAGGGGCACTCCCTCGCCCTGCGATGGGTGGCGGATGACCCCGGGGCAATCGATTTCAATGGGCTCCTGGATCTGGAGAATTCGCAAAACGTGGACGAGGCGGTCGCGGTCGCGCACCGCTCGGGGTTGCCGCCGCAAAATTTTCTCGTGGCCGACTCGGCCGGCAATATCGCATGGACAGTCGCCGGTCGGATTCCGAAACGGGTGGGCTACGAAGGGCGTTTCCCGGTGCCCTGGCTCTATGGAGACCGCCGATGGGACGGCTACGTCGCTCCGGCGGACGTTCCGTCCGTCAAGGACCCGGCCGGTTCAATCCTGTGGACGGCGAACAATCGGGTGATCGGCGGCGCGGCCCTCCGGATCCTTGGGGACGGCTTTTACGCCCGTCCCGCGCGCGCGGCCCAAGCCCGCGACGACCTGCGAGCTCTTGTGCAGCGCCCGGGCCCGGTGAAGCCCCAGGACCTGCTCGCGGTGCAACTGGACGACCGGGCGATTTTTCTAGCCGCGTGGCAGAAGCTTCTGGTGGAGACCTTGACTCCGGCGGCTGTGGCCGAGAAAGCGCCGCGGGGCGAACTGCTTACTCTGGCTGAAAAATGGGAGGGGCGCGCCTCGATCGATTCAGTCAGTTACAGGCTCGTGGCGTCGTTTCGAGAACGGGTGGTCCGCCGGGTTCTCGATCCAATTTTCGCCGCCTGCCTCAAGGCAGACCCGAATTTCACATGGACGGAATTTCATTCCGAGGACGCAGTCTGGGCCCTGTTGCACACCCAGCCCATCCACTTGCTTGCGCCCAGCTATCGGAGCTGGTCCGATCTGCTGCTGGCGGCGGCGGACGACGTAATTGGCGAGACCGAGCGATCGGGCATCCGCATGCGCGATGCCACCTGGGGACGCCACAATACCCTGCGCGTGGCGCATCCATTCAGCGTTTTGCTGCCGCGCTGGCTCACCGGGTGGCTCAGCTTGCCCGCCGAGGAGCTGCCCGGGGATAACGACATGCCCCGGATACAAGGCCCGAGCTTTGGGGCAAGCGAGCGATTCGCTGTCTCTCCGGGACACGAAGCCGAAGGCATCTTTGAGATGCCCGGCGGTCAGAGCGGCCATCCCCTGTCGCCCTTTTTCCGGGCCGGCCACGAGGCCTGGGTCCGCGGCGAGCCGACTCCATTCATGCCGGGCCCGGCTGTGCATACCCTGGTCCTTCAGCCCTGATCTTCCCCACATGAACGCCGCCCCAGCCTCGCTGCCCATGAATTCCGATCACGTGATTCACCGCGCTGAAAAGCACAAGCTCGCCCGGCTGGCGCTTTTTGGGTTCATCCTGGTTTTTATAGCCGCACGCGCATTCGTGTTTTTGATCATGGCGCACAAGATTCCGAATCTTTATTTCTTCATGCAGGGCACCCATGTTCATCATTTGAACTATGGGATCTTTTTGATGGCGATCGTGTGCGGATACAGCGTGTTTTACAGGCCCGTCGGGCGCATGGCTGAAACCGTCGCATTGGCCTACGGGGTCGCAATGGCGCTCACGTTCGACGAGTTTGGGATGTGGCTGCACCTGGGCGGCAGCTATTGGCAACGGGCCAGCGTGGACGCAGTGGTCGTCATCGCAGCCCTGTTCGCCCTGTTCGCCTACTCGCGGTCAATCGTCCGGTTCAAATCGCGTCACTTTTTGGCGTTCGTTATCTTGCTCCTGGCGCTCGGCGGTTTCGGCTGGGTCGTGGTCACCGCGGGCAATCGGCTGGGCGCCCTAGTGGGGCCAAGGCTTGAGGAACTGGAGCTTTCGTCCTCGCCCTGACCCCGCGCCTCACTGCGCCTTCGCCACTTCGACTGCGTACACCTGGATCGGGCCGCGCATATTCGAACGGAAGACGACCCACTTGCCGTCGGGCGTGAAGTTGCCGTTGGGCTCGAGCGAATAGCTGTGATCGGCCAGGTTGACCAATCGCTCGGTGCGGAATGTGCCGATCTGGCTCATTTCGCTCTGATTGGCCGGCGGCTGGATCTCGGGGTTCAGCTTGGGATAAGAAATCAACTCTGGATGAAAAAGGTACATCCACTTGGAGTGTGGAGGCTGCGGCCCGAGGTGGCCGGGCTCGCCGCCGTCGCCGGAGTACAGCGTGCCGTCCGGCGATCGATTGTAATGGATCGACCACTGGTCGAGCGTCAGGTGGTACCAAATGCGCTGGCCGGTATAGACATTGTAGTTGGCCACCCAGAAAACCTCGTTCATCGGCGTCTCGCAGTCATAGCAGAGCCACTGGCCGTCGGCGCTCCAGTATTCGTGATTGGCGATCTCCATTTTCATCGTGCGCTGGTGCACGAGCTTGGGCTGCGATTGGCCGTCCGCTCGGAGCAGCCAGACGCGATCGACCAGCCACCAGGGGCCCTCGTGGCAGAATGACATCAAGGTCGGATCCGTCGGCGAAAATTGGAAATGGTTGAGCCAGTCGTTGGAATGCAACAGCTTCTTAACCTCCCCCGTCTGGAGATTGAGCGTGAACATCGTCATCGGGAGATGCTCGGCGAGCCGGCGAGTCATATTGTCCATCTTTTCCGGATAGTCGTCGTGGCCAGGCATCGGTACTCCGGGTTTGTACCCCCCGGGCGGAGGAGCGGGAGGCGCTTCCTCGGGCGTCAACCGCTGAGCCGGCCCATAAGGGGTCCGGCTTTCTGCTTCCGTGATCGAGCCGGCGGCCAGGGTCTCGTCCGAGTTGATTGTGACGACGCTTCCGCCGGGGGGCAACTTGGCCAGCTGGGTCAAAACCTTGGTGTCGGGATCGAGGACACAAACAGTGCCGTTTTTGATAAGATATATCCTGCCGGTCTTTCGGCCCGCCTGGATGACCCGGCTTATGTCGCCGCCCTGGTACACATGCTCGATCTCACCCGTGCTCACGGTCACCAGGTCGATCCCGTTGCGAGTGGTCATGATCAGCTTGGTGCCGCCGTTCGTGTAGGCGAACTGGGTGAAGTACAAGCTGTTGGTGCCCGGCTCCGTCGATAGCTGCACAACGCGATGACCCGTGTCGGGATCGATCCAGGATCGGGGGAGATCCTGCGCGCTCGCGGTGAGGGCCAGGACGGCCACCGCAGGCAGGAATCGGAACGGACTTTTAATCGCGGCGGCGCATCCCGCCACGGTCATGCCAATTTTGAGCGAGGAGTCGGAGTGATTCATGGGGCAACGGTAATGTTGCGAGACGAAAGCGAAAAGCAATGGTTGCGCGGAGCGCCTGAGCCGGCCGGGTCAGTGTGCGCCCGGGGTTGCAAAAGCGGCGGCACAACCGCATCATGCGGCCACCGCTTTCTATGGAAAGATCAATCGATCAAAGGTCGGGGAACCCGTGCCAATCCCCGCACTCCACTGAGCTCGATCGGCGGGCATTCGTGAAAGGCATGGCCGCACTGGGGGTGGGCTTGGCCGCCTCCGCAATCGTCCCTGGGAGGGCCCGCGGCCAGGCCGAAGGCGAACCGCGCGCGGCGGCCGACTCGGATGGATCATTCCCGAACCCGGTGTTCCCTTTTGGCGCGGTGTATTTCCGAAAATCAAATCCGCCGGCGGCGGATTGGGAGCGCGATCACCAAGTCGCGGCATCGATGGGCATCAATATCTTCCGCCATTGGTTCCTTTGGGCGTCGATCGAGAATTCCCCGGGCAAGTATGATTGGAGGGATTACGATCGCATGGTGGAACTCGAGGGCCGGTATCGAATCAAGACCGTGATCGCCGAGAATGTAACCGGCGCCCCCGAGTGGATGTGGGACCAATTCCCCCATGCGCGCCACGTCAGCAGCGACGGATTGCAAAGCTTCCCCTCCGTCGCAAGCGGGAGCGCCACCGGCAATGCCCCGCTCTGCCTGGATAATGACGATGTCCTCGATCGCGCCGGGAAATTCCTGACCGCGCTCGTGGAACGTTATCGCGATAAGCCCGCCACTTTGGGATACGACCTGTGGAACGAAGGAGACCTGATCGAATGCCACTGCGCGGCTTCGCAGGCTAAGTTCCGCGAATGGTTGAAGGCGAAGTACGGCACGTTGGAGGCCCTCGAGCGCGCCTGGCATCGCTACAGCCTGGGCAGTTGGGATACCGTGCATCCGCCCCACGACAGCGGCGGATATCCCGATTCTCTAGACTGGATCGCTTTCCGGCGCGACAATGCGATTCGCCTGCTGCGCTGGCGCATCGAGCTCATTCGCGGGCTCGACAAGAAAAACCAGCTCACCGCGCACGGCGTGGGCGCTCTCACCGACATCGATTGGCGGACGGCTGCCGCCGTCCAGACCTACGGATACACTTGGGTGGCCTCCCGCCACGGCAACGATCCCTGGATGCAGTTTGAAGCCGTGGATGTCGTGCGCGGCGCCTCGCGGGGAAAACCTTTCTGGCACGCGGAGGCGACTGGCGGGCCCCTCTGGCTGCAGCCACAGGTAGTGAATCGGCCCCTGTCCGACGGACGAAGCTCGGACGAAAAGGACGTCCGGGTCTGGAGCCTGATCGATATGTCCGCCGGCGCCTCCGGAATACTTTTCACGCGATGGCGGCCGCTCCTCGACGGCCCGCTGTTTGGCGCATTTGGACCCATGGGGATGGATGGCTCGGTGACCCCGCGGGCGGAGATGGCCGGGACTTTGGCGCGCTGGTCAAATGCGCACCCGGACATCTGGAAATCGAAGCCGATCAAGGGCGATGTGGGAATCGTCTTCGTCCAGGAATCCCTCGACTTCGCATCCATTCAGGGCGGCGGCGGGGCGGCGGCGGCCGGAAGAGGAGCCCGGGGCGGAGGAGCGGAAGCCGGAACAAGCAATTACATCGATTCCGCCGAAGGAGCCTATCAGGCCTTCTTCGATTCGAATATTCAGGCCGAATTTGTGAGCATCGACGACATCGGGGAATATCCGCTGATCTATCTGCCCTACCCCGAGATGCTCAAGCGCTCCACCGCCGATAAACTCCGGGATTATGTCTCCAAGGGAGGATTTCTGGTGAGCGAGGGCTGTCCCGGATATTTCGGGGACGGCGGCACGGTCGGAGCCGTCCAACCCAACCTTGGCCTGGACCAATTATTTGGAGCTCGCGAAACCTACGTCCAGTTCACTCCTGATCTGCTGGGCAAGCTCACCCTCACCGTGAGGGACCGGGAAATCGGCGGAGGATACTTTCTGCAGGAATATTCTCTGGCCGGGGGCCGGGAGGCGGGGCGTTACGCCAACGGCCACACCGCCGCCGTCGAAAATAACTTCGGCAGCGGCCGGACCCTGCTTATCGGAAGCTTCCCCGCTGGAGCCTATTTTCGGAGCCACGCGCCGGCGACCTGCGAATTCTACGCCGATCTTCTCACATGGGCGGGCATCCAGCCAAAAGTCCGGTCGAGCGACCCGAAAGTGAAAGCCCGGCTTCACGGAGGCGCGGGCGGCACGTACCTGTGGGTCGTCAATCCGACGCCAACTGCGCGCGACGTAAAGATTTCATTGCCGTCTCAATTTCAACGGGCGGTTGAGCTCTGGCAGGAATCGAGCCAGCCCACCGTTGCCGGCAACGTGGTGGCCACGACTGTTGGGGATCGGAATGCCGCCGTGATCCGCCTGGAATGAAAGGCCGCCAGCCTTGCGGTTTGCACAGGGCGGGCGGCTTTCGCCGGCGTTACGGCACGAGGCCTGGGATCATCTGCGCCAGGCCGGAATACGCCTGCGGCGAATCCATCTCGAGGCCATCCTTTATCTCCACAGGCTGCGATTCTATTTGCACCGATGCGGACGTGAGGCCGGCTCGCGTTGCCGTGAGTGTGATCGTGCCGGGAGTCAAGGTTGAGCGGATGGCGATGCGATTGATCCCGCACTCTGTGTTGAGATAGAGATTGTTCGTCGAGTTGAGGAGGGCGCTATTAAGACCGCCGCGCCGTCCGAATCGGCGGACTCCGCGGCCTGGACGGCTGTGGCGGGAAGAAGAAGTGCTCCGACAATCAACACGCAAGGGACGAGATTAGATTGCATGGGATATAGGGTTAGACGACTACCTGGCCGCCGAATTTGGCCCGCGCGCCTTGATGAATCTGGATGCGTACTCGATAAAAAACGGCCAGTCGAGTTCATCGGTGTGCGGGCCGACGTGCTCGCGAAACGCGAGATCTCCCGAGATCAAAGCGACATTCGGCGCAGGCATTTCGGTTGTGCCGAGATCCTGTTTTCCGAGCAGCCGGTAGGCCGGCCCGGCGGACACCTCGGCCAGGAATTCGCCGTGCGGATCCGCCTGCAGATCCTGGGTTCCGCCGTTGACGAAGACCGGGCGCGGCGCGACCAGGGCGATCAACTCGTGCGCATCTACCGGAAGGTCGTTCCAATGGCCGCCGTACTTTAGAAAATTGCCCGCCATCCAGTAGGGGAAATGGTCGACAAGGTCGTTTACCGTCTCGCCGGAGTTGCGGCGGTGGAGCTTGGCACCGCCTTCGCCGGAGCAACTGGCGTAAACGATGGCCCAGCGCTGGTCCAGGGCGGCGGCCCACAACGCCGTCTTGCCCCAGCGCGAGTGGCCCTCCACCCCCAATTGTTTCGCGTCCACGTCCCGGTCCGTTTCGAAGTAATCGATTGCCCGGCTCAATCCCCAGGCCCACGCAGTAAGTGCGCCCCATTGATCGGGTCTGCGCGGCCGGCCCTTGTTCATCAATCCGATGATGCCCCGGGTCAGGCCGGCCGTGTTGTCCGCTTGCAAGCTGGTCGCACTAAAAACGGCATAACCCCAGCCCTTCGCGAGAACCTGTTGCATGGGGCTCGGGCCGGCTGCACGGCGCGGGTCGCCGCTTTCCCCAGGTCTGACGATGACCATTACCGGCACCGGGCCGGCGGCGTTGGCCGGAAGGCTCAGCGTGAGATCGATCGTGGGAGTAGCGTCCTGATAGGCAGAGTTATCGATATGCCCCACAATCGTCTTCGTTTTCACCCCAGCGCTCTCATTCACCGAGGTGACCTCCCAACTGACCCCGGGTGTGTTCTCGGGAATCCTGCCGTAAATCTCCGTGAGAAAATCGTTCAAGATTTCCGGGCGGCGCTCCTTCCACCAAGTGTCGGCGTCCTTCACGGGCTGGCCGCTCTTCAGGACAAGCAGCGCGGGCAACAGCGGATAAGGATTGGCCTTGGCCTCGTCGTAATTGGTCCAGGTTCCGAAGGACGAGCGTTGATACGCATTGTATGGATTGCCACTGCCACCCATGACCCCTGCGTCGTCGGTCCAGTAGGGATGCCTGATGGTTGCGCTGACCTTGAGCATCCGGGTGTTTTGGGGCCGGGCCGGGTCGTCGGCTTCGGGCGGCAGGTTTGTCCTGGGCGCGACGGCAATGAGCGCGGCTGAGTTGTCCGGTACCGGAGACTCGGCCGCGCGAGCCGGCAGCGAGGCAAGGAAGAGAATGCTGAGCAGTCCGAGATACCCCAAAACTGGAACTTGGCGTGATGCCACAAGGCGCTCAACCGACCCAGCTTATTTTTTGGACGCGCCGGGCCAGTTCGACGTCTTTTCCGGTCACCTTTGAGCCGGCGTCGTGCGTGGAAAGCCGGACAGAAACGCTGTTGTAGACGTTCGTCCAATCCGGGTGGTGACCCATCGCCTCGGCCTCGAAGGCGACGCGGACCATGAATGAAAAGGCCTCGGGAAAGCTGCCGAACTTAAATGTTTTTTCGATGGCATCGCTCTTGTGCCTCCAGCCCGGCAGATCCCGGATGGCAGCGGCCACCTTCCCCGAACTCAAGGGTTTGCTCATGCGCCTAACTTGCGGTGTCCGGGCGGGCACCGCAAGAGGCGAAGAGCGATTTGCCGCGTCACTGCTGCGGCGCGGGCAGGTATTGCCCGGCGAGATCCAGGCACTCGATGATATCCAGCATCCGCTGGCCGTCGCCGGCTCCTTCGGGGCGGCCGGGCGAGCCGTCCGCTCGAGCCACCTCCTGCAGGGGGGCCGCCACGCTCGGGCCGGTGACCGACCGCAACTGCGTGCTGAATGCCTGCCGCATGCTGCCTCCGACACCGCCGTTCAAGCGCCCCCAGACCTGACGGCCCATCGCCGGATCCTTGCGCACCGAGGCGGCGTACGCCAGCAGGCGCCCGTTGCCGCGCGAGGCCATCTCCGTCCATGCCTTCCAGAACTCCGGATAGTCGATCTCCTGCATGAGCTGGAAGCAGATTTCAGGGCCGCCGAACAGCGCCACCAGTTGTCCCGTCCCTCCGCCCTCGTCGTAGAAGCGGCCGGTCACCGGATCGTAGCCACCCTCGATCGAGAGCGGCTGGCCGGGCGGGGCGATCTCCATCATCGTCTTCATGCCGATGAGGATCTTGTCGCGCCAGCGGGGATCCCGCGTGCGCTCGTATTCGGTCATCCAGTTGATCGCAAACGCGGGCCATGTGCTCTCGAAGCCAAAGCCGGAGTGCATGGAATAGGCGCTTGCGGCCCGGACATCGCGCAAGGGATCAACGGCCGCCGCCGCGAAGTCGGCATTGACAACCTCGTGCAGCAGGTCGCCCATGCGCTCGTCAGTCGTGAGGTAGTAGTAGGCGTTCTTCAGCGCGGCATTGCTGATCCGCGGCTGCTTGGCGCTGTCGCCCCAATGGACGACGTTGTGCCGCGAGCCGAGGCCCGCCCAGCGGCCGATGTGGTAGCAGTCCACCTCCTGCGTCTGCCGCGTCATGTTGGCGGCCATGCGGAAGACATCGGCGCGACCGGTGCGCAGGAAGGAATACCAGAGCCAGAGATTCGGCATCAATTCGGTGTTGTTCCAGGCCCAGCCGCCGATGTCGTACCGCCACTCGTGCCGCACCTCGTCGTACATCCGCCCGATATCGCCGTAATTCCAAAAGCCGTACCAGGAACGCTGGTCGATCTCGTGCTCGTAGAACTTGAGTCCGTCCTCGAGCTGGTCCTCGATCGCCGACCGCGCGGGCGTGGAATGGTCAGGCAGGCTCCAGATGCCGAAAGTCTGGTGGTCGTGGTAGTACTGCGGCGTGCAGACCAGCAGCGGCGGCTCGCTGGCCGTCTTGCTCATCCGCACCAGGTCAGCGTCGGCGGGAACCGACGCCAGCGCCCAAAGCGTGACTTCCGAGGTGTTGCCGATGCCGTAGGCCTCGCTGAAGCCGGGCTCAACGTCCTCATAGGACATGTCCAGCCCATGCGCGATGTTGTCGTATTGACGCAGGTCCATCGGCGAGGCCTGCGGCGACCAGAACCAGAGCCGGATCTGGCCCTCGTTCGTCGTCGCGTTCCGGATCTCCATCGCCGCCGGATCTTTCTGCCAGAAATCCTTCATGACCGCGGCTATGCCGCCGCTCGTGTCGCCGAGGAACACCAGGCCCATGGAGCGATGCCCATCGAGTGCATGCACCCAGGAATCGTTATCGTGCGTGCGCTTTTCGATCGAGAAGCCGTCGGGATGCAGCTGGGCAAGCCGGTAATCGTTCCACTGGGCGGCGGCCGCAACGAGGGCTTGGTTCTCGGCCGAGAACGCCGAAAATAGCGGGATCTTCTTGCCCGCCAGCTGGTCGGGGAAGAGGTCGCCGCCCCCCTGCGGGTACTCGATCACCCGCCGGCCCACCAGCGGTTTGACCGGCTCGGCCCACATGCCGGTGTCACCCCCCAGGCGCACGTGCCGGTTTTGGATCTCTTCGCGGAGCGGCACGTCGAACTCCATCCCGAGACCGCGGATGAAGTCCTTTTTTTGGTCACCGTCAAAAACGATGCTGTGGACCATTCGGATCGAGGACTCCCCTGCGTAAAAGTAGAGGCGCACGACGAAGGGCAGCAACGTGCGGCCGGCATTCGAGACGTGGGTGCCCTCGATCTTGACCGTGGCGCGAATAGGGCCGGCCTGCTCGAGCGTCACCTTGTCGATGCGGCTGATGTATTCCTCGGTGTTGACCGCCCCGGGATCCTCTCCCGCAGGCTTATCGGAGACGAGCAGCACCAGCCGGCCGTTCTCGGCGACCTTGGTATTGCCGGCCATGATCGTGTCGAAGACGACGGACGTGTCGTGCTTCAGGATGTGGACGTGCATCGGCCCGGTATTGATGTCGATGAACCATCCGGTGGCGTTCCAGGTGAGGCCGCCGGCGCCGCCGCGGCCGCGGCCCCCGCGGCCTCCTCTGCGCCCACCGCCCCGCTGGCCCTCCGCGTCTCCGCGCTCGCCGCCGGCGGCATTGGCCTGGCCGTTGGGTGCGACGCTAGCCGCGCCAGGGTTGGCCGGCGCGGCGGCCGCGACCGCCCGCGGGCCGATCTGGAACGGTCCCGCGAGCGCCGAGGTGGCGCTGATGGCGTGCCCCGTCCACTTGAGCGATCCGTCCGGCCAGTAGGCCAGCGGCCAAGTCTGAAGCGGAACTTCCCGCCCATCGGCGGCCTTTAGCACCAGCGCATCGCGCAGGTGCATGGTGCCCTGCGGCCAAGGCACGCCCCAGCTGACGCCGTAGGCGGTCGTGGGCGGCGCGCCATCGAGCCAATTGAGGGTGACGGTCGGTGTACTGTCCGCCGCCCGGGCCGCGCACGGAAGGAAAGCGGCCAGGGACAGGAGTCCAAAGAAGGATGGGAATTTGTTTTTCATGGGGTGTTAAAAAAATTGCCGGGCACGACGAGGCAGAAATGGTGGTTCACGCCAATTTTCGCGAGCGGCGGCGGCAAAACTCAGGCCCGCGGCGAGAAAAAGCCGGTTGGTCGTTAACATTGGGGTATGGGGATTAACGGGCGGACAATAGATTGACGGTCCGAACGGGCGTCCGTTGCGTCAGGCGGGGGAAGCACCGATAAAGCTACAAAGCATACCCCATGTCCACCCCATCCTCCACCCCGAGGCGCAGTTGGGTCGCGCTCTGCGCCGAGCTCATCCTCGCCGGGCTAAACCCTCTTGCATCCGAATCGCGAAATCCGCGTTCTCAATTGGTCAGATCGACTTGAATTCACCTCCATAATCGCCAACCGTTCCGCCCCCATGCGCTATTACTCCCTGCTTGGTTGCGTCTTAATCTCGTCCGCCGCGATGTCAGCCCTAGCCGCGCCGGAATTGCCCGGCGTTGATTCGGCGATGCAGTCGATGATCGATGCGCACGAAATCGCCGGAGCGGTCACCGTGGTCGCGACCGGGCGCGAGATCGTGCACGTGGGCGCAGTCGGCTACGCCGATGTCGCCGCCCAAAAGCCGATGCAGACCGATGCGCTGTTTCGGATCGCGTCGATGTCAAAGCCCGTCACGAGCGTGGCGATCTTGATGCTGCAGGACGACGGCAAGCTGAGCGTCACCGATCCCGTGGCAAAATACATCCCGGAATTCGCGGACCTGAAAACCCCTTCCGGAAAGCCCGCCAACCTTACGATTGCCCAATTGCTCAATCATACCTCCGGCCTGGCCGATCCGCGGGTGTCGCCCGCAATGGCGGTGAAGACGCTGCGGGACTATTTGCGGGTTACCCTTTCCCAACCGATGCAGTTCGAACCCGGAACCGTCTGGCGGTACACGAGCTCGGGCTTCAATATCTCAGGCCTGATCGTCGAGATTGTCAGCGGGCAGCCATTTGAAGTCTTTCTCCAAAATCGCTTATTCGGTCCGCTCGGAATGCCGGATACGACTTTCTATCCGAGCGATGCCCAGATGCTCCGCATCCCGCGCTCGTACCGGGCAAATCCGACCGGAGGCACTCTCACAGTCCAACAGGGGAGCGGGCCTTCTTCATCGAAGCCGACTCGGGACGACACGCCTCCAATGGGAGCCGGCGGGCTCTTTTCAACCGCGGGCGATTACGCGCGATTTGGCCAGATGCTGCTCAATGGCGGCGCGCTCGATGGCAAGCGCTACCTCAGCGCGGACGCGTACAAGGCCCTGACGACGATTTGCACGGGCGACCTGCCGACGGGGTACACGAAATCGAAGCTCAATCAGGTCCTCGGCTGGGGCCTGGGCGTCGCGATCGTGAAGGCGCCGGCAGGCGGTGTGTCGGCCCAGCTTTCTCCGGGGAGTTTCGGCCATCCCGGCGCTTTGGGCACGGGCGCGTGGATCGATCCGGTCAAGGGCGCGGTGTATGTCATGATGGTGCAGCGCCAGAATATGCCGGACAATTTCGAGAATCCTCCGGCCCTCGCATTTGTGCGCGCCGCAGCAGCGGCGCTGGCCAATCCGAACCATTGATTGCGGGCAGGCCGGCCAGCGCGTTGCCAATGATGTTTGTTTGACCCCGTTCCGGCCCTCCAATCCCCGGAGCCGCCAGACTGCGAAAGGCCCTAGATGAAACGGACGAAATACCGCTGGCTGATCATCGGCGTGGCTTTTCTCATTTCGGTGGTCAATTACGTGGATCGTTCGGCGATTGCATTTGCGATGCCGATCCTCAGCGAGCTGTTCCATCTCGACAACTCGCGAATCGGTCTGACTCTGGGAGCATTCAACATCGGCTACGCGGCGATGGTGTTTTTCGGCGGATTGATGGTCGACCGATGGGGAGCGCGCTGGGTATGGTTCTATACCGCCCTTGTGTGGTCGACGAGCATCTTTGCGACTGCGTTTGCGGCGGGATTCGCGGACCTGTTCGCCCTGAGGCTGCTGCTGGGCCTCTCCGAAGGGCCGAACTTTCCGGCGTTGAGCCGCGTGGTGGGCGATTGGCTGCCGAGCAGGGAGCGGGCGGTGGCCTTGTCAAATACCCTGGTCGCAGTCCCGATCGCGCTGGCGTTGGGCGGTCCCCTCGTTTCCCTGCTTGCGATCCATGTCGGCTGGCGGGGAATGTTCATGATCCTCGGGGGGCTTGGAGTGATTTGGGCGCCTATCTGGCTCCTCCTTTTCCGCGACTTTCCGGAGCAGTCCAAAATGGTCAACGATGCGGAGTTGGAATACATCCGCGAAAAAGACGCCGTTATTCGCGATCTGCCCCCGGGGGAATTGCAGCGCAAGCATCATGGCGCCACTCCGGGCGCCTGGAGATTCATGCTCACCAATCCCACCCTTTTGTCCAACGATTGGGCATTTTTTGTTTTTGGTTACAATCTGTTCTTCTTCATGGGCTGGCTGCCCACCTATCTGACGAGGGTGTATGGCCTGAATCTGGGGCAGGCCGGCCTGTCTTCCGTCCCGCCTTGGGCGCTGGGAGCCGTCCTGCTCATCGGAGTGGGCCATCTGTCCGATCGGGTCTTGAGGGCGACCGGCAGCCTTAGGCTCGCTCGGTCGTATCCCATCTGGATCTCCCAGCTCCTGACCGGGCTATGCGTCATTCCGCTGCTCGGAGTGCATTCCGTCCGATTCGCCCTCATCGTCATTTCCTTATCCGTGGGGTTCGCCGTGTCGGCCAACTCCGTCTTCTACGCAATCAATGTCGATATGATCAAGGAGAAGTCGGGAACCGCGCTTGGAATCATGGACGTCTGTTTTGCGGTGGCTGGCTTGGTGGCTTCGACCATCACCGGCTGGACGGTCCAGGCGACCGGATCGTTTTCAAGCGCGTTCCTACTCGTGATCGGATTAAACCTCACATCGGTGATCGCAGTTTTGATATTTCATCGTCCCGATGCGGAAAGGAATCATGTTTTCAATCGTGCCCGATGAAACTTAGGCCCACCCCCAGTTCATAAGATCCACTAAATAAAAATGAATACGCCCCTCGCTCCCCACCGGGCATCCAGCCCTGGAATCGCGGCCCTCCTCTGCCTTTTTGGCGCGGCCTTCGCGCCGGCCCTGTTCGCCGATCCGCTCAATTGCAATCTCTCCAACTACGCGGCCGCGCCGGGACTTTCCGCCGCCGTCGAGGGGGACGTCCTCACGGTCACGTGGACCGGGACGGCGAATAACGAATTGCGCGCGCGCTACGCCATCGACCACGGCCAGCCGATCATCCGGGAACTGGCGGTGCGCGCGGCGCGGGGACAATCGCTATTTTCGCGGAGTAAATGGTCCGTGCTCGGCCAGGACGTGACGCCGGAATTCACGGTCCAGACGGGCCACCGCCGCATCGATTTCGCGGGGCTCGCTCCGCTGCGCCTGCTCGGAGTCGACGTCACGTCGAGGGCGGTGATCGAACGGGAGGCATGGGTGTCGTTTTGGGATGCTCCATTTGTCATCCCGGGCGATCCGGCGCGAAATCCCGGGTTGCCGCGGCTGCCGAGCGAGGTCCAGCGCGCCTCAGGAACGTTCACGACGTCATCCTGCGAGGTGAAGACCGACGGGGCGCGAATCGAAGTCAATTTTCCCGGGCTTTCGATGGGCATCTTTTCCGGCGGCATCCGTTTCACCCACTATCGGGGAACCAATCTGGTCCGGGTGGAGGCGATCGCA
>Ga0182024_10003271_pt1 | contig 38816 bp, 38 predicted proteins | sample P32metaG_FD_120480 | JGI IMG/M metagenome (GOLD analysis project Ga0182024, IMG submission 120480) | Permafrost microbial communities from Stordalen Mire, Sweden - P3-2 metaG (Illumina Assembly) | ecosystem: Environmental > Terrestrial > Soil > Wetlands > Permafrost | place: Sweden: Stordalen...
CGGCTCCGGTGGCAACGGCTTCGGCGGCTTGGGCCCGTACAGCGCGTTCGACAATGCCTGGAACCGCTACTACGCGACCGGCAACAACGTCTTTGCGGCCAGCAATCCTTACGATGTCCGACCGCTATGGGCGCGGCACGGTAATTCGGGAACATTTGGCGCGACCAACAGCTATCTGTTCAACGCCGTGTTCTATGACGGTCATGCCGAAACCCTGGGTGACCTGCAGGGCGCCAATCCCAGCTTCTGGACCCCCAGTGGCTCCAAGGTGTACGTGACCTTCGGCGGCAATGAAATGTGGCCGGACGTGATCAACACCTACTGCCAGGGCGCCGCGTCGGATGCAAACGGAACCTACATCATCTCCCAGTAGATTTTTTAATGGTGCAATCTGTTGATGCGCGGGCGGAGCAACTCTCTCCGCCCGCTTTTTTTTGCACATTCAGGCCCGGTTGTCTTGTAAGATGCGGCGATCATGCGCGCTTTCATTACAGGACAAGTCGGCGTTGACAAGGGACCGTATCTCGAAGCCGTCAAGGCCGAGGCTTTGCGAAATGGGCTGGATCTGGAGGTCTGCCACGTCGGGCGGATGATGTACGACGAGGCGCCCGATGTCCCGGCCGGGCGGATTCTCAACCTGCCCATCACCCGGCTCAATTCCCTCCGCCGCGCCGTCTTCAAGGAAATCCTTCGCATCGCCGATCAGCACGAGCACCTGATCGTCAATTCCCACGCGACGTTCCGCTGGCGCCACGGGCTGTTCGCGGCGTTTGATTTCGATCAGATCAAGGCGCTGCAGGCCGATTTCTATATCACGCTTCTCGATAACGCCGAATCCGTCCACCAGCGCCTGGTGCGCGATCACGATCTGGATCACAGCCTCAAGGACATCATGGTCTGGCGCGAGGAGGAACTGCTGGCGACCGAGATCATCGCCAACATCCTGCGCGGCTATGGGCATTTCTTCATGGCCTGCCGCGGCCGCCGCAAATTCACCACCAGGATGTTCTACAGCCTGCTGTTCGAGCCGCAGAAAAAGCGCGTCTATCTCAGCTTCCCCATGAGCCACGTGATGGATTTGCCCGACACGCTGGCGGAGATCGAGCGGTTCAAGGCGGATATCGCCAAACATTTCGTCTGTTTCGATCCGGGCGATGTCGATGAATTCATCCTGCATACCTCCGCGCTCAAGGCCCTGGAGGAGGGGCACACCATGATCGAGGTGGATGCCGCCGAGGGACCGATCTCCCTCAAGACCACCGAGGTGGCGCAGATCAGCGGCGACATCATGGGCCAGATTTATGCCCGCGATTTCAAGACCATCGACCAGAGCGACATGATCGTCAGCCTGGTGCCGGAGCTTCCCAATGGCAAGCCCGGCCTTTCCAGCGGCGTGGAGCGCGAACTGCACCACGCCTTCGAGGGCGGCAAGGAGGTTTACGTCATCTGGGCCGCCCGGGCGATGCCCTCGCCGTTCATCACCGAGACGGCCACGCGCGTCTTCCACAGCACCACCGAGGCGATCGATTATTTCCGGCAAAAGGGTTACATCGCCGAGGAGCCCGCCGCACCCCAGGCCAAGCCCACCAAGCCCGCGCGCCAGAAAAAATCCCCCGCCGCCAGGGGATCCAGTTCGTAACGCATTTCGCGGCATGGCGACTTCAGTCGCCATGAGTCCCCGCATCCATGTGCATATAATCCTCCAAACCGACACATGGACGACCGCATCGCCAAGCTCGGAGAAAAAGCCCGACTCTTGCCCAAAACGCCCGGCGTCTACCTCATGAAGGATGACAAGGGCCGGGTCATCTACATCGGCAAGTCCGCCTCTCTGCGCGATCGCGTCTGCAGCTATTTCCAGAGCGCGTCCAAGCTGGAGTTCCGCAAATCCGGATTGCTCGAGCAGGTCGTCGATTTTGATGTCGTCGAATGCGACAGCGAGGTCGAGGCCCTGTTGGCCGAGAACCGCCTCATCAAGGACATCCAGCCGCGCTTCAACGCGCGCCTGCTGGACGACAAGACATTCCCATACCTGATGGTGACGACCGGCGATGAATTTCCCGGTGTGTACGTCACGCGCGAGCCGCGGACGCGCGGCGTCAAGCTCTATGGCCCGTTCACCAGCGTCTACGCCCTCAAGGAAGCGGTGACGATGTTGCAGAAAGCGTTCAAGTTCCGCACCTGCCACCTGGAGATTTCCGAGGATGACGACCGCCGCCGCTTTTTCCGACCCTGCCTGCTCTATCCGATCAAGCAGTGCACCGCCCCCTGCGCCGCCAAAATTTCCAAGGAGATCTATCGCCAGGACATCAACCGCCTGGTGCGCTTCCTCGAGGGCGATACCAAATCCGTGCTGGCGATCATGGAAAAGGAGATGCTCGAGGCGAGCGAGCAGCTTGATTTTGAGCGCGCCGCTCGCCTGCGCGATGAGATCAAGGCGCTCACCGCCCTCGGCCAGCGCGCCGCCAAGGGCGAACAGCAGTATTGGCAGCCTGAGGCCTTCGTCACCGATCCCAAGGAGGCGATGACCAAGCTGCAGGAGATCCTGGAGCTGCCCGAGCCCCCACGCATCGTCGAGGGAATCGACATCGCCCATCTGCAGGGTGGGGAGCTGGTGGGCAGCAAGGTCTGCTTCATCGACGGCGTGCCATTCAAGGACTGCTATCGCCGCTACCGCATCAAGCACGGCCAGGGGAACAACGATTATCTCAGCATCCAGGAGGTCGTCAGCCGCCGCTATCGCGAGGCGGGCGTCAGCAACGAATTGTTCCCCGACGTAATCCTGATCGACGGCGGCCTGGGCCAACTGCACGCGGCGATGGACGTCTTCAAAACGATGGACGTCAAGCCGCCCATGGTGATTTCGCTGGCCAAAAAAGAGGAGCTGGTGTACGTCCAGGCGCGCAGCGAGCCGATTCACCTGCCGCGCAGCCACGCCGCACTACGCATGCTCCAGTATGTGCGCGACGAGGCCCATCGCTTCGCGCAGCACTATCACCACATCCTGCGGCGCAAGTCGCAATTGGAGGAGCAGCGCAAGCTGGCGCGTCGCCCCCGCCCCCCGCGCCTTCCCGCCGAGCCCGAGGAACCGATGAATTGACCGCAATGTTGGGAAAAATTTCCCGGCATGGCGACTTGGAGTCGCCATGGCTTCTTCCCATCCCACGTTCCCTTTTCCCCGCAAAACCGCTATCTTTTTTGCACACCAATGAAATCCACGCAGGGCAAATTCCTCCTCGCCTCGCCCAAGCTGGCCGATCCCAACTTCGCGCGCACCGTCCTGCTGATGATCCAGCACAGCGAGGAGGGGGCCTTGGGCCTGGTCCTCAATCGCCCGCTGGAAACCACCGTCCGACAGGCCTGCGAGCAAAGCCTGGGCGAACCCTGCGAGGTGGAGGATGTGCTCTACCAGGGTGGACCGTGCGAGGGACCGCTCATGGTCCTGCACGCCAACGAGCTGGCCAAGGACGCCGATGTGGTCACCGGCGTCTTTTTCACCACCGAAAAAACCAAAATCGAATCACTGCTGCGCCAGAAACTGATCGACGCGCGCTATTTCGTCGGCTACGCCGGCTGGGCCCCAGGCCAATTGGAAGCGGAGATGGAAATCGAATCCTGGGTCGTCGTCCCGGCCGAATCAACTCATGTTTTCCAGAACACGCAGAACCTCTGGTGGAAGCTGATGGCCCGCCAGACACTGGGCCAATCGATCGACCCCTCATCCATCCCCGACGATCCCTCGTCGAATTAAGGCTACCGGCATGGCGACTTCAGTCGCCATGTCCCGCGATAAAAATGAACCCCCAAATGCGCATAGGAATCATCGGTTTCGGCCGCATCGGCGCCGCGCACGCGGGTTGGTTGTCGCGCAGCCAGATCGTCACTCCAGTCGCCGCCGCCGACCCGACGCCGCCGCGCCTCCAGCTGGCGATGCAGCGCGGCCTGGGGGTTCACACCGATTTACATGCGATGCTTTCAGACCCCGCCATCGACGCCGTGCTGGTCGCCACGCCGACATCGATGCATTTCGATCACACCATCGCCGCCCTGGTCGCCGGCAAGCATGTCATGGTCGAGAAACCGATGGCGATGGACATGGCCCAGGCCCGCCAGATGCTCGCTGCCGCCGCATCCGCGAACAAAATCCTCAGCGTCTTCCACAATCGTCGCTGGGATGCGGATTATCTGGCGGTGTGTCAGGCCATCCAATCCGGCGTGGTCGGAAAAGTATTCAACGTCGAAAGCCGCCTCGGTCAGTGGGCCAGTTGCGTCGGCCCCGCTGCCGTTGAATATCGCCCCGGCTGGCGTAACGAGGCGGGGTTCGGTGGTGGGGGGCTGTTCGACTGGGGAAGCCATTTCATCGACCAGCTCTGGCGATTGATGCTCCCCGCCCGCCCGCTGCGCGTCTTTGCACAGCTTCGCGGCAACGTGTGGACTTCCGATTGCGACGATTTCGCCCGCATCTGCATCGACTTTGACAACGGCGCGGTCGGCCTGGTTGAGATCAACACCACCACCATGCTGCCGCTGCCGCGCTGGCACGTCGACGGCGCCGCCGGCTCCATCACGTCGCCACATAGTCTTGAATTCGACGTGAACAAATGGGCCGAATTGGATTTCGCGCCCGCTGATGGTAGCCCACCGCGCCGCTTGCCGCAGGCGCCAGCGGGCCTGAACGAAGCGCAAATCTGGCAACGTTTCGCCGCTGCGGCCGCCGGCGATGGCGAACCAGCCGTCATTGCCGAATCGGTGCTTCCCACCATGGCGATCCTGGACGCGGCGCGGCAAAGCAGCCGAAGCGGACACGCAATTGAGTTGTCGCCCTGGTAGTGGGTCAATAGGAAACTCGATTGTTTAGCGGCCGCGCTTGACTTCGACGAGCTCCCTTCGGTCTGAGCTCAGGGTCGAAGACAGTCGCGTCGCGCGGCGTGTTTTGGCGGATCCGCCACCGGATGCGAAACCCGCGTGGGCGATTTCACCGCTATCTCCACCAAAAACATCTATGCCAAGGGCGTTGACGTCACCAAGCTTCCTCGCAAGGAGGGATGCGAAGGTTATAAATCATGGTTCCTGGGAATCGGGTTGAATCTGAAGGACCCGGTCGATCGCGCGCTCGAAAGCGGCGGTGGGAACGTCATGCTTGACTGTGCTGTTTATCGCGAGGACTACATCTTCGTCACTGGAGTCAAGGTTCGCGGAGCCGTGGTGAACGTGCCCTATACCGGCCCGACCGGCACCACTCAAACCAGCGACGCCAGCGGCAAGACCAATTAATCGATTCTCAAGATCGCGGTGGAAGGCAAACGCGCAACCGGCCTGCCGACCTTGGCGCAAGCGTCTCGATCGGCAGGCCCTTTTTTTATTCCAGCTTCTTCAAAAACTCGGCAATCCGGTCGATCCCCTTGTCGATCTGCTCCATGCTGGTGGCGAAGCTGAGGCGCACGTGCGTGTCGAACCCGCTGTCGTTGCCCGGCACCACCGCCACGCGGCCGTGTTCCAGCAGCGCGGCGGCGAAGCTGACGGCATCAATGATATTCACACCGCCGGCGCTCCTGCCGAAATACGCTGACACGTTGGGGAAAGTATAAAACGCGCCCTGCGGACGCACGCAGGTGATTTTGGGAAGCGATGAAAGCCGCTCCCACATGTGCTTGCCGCGCCTCTCGAATTGCTGGCGCATCTGCTCGGTGCTCTCGCGCCCGCGCGGATCGCTCAGGGCGATCGCGGCGGGAATCTGCGCAAAGCTGGTGATGTGGCTGGTCATCTGGCTCTGCAGCTTGTTCATCGCGTCGATCACCGGCCTGGGACCGCCCACGTATCCCACCCGCCAGCCGGTCATCGCGAAGCTCTTGCTGTGACAATTGAACGTCAGCGTCCGCTCGAGCAATTGCGGATCGAGCGTGGCGAAGCTGACGAACTTCAGCCCGTCGAACACCAGCTTCTCGTAAATCTCATCTGAGAACACCACCACGTGCGGATGCTTCACCACGACGTCCGCCAGCGCCTTCAATTCCGCCGGCGAATAAGCATGCCCGCCGGGGTTGCTCGGGCTGTTGATGATCAATACGCGCGTCTTGGCGGAGATCGCATCCGCGAGCTGCCGCGGTGTGATCTTGAATCCATTGCGTTCCTCCCCGCGGATGATTTTCGAAATCCCGCCGGCCAGCTTCACCTGTTCCGGATAACTCACCCAGTACGGCGAGGGGATCAGCACCTCATCGCCGGGATTCACCACCGCCATGAACGCCATGTACAGGCAATGCTTCCCCCCCGCGCCCGTGGTGATCTGCTCCGGCTTGTATGGCAGACCGTTCTCGGCATTGAACTTTTTTGCGATCGCCTCTTTCAGTTCCAGCAGGCATGGCGTCGGTGTGTACTTGGTCTGCCCCTGGTCCAGCGCCGCCTTGGCCGCATCTTTGATAAACGCCGGCGTGTCAAAATCCGGCTCCCCCGCCCCGAACCCGACGACTTCGATCCCCGCCTTGCGCATCGCCGCCGCCTTGGCGCTGACCGCCAGCGTGATCGACTCGGAAATCAGGCTCATGCGCTGTGACAGGGGGAACATGCCGGACTCCAATTTGGGGGCAGGGAACGGTATCGCCGGTGCAGCAGGTTTTCAAGTCACACACTTGCGGGGTTACAATCCCCGCATGTCCAAGCATCCCGCCGACGATCCATACAAGCAAAAATTTCGTCCCGACGCCGATGCCGCGCTGGATGCGCAGATCGACGCGGAGCTGGGCGATATCTCGATGGATCAGCTCTACGGCTTCGACAAGCCGCACACCGCCGATGCGCCGGTTGGCAAAGGCCTGCGGCGCGGACGTGTTGTCTCCATCGACAAGGACAGCGTCTTTGTCGATCTCGGCGGCAAGAGCCAGGGGATCGTGCCGCTGGTGCAGTTCGAGACCGAACCCAAGGTCGGGCAGGAGATGGAATTTCATGTGCAGCGCTACGACCCGCGCGAGGGGCTGCTGCTCCTTTCCTGCAAGGGATCGGTCGCCAGCGACGTGACGTGGGAAACGCTGGAGGTCGGCCAAATCGTGGAGGGAACCGTCACCGGCATCAACAAAGGCGGGCTGGAGCTCAGCGTCAAGGGGATGCGCGCCTTCATGCCCGCGGGACAGGTGGATGTTTATCACGTCCCGGACCTCGCGCAGTTCATGAACCAGAAAATCACCGCCGAGGTGACCTCCTTCGAGCGCTCCGAGCGAAACCTGGTCCTCTCCCGCCGCAATATCATGGAGCGCCAGCGCGAGCAGCAGCGCGAAAAACTTCTCGCCGAGCTGGCCGAGGGACAGATTCGCCGCGGAACCGTGCGCAACGTGACGGATTTCGGCGCGTTCGTGGATCTGGGCGGCGTCGATGGGCTGCTGCACGTCAGCGAGATGAGCTTTCGCCGCGTGCGCAATCCCGGTGAGATCGTGAAAGTCGGCGACGTGCTGGATGTCAAAGTCCTCAAGATCGACCGCGAGGCGGGAAAATTGAGCCTGAGCCTGCGACAGGCGCGCGGCGTCGACCCGTGGACCGACGCCGCCACGCGCTACGCGCGCGGCGTCGAGATCACCGGCCGCGTCACCAAGCTCGAATCCTTCGGCGCGTTCATCGAGGTCGAGGAGGGGATCGAGGGTCTGCTTCCCATCAGCGAGATGAGCCATCGCCGCATCAAATCACCCGCGGAAGTCGTGAGCGAAGGGGACACCGTCCGGCTGGTGGTGCTGTCGATCGATCCGTTGGCGCGGCGGATGAGCTTCAGCCTCAAGCAGGCGACGCCCGATGCGCCCGCCGTCCCCGAGACGCCCGAGACCGCGGCGCCCGCCCTCAAAAAAAAGCGTCCTCCGTTGCGCGGCGGGCTCGATTTCTGATCCAGCGATGAGACTGTTGTGCGCCATTGCCGCCTGGACGTTGCTTGGATGTACGGCGCTCCGGGCCGCGGCGCCGACGACCTGGCCCGACCAGCCCAACGCCGCCGTGCGCTGGGCGCACCTGCTCGAGCACGACAAGGACGGGTTCACCAATTTCCCGCTCGGCGAGGGGGCGAAGCTGATATTTATCAGCTCGTCGCAGGGCAGTGATTTCAACGATGGACGATTTGACTCACATCCGGTTCGCACGCTGCAAAAGGCGCTGTCATTGACGCACGGCGGATATCCCGACCGCATCCTCTTCAAGCGCGGAGACGTCTTTCTGGCGGCGCAGCTCAAGGCGGCGATCGATTTCGGGGGGCGCAGCATCCTGGAGCCGCTGATCGTCGGCGCCTACGGCGATCAGCGTCAGCCGCGGCCGATCCTGCAATCGGGCCTGCTCATTGGTGGTCGGATCGCGCTGCGATTCGTGGTCATCCAGAACCTGGATTTGTACGCCGCCGGCCGCGACACAACCGTCCGCGCCTTCAATCCGGAGCGCCCGACGGAGGGACAGGACGCTGGAATCTTCATGTTCAGCGCGGGAAGCTACCTGTGGATCGAGGATTGCGCCTTCCGATTTTTCGGCACGGGCATGGCGCTGCAATCACACACCGCGTTCCACACCATCATCATTCGCCGCTGCACGTTCAGCGATTCCTACAGCAATCGCGGCCGCTCGCAGGGGCTGTACGTCGATGGGCCCGACAACGTGCTGATCGAGGAAAACGTTTTTGATCACAACGGCTGGAACGATTCGGTGAAACTGGGCGGCAAGACAATTTTCAACCACAACATGTATCTGCAGCACGGCCAGTTGGGCGAGGACCGCGCCTTCATCGTGCGCAACAACATCAGCGCGCGTGCCTCCAGTCACGGATGCCAGCTTCGCCCCGGTGGATTGCTGGAGAACAACCTGTTCCTGAAAAATGCACGGGCTGCGTTCGTGGCATCCGAGCCGTCGGTGGTGCGGAATAACGTGGTCCTCGACGGCGATGACATCGGCCCCGCCAACCCGCGCGGGCAGGGTCTGGAATTTCTCAACTGCCCGGTCGTGCTGGCCGACGAGAACGTGCTCGCGCACAAAAAGGACAAGCGCAACGGCGAATCGGCGCTGGCGTACGATCCGCTGGTCCGCGACGAGGTGCCCGGCCCCTCACGCGGGCAGTTTACCCACAACATCGTCTACGACTGGGCGGGCTCTGCTTTTACCACCGATTCGCCCAGCACCGACCTGAATCTGCACGACAATTATTTTCAGCAGGATGGCCAGCCGCTGATCCATCTGAGCCAGTGGAATCCAGGATATCGAATCAATGACAACCACTATCAGCTGACCGATCCCCGGCCGTTCATGATCGGCCAGCAGCGGATGGATCTGGCGGCTTGGATCGCAAAAACCGGCGACAATTCCAGCTCCGGATCGCTGCAGTTTGTCGATCCGGATCGAGATATCGCGAAATATTCCGCGTCGATCGGCCTGACGAATGCAACGCTGGAAGGCTTTTTAGCCGCCGCGCGCCAGCAGCGGCGCGGCCATTGGGACGCGCGCCTGACCGCCGCCGCCGTCAACGATTACATCCGCGCCGGCTTCGCGCCAAAGCCGCCGTGATGCCCTGTTTAGCGGCCGCGCTTGCCCGGCGTTACTTGGGCCACGAACGCCGCGCCAGCGCGGCCGCTAAACAAAAGCCAGCCGTTGCTATAAAATTGCCGGGATCATGCCGCAACTGATTATCGCCGCCGTTGGTCCCGACCGGCCGGGAATAGTGGGAGAGCTGACCGCGCATCTGCACGGCAGTGGAGCGAACATCCTGGATTCCCGGATGATCAATCTGCGCGGTGAGTTCGCCATGCTCATGCTGGTCGAGGCGCCCGAATCCGCCGTGGGAAAATTGCGCGACGGCTTGCCCGGCGTCGGTGAAAAAATGGGGATGCAGGTGACCATCACCCCGCAGCAGGGCCGGCAGGGGTCCGTCACCGGGTTGCCGTATCGGCTCAAATCGTATTCGATGGATCAGCCGGGGATCGTGGCGCGGATCACGCGGGCGCTGCGGGATTTCGGTGTCAACATCGAGGAGCTGTCGGCGCGGCAGGAATCGGCGCCGTTCGCCGGCTCGCTGCTGTTTCTCACCGAGATGCGCCTGACCGTGCCGGCCAGCGTGAGGCTGGGAGACTTGAAATCCAAGCTGCAATCCGTCGCCGCCGAGCTGAATTGCGACATCGACCTGGACCCGGCTTGAAGTCGCGCGATCAAAACCCGCTGCGCTATGAATTGATTCGCCAGGATTCGGTCGGCGCCCGGCGGGGCCGGGTGTACACGCCGCACGGGATTTTCGACACGCCCGCCTTCATGCCCGTCGGCACGCAGGGGACGATCAAAGGCGTTCTGCCCGATCACGTCGCGGCGACCGGCACCCAGATCGTGCTGGCCAACACCTATCACCTGATGCTCCGTCCCGGCGCCGCGGCGGTCGCCGAGCTGGGCGGCCTGCACCGCTTCATGGGGTGGGACGGGCCGATCCTCACCGACAGCGGCGGGTTCCAGGTCTTCTCGCTGGCCGATCTGAACCGCGTCAGCGACGAGGGCGTAATTTTTAAAAGCCACGTCGACGGCAGCCCCGTTTTCCTGGATGCGGCCCGCAGCATCGCGGTGCAAAACGATCTTGGCGCGGACATCATCATGGCGTTCGATCAATGTCCGCCCGCCGCGGCGCCGCAGGATGTGCAGGTTGCCGCCGTCGAGCGGACCGTCCGATGGGCGGGGCAATGCCTGGCAGCGCACAAGCGGGTGTCCGAGCAGGCGATGTTCGGCATCGTCCAGGGCGGCGTGGATCTGGATCTTCGTCAAAATTGCGCCCATCGGCTGGTGGAGATGGATTTTGCCGGCTACGCCGTCGGAGGGCTGGCCGTCGGTGAGGGGTTCAACGCGATGCAGCGGGTGCTGCAGCACCTGACGCCGGCGCTGCCGGTGGATAAGCCGCGATATCTCATGGGGGTGGGCTTTCCGCGCGATATCGCGGCGGCGGTGGCGGCGGGGATCGATATGTTCGACTGCGTGCTGCCCACGCGCAACGGGCGCAATTCCTATGCCTTCACGGCCGGCGGCCCCCTGCGGCTGCGGAACAGCGCGCACCAGCGGGACGGCGGGCCGATCGAAGCCGGATGCGACTGCTACGCCTGCGGGCATTTCAGCCGCGGCGCCATCCGCCACTTTTTTTTCGCGGGCGAGATGCTTGGCCCGGTGCTGGTTTCGGTGCATAATATGCGATTCTACCAGCGGCTGATGGCGGACATGCGTCTGGCGATCGCGGAGGGGCGGTTCGAGCAGTTTCGCAGTACCGATCCGCGATGCCGATTGGCGTCGTCCGGCGTGGCCGATGAGGCGGCGGGACGGGGTGTCGATTAAACCAGGAGATTGGCTTGAGCCTTCTGCAAATTCTGGCCGATGCGACCACGCGAACCGGGACCGGCACCGAGCCGATTCCCTGGTATGCCAACCCCTCGCAATGGTTTTTGCCGCTGATCATCGTCGTCATGGTGTTCATGCTGTTCGGCACCAATAAATCCAAGCGGGGCGAGCAGAAAAAACGCGACGAAATGCTCAAAAATATGAAGCGCGGCGACCGGGTAATGACCATCGGCGGGATTCTGGGCACCGTCGTCGACGTGCGCGATTCGGAAGTCATGCTCAAGGTGGATGAAAGCTCCAACACCAAGATTAAATTCACGCGCGATGCCATCAAGCGCGTGGTGGACGAGGACACACCGTTGTCGAAATAAGCCAGCGCTATGACGCGGCCCGCAGGGTGCGGCTCGCAGGGTGCGGCTCGCAAGTTTTTGGACCGATCATGCCAACGACATATTTTTCGCGCGTTCTGATCATCATCTCGGCGGTGGTGATCAGTCTGTTTCTGATCTTCGGCATTCCGTCGCGGCGGCTGTTCGATCCGAACCTGACGCTGATTCAGAAAACCAACCTCAAGCCGGGCATCGACATGGTGGGCGGCGTGCGGCTGATCTACCAGATTCAGCCGCCGCCGGGGCAACCTGCCAATAGCGATCTGGCCACCGAGGTGATGGACGCGCTGAAGCGTCGCGTCGATCCCAACGGCCTGCGCAACCTGGTGTGGCGGCCGGAGGGAGGCACGCGGCTGGAAATCCAGATGCCGCTCCCGCCCCATGCGGCGCAGGCCACGCAGATCAAGGAGGATTTCGACAAGGCCCAGCAGCAGCTCGAGGCCACCAACGTCCGCGCCGACGCGGTCGTCAACGCCGTCGAAAAACTCCACGGCGCGCAGCGCGATCAGCGCCTGGCCGAGCTGGCCTCCGACAGTAAAACCCGCGCCGATCTGTTCAAGCAGATGGTGCAGACCTACGACCAGATCCAGACGCTCAACGCCAACCCGCAGCATCTGCCGCTGAGCCTCCTGGCGACCCGGCTGCAGCCGCTGACGGTGATTTACGATTCTCTCAAATCGCAGATCGAGGCGACCAACCTGGGCTCGGTGGAATTGGAATCGATTCTCGACCAGGCCAATTCGGATTCGGACGATCAGAAAAAAATCGGACAGGCGAAGCTGGCGGATTTGCGCAAGCGATTCGCCGATTTTCCCGCGCGCCTGACGGCGATGGACGAGCTGCAAAAGCGCTTCGCCGATTACGGGACGGTCAAGCTGGCGATCACCGGTTCGGCCGATCTGAAGCGCCTGCTGCAGGGCTCGGGCGTTCTGGAATTTCACATCCTGGCCGACCCGGTGTCGGTGAGCGCCGCCGACATGCAGGCGATGGATGCGCGCCTGGCGGCCGGGGGCAAGGGTCCGCTGCCGCAGCCGGGCGACACCGTTCGCTGGATGGAGGTCGAGCATCCGGAGGAGTTCGACCGCGGCAGCCGGCAGGAGACGCACGAGTGGAACGGCAAGCATTACGTCCCCATCCTGGTGACGCCCGAGGCGTCGATGACCAAGGCCTCCGTGCCCAAGTGGGCGCTGGAGCACGCCTACCAGGAGTCTGATCCGCGCGGCCTGCGCGCCGTCGGGTTCAACTTCGATGCCGCGGGCGCGAAGCTGTTCGGCGATCTGACCACCTACTGGGCCAACTTCGCACGGCGACAGGGATCGGAAATCAAATCCCGCCTGGCGATCGTGCTGGACAACAAGGTGATCAGCGCGCCCAACATCGACGAGCCGATTACCCAGGGCAGCGGGATCATCAGCAGCGGCGAGGCGGGGTTCAAAGTCGAGGAGGCCGATTACCTAATCAACACGCTCAACGCCGGCAGCCTCCCCGCCGAGCTGTCCAGCGAGCCGATTAGCGAGGAGCAGGTCGGCCCCACGCTGGGCGCCGACAATCTTTATCGCGGGTTGATGGCCTGTGCGTTCGGCCTGGTGGTCGTGGGCGTGTTCCTGATTTCCTATTACTACGTCGCCGGCCTGGTGGCTTTCATCGCCGTCTGCATGAACCTGGTGCTGATCCTGGGGACGATGGCCGCGCTCAACGCGACGTTCACCCTCCCCAGCATCGCGGGCATCGTGCTGACCGTCGGTACCGCCGTGGACGCCAACGTGCTGATCTTCGAGCGACTTCGCGAGGAGCAGCACAAGGGCCTGGCCCTGCGCATGGCGCTGCGCAACAGCTACGCCCAGGCCCGCAGCGCCATCATCGATTCCAACATGACCAGCATCATCACTTCTCTGTGCCTGTTCATCTTCGGCTCCGAGGAAGTGAAAGGGTTCGGCCTGACGCTGATCATCGGCATCGTCGCCAGCCTGTTCACGGCGCTGTACGTCACCAAAACGATCTTCGGCATCATGATCGACAAGTTCGGCGTGCGCCACCTGGGCAGCATCCCGCTGACGTTCCCAAAATGGGACCGCGCCCTGCGCCCCAACTGGGATTGGATGAGCAAGGCGTGGATTTTTTACAGCTTCAGCATCGTAATGATCGCCATTGGCCTGGTGCTGTTCGTCATCAAGGTCAGCCAGGGGAAAATGATGGACATCGAGTTCTCCTCCGGCACGTCGGTGCAGGTGGAGCTGAATGCGCCGATGAAGCTGGAGGAGGTGCGCCCATTCATCGACCGCGCCAGCCAAAACAATCCAGCGGCGCTGCCCAGCCCCAGCGTGGTGGCGGTGGGAACGGATCAATTGCATTACGAGATCGTCTCGCCCAACGTCGATCGCGACGCGGTCAAGTCGGCGGTGCTGTCGGCGCTGCAGGGAAAGCTCAAAATTGTCCTGCCGTCCAACTTCGATCAGGTCAACGCCGATTATGGCGCGGCGCGGGATACTTCGATCCTGCCGATCACCGATTCATCCCTTTCGGTCGACGGTTACACCCCGCCGGCGGCGGCGGATCACGTCGGAGGCTTGGCCATCGTTTTGCGCAACCTCTCCCCGCCGCTTTCGGTCGACCAGATCAGCCAGCGCCTGCACAATGACCGGCTCTCCAGCGCGTCGGAGGATATCACGACCCTCGGATACCAGGTGCAGGCGCCGGGCGATCCGTCCAAGCCGACCAGTTTCGCCGTCATCGTCGGGTGGGACCCCACCGTCTCCTTCACCGCCGACGAGGGCAAATGGGTCGAGGAATTGGCCAAGCCGCTCTGGAGCATGACCCAGGACGCGATCAATCGCCCGCCGTCGTTTGAAAAGGAGACAAATTTCGGCCGCCAGGTCGCCGGTGAGATGCAGCGGGATGCGCTGCTGGCGCTGTCGTTCTCGGTGTTGGGGATCATGGCGTACATCTGGGTGCGGTTCGGCAACCTCAAATACGCTACCGCCACCGTCGTCGCACTACTGCACGACACGGTCTTCACGCTGGCGGCGCTAGGGTTTGCCCATTACATCTCGGATTACTGGCAACGCAATAATTTCCTCCAGATTGAGCCATTCCGCATCAATCTGACGGTTGTGGCCGGCATCCTGACCATCATGAGCTATTCGATGATCGACACCATCGTCGTGTTCGACCGCATCCGCGAGCGGCGGGGCAGGTATGGGCACCTCAACCGCCAGGTCATTAATGATGCGATCAACCAGACGCTTTCCCGCACGTTGCTGACGGCCGGGACGACGATTATGACCGTCTCGTTCATGTACTTCATGGGCGGGGCGGGCATCCACGGCTTTACTTTCGTGCTTTTGGTTGGCATATTGGTGGGAACATATTCATCGGTGGCCATCGCCGCGCCGCTTCTTCTGTGGGGCAGCGACAAGTCACCGGTGGGTGTCCCACAAGGACGGGTTGGACAGCTTCAACGGGCGGCTGGATAGCGCCGTCCGGTTACATCTCATGTGGAAAGTTTTGGGAAAGGAGTCCCAATTATGCGCAAGGACGTGAAATTCGGAATGACCATCGGGGCAATCCTGGTCGTCACCCTGGTCGTTTATATCATCGTTCTGTATCGCGGCGGGACCGCTCCCAACAATCATTCGGAAAAAGTGGCGATCGTCACGCCACCGGCCGACGGCGATGCCGCGCCGCATCCCGGCGATTCCACCGGCGCCGCGACGCCCACGCACGCCGATGCCGACACCGCCGTGCCCTCGGATAACAGCACGCCCAATTCCGTAACCCCGCCCGCCGCGACGGATGCCGCCAGCCCCGCGACCCAGCCGTCGCCCGCGCCGTCGTCGTCCGGCGCCGCCGACGCGTGGGACGCCGCGCTCAATCACGGCGTGGTGAAAATGCTCGCCGCCGACGCGACGGCGCACACCATGACGCCGACCATCGATCACACCGACAGCGCCCCGATCCGTGGTGACATCGTCGCCCAGGACGGCCGCGCGCCGCTGGTGGATATGCCCGCCACGACGCAGCCATCCGGCGGCATCGCCCTGCCCGCGCCCGGGCCGGCGGGGCAGCGCACGCACGTGGTCCGCTCCGGCGAAAATCTCTGGACCATCTCCGCCGCCGTCTACGGGAATTCCAAATACTGGAAAAAAATCATCGCCGCCAACCCCGGACTCGATCCCAAAAATCTCCGCGTCGGCAAAACGCTGATCATTCCGGAACTGGCTGATGTTGAGAAAGCGCAGCCGGCCGACTCCAGCTTCGCCGCTGTCGCCGCCGATCCGAACACCACCTACAAAGTCGTCAGCGGCGACTCGCTGGAGCGCATCGCGATACGCCTGTACGGCAGCGCGCAGATGAAGGACACGCTCTACGAGGCCAACAAATCGCTGATCGGCCCGGACGAGGACCGTTTGAAAGTTGGCTGGATTCTCAAGCTGCCGCAGGCGCCCACGGTGACGGCGGCGGCGTCGCGCTGAAAAAATTCCATCCTCACGTTTGAACCGCGATCCGCAATGCTTTCCGCGCCTGTATGAATTGTTATCGATTGAAGTTTTCGTCACGAGGCGATCTACTGGCTCGCATCCGTGAATTCCCCACCGCCGCTGGCCCCGCTGGCTGGCCAGTTGAGAGCATCAAGTGCCTTTTGGAACGCATCAAACGGACGCCACGAACGTCGCCGGGCCAGCCAGCGACGCTCGCATCGGCAATGCCTCTACGCATACGAGTAAAGCACTTTGGGCGGCACAAACAGCGTCATCGATAAAAATTTAAATCCCATGATTAACGGCCGCGCAGCGGTAACAACACGCCGATCAATCAATCACTCTTCCAGGTTCAGCCATCGCAGTTCCTGCGGGGACAGCTCGATATCCAGCGCCGCCAGGCTGCTGCGCGTTTCGCTGATCTGGCGAGGGCCGATCAGGGCGAAGCTGGGGAACGGCTGGCAGAGCACGTACGCCAGCGCGATGTTGATCGCCTCCACGCCGCGCTGCGCGGCCAATTGATTCGCCCGCTGCAATCTGCGGAAATTATCGGGGCTAAACCAGCTTCGCGCCAGCTCGGGATCATCGGTTTTGTCCGGCGCCGCCCGACCCGGCAGGAAAAATCCGCGGCCCTGGCTCGACCACGCGATCATCGTTATCTGCGTTCGCGTAAACCACGCCCGGCTCTGCGCATCCGAGGAGTGAATGCATCCCGCCCAGGGCGGCTCGATCATCTCCGCCAGGCACAGGTTGTTGCTGACGGCGCTGAAACCTTCCAGGCGATTTTTGGCGGCCCAGGCGTTGGCCTGCTCGATCCGCGCCATCGACCAGTTCGACCCGCCGAAGCTGCGAATGCGCCCCGCCTTTTTGTGCTCGTTGAGGACATCGACAAATTCGCCCACCGGCACGTCCGGGTTGTCGCGGTGCAGCATGTAGACGTCCAGGTATTCCAGGCCCGAGCGCTCCAGCGTCTCGCGCAATTGCGCGCTCATGTCGCGCGGAGTGCACAGCGGCGTGTGGGCGCCTTTTCCCAGGATGACGACCTTCTCGCGCACGCCGCGGCTGACCACCCAGTTGCCCAGCACGCGATCGCCGCTGTGCGGGTTGGCGCCGCCGTAAATCCACGCGGTGTCGAACAGCGTCCCACCGCGCTGGAAAAAATCGTCGAAAATCGCCGTGGCCTCGCGCCACAGCGCCGCTGAAAAATCGGATCCGACCGCCAGCCGGCTCACCGGCTTGTCCACCCCGGGGATCGTGCCGTATTTCATCTTCTGATCGGCTCGCACCGCCAGCGGGCGCCGCGACGCGGGACGCAGGTTGGCCAGCTTCTCCGATTCATATACCAGGCCGATTTGGCTGCGCCATTGATCCAGCGTGCGCATGTTGCCGAGCGTATCGTCCCAGCTCATGGCGGGGGCCTGGCGATTGGGCAAGTTGGCCGCGACCACGTCGGCTTCGATGGCGTACAGCGGCGCGGCTTCGACGGTGATCTCTTCCGCGGGCTTCTCACGACGGTTCAAAATGATCTTGACCACGCCGCCGTCGGGCACCGGCGTCCAGGGATCGGGAACGACAATTGACCCTTCGGAGCCGTAGATTCTCACCACGCTCTCCTGCGCCGACTGCGCACCCGCCGAACACTGAGCCAGAATATCTCCCGGAAATTTCAGCGCCGCGATGGCGTATCCATCCACGCCAGTGGATTCCAGATGGCCCACCGCTTTGACTTCGGTTGGGTTCTGAAAATCCTTGCCCGTCGCCGCCCCGGCGAGCAGGCGCACCATGCTGATTGGATACCCGCCCACGTCGAGGATCCCACCGCCACCCAGGTCGTTGCTCAGCAGCCGATGCTGCGGATCGAACTCTCTGGGCCAGTGAAAACTGAACGTGGCATGGATGACGCTGATTGTGCCGATCGCGCTGGACTTGATCAATTCGACGAGCTTGGCCGTTTGCGGATGGCAGCGATACATGAACGCTTCCATCAGGAACACATCCGCCCGCTGCGCTGCTTCGACAGCGGCCATGGCCTCAGCGAAATTCAGCCCGATCGGCTTCTCGACCAGGATGTGCTTGCCCGCCTCGGCGGCCTTGATGACCCACTCGACATGCATCGGATGCGGCGTGGCGATGTACACCGCCTGCACCTGCGCATCGCGCAGCAGCGCATCGTAGCTGCCGTGACGATTGGGAATTGCAAATTCATCGCCGAACTGCTGCGCCTTCTGCGCCGATCGGCTGGCGATGGCGACGAGTCGGCCGGTTTTACTGCGCGCAATGCCCTTTGCAAACGTTCTGGCGATCGTGCCAGTCCCCAGGATTCCCCAGTTCAGATTCTGCGACATGCGGGCAGTATAGCGGAACGGAGGGAATTTTCTGATTCGCTCATTGGGCGCACGGGTTGCATTTTCGCGATTCGCCCATCGCCCGGCTGTGCTCTTCCAGGCGTTGCAGCAGCTCGCAGGCTTCCTCTTCGCGCTCGCCGACGTGGCTGGTCCAGATCAGCGGCTCGTTGCCCTGCACCGCGCGCTCGATGCGGCGGCAGGCGCTGATTACCGTGCTGTGATTCCGCTTGCCCATGCGCATGCCGATCTCGGGGAATGAAAGCTTGGCCGTCTTGCGAACCAGGTACATCGCCACGCTGCGCGCCAGGCTGATGGTGCGCTGGCGCCGCCCGGACATCAGGTCCTTGTGCTCCAGGCCGAAATAATCGCAGACCGATTGCAAAATATTATCCGGCGGCACCGGCGCGACCAGCTGGCGATCCAGGTCTCCCAGCGCTTCCTGCGCCATCGCCGCATCCGGCTCGCGCCCGGTGAGCTTGACATATGCGGCGATGCGCGTGATCGCGCCTTCCAGCTCGCGCACGTTCTGCGTCACCCGCCGCGCAATCCAACCCACCAGCTCGTCGGGCAGACACAGTCCGCTGCGGTGCGACAGGCTGCGCAGGATTTCGCAGCGCGTGGCGAAATTCGGCGGGTCGATGCGCACCACCATCCCACTCACGAAACGGTTCACCAGCGATTCGCCGAATTCCTCGATCAGCTTGGGGTGATTGTCGCTGGCCATGACGACCTGCCGCCCCATCGCCTCGATGGCGTTGAAGGTGTGCAGAAATTCCTCCTGCGTCGCTTTCTTGCCTGCCAGGAAATGCACGTCGTCGATGATCAGCAGGTCCAGGTCGCGCATTTTGCGGCGGAACACGTCGAGCTTGTTGGCCTTCATCGCGGTCAGGAATTCGTTGGTGAAATCCTCGCCCGTCAGATACGTCCACCGCTGCGTGGGATGATGCGCGATGAATCGCTTGCACAACCCTTGCAGCAGGTGCGTCTTGCCCAGCCCGCAGCCGCCGTGGATGAACAGCGGGTTGTATTGCGCCCCGGGAAATTCGGCGACGTACAACGCCGTATTGCATGCCATCTGGTTGTTCGGCCCGATCACGAAATTTTCGATGTCGTGGCGCAGGCGCGGCTTGGCCGAGCCGATCGAATCATTGCCGAGCGGCGCGGCGGGTTTGCGCGGCGGCGCTTCCAGAACGGCGACTGCTTTGCTCAACGCGTTCCCATTCGCCGACGCGCGCAGCGCTTCGGCGGCGATGCCCGGCGTCGATCGGCCCACCGCCGTCGGCATCGAGCGGCCCACCGCGCCCGCCGCCAGCGCCTTGGCGGCCAGTGCCGCCGTCGCACGGCCTTTGCCGTCGCAGGGCGCGGCCGGCTTTTCATCGGCCGCATCGGGCGGGGGAACTTCGAACAGTTGCGGAACCACGCTGAATCGCACCACCAGCGAGCAGCCCAGCACCTCGTTGGCTGCTTCCTGGATCGGCCGGCTGAAATGCGTGCCGATCCACTCGCTGATGAAATCGTTGGGCACGGCGATTTCCAGGCCGTCCTGTCTTAAATCCAGGCGCGTCGAATTGTTAAACCAGACATGGAACCGTTGTTGACCGACTCGTTGTGCGATCGCGTTGGCCAGGCGGGTCAACTGCGGATCGTGTGCGCTGATGCAGCTCACGTCAGCTCCTTCCACAGATTCATCCCTTGCGGCCACCGCAACAGCGCGACGACAGCAGGAACCTGCCCCTCCAACTGGCCAGGTTAATGGCCGATCAGAGTTCTCCCTTCGCCGCGGGGACAAACAACCCGAGGCGCGGCATCTTTCCGCATCCAACGGCATCCTGCCGAGCGCTGGCCGTCCGTGTGAAATCGCTTCCGTTCGATGTGATTGAGGGTCTGTGAGCTCAGCTTCCGCTGCCCCGCCCAGGGGGGCGCACGGCCTTGACCACGCGCCAACTCCCACCATCCGTGACTGCCCTGAAAATAGTCTGGGCGACCAGTACTGGCAAGCAGTTCTTTATCGGATTTTCCGTTCACAACGACGGAATCACCTGTGCCACCGAGCGATTTGCATCTGAAAAAAGTCTTATCAACGCCCCATCCACATTCTTATGGGACGTGTGGATTTCTCGTGAAAAAAGCGTGGAAAACTGCCGTCGACCGCGCCCGGCACGCCTCGCAACCCCGATCAGCCGGGCTGCCGCAGGTCTCGGATCATGGCGATTTTGGATGTCAGCCGCTGCATCCCCTGCCCGTAATACAAACGCAGCGCCGGGGCATTGTTCGAATCGACCGCCAGGTTCAGCCGGCGGCGATTATCACGCAGGATCAGGTGCAGAGCCTCCTGCATCAGCAGCCCAGCCAGCCCCCGCCCACGCGACGCCGGTGGCAGACCCAGGTACACCAGCTCCATCGCATCCGTCATGACGACCCTGCTCAGCAGCAGCACACCGCGCGGCTGGCCGTTGTCGCATAACAGCCGCCACAGCGCCGGATCAAATTCCCCCGTCGCCTTGTGGCCGGCGATGATGTCCTCGATATTCCGCAGCCCGCTGAGGCGTGGGCAATCCAGGCTTTCCTGGTAACTTTCTAGGATCGTTTGCGCGAATAGCCCGTGTGTGCCGGGGCCATACGTCTGCCAATGCATCCCCGGCAGCAATTTCGCAGCTTTGGCGGACCGGTGCGGATGGCCCTGCAGGTAGATCAGCTCGGCGATTTCGAAAAACCCCTGGTCAGCAAAAAATCGCCGGGCGGGCGTCTGCTCCGGATCGATCAGCACCTGCGCCCAGTGCACGTCGCGGTTGCCATAATGCGCCCAAAGCTGGTTCAGCATCTGCACGGCCGCGTCACCCGCCGGAAACCTCGACTGCGCCGGGGTAAACAGCAGCATCGTTCTGCCGGGATTGACCACCGGCAGCGCCGCCCACACCAGCCCCCGGTTATTGCGGGCCACCCACATTTGCGAGACGTCGATGCGGCGCTTGGCGGCCAGATGGAAAAACTCGGCAACTTGTGACGCCGGCGCGGGTTGTTCCACGCTTCCCAGGATCATCGCCATGGCCGCCTGGGCTTCGGACGTCGCGGCGGGGCGGTACGAAATCTCGCCCGCGTCCCTGATCGGGCCGCCCGACCCTTGAGGATTTGACAACCCCGCCACCGACCGTAACAATAGCTTTATCGTTTGGAAGGGCAAACGCACAGGCGCCCCGCCTTCCGCGGAGTTTTCCCATGATTCGATCGCTTCTGCTGCCCCTTGCGGGACTTGTCCTCGTGCTGGCCATCACCATGCCGCTGCGCGGTGGTGATTATCCGAAGCCCAGTCCGTTTCCAATTTCCTGGGAGCTTTCCTTCGATCATTCCGTGCCCAAGCGCCTCGTGTTCGAGCCGCCCGGGGCATCCAATCCCAGCGCCTATTGGTACATGACTTATCACGTCGCCAACAACACCGATCGCGACAAGGTGCTGTTCTATCCCAGCTTCGACCTGATGCTGGAGGATGGCGACGTGATCACCAGCGATCGCGGCGTGCCGCCGGCCGTCTTCGACGCCATCAAGGCCAAGGAACGCATCAAGTACCTGCAAAATTCCAACCAGATCAGCGGCGAACTGCGCCAGGGCGACGACCAGGCCCGCGATGGTGTGGCGATCTGGCCCGAGCCCAGCCTCCGCATGGGGACTTTCTCGGTATTCGTCAGCGGTTTCTGGGGCGAATCGGCGCAGATCAAGGTCGGCGACAAGGACGTCACGCTGCGCAAAACGCTGCAAGTGACTTACCATCTCGATTCGGATGAGCATCACCCCGGCGAGGGGCAGTTGAACGAGCTGGATTCGCAGTCCGTCATGCGCTGATGCGGCGCTGGCCGCGCTCCGGCGCGATTTATTTTTCATCGATGGTGATTTATGGCACATAAAAAGGGTCAGGGTTCGACTCGCAACGGTCGTGACAGCAATCCGCAATACCGCGGCATCAAGGCGTACGGCGGGCAGCTGGTCACCGCAGGCTCGATCATCGTCCGCCAGCGCGGCACGCGCTTTCGCCCCGGCTTCAACGTCGGCATCGGCAGCGACGACACGCTCTTCGCCCTGCGCAACGGCAAGGTCGAGTTCCAGGGCCGCAAAATCCACGTCCGTGAGGAAGTTGCAAGTTCCTAGTTGCTAGTTGCGAGTTGCGAGTAGATGCCTTTGTATTTACTCGCAACTCGCAACTCGCAACTCGCAACTAATTCCCATGTTTGTCGATGAAGCTGTCATCCAGGTCAAAGCCGGCGACGGCGGTGACGGCTGTGTCTCTTTCCGACGCGAAAAATATATCCCCAAGGGCGGACCCGACGGCGGCGACGGCGGCGACGGCGGCAGCGTCCTCATGGTCGCCGATCCCAACAAAGATACGCTCCTGGATTTCTCCGGCCGGCATCACTGGCACGCTCAGCGCGGACAGGCCGGCATGGGGAAAAAAATGTCGGGCCTCAGCGGCGACGACTTGGTCATCCGCGTCCCGCCCGGCACGCTCGTCTACGACGCCGAGCATCAACTGCTCCTGGCCGATCTGGATATTCCCGAGCGTCGCGTCGTCATTGCTAGGGGAGGCAAGGGCGGCCGGGGAAACTGGCGCTTCAAAAGTTCCACCAACCAGGCCCCGCGCTACGCCGAGCCAGGCACCGACGGACAGGAACGACGCCTTCGCCTGGAGTTAAAGCTTATCGCCGATATCGGCCTGGTCGGCATGCCCAACGCCGGTAAAAGCACGCTGCTGCGCGCCATCTCCGCCGCGCGGCCCAAGGTGGCGGATTATCCGTTCACCACGCTCGATCCCCAGCTCGGCATCGTGCAGCTGGATTCCGATCGCCGCATGGTGGTCGCCGATATCCCCGGCCTGATCGAAGGCGCCCAGCACGGCGCGGGGCTGGGACACGCGTTTCTCCGCCACATCGAGCGCACCAAAATCATCGTGCACCTGCTGGACCTGTATCCCGCCGACAATTCCGACCCGGCCGAAAATTACCGCAAGATTCGCGGCGAGCTGGAAGCCTTCAGCCCCGCGCTGGCGCAAAAGCGCGAGATCATCGCCGCCAACAAAATGGACCTGGCCGTCGACGACATCGCGATCGATCACCTCCGCCAAGCGCTGCCGGAAAAGCAGATCTACGCAATCAGCGGCGCCAGCCATGCCGGCGTGGAAAAATTGCTGGAACTGCTGTGGAAAATCTTGCAAGAGATTAAATCGGATCAACCTGCCTCCACATCGGCGCCCATCAGTTAGTATTGATTGTTTAGCCGCGTCGCTTGCGACGCGAGTCCCAGGAACGTGCAGGACTCGCGTCGCAAGCGACGCGGCTAAATAAAATGAATCTATCCCCGAATCTCAACATCGCCCTCAAGGAATGGGCCGTCGTCTGTTCCGCGCTGGAGGCCGGCCGGCAGATTATTCTGCTGCGCAAAGGCGGCATCTACGAATCAGCGGGTGAATTCGAGATCGAGCATCGGCAATTCCTGTTCTTCCCGACTTTCCTGCATCAAAACGCCGCGATGCTCAAGTCGGCGGATATCACGCCGGTCACCGAGGAACCGCGGCAATTGAAAATCTCGGCGGCAGGCATCATCACCGACATCGTTCAAATGCCCAGCCGCGCCGCCATGGACGCGCTCGACGATCAGCACATCTGGAGCAAGGCATTGATCGACATGCGCTATAATTATCGCCCGGCTAATCCACTCTATCTGCTGCTGGTGCGCACCTGGCATTTGCGCGACGCGGTGACGATCGCCAACACCCCCGCTTACGCCGGATGCAAAAGCTGGGTGCCGCTGGAAAACGCCATCGAGACGACCGGCGCGTCGCCGGTGCTGGACGACGATGCGTACGATCTTCGCCGCCGGACAATATTTGATCGCATCGCTTAATCCCCCCTCTCCTGGTACTCCGGGAGAGGGTTGGGGTGAGGGTATCCTTTCGCAGCCGGCGAAAAAATGCCCCTCACCCCCGCCCTCTCCCGGAGTACCGAGAGAGGGGGGCATCGTCTCATTCACCTCGGCGCCGGGAATTGCGGCTTTCGGCCTTCCAGCACTTCGATGACGTCCCGCACCACCCAACTCATGTTCTCCATCGCGGTCGTCGTGCGCGCCGCGATGTGCGGGGTCAGCAGGCCGTTGGGCAAACCCAGCAGCGGGAAATCGGGGCGTGGCGGCTCGGGGTCGAAAACGTCGATCGCCGCCCCGTAAATCCGCTGGCCGCGCAAAGCCTCGGCCAGCGCGTCTACGTCCAGCACCTCGCCGCGACTGGTGTTGATAACCACCGCCGTGGGTTTGAGCATCGCGATCTGTTCGCGGCCGACCAGGTGCTGGTTGCCGGGTCGCATGTCGACGTGGATCGTCAGAATATCCGCTTCGCGGTAGAGGGTCGGTTTATCGACCGCCTCGGCGGGGAATGTCACGCTGGCGCGGACGTCTATCAGATCGTTGTAAATCACGCGCATCCCAAAGCCGTTGGCGGCGATGTGCCCCACGCGCCGGCCGACCCGCCCCATGCCCAGGATGCCGATGGTCAGCTCGTTGAGCTGCCGCCCGCGGACGGTGTTGCGGATTCGCTTGAATTCCGCCGGCGGATAAACCTGGTCGCGAAACAGTTCCCACGGCCGCAGCAATTGCAGGCAATACCCGAACACGAAATCCCCGACCGCCAGCGTGTTGGCATCCGGCGTGTAAACCACCTCGATCCCGCGTCGGCGGCATTCGGGGACGTCGATGTTCTCCAGCCCCACACCCCCACGGCCGACGACTTTCAGCTTCGGGGCGCCGTCGAGCAGTTGCGCGTTCACCTTCGTATAGGTCCGCACCAGCAGCCCATCCGCCGTGGCCAGGTGCGCCGCGAATTGTGCATCGGACGCGGGAATTTCCACGACCCGCGCGCGCTCCTTCAGCCATTGCAGCGGCTTGGCATCGGAGCCTTCGGTGAGCAGCACGGTCGGGTTTTGCATGGCGAAAGTGTACCCGCGATTTCACACGCGCGTCCGGATTCCCATGGCCCGCAGCGCGCACCATCCGGCGCGGGCTTCGAAAATCGAGAACGCGCCGGCGATCAGGAATAACAGTGCGATCGCCAATCCCACCGCCGAGTGCCGGGGCCATGCCCAGACGCCCGAGACGATCAGGGCGATGAGGATCAATATGATCCCGCTAAGCAGGCGCGCCCGTTTCCCGCGCGAATCGATGTTACATTGCAGGCTCATATTCGATTCCGATCCATTATAAAACAGCCGCGATTTGATGTTATAATCTTTCCGGCCTCACTTCCGAGCTGAGGCCGGCAAACGGATCAAGGTGGCATTGATGCGATACGGCGTCATCATGGCGGGAGGTTCGGGGACGCGGCTTTGGCCGCTGTCGCGCAGCAACCTTCCCAAGCAACTGCTCCAGGTCATCAAGGGCAGGAGCCTGCTGCAGCTCAGCTACGAGCGGCTGCGCGGCATGCTCCCGCCGGAGCAGATTTTCGTCTGCACCGGCGCCGCGTACACGGCGGCGGTGCTGGAGAACCTGCCGGAGCTTCCCAAACAAAATCTCCTGGGCGAGCCGATGGGCCGCGACACCGCCAACGCCGTCGGTTTCGCCGCCGCCGTCCTGCAGCGCCGCGATCCCGACGCCGTCTGCGCCGTCGTCACCGCCGACCACGTCATCGAGCCGGTCTCCCGCTTCCAGCAGAGCCTGGAATCCGCATTTGAAGTCACCAAGCAACGGCCGCTGGCGCTGGTGACGTTCGGCATCGTCCCCACGCACGGGCACACGGGCCTGGGCTATATCCATCGCGGCGAGGCGCTGGACGTTCCCGGCGCTTATCGTGTCATGGGATTCTACGAAAAACCCGACAAGGCGATGGCCGATCGATACGTCGAGTCCGGCCGGTATTACTGGAACAGCGGCATGTTCGTCTGGCGTTGCGACACGGTGCTCAAGGAGCTGGCGACGCACCTGCCCGGCTCGCACCGCGGGCTGGCGCAGATCGCCGATGCCTGGGGCACCGATCGCCAGGAGGCGGTGCTGCGCGACGTCTATCCGCGCCTGCCCAAAATCAGCATCGACTACGCCGTCATGGAGCCGGCCAGCCAGCAAAAGGGGCAGGCGCACGTCGTGGTCGTCGAGATGCCGGTGGAGTGGCTGGACGTCGGTTCCTGGCCGGCGCTGGCCGAGACCCTGCCGGTGGATGAGCACAGCAACGCGGTCAGTTGCCCGACCGGCCTCTTTCTTGATTCGGACGACAACGTCATCATCAGCCAGGACGCCAATCATCTGATCTCCACGATCGGGGTGAGCGACATGATCATCGTTCACGCGCGGGACGCGACGCTGGTCTGCCCCAAGGACCAGGCGCAGCGCGTCAAAGAGCTGTTGCTGAAGGTGAAAGAGAAATTCGGCGACAAGTTTCAGTGATGCGCACGCTGGCGATCGATCCCGGCGCGCGGCGGGTGGGGCTGGCGCTCAGCGACGCCGCCGGCCGACTGGCCACGCCGTACGAAGTTCTGCACGTTTCCTCCCCGCAGCAAGCCATTTCGCAAATCCTTGAAGTTATCGAGCGCGAGGGCGTCGAGCGCATTGTGCTGGGCGTTCCCATCAACATGGACGGGAGCATCGGTCCCGCAGCCGAGGCGGCTGCAGCGCTGGGACGCGATCTGGCGCGGCGCAGCGGAAAATCAACCGTTCTCGTCGATGAGCGACTCTCCAGCTTCGCCGCCGAGCAAGGCCTTCTCGACCGCCGCCGCGCCGGTGAAAAAATTACCCGCAAGCAGAAAAAATCCCGCCTCGACGCTCTGGCCGCCGCCACGTTTTTACAGGCGTTTCTCGACGGAAAACTCCCGGAAATTAAGATTCCTTAGCCAAGTCGATGCTCCCATCCCTTCGCTTCGAGGGGAATACGTTTTCCATTTGATTCCACGATCCACACGCCCGCGTCGGCGACGATCTGCCCGATCCGTGTGCCGCGCTTCGGTTCGTCGGCGGCGGTGTACAACAGTTCGTAATCCTCGCCATCGTGCAGCGCGTGTTCCAGCGGCGAGCGGGCGTCCTGGCGCGACAGCTCGATCGCGTCGGCGTGGATCGGCACCAGATCCGCGTCAATCACCGCGCCCACGCGGCTCTCCTGGCAGATGTGCCGCAGATCGCGCGACAGGCCGTCGCTCAGATCGATCATGGCGCTGGCCAGGGGCGCCAATTCCCGTCCCAGGGCGATGCGCGGCGCGAAATTTATGTGCCGGCCCAGGATGCTGCCGCCCAGTGGGCCGCTGACGTAAATCCCATCGCCGACGCGCGCCCCCGCCCGTGCCACCGGCCGCACCCCCGCACTGCGGCCCAGGATCGTCACACTGATCGCCAGCTTGCCGTCCCACGATGCCGTGTCGCCGCCGACGATCACGCAGTCGAATGCCTCCGCCGCCGCCCGCATCCCCAGGTACAGTTGCCGGGCTTTTTCGATTGGATATCCGGCGGGCAATGCCACGGCGGCCAGTGCGGCGGCGGGCAGGCAGCCCATCGCGGCGCAGTCGGAAAGATTGCGATTGATCGCCTTGCGGCCGATCTGCTCGGCCGTGTGCCGCGCCGAATCGAAATGCACGCCTTCCAGCACCTGATCGACGCCCACGAGCAGCAGATCATCCGCCGGCCATTTCAGCACGGCCAGGTCATCGCCGACGCCGGTTTGTGTCAGCGTCGAATTTCGCGGCGGCTGCTGCTGGCGGATCCACTGGATCAGGTCGAATTCACCCGCCATGGCGGTGCTCGTCGAGGCGGTCCTGGATAATCGGCCAGGCGGCGGGGGGGCGGCCCTGCACGCTTTTGTACAAACCAACGTGATCGGCCGCGACGATCACAAAATCATCCACCCCCGCCAGGCGGGCGCTCTGCACGCTCACCGGCCCGTCGCTCTGGCCGGTGCGGTCGGCGATTCTCTGGATCTGGCCATCGACGGCTGAATTAATTTCCCGGGCGATCCATGATGGCGGCATCACGGCGCCCAGGAGCTGGTTTCCCCACGCCAGGGTTTGCGCCTCGACGCGGTAACCGGCTGGTCGATCCCCCGCGATGATGGTGTATCGCACGCCCGCGCGGCGCGGACGGGAATTCAATTCCTCCAGGAAGCGCGATCCGGGCCGCAGGTCGCGCCCGGCCTGCGTGATCCCCTGCGTGATCATCCACGCGGGACTCCAATCACCATCGCTCCACCACGCCGAGGCGTTGACGGCCAGCTTCATCAGCGGGGCCAGCGGCGACCAATCCGAGCCGGCGTTGGGTGGCGCGATCATGATCAGGTGATCGACCCCACCCCCATAGCCGGGGCCTTCGACGTATTGCCGCGCGATCAGCCCGCCCATGCTCTGCGCCACAAGCTCGACGTGCAGGCCCGGGAAATCATGCCGCAGCGCTTGCAGACGATCGGCCAGCAGGGCGGCGCTGCGGTCCAGTGGCTGATCGGCCGGATATGAAAAATATGCGATCTGATGCCCGTCCTTCTGCAGCAGCTCGCCGAGCTGCGCGCACGAGGTGGCGTCGCCGTCCAAGCCGTGAACCAGCACCACCAGCGGGTGATTCGCGTCGATATCCTTCGGCCGGCGCAGACCAAACCGGTGATTCTGCCGAGCCGTGGCGTCCGGGGCGGCGATCTGCATGAAGCGCACGGCGGCGTCGCAATCGGCGTCCCAATCCGTCGGCAGCTTTTCTGGATCGAACCAAACCACCAGCTCGCGGTCGTTCACCTGAATCTGAAATCCATCGCCCAGCGCGACGTTGAGCGCCCGGACGGCGACCCAGCCGCCGATCCCCTCCATGTCAATCGATCCATCGGGACCGGGGAGGCGATCGAGGACCGCCTGCGGCACGTGCAAAACATGGCCCAGCGAATCTTGCAGTTGCGCCAGCGACAGCCGGCCGTCGCGCAGCGGCAGGCGCACATCGTGCATCTCGCCCCAGGCGACGGTTGGCCCAAAAACGATCAGCAGACAAAGTCCGATCCACTTGCGCATGGCACCCTCTTGCCTCCCTGACAATAATATCCACCGCGGTAAATTCCAGCGATCACAAATCGATCGGCGCTGATTGCGCAATTTCGCTTTTGTATACCGGAACAAGCGAAGGGATGACCGGTTCGTTCGGCCATTATTCTTTATGCAATCCGCAGATATCACAAAAATCCCACGCTGCAACCGGGCTGGCACAATTTGCAAATTTAGCCAATGTAATCTGCATCGCCTGGCCGAATAAGTAACGGAGTTCACAGGGTTATCACCGCTCCGCAGGAGGTTGGGGGGCGGGCGCTGACCCGGCCGCAAATTTCCCCGTTCATGCACGCGAATCTAACCAGAAAAACACAAAATGGACATCATTCAATCGACCCGACGCCACCGTCGTCCCAGCGGGATGAGCTATAAATTCCAGCGTCTGCGCGAAAAAATTCGCCGCGCCGTACAAGCCGGCGAGCTGGCCGGAAAACTTCCCGGCGAGCGCGAGCTGGCGCGGCGCTTCCGCGTCAACGCCAAGACCCTCAGCAAGGCCCTGACCGACTTGGCCGCCGAGGGCCTGCTGCATCGCAGCATCGGCCGCGGAACGTTTGTCAGCAGCGCCGACGGTCCGGAGACACGCGCGGCTGGGCCGTGGCTTCTGCTGATCGATGCCGAGGCGGACCAACCCGTGATCCAGCAGCTGCGGATTCAAAATCCCCAGGCACAGATGAGCGATGACATCGCTTCGCTGCGGCCCAGTTATCTGAGCCAGTTTTCCGCGGTGATCGACCTGGCGGCACAGACGCCGCAATGGCTGTTGCGCGACCTGCTGGTGCGAAACATTCCAGTCGTCGCCGTGGGGCGCGAGCCGCGCGTCTATTCCACCAACGCCGTGCTGCTGGACACGCACCTGGGGGTGAGCCAGCTGACGCGCGATCTGGCGCTGGGCGGGCACCGGCGATTCCTGGCGGTCGAGACAAGCAACCACAACGCCGTGGCCGATGCCATCCGCCAGGCGGCGGGGCGATATTGCCCGGATTTCTGCGTCGACCCCTGCTCGGCAGAGGATATCGTCTGCGCCCTGGAGCACGGCGCCACCGCGGCGATCTGCGCCACGGCGGGCCTGGCGGTGCAAACGCTGCGGAATCTGGCGGCAGCGGATATTCCGATTCCGCAGCAAATTTCCGTGGCGGCGGTGGGCTGGGATGACGGTGAGTATCCCTGCACGGGCTATTTCGTCGCCGCGTCGCAACAGGCCGCCGCCGTCTCCGAACTTCTGCAACAGGGCCAAGGCAGCCGTCCGGCAACGTTGTGGCTCGCCGGCAAAATGATCGATCGCGGGACGGTGGGGCACGTGCCCCCCGCCGACGCAGGACGGGCGATCGCGACGGCGCTGATCGCTTGAATTTCCGCGGTCGTGCCCGGAATCCATCGCTGCCGCCGGAAACTTGCATCGGCACGGCCCGGCCTCTACACTCCCCTCATGCCACGTGTCTGTCATTTTACCGGGAAAAAGACCAGCTTCGGCAACCGCGTCTCGCATCGCGGCAAGGCCAAATACCTGGGCGGGGTTGGCACCAAGATCACCGGGATCAGCTCGCGCAAATTCAAGGCCAACATCCAAAAGGTGCGCGCCATGGTCAACGGCCGGCTGGTGCGGATCAAGGTCAGCGCCAAGGCGATCCATAGTGGGTTGGTGGTCAAGCCGACGCACCGCAAGTACACCCGTCCCGCCGCCGAATCCGCCGCGTAGCGCGCCCATCCTGGAAATTCAATGGGCGAACAGAAAATCACTCCCGAGCAGGTCCGCCATGTCGCCAAGCTCTCGCGGCTGGCGCTGGACGAAGCTCGCCTGACCCGATTCGCGGGGCAGCTCGAATCGATCCTGGATTACGTCGCCAAGATCGGCCAGGTGGACGTCAGCGGCGTCGAGCCGATGGCACACGCGCTGCCGATCCACAACGTTTTCCGCGAGGACGTCGTCGAGCCGAGCCTGCCGCTGGAGAAGGTCCTGCAAAACGCGCCGGATTCCGACGGCCCGTTCTTCAAAGTCCCCAAAGTCATCGGCGGCGACGAGGATTCGGCGGGTTAAGCCGGATCGATTTACCGCCCGCTGCGCTCGAGTTCGCGGAGAACGCCGAGAAAACGGGAAATGCCCACTCAACACGCCGCATTTTACTTTCGCCGGATCATTTCTTAACGTTTCTGCCGCATGTTGGCTTTCGACACGCTCCTGGCGGCGCGCGATGCGGTTGCGACACGGAAGATCTCTTCCGTCGAGCTGACGCGCGCGGCGCTGGATCGCATCGATCGGCTTGAGCCGCGCATCCTGGCGTTCAACAGCGTCTATCCCGAGCGCGCCCTGGAGCAGGCCAGGGCCGTGGATGAGGGCAAGCGCCGGGGGCCGCTGGCCGGTGTGCCGATCGCCATCAAGGATAATCTTTGCACCAGCTACGGCACGACGACGTGCAGCTCGCGTATGCTGGCGAATTTTCGCGCGCCCTACGATGCGACCGTCTGCAAAAAGCTGGAGGCGGCCGGGGCGGTGGTCGTGGGCAAAACCAATCTTGACGAGTTCGCCATGGGCTCGTCCACCGAAAACAGCGCCTTTAAGACGACGCGCAACCCGTGGGACACCAGCCGCGTGCCAGGCGGCAGCAGCGGGGGATCGGCGGCGGCGCTGGCGGCGGGAATGTGCTGCGCGTCGCTGGGCTCGGACACCGGCGGCTCCATCCGCCAGCCGGCGGCGCTGTGCGGTGTCGTCGGACTCAAGCCCACGTACGGCCGGGTCAGCCGATACGGGCTGGTGGCCTTCGCATCCAGCCTCGACCAGATCGGCCCATTGGCCTGGAACGTGCCGGATGCCGCGCTGCTGATGACCGTGATCAGCGGGCGCGATCCGAAGGACAGTACCAGCGTCGATCGACCCGTGCCGGATTATCTGGGCCAGCTCGATCAGCCGATCAAGGGCGTGCGCATTGGAATCGCGCGCGAATACAAGCTGGCCAGCGCGATGGATCCGCAGGTGAGCGCGGCGGTTGACGCGGCGGTGCAAACGTATCGCCAGATGGGGGCGCAGATCGTGGACGTTTCGCTGCCGCACACCGAATACGGCATCGCCGCGTATTACGTGATCGCCCCGTGCGAGGCCAGCAGCAACCTGGCACGTTACGACGGCGTGCATTTTGGCCACCGCACCGCCGAGCCGGTCCGCGACATCGTCGAGCTGTTCAGCAAGTCGCGCGCCGAAGGTTTTGGCGACGAGGTTCAGCGGCGCATCATGATCGGCACCTATGCGCTGTCCAGCGGATATTACGATGCGTATTACGTCCGCGCCCTGAAAGTCCGCTCGCTGATCAAGCGGGATTTCGACCAGGCGTTTGAACAATGCGACGCGATCCTGTGCCCGACCAGCCCGACGCCGGCGTTCAAAGCGGGCGAGAAAACCGGCGACCCGCTGCAGATGTATCTGTGCGACGTCTTCACCGTCACCTGCAACATCGCCGGCATCGCGGGGATCAGTTTGCCGTGCGGCTTCACGCAAGGCCCGCAGCCGCTGCCGATCGGGTTGCAGCTTCTGGGTCCGACGTTCGGCGAGGAGAAACTGCTGCGGATCGCGCGGATGTACGAGTCGGCCACCGATTGGCACAAGCGCCGCCCGAAACTGGGGACAACGCCGTGATCAGATTCGATATTTGCGCTCCTTCGCGTCGTGTTGGTTGAATCAAAATTCAGTTGCACCGCGGAGAACGCCGAGGACGCAGAAAAAAAAAGCGATTACAGAATAAATTTATAAATCCTGGTCGGGCCTCCGCGCTCTCTGCGTACTCTGCGGTGAAAATTTTCTTTCTCTTACTTTTGGAGCCGTCCGCAGACGATGACGGCGGATTCCAAGGTCGCGTCGTGCAGGGAAGCGGCCAGGTCGGGAACCAGGGATTTTGGCCGCAGGTGTACGACAATTTCACGCTTCATACGACCCGATCGAGCCACCATCTGCACGCGGGCTTGCGGGCCGACGATGACGCTGGCGGCCGAGACCGGCGTCACCCGGATCGGGCCGACCAGCCGGCGCATCCGCCCACCGAAATAACATTTCTCGAACAGGTCCATCCAGCACTGCTGTTTGAGTATCCGATCGATTCTTCGCATAAAACGGCTCCGAAAAGACTTGTCCGCGTCGGCGGCCCACCTTGGCCCGATCCGGTGCGGACGGTTATAATTCTGCGCGTTGTTCGACAGGGCGGGCAATTCGCCTGTTAGGGTGAAGTCGGGGATCGTTAGCATCTACCAGGATGGGAGCGCGATCGTGCAGGTGCGCGGAAAAAGTGACGATCGTCTGATGCGCCTGGGCGCCGCCGCCCATGTCTCGGGGGCGCTGCACAATTCCGATATCCCCCAATCAGGTGATGGGGTGGCGCGGCAACGGCGGCTGGTCGCGGCGTTTTGCCGGATGCTGGGCGAGCAGCTCATGGACGAGCGGCCGGCGCTGGTGAGCGGCCAGGCGCTGTCGCGCCGCCAGCGCCAGACGCTCGAGTTGCTGCTGACGGGGAACGCGGAAAAGCAGATCGCCAACCACCTGTCGATCAGCCGCCATACCGTTCACGTCTATGTGAAATCCCTGTACAAGCGTTTTGGCGTTTGCAGTCGCGGCGAGCTGCTGGCGCGCTGGGTGCAAAAGTGAAGCGTCGTTGCTTGCCCACCGACGTCGCTGATCAACGTTGATAGCGCAACGACAATTCGCCCGAAGAGGTCAAAATAGAAGGCTCGGACGATTTCGCGTGGACCCTGGTTTGCGTTATGATCCATCGGACCATGAAACAATTTTTTCCAACGAGTATTTGCGTGCTGGTCCTGACGATCGCGGCCTGTTCCAAGGGTCAGCCGGCGGCGAGCGAGCCCTCCGCCGCGCCCACTTCACGCACCACCGCTTCCGGGCTGACGATCGTCGAGGTCAAGGTGGGCGACGGCGAGTTGGCGGCGGCGGGGGATACCGTCACCGTCCACTACACCGGAAAATTCGCCGATGGAAAAAAATTCGATTCCTCCTATGACCGCAATCAGCCGTTCGATTTTCTTCTCGGCCAGCACCAGGTGATCGCCGGCTGGGACGAAGGCGTCGCGGGGATGAAAGTCGGTGGCAAGCGGCAATTGATCATTCCGCCCGATCTGGCCTATGGCAAAAATGGCACTCCCGATGGAACGATCCCGCCCGACAGCACGCTTTATTTCGACGTCGAGTTGCTGGGTGTCACGCATCATTAGAGCCTTTTTTTTCGGACGTCGCTGCGGGCAGTAAATCCAAGTCGATCTCCTGATTGATACTTGCCAAGTTCCCCGCCGCCGGGTTCACTATCTAAAGCAATCTTGTTGGCGGACCGACCATTGACGGGCGGACGCTCCATTTTCAGGAGGTATGTTTCGTGGCCAAGTCGATTGCAGAATGGATGCGCGAGGGGGAAGAGCTTTACCTCGGGGCGGTGCGGGATTTCGAGGATCTGGAAGCCCAGCTCCAGGACATCGAAAAGAGACACGCGATCAAAAAGGACGAAGTCAACCAGATCGCCCGCATCATTGGTAAGCCAATGGTCGAGGGCAATCGCCGCGTGGTGGCGGAACTGGTGGATGACATCGACTCGATGTCGCCGACCAATTCCAGCTCGACGATCGCGCGGGCTCTGACGGGCCGAAACATCGCGCGCTGAGCGCCCTGTCCCGCGTTGCCGGTCTTCGGGCTTTTCATTCGGTCCGCGACGCGTAAATTCGCGTTTACCCAGGCGCTACCCTTTATCGAACAGTATCGTCCAGACGGCGATAAACATCACCGGTAACAGGAGTGGCGCCAGCAATCCCATGAATCGTGTGCTGCCGCGCCCCTGCAGCGGCGGCAGGCCGGTATGGGTGGCGGCCGAGTGGCTCGATCGGAACGAGCGGCGTAAATCATGCATCACGATCGCACCGGCCACGATCGCGATCAGGATCAGCGCGCCGGACGCAACCCCAATCAACGGAATTACTTGCATCAGGATCGATCGAGTCGCCGGCTTGGCACTGGCCGGTGGTGTACCGTTAAACACGATCGCATAGGCCGTGAATAAAAATGACTGACTGGTCAGAAACCAATTGAGGCGCTGGGTCAGAAGGTTGTCTTCATGCTCGATCTGCGTGCGCACCTTGTCATAAAGCCCAATGACGCCAAGCGGCAGGTCTGTCCGCTGGGCGATGCTGCCGGGAATATTATTTTCTGTTTCCATGGTCGAACCCGTCCCTGTTATCTAAAATTTGGCACAACTTCAGAGTTGTTAGGCCTTTAAGTTTTTCAAGCCGCAGGATATAAAAGTTGCCGTGTGTGAGGCAGACTACACGAGTAGACAATTGAAGGAAAACTTGCACCTGTTTCGGTTGGAGGCTGCCAGAGGCGCAATAATTCCGGAATACAGTTTTCGGCGAGTTTTTTTTCGCCGATAGGCAATAGCAGGCGACTCATGTAGCGTCCTCAATGTACAAATTAAAACGTTCTATGCCTCGGGACGGGAGAAGCTGAGTTTCCAATGGCCGCCAAACGCGCCATCATGCGCATCCAGTTGGATGCATCCGCCAAGAACGAGCTGGATCGGCTCTGCGAAAAGCGCGGCATGACCCAGATCGCCGTCATGTCGCGCCTGGTCGGATGGTTCATCCGCCAGGATGACGTTATTCAGACCGCGGTCATGGAAAGCCTCTCCGACAGCGCGATGTCCCAACTGGCCCGCCAGTTGCTCAAGCGCCTGTCCACCGACCGCCCAACGCGCGGGGAAGGATCAAAATAGCGATGCCTGGCGCCAATTCATCACGCCGCGTGATCATGCGGATCGAGCTCTACCCCGAAGCCAAGCAGGCTCTGACCGATCTGTGCGACCGCCTGGGCATGACCCAGGTCGCCTCCACCAGCCGAATCATCGAATGGTTCACCACCCAGAGCGACGTTGTGCAGGCCGCGATCCTGGGGCTTTATCCCAAGGACATCCGCTCGCAACTGGCGGAAATGATCCTGCGCCAGATGGCCTCGGAGAAAAAGAAGGGTTGACCCGCCGAACTCCCGCGCGCTCCACGGCCGCAATCCCAAATTCAATCTGCCCGCGCCTCACGCGGTCACCGGCTGCTCGCCGCGCAGCTCGCGTTCCACCTGCTCAATTCCCCCCAGAATATCCGCGGCCGAGCGGAATGGCGGGTTGGCGGGGTCCGGGGGACGCAAAATCTGCTCCGTCAGCCGCGACAATAGCTTCGCCTCCGCCGACTCCTTGTCGTAACGGATCAGGTCCTTCAAATCCGGGTTGCTGTGCGGTGAATTGATCTGCACCGCCAGGTAAAAATAATCCACCGCCTTGTCCACCTTGTGCAATCCCGAGCTGATGGCCTGGCTGGTCACCTGCCCAGTGCGCGTCATGCTGAAGAGCATGCGCTGGATCTCGCTGGTGCGCATCAGCTCCTCGAACAGGTTGTTCAGCAGCGGGCTTTCCTTCAGGTTCTCATCCGCGCGCACCGCCGAGCCGAAGTCCACAAATCCCACGCCCTTCGGCGTGATCACGAAATTATCCAGGCGCAGGTCCAGGTGCATGACACCCACGTGATCGTGCAGGACGCGAAGCAGATCGGCGCTCTGCCGGGCGAATTCGACCTGGCTGAGCGGCTCCCCGCCGTTGCGCAGCCAGCTCAGGCTCAGCCGCCGCGCATATCCCCGCTCATCCCGTTCCAATTCCAGCAATTTTGGGATGCGATCGCGATAGACATCGGGCAGATCGCGATTGACGATCTTCAGGATCGCCGCCTCGCGCGTCAGGAAGATGGGGAAAATCTTGTCCGAAAATTTCCGCGCCCGCTTCTCGATCACCTCATCGGGAAGCTGTGGCCACTTGCTCCGCAGGCGCGACATCACCATTTCCAGCGTCGGCACTTCCTTGACGACGACGCATTCATCCTGCCCCTGTGCCCGCGACAGATGCACGTGATAGGTAAACCGCTCGGTGATCTGCCCGGGCGCGACCAGTTGCATCTTGCGGGCGACGAGGTAATGCGTCTTGCGTGACAGAAACGGGATCGCCAGCCCCAGCGGCCCCTGCGCCACCGCTGATGGATTCTGCGTGATCTCAAATCCGGCCGCCGGCAATTGCAGGCTGAATTGCACCACCGCCGCGCGGTCGGCCGACACGAAAATAATCTGCCCACCCCAGCGAAGCTGGTCAAAAATCTGCTCGGCCGTTTGCGGCTGATCGGCGGTGACGACCAGTACATCGACCAGATGCTCGCCGTTGCCCTGCTGCGGCTGCGTGGGGATTTTCAGCCCCGGATCGGCCCGGGCGACGCGCTCCAGGACCGCCGCCAGGCGATTACTTCGATTTGCCAATTGAAAATTCATCCTCGCCCCGGGCATTTCACAAGGGCGAAATGCTACGGATGAACCGGGCCAGGGTCAAAGACGCAATCTCACGGAAGATAGGGCGATACCGAACAGATTGCACATCAAACAACCCCCGCCATCCCTGTCTCGATCGGCGTGCTCACATAATCGCGCGGGTCGGTGACGTGGCCCGTCAGGGCGCTGGCGGCGACGGTCAGGGGGGAGGCGAGGTAGACCGCACTCTTCGTGCTCCCCATGCGACCGGGGAAATTGCGGTTGGTGGTGCTGATGCACACCTCGGATTTCTGCAGCCGGCCGAAGGTGTCGCCGGGGCCGCCCAGGCAGGCGGCGCAGCCGGAGGAGCCCACCAGGCAGCCGGCCTCGGACAAGACATCTTCGATGCTCTTCTCGTTGGGGCCTTTTTCCACGCCGCGCAGGTTCAGCCGTTTCATGTCCGAGTGCACTTCCGTGCTGCCGGGCACGACGAATGTCGGAATCTTCACGTGTTGTCCGCGCAGGATGTTGGCGGCGAAAATCATGTCGGTGATCTTCCCACCGGTGCAGCTTCCGATGTACGCCTGATCCAGCTTCACGTCGCGGCAGTTAAAGGCGGTGTCGCGGTTGTCCGGGCTGTGCGGCTTGGCGACCAGCGGCTCCAGCGCCGCCAGATCCCACTGCGCGTCGTAGCAATACTGCGCATCGTCATCGTCGCGGACGACCTGCCAATGGGGGACCTTGCTGCGATTTCGGACATACGCCAGGGTTTTCTCGTCGACGTCGCAGACACCGTTCTTGCCGCCCGCCTCGATCGCCATGTTGGTCAGCGTCATGCGGTCTTCCAGCGTCAGCGAGGTGACGCCGTCGCCGGCGAAGTACATGCTGCGATACGTCGCCCCATCCACGCCGATCTCGCCGATCACCGCGAGGATCAGGTCCTTAGCGGTCAGGTA
>Ga0182024_10003272_pt1 | contig 38816 bp, 41 predicted proteins | sample P32metaG_FD_120480 | JGI IMG/M metagenome (GOLD analysis project Ga0182024, IMG submission 120480) | Permafrost microbial communities from Stordalen Mire, Sweden - P3-2 metaG (Illumina Assembly) | ecosystem: Environmental > Terrestrial > Soil > Wetlands > Permafrost | place: Sweden: Stordalen...
GACGTGCCCATGGGTACCGTGGTGAACAACGTCAACCTTGACGCTTCGATTCTGACCAACGCGAACGCGGCCACGACGTTGACCAACTACGTGCAGGTCCCGGTCGTGCTCGGCGGTGTTGGTCTCATGTACAACCTGCCGTCGCTCAAGGCGAAGTTTGGCAAGGACCCGGTCATCCTCAACTCGGCGATCTTGGCCGACATCTATGACGGATCGATCACCAAGTGGAACGACCCGGCAATCTGTCTCTTGAACCCAAAGATCGCGACGATCAAGAAGAATAAGAAGGGGCGCGTTATCCGACGCACCTGCGCGTTGCCTAACCTCTCGACTATCCCGGTCTACCGCGCGGACGGCTCGGGAACCACGTTCATCTTCATGAATTACCTAAACGCGACCCAGGGCGCGAACTTTAAGACTTCCACTGGCACCGAGGTCTATCCCAACACGACCTTCAACGAGGGTGAAGTTCCCAGCAACGGCTTGGGCGGCCAGAAGAACGCCGGCGTCGCCGCCGACGTCGAGCAGACCGTCGGCGCCGTGGGCTACGTGGAGTACTCGTACATCCTCTTGCAGCACACCTTGCCCGCGGCGCTCATCGTGAACGCGAAGGGTAAGGACGTTGCGGTCAACCCAACGACCATCGCGGCCGACGCCGCGTCATTCTCGGCCACGCCTCCAAGTGAAACGGGTTCGGGCGTCGTGTCGAACTTCTCCATTGTCAACGGCACCGGTGCCGGCGACTACCCGATTGCCGGGTACAGCTGGGCGATTGTGCGCGAGGACTGGAATGGTCTAGGCACCGTAGGCGGCACCACCGCGTCGCTTAACTCGGAGAAGCTCGTAGCTAAGTTCCTCGACTGGTGCGTCCAGAGTGGTGCGCAAGGCGGCCAGACAGTCGCCCAACAACAGGGTTATGTGCCGCTGCCGTCGTACGTGACGGCGCTCGCCGAGCATCAGGTGTCCTTGATGACGTATAACGGCGCGTCGTTGGGTCTCAGTTAAATGGCTACCAATCGGAGCTTGAAATAGCAAAGGAAGCATAAAGACGTTGGAAACCGAAACTCCGGTTCCCGGATCAGAAGTGGCCGAGCGAATTAGTCGCTCGGCCACTTCGGACCGTCCGTACAAGTATCTGCTTCGCGGTACCGCCCTCTTTTTCGGGGCGGTGATCGTGCTCTTCGTGTGGAGCGTGCTGCACACGGCGTGGCCGGCGCTGCACCAATTCGGTTTCCATCTTGTCACTGGCAAATCGTGGGTTCCTGGCACCGGGCCCTACGGGGCGTTGCCGCTCATCACTGATACGTTGCTGACGACGTTGATTGCGTTGCTCATTGCCGTGCCGGTCGGCCTCGCCTCGGCGTTGGCGCTGTTGTATTTGATTCCCCAGCGCTTGCGCGCGACCTCGTCGGCGTTGATTGAACTGCTCGCCGCCGTCCCGTCAGTGGTCTACGGACTCTGGGGACTGTTCTATTTGATTCCCTGGCTCAACAAGACGCTCGATCCCTTCCTCGCCGGCATCACTGGTAGCCGGTGGCCCTTCAGCGGACCGCAGGAGGGGTTCAGCGTCTTGCTCGCGGGCATTGTCTTGTCGATCATGATCCTGCCGACGATCGTGGCCATTTCGCGTGACGTCATTTCCGTAGTCCCGACGGACCTCATTGAGGGCGGGCTGTCCCTGGGCGCCACGCGCAGCCAGGTCTTGACCAAGGTGGTGCTGCCGAGCGCGCGTACCGGGATCCTGGGCGCCATTGCCCTGGGTGCCGGACGGGCCCTGGGTGAGACCATCGCGGTCGCCATGGTCATTGGCTCAAACCCCCAGATTCCCCACTCGCTCTTCTCCACTGGCGCCACCCTGGCCTCTACCATCGCGACCGAATTCGGCGAAGCCACGGGATCGACGGGCGGCGCACTGGCCGCACTCGCGCTCATGCTGATGATCATTACGGCTGCGGTCAATGCCGGCGCGCGCCTGCTCACCAAGAGAGCGCTGGCGAGTAAATGACCGACCTGCTCGACCGCCTACCGCCCGACCCGATCCTCGAGCGTCGCGCCGTCATCCAACAGCGAGCGGCGCAGACGATCGGCCGACGGACGCTGATATCGAAAGTATTTATTTCACTGATGGTCCTGGCGTTCCTGCTGGCCCTCGTACCGCTCGGCTCGTTGATTTTCGCCCTGCTGCAAAAGGGTCTGTCATCCATCAGCTGGCCGTTCCTGCACACCCTGCCCACGCAGCCAAGTCTGATCGCCCAAAATGCGATTGGTGGCATTGGCAACGCCATCGAGGGCACCGTGATCATCGACGCCCTCGCCGGTCTTATCGCGATCCCCATCGCGGTGTTGTTGGGCCTCTACCTGTGCGAGGCCACGTCGCGCGCGGCAAATTTCCTGCGGGCCATCATTGAAATCATGACGGGCCTGCCGTCGATCCTGTTGGGCGTATTCGCCTACGAGTACGTGGTCGTGCGCATGAAGACGTTCTCGGGGTTGGCGGGAATTGTGGCGCTCGCCGTCTTGATGGTGCCGCTCATTGCCAAGGCGAGCGAGTTGGCCTTTCGCGGGGTACCTAATACGTTGCGCGAAGCGGCACTCGCGCTGGGCGCGCGCAGTTCAAAAGTGACGCGCGGGGTCATCATTCCCGCCGCATTGCCCGGGATGATCACGGGAATTCTGCTGTCGCTGGCTCGCGCGATGGGTGAGACCGCGCCGTTGCTATTGGTCATTGGCGCCTCGGGCGACTGGACCTGGAATCCGTTGAAGCAAATGTCGGCGCTGCCGCTGCTCACGTACAACTACTCCGGGTCCCAGTATCCGAGTCAGCGCGCGGCCGCGTGGGGTGTGGCGTTGACGCTCGTGGTGATGGTCATGATTTTGAGTTTGGGCAGCCGGCTGGTGGCCGCGCGCTTGAGAAAAGAGAGACGGTAATGGAGGCCTTGGATATGCAAGAAGAAGTGGTGGTCGTCAAGTCGACCCAAACGGACGTGACCGCACCGCCCAAGGTGGCGATGAGTCTGAAGGACGTGGCCGTGACCTTCAACGGTCGCACGGCAGTGCGCGACGCGACGTTTGACGTGGCCGCGAACAAGATCACGTCGCTCATTGGACCATCGGGATCGGGCAAGACCACACTGCTGCGCGCCCTTAATCGATTGCATGACCTGACCAAGGGCGCCGTTGTCTCAGGTGAGATCAAGCTCGGCGACGTGGATGTCTACCACGGCAGTCTGCCCACGACTTTGCTGCGCAGCCGTATCGGCATGGTCTTCCAGCGGCCCAACCCATTTCCCACGATGTCGATTTACGACAACGCCGTCTCCGGACTTCGGTTCAACGGCATCAAGAAGAAGGCGTTGCTCGACGAGGCGGCCGAGTCGGCCCTCGTGGCGGCCGCCCTGTGGGACAGTGTCTCAACGAGACTGAAGGCGCACGCGGTGACGCTCTCGGGTGGTGAACAGCAGCGCCTCTGCATTGCGCGGGCGCTCGCGGTCGAACCGGAGATCCTCCTCATGGATGAGCCCACGTCGTCACTCGACCCCATCTCGACCCAGGCCATTGAGTCGCTCATGGGCGAACTGAAGAATCGCGTGACGATCATGATCGTGACCCACAACATGCAGCAGGCCCTTCGCGTCTCTGACGATTGTGCCTTCTTGTTGATGGGTAGTGATCGCGCGGGCGAGCTGATTGAATTTGGCCCCACGTCCAAGATCTTCAATGACCCCGACGATGAGCGCACGATGAACTACATCGAGGGCCGCTTCGGTTGATTCCGCGCACTGGTCGAGCGTGACAAACTACCTTCGGTAGCTACTAGATCTGGGGCCCAGTGGGAAACGAATTATGGCAGGAATCGGCCACGACGCTGGCCGAGATGATTCGTTCCGGCGCGAGTTCGTCGCGCGAGATTGTCGAGGCGCACCTCGAACGCATTGAGTCAGTCAATCAACTCGTCAACGCGGTCGTCGAGGTACGTCCCGATGAGGTTCGACGCGAGGCTGACGCTGCCGACGCGGCAGTGAAGGCCGGGGCGCCATTGGGGCCACTGCACGGCGTTCCCTTCACCATAAAGATCAACATCGACGTCGCGGGTTACGCGACGAGTGAGGGCACGGTGGCCCTGAAGGATTTCATGGCCACCGAGGACGCACCTACGGTCGAGCGAATGCGTGCGGGCGGCGCCGTGGCACTCGCACGCACGAACATGCCTGATCTCGGTTTGCGGGTGAATACGGTCTCCGCGCTCCACGGTGCGACACATAACCCGTGGCGCCACGGTCTCACTGCGGGCGGTTCGTCGGGCGGTGAGGCTGCCGCCATTGCCTCGGGCATGAGTCCTATTGGCTTAGGCAATGACATCGGCGGATCGCTGCGCAACCCCGCCTACGCGTGCGGCATCGCGTCGATCAAACCGTCACGGGGTCGAGTGCCCGGTCGCAACCCCAGTGCCACGATTGATCAGGCGATCAACTCGCAGGTCATGTCGGCCGAGGGTGTGCTGGCCCGACACGTCGGCGACGTGCGCCGGGGGCTCGAAGTCGTCATGGGCGCGCACCGACGTGACCCCCAGTCCATCGACGCGCCGCTCAAGGGTCGCGAGGTATCTCGTCGCGTCGCGCTCGTGCCGACGCCCTTGGGTGGCACGACGGATCCCAACATCGCCGAAGGCGTTCGAGTCGCCGGTCGGGCCCTAGAGGAGGCCGGATACGAGGTGGAAGAGATCGAACCACCCATGCTGTTTGAGTCGTACTTGGCGTGGGCGGAGTTGCAGCTCACCAGCATGAACATGACGGCCGCGTCGCTCGATTTGCTGCTCGGTGACGACGCCAAGCGGTTCATTGAATTGACGGACGCGGGGTTCCCACCCCCTACGACAGAATCGTTGTTTGTCATGCACCAGAGCCGCTGGCGCGTGGCGAGTGAGTGGCGAAAATTCATGACCGACTACCCACTGGTCGTCGGACCCACGTGGACGCAGCCGCCGTTTGAGTTGGGCTTTGACATCGTGGACGCCGAGTCGGCCATCAAGGTCATCGAGATGGTTCGTTTTGTGTTGCCCGCCAATCTCATGGGACTTCCCTCCGCGTGCGTGCCGACCGGGATTGTAAATGGACTGCCCACGGGCGTCCAGATCATTGCCGAGCTGTTGCGAGAAGACCTCTGTCTGGATGCGGCGCAGGTGGTTGAAGAGTCGGTGGGAGTGCTGACACCGATCGATCCGCGCGCGTAGCGACGTGGCGGCCCTCATTCGTCCTATTGCGTACGAGGACGTCGGCGACGCGGTGAACGTCATCATTGGTGGTTCGACGAAGCCCGAGTCGGAGCATCCCGACGACATCGATTCGTACTGGGCGGCGGTTGAAGAGACGCGCACTCGTAGGGGCGACGTCTTAGTTGGCGAACTTGACGGTGAAGTGGTGGGTGTCTGTCAGATTCTTATCTTCCAACACTTCCAACACGCCGGCGGATGGTGCTGCGAAATTGAAAGCGTGCACGTGCGCAGCGACCTTCGAAGCCAGGGGATTGGTGGCGCGCTCCTAGATGCAGCGGAGGCGTTGGCGAGGGATCGCGGGTGCTATCGAGTCCAACTCACGAGCAACAACGTGCGACAGGAGGCCCACCGGTTCTACGCCAACTACGGTTACGTGTCGTCGCACCACGGTTTCAAAAAATACTTCAACACGTAACGCAACGGCCAGTCACTCTTTGGCTTGTTCGCGCCATTGCCGCGCGCGACGAAATCAGCAATCAAGGGCCGAATCAAGCCAAGTGACGAGACGGCGGGCCGCCACGATGGCGTCCTCCGGCGAGACATATTCGTGTGTCGAGAAGTAACTGATGGGGGTCCACACGCCCATGTCCTCGGGATCCCGACGAAACTCTTCAAAGCCGAACGTGCCGTTCGGCCGAGAGAAGATGTCTACGCAGTGGTCGGCTTCAAAGTTCTCATAACTAGCTTGCACCGACCACGAAGGGTCCAGTCGAGATGACATATGTACGACGCTACATTGGGACCGATCAATCACCGAGGGCCTCTCTTGAACGAGTGACGTTGGTTACTTTTCTCTGGCGTCAGAATCGAGAAGGCGGCGCAGTCTGCGCTCTCGTTACCAACGTGGCACATTACGCCTCGTTGAGTTTTTCGACCAGTTTGTTAGGTGGTTTCGATATGGCAACCGATTGGTCACCGCGAACAATGTTCAACGTAATTTTCTTGCCGTGGATGGTTGTCCAACCCGTCCTCGCGATGGTTGGTCTTGTTACTCGAGCAGCAATTGCGTTTGTCCCGACGAATCGTCGGCCTGCACAACTGAGTCTCCGCCGTCGACCCGTCCGGGCTTCTTGAGTTCATCAATGACAACTTTTGCTTCATTCGTGACGTCTGACACAATGCCACGTCCTCCCTGACTCCTCGCTTCAGCAGCAAGTAGGCCTAGCAAGAGCGCCATCAGAACTACTGAAACCAAGATCAGAATATGTACGAAGAGACCAATCAGACCGAAGAGGAGTGCTCCCACGAGAATCATAAGTTGCTCGGGTTTCCCGGATGGCAAGCGACGCGTGACCCGATTGTGATTTTCATCGCGCGATTCGCCGGCATTCTTGTCAGCGACACTTATCTTCGAGGTTCGTGCATGGGATGGTGGTCGCTTGGCTCGACGTCGAGTTGATGTTTTTTTGGTTGGCGTAGTTGTGGACACGTAATCCTCGTTTCTACAAAGTAGATTTCTCCGTACTCTTTCTAACGGTGCGTTAGGTGAGCGGGATGCGAGGTCTTGACGTCCTATTCGGACAGTAACAGATTGCTTTGCGCGCGACCAAACTATAGATATTCGTTCGCGAGGTGCGTGCGCCATGCGGGCGATCAACTCATGAATCAAAGGCTTTAGCGGTCTTCTTCAACAGGAGAAATTCTGACTACGCTCAGCGGGGGAGGTCGATATGGAAAGCATGGACGTAATCCGCGAAGAGCTTCGTCAACCGGCGATCGAACTACAGAGTTTGATTCCCGCGGTGTTAAGAGGGTTCGGCGAAATGTCGAGCGCTGCGATGGCCGAAGGCGAACTGAGCAGCGCCCTGAAGGAACTGTTCGCGATGGTCATTGCCATCACGCGCGAGTGCGATGGCTGCATCGTGGCGCACACCCGTGGAGCGGCCCGAAAAGGGGCGACCCGACAACAAGTAGCCGAAGCGATTGGCGTGGCGATCGCCATGAACGGTGGTCCCGGCACCGTGTGGGGTCCTCGGGCCTTGCGCTGTTTCGATGAAGCGGTGGCCTCGCGCAACGCGAAGGAATGAGTCTCGCTCGGGTTGCAATGTCGGCGACAATTGAGTAAACGTAATCCGTAGTTGTTCCCATCTCTACTAGCGGAGCCCACCATGAGAAGCTTCAAGCGACTTCCTCAACACGTCGGTATTATTCCCGACGGCAATCGACGGTGGGCTGAACATCAAGGCCTGGACAAGCAGGACGGTTATCACTTCGGGCTACAACCGGGCCTAGAAGTGTACGAAGCTTGCTTGGAGTTAGGAATCGGCGAGATTACCTTTTATGGATTCACGGTTGACAACACCAAGCGTCCATCCGCCCAGATCAAGGCTTTCCAGAAGGCGTGCGTAGACGCCGTGGAAGAGTTAGAAACGAAAGACGCTGAACTGTTGGTCGTGGGAAATACGAAGACACACTTATTTCCCAAGGAGTTGCTCCCCTATACCCAGCGGACCAAGTTCGGCGAAGGTCGAATTAAGGTCAATTTTCTCGTCAACTACGGCTGGAATTGGGATCTAAACTTTTCACGGAACGGTGGGGGCGACGATCCCGGTAGCGATTTCGTTAAAAATATTGCCTCTGCTGAAATATCCAGAATCGATCTCATCGTGCGATGGGGTGGTGGTCGCCGATTAAGCGGATTCTTGCCAATTCAATCGATCTACGCAGATTTTTACGTGCTCGACGAAATGTGGCCGGATTTCCAGATTGAACAGTTCTACGAGGCCCTGGAGTGGTACCAGGATCAAGATATAACGCTGGGTGGATGATGTTGAGTCGCCACCGAAGGGTGCCCGTTTCACTTGGCACCATGACTCTGAGCCCATCTGGGTCATGGTCGCGCAGGCACAACAGATTCAAGTTGGACTTCCGGCAGAAGCTCAGCCCAAAAAGACCGTCACGGGTCACGGCGCACTATTTTCACGGCAGACTGTAGGTATGTCAGAACTCACCGACCAGGAGCGTCAAGCCAGGCTCAAAGCCTTGAACGCCCTCATGGACCTCATGCGTCCGTCGGTTCAGGCGGACGGTGGTGATTTGGTGCTCGTGCGCGTTGACGTGGAGACGGGCGTGGTCGAGGTCCAATTACAGGGCTCCTGTTCGAGTTGCGCGATTTCGTCATCCACCCTGGAGGGCGGGGTCACGCGAATTTTGACCGATCGCCTCGACTGGGTAACGCAGGTCATTGGCGGAGTGGATGAATCAATGGACCCGGAAGATTCGATGTCGCTGGGTTCGGGCGGCTACGTGCCGCGTTACCGCCAGCTCTAAAAGTCGCCACTCGAAATTTCCATCGGCGTCATGGCTTGAAACCGAAAAATTTGAGCCCGGGAAGGTCATCCCCTCAGGTTGGAACCTGACCGAGTCGCTGGGTAAATGGTCGGACATTTGCTCTATGCTCATTTTTTGTAGGACAAAGTGCGTTTCCGGTGATCTGGAGGGGGATTCTTGAGTGAATACACGACCGTCTTTGGTCGACTCGACAATTACAACAAGGGCGGCGTTGAGATCATCAACGACGACCCGAAGAATTACGTGTTCTCCAACATGTTCGAAGTGGCCAGCCGTGCGAAACCGTGGCAGAAGATCGCCGTCGCCAAGAATCAGCAGTACGTATTAGAGGCCATCCGCGCCGAGGGCACGTCGGAGTGGCGCGTGACGCCACACGACGAGTTCGCCCTGGTCGTTGACGGCGACGTGGTGATTGAACTGCTTGATCCGGCAACGCCGCTGGTCGAATCGACGGAATCGGGTTCACGAGCTGTTGTGGGCCAGCCCGAGGGAACGCCCATGGGCACCGTCTACGCCGGGCACGGGCACATGACGCTCTTGCCCGCGGGACGCTGCTACCGGATGAGCGCAGAGAAGCCGTCCGTCGTACTACTGCAAACCATCCAAGGCCCCGACACGATTGAGCGTTGGGCCGACATCTGCCAGAAGTTTTAGGAGGACACCGTGACCACTGAACAGGAGACGCTCGGCGCCGAGCCGAATGAATTCGGCTACCGGCCTTTCACCTTGGGCGGATTCACCTTCGAGCGTGATGAGTACTTTGTCCACGTCGAGTGGCCCACCGGGCGCCACGTGGCCGCCATCGAGCCGTTCCTCAAGGCCCTGATGCGTGACGTGGCGTGGAACTTCTTCTACGGCACGGTCAACTTTGACTCGGTGATTGGCACGCTCAATCACTACGGCAATGTGGACCTGTTCGCGGGCCGCTTCAACGAGGCCTACCGTCAGGCGGAACTGGATCACTCGGAAAATTTCGAGCACGACGACATCAAGGGCACGTTCCAGGCCATGCTCAACGACTGGGTGAACGAGGAGTTCGACCCATTTGCCTCGCCCCAGGAGACGGGCTCGGCCTACGGGGTGAAGAACGGTCAGAATCTCTCGGCCGTCTCGCGCGACCGGGTGACCGCCATCCGGATGGTGGGGCTTCCCGGCGACCAACCACTGCGCAGCGACGAGTCCGGGTACCCGGTCAACCGGATGTTCGCCGACGTAGGTCAGGGCGAGCCGCGCGTCGAGGTTACTCCGGGCTACGAGGCGGAGGTCTCGTCGTTCAACTTCTTTTCCTATCTCTCTCGCAGCGACGTCACGTGGAATCCCTCGGTGGTCTCGGTCTGTCGAGACAGCTTGATGTGCCCGACCACCGAGGAGTTCATCCTGCCGATCATCCACGGCAATGACCGCGTCGAGTGGTTCATCCAATTAAGCGACGAGATTGTCTGGGAAGTCGAGGACCGTGACACGGGTAGGCCGCGGGCCAAAGTGGTGATGAAGGCCGGCGACTGCGCGGCCATGCCCGCGGACATTCGCCACCAGGGCTACTCGCCCAAGCGGTCCATGCTCCTGGTGTGGGAGAACAACTCCGCAGAACTGCCCGGCATGATTGCTCGCGGCGAAGCGCCGACAGTGCCCGTGAAATTCTGAGGACTCATTGATCGAGCGCGGCCTGTTCATTGACGGCGAGTTCGTCGAGTCGCTCGACGGCGCCACGCTCGACGTGCTCAATCCCCACGACGGATCGGTGCTGGCGGTCGTGGCTGAAGGCGGGCCCGATGACATTGACCGGGCGGTCAACGCTGCCCATCGCGCGTTCGAATCCTGGTCACGAACGTCAAGCGCCGATCGCGGCCGACTGCTGCTGCGTTTGGCCGACATCATTGAGGACAACGCCAAGGAACTGGCGCAGTTGGAATCGGTCGACACCGGTCATCCCATACGCGACACGACCTTGTTGGACGTGCCGCGCACGGTCGCCACCTTCCGCTACTTCGGGGGGATGGCCGACAAGTATGAGGGCTACCTGCCGCCCGCGGATACCGGTTTCCTCAACTACGTGACGCACGAGCCAATTGGCGTGGTGGGCCAAATCGTGCCGTGGAACTTCCCACTGATGTTCTGCGGCTGGAAGATGGGTCCGGCGTTGGCGGCCGGCAACTGCATCGTCATGAAGCCCTCCGAACTGGTACCGCTCAGCACCCTTCGACTCTGTGAGTTGATTGGCGAGGCCGGTTTCTCCGCCGGGGTCGTGAACGTGGTGCCCGGTTACGGGCAGCGCGCTGGCGCGCAATTGGCCTCGCATCCCGGGGTAGGAAAAATCAGCTTCACTGGTTCCACCGCTACGGGTCGCGCCATTGTTGCCATGTCGGCGGGGAACTTAAAGCGCGTGCAGTTAGAACTCGGCGGCAAGGGCGCCAACATTGTCTTTGACGACGCCGACGTCGCGGCGGCCGTCAACGGCTCGGCCTTCGCAATCTTTCACAATCAAGGTCAGGCGTGCATCGCGGGGTCGCGACTGATTCTTCACGAGAAGATCGCCGACGAGTTCGTGGATCGTTTCGTCGCTCTGGCCAAGTCGATCAGGGTCGGCGACCCTTCCGAGCACGAGACCGAGATGGGACCATTGACGTCCCAGATGCACCGTGCCCGGGTGCTGGACTACGTGCAGGTGGCCCTCGATCAGGGTGGCGAACTGCTCACCGGGGGCAAGGCCCTCGAGGACGCAACGTGCGCGAACGGGTACTACGTGGAGCCCACCGTCATGAGGGCCAAGTCCACGGACCGAGTATCGAAGGAGGAGGTCTTCGGCCCCTTCGTTACGATCACGACGTTTCGCAGCGACGATGAGGCCCTGCAGATCGCCAACTCGACCGACTACGGCTTGGGCAGTGGGCTGTGGACGACAGACTTGTCACGGGCGCACCGCGTGGCGCGCTCACTGCGCGCCGGCATGGTCTGGGTCAACTGTTATAAGCGCGTTGGTCCCGGTTCGCCGTTCGGCGGCATTGGCCAGTCCGGTTACGGCCGGGAGATGGGCTTTGAAGCCATGCACGAGTACACGGACGTAAAGTCCGTGTGGGTTAACGTCGACGCGAAGATACCGGCGTGGTACCCGAGGCCCGACTGATGGCCCGCTTTAGTTCGTTGCGTGACGCGGTGGCCGAGCACATCCACGACGGCGACACCGTGGCCCTCGAAGGCTTCACCCACCTCATTCCCTTCGCCGCGGGACAGGAAATCATTCGACAACGGCGCATGGATCTCACACTCGTGCGCATGACGCCCGACATCATTTACGACCAGCTGATCGGGATGGGCTGCGCGCGAAAGCTGATCTTCTCGTGGGCGGGTAACCCCGGCGCCGGCTCACTGCACCGGTTTCGTGACGCGGTGGAACATTCCGTGCCGCACGTCCTCGAAATCGAAGAGCACAGCCACGCCGGCATGGCCACGCGCTACCAGGCAGGCGCCTCGGGGTTGCCCTTCGGCATGCTGCGCGGCTACGCCGGCACGGACCTCGCTACCATCACGCCAACAATCAGTTGGGTGACCTGTCCCTTCACCGGGGAAAATTTGGCCGCGGTGCCGGCGCTGCGTCCCGACGTTGGCGTTATCTGCGCCCAACAGGCCGACCGTGACGGCAACGTCATGATGTGGGGGATTACGGGCGTGCAAAAAGAAGCGGTGCTCGCGTCACATCATTCCATCGTCCTGGTGGAAGAAATTGTCGACGCGTTTAGTCCTCATACCAATGGCGTGGTCCTGCCGTCATGGGTGATCGACGACGTCTGCGTTGTTCCCTCAGGTTCCTATCCGTCCTACGCGCAGGATTACTCCCAGCGCGCGGGTGCCTTCTACGCGCAGTGGGAACCCATTAGCAAGGATCGCGAGAAGTTCCTCGCGTGGATGGACGAGCACGTGCTCGCCACGAAGGACCACGCGGAGTTCCTGGCCTCGCTCGATCCCGCGCTCTTAGAGGACGTCGATGACTGAGAAGAGTCCGACGCGCGAGGCGCTGGAGTGGACCAGCGACGAGATGATGACGGTGGGGGCGGCGCGCGAGCTCACCAGCGGCACCGTCTGTTTTGTCGGCATTGGGCTTCCCAGCACCGCGGCTAACCTCGCTCGGGCCTCGCACGCGCCGGGCGTCGTGCTGATCTACGAATCAGGTTGCATCGGTGCCAAGCCCGACCGGCTACCGCCATCGATTGGTGACGGTATTCTCAGCCGTACGGCCGACGCCGTCATCAGCGTGCCCGAGATATTCGCGTACTGGCTCCAGGCGGGGCGAGTTGACGTGGGTTTTCTCGGCGCGGCCCAGGTTGACCGCTTCGGCAATATCAATACGACCGTCGTCGGCGAGTACGGATCGCCCCAGATCCGCCTGCCCGGCGCGGGCGGCGCCCCCGAGATTGCGACGTCGTGTTCGAGGGTCATCATCACCCTGCGTCACAGTCCTCGCGCCATGGTGGAGAAATTGGATTTTGTGACCTCCGTGGGTCACGGTGACGGCAGGGATTTCCGGACGCGGCTGGGTCTGCCGGGATTAGGACCACAGGCAATCATCACCGACCTGGGCGTCTTGCGTTGTGAATTCGGTAGCTGCGAGTTTGTGCTGTCGAGCGTGCATCCGGGGGTGGAAATCTCTGAAGTGATTGAAGCGACGGGATGGGCGTTGCGAGTTGCCGAAAAGGTCAGCGTGACGGCGCCGCCCACTGACGGGGAGTTGCGCGCGTTGCGCAGCTTCGTCGGGGCCTAGATCATGGAACCCTTCGACTATGAGGCCCTGCCCGGCCGCGTGATCTTCGGCGTCGGTAGACGATTCGAAGTCGGCGACGAAGCGGACCGTCTCGACGTCTCGCGAATCCTGCTCATTGCCGACGCGCACGATCAAACAATGATCGATCAGGTGTCGGAGACGCTCGGGGAGCGTTGCGTCGGTCTCTACACCGACGTGGCCCAGCACGTGCCCGTCGAACTCGCGCAAAAAGTTCGCGATCTGGTGACGTCATTAGGCGCGACCGCGACGGTGACGCTGGGTGGGGGGTCGGCGACGGGGTTTGGCAAGGCGGTGTCACTCAGCCACAACCTGCCCCAGATTTGCATACCTACGACCTACGCGGGCTCGGAACTGACGCCGATCTGGGGACTCTCTGATGGCGAGCACAAGGAGACCGGCCGTGACCTTCGGGTGCTGCCCAAGTGCGTCATCTACGACCCCGAACTGACACTCGGGTTGCCTATTTCGATCGCCGGACCGAGTGCCATGAACGCCCTGGCCCATGCGGTTGAGGGGCTGTACGGTCCGGGCGCCAATCCCTTCATGTCGGCCATGGCGCTCGAATCGGTGCGCGTACTGGCGACGCACTTGCCGCTAATGCACGAGTCACCGACCTCGATTGAAGAGCGGTCCCAGGTGCTCTACGGCGCGTATCTGGCCGGCGCGGTCCTGGCGGTTGTTGGTATGTCGCTACATCACAAGACCTGTCACGTGTTGGGCGGGCTCTACAACCTCGACCACGGACAGATGAACGCAGTGGTGCTGCCCCACGCCCTGGCCTATAACAGGCCAGCGATCCTTGAGGTATATGCACGTCTGAGTGCGGTGTTGGGCGGCGACGCGGCGGGAAAACTGTACGATTTGGCCCGCGATCTGGAAACGGCGTCGGGTCTGTTGGATATCGGCATGCCCGAAGAGGGCGTTCGCCGTGCCGCGCCGTTGATTGTGAAGGAGGCGTCGACGAACGTGCAACCCATCAATGAAGAGCAGGCGATTGCTTTCCTCACCACCTGCGCGAAGGGCGAGCGACCCTGATGGGTTCATCCTTCATTGTTGATTGCGTGCGCACGCCGTTGCGCTTGATGCACTCTGATCCAAAGAAGGAGGAAGAGCTATGACCGGAAAAATCACGACCGTCGACCACTTGAAAGAGGTCCAAGCCAGTTTTGACGAGCAGATGGACCCGCGCCTCGTGGAGATTTTGCGCGCGGCAGTGAAACACATATACGCCTTTGTTGAAGAGACCAAGTTGACCCGCGAGGAGTGGAAGGCCGGCATCGATTTCCTCACTGCCACCGGTCAGAAGTGCGACGACGTGCGCCAGGAGTTCATCCTTCTCTCAGATACCTTGGGCGTGTCGATGTTGGTCGAGATGTTGAATCAGCTGCCCTCGGACACGGCGACCGACCCCACGGTCTTCGGCCCTTTCTACGTGCCCGGCGCTCGTGAATTTCCTATGGGCACGTCAATTGCCCGGGAGGGCAACGACGGTGAAGCCATCGTCTTTTCCGGCACCGTTCGTGACGCCGCGGGTCACCCGCTCGAGCATGCTCGCCTCGACGTGTGGCAGGTGGCGCCGAACGGTTTGTATGACGTACAGGACCCCGAGAGCCCGCCGATGAGCTATCGCGGAGTCTTTGAAACCGGTCCGGATGGCCAGTTTGAGATCCTCACCACGCGTCCCGTGGACTATCAGATACCGACCGACGGCCCAGTGGGCCAGTTACTCCACGCCTCGGGCCGCCACGCGTGGCGCCCGGCACACACGCACTTCATGGTGACCTGTCCAGGCTTTAAGACCCTAATAACGCACGCTTTTGATTCCGATTCACCCAATTTGAGCCGAGACGCAGTGTTCGGCGTACGCGAGAGCCTCATCATCGACATGAATGACGGCTCGGCGGTTTTTGACCTCGTACTCGACACCGAAGGGTCCTAACCAGGCTTCTTACCCGCCTGGTGGTTGTACCGGCAGCTAAATGGGCTTGACTTGTCTGACAATTGCGTGGATGATTAACCCTGTCGTACAAAAAGCTGTGCCAAATGGCACGCAGCTGACTTAAAAAAAATTGGGGGGACTACTAAATGAACAATACATTAGGCGGCCTTAATGCCGGCCACTCGTGGAGAGTCTGGGTAACCAAACATCCAATTGGGGCCGCGGTTTGGGCAGGCGTAATCGCAGGTCAACTCACAACGTTGTGGGGAATTTGGTTTCCGGGTGTGGGGCTTCCCGCGCTTGACTGGCCTCAGGCCACCGGTGCGACGATTGACCCAAAGGGTTCATTTGTAGTTCAGTTCGTAATGGGGGAGTTCTTCCACGGACTGGACTGCATAATCTTTGCGTTGCTCTTTGCCCTGTTCTTCTTCCCGATGATGGGAAAGGTTGTAACGCCGCTGATGAACATGGGCAAGGCGGTTGTGTTCTCGACGATTCTCCTCGGTACCATTTCGGCAGCATTCCTCGTGCCGTACGTCTACTACCGGGGATACAACGTTGGATTCGGTGGTATTCACGCCGAGGGATGGAAGCTCGTCTTCGCGATCTACGCGTGGCACCTCTTATATGGGGTCAACCTAGGGGCGCTGTATAACCCACTCGCGTTAGATGATCCGGCCTTACTGTAACCACCGATTTTGAAGTATTGAATGTGAAGTACCCGAAGCGCACAACACCGGCTGGCATATGCCAGCCGGTGTTGTTGTTCCTTGGCGGATTTAATGCGGGACCATTTCGTCAAGCAGTTCGCGAGCCCGCTTAATCGCGTCGTCGACAATCTCGTGGGCCGTGTTGGGGGTCACGACGAATTCGAGGTCGGCGTCCGCCTCCTGGAACAGGCGACTGGTGTCCTCGGCGCGCTCAAGGGGAATAAATTCGTCGTGATCCGAAACAGTCATGAAGACCGGCACGTTCGACACGTTCTGGGGTCGGGTCAGCGACTCGAACGAGGGTCCAATGAGCCCACCGGTGAAGCAAATGAGACCGGCAAATCGTTCGGGGCTCCGCGCGACGAATTCGGTCACCAGGCAGGCCCCCTGTGAAAAACCGAGCCAGAGTATGTGGTCGTCATCAACACCGTCGCCGTTGATGAGTTCGCGTGCGTCCTGCATCCGTTCTAAGGCGAAGTCGAGTTTTGGTTGATTCTCATCAAGCGGCGCGAGGAACGTGGTGGGGTACCAGGTGTTGCCGTCGGCGGCCGGAAGGACGTAGGCGAGGTCCGGTCGGCCCAGTCGTTCCACGCAATTAGTGATCATGTACTCAGGATTGAGCGACCGCCCGTGGACGGTGACGACTACCAGCGGAGCTTCGGAAACCTCGGCGCCGGCGTAGACGAAGGGCAGGGAGCGGTGGGGATTCTTTTCCGTACTCATGAGAACTCCTTTGCTTGAAGTGACTCTAACGAACTATCGCCCTCCAAATGGAGGGCGATAGTTCGTTACCGAGCAATCTAAATTCGGGAGCTTACGAGTACTGCAGTGGCTCCAAGTAGCCAATGAGGAAGTCACGCTGGTCTTCGAAGACGGGCGGGATCTGCATGCTCTTGCCGAGATCCTCGTACGCCTCGTCGATCGTGAAGCCAGTCGGCTTGGAGACCGACGCCTCGAACATCGCACCGCCCGGGGTGCGCACGTAGACCGAGTCGAAGTAGCCGCGGTCCTTACGGTCCGACACGTCAGTGAAGCCCATACCCACCAAACTGTGCTTGACGGTGTCCTGCACGTCGTAGTCCGCGACTTGAAACGCGGTGTGATGGACAATTCCTTCGCCGTACATCCAACCGGCCTGATTACGACGGGGCTCGGCGACGAAGTCCACGATGGCGCCGGATCCACCATTGCCAACTTCGAAGCGGGCGTTGTCGTCATCCTCGTTGGTGAGTCGCCCGTTCCAACCGGCGTTCATGAAGTCGGCCGATAGTCCCAGGTCAAGCACCGACACCGTGATGCCGTGGGTGCCGTGGATCCCGTGCTCGACGGGCACCGGGCCGTTGGAGTGCGGCGCTCGCGGGTCGTTTTCCACTTCCACGAGGTCGTACTCAATGCCGCACGGGTGCGCAAAGCGCAGCCGCTTTTCACCGAAGAGTTCGTACTCCTTGACGTCAAAGCCGTGGCTGGTGAGCCGGTCGTTCCAGTAACCAATGGATCCGGAGGGAATAGAGAGCATCAGCACCTTGGTCTGGTTCGTGCCCTGCTTACCCATGCGTCCCGATTGGCGCATTGGAAAAGTAGTGACGAGCGTTGACTCCAGGCCCACGTCGTTGCCGTAATAGAGGTGGTAGATCGGCACGTCGCCGTCGTACAGGGCCGTCTTTTTCACGCTCTTCAGACCAAGCACCTTGGTGTGGAAGTCATAGTCTTCTTGAGCTTTTCCCACGCACAAAGTGATGTGGTGGTGTCGCTCGATGGATCGAGATTCACTCATAATTTCCCCCAGAGTTAGATTTTTGGTCGTACAAAATTCGAATGCCTAAACACTGGCAATCATTGACCATATGGGCCTGAAAGTCAAGCGCATCGCGACCAGGATCGTTGCGCGTGAGCGGCACGCGTGCCCGCCGGGAACGGTGAAATCTGAGAAAACTACCGACCGGGCAAGGCTACCCACGAGGCGCCCCCGTTGGTCGTCGAAAGTAAGTGGCCGGAAGACAGCGAAGGCCCGGTGAGGCAGAGGGCCAAACCATGGGCTCGGGAGGTAAATACGTACGACAGACTTTGATGGCAATTGATCGTTCCGGCGAAAACCAGTTTCCGACCAGTATTGATGACCCGGTAGATCTTTGTGATTTTGTGCCCGGGCCCCTGGTCGAAATAGGCGAGTGAACTCGACACAGGATCAAAGTTGCCCCCTCCTGTGTTCGAGTATTCGCCCGTCGGGATCACCCTCCACCGGGCTCCTCCATCTGTCGAGATTTGGAAGTTGGCCAACATTCCGGTAGGACACTTGGCCCACAGTGTCGACGTAGATGTAGCGGTCAGGTCACAGGTGCCGGGGCTGCCCATGCGCGAGTGCGACTGTTGCGTGAAGTGCTTGGCGTAATCGTGGGACGTGTCGAGCAGGCCCCCCTGCGTGACGTCCAGCCAAACGTTGGCACCGTAGGCACCGAATGTTCCGATCTCGAGACCCGCCGAATAACCGGGGATGCTTCGTTCGATCCATTTCTCGGCGGCCAACGTTGATCGTGCCAACTGATAGTCCTGACAGGGCAGCGTCGTTGCGTGACAGTGAGCGGTCACCGCATAGATCTCGTTCTTCGAGGCTTCAAAGGCAAAGATGCTGGCGCCCTTGTCGATGGTTTCCTTGTGCCACGACTTGGCACCGTTGAATGTGGCGTAGAGCACGGATGGCTGGTTGTAGCCCTCGGCGCCGTATCCTCCGCCGAGTAGCGCGAAGCCAACGTTGGCGTTCGCGAAGACCAAACTGGTCAGCATGCCGGTGGCCATTTCGGGGTTGGGCGGAATTGGCGGCAGGGACACCGACGTGAAGTGAGATCCGTTGTCGGACGTGCGTTGCAGTCGCAGGCAGAGGATCTTCGAACAGCTCGTCGATCCCACGACGTAGATCACCTTCGATAGGCCAGCTCGCGTCAGCGTGAGCGGTCTAAAGGCGTTGTGTTCGCCCGCTCCCGCGGGGGAGTTGGCCGTCACGAACCCGGCAGCGAATACGGCCACCAGCAATGTGGCGATGAGCGGTCTAGTCGTAACTGCGACTCGCTTCAAGTGCCCTCTCCTCTAAAAGTGGACTTCGTCCAAATGTGGATGGTAGCCAGACTCCCGAGTTGTGGTCGTCTCAACATTGATTTGTCACCAAAGAGTGAAAATTTACTGGCTTCGTGCTCCCGAATCTGATATTATTTAGTTAGGTGAACTAATGGAAACTCTCAATACCAAGGACACGGCCGCACGACTGCGCCGCGCGATTACCCGGTTGAACCGTCGCCTGCGTCAATCGTCACTGGGCGGCATCTCGCCGGCGCAGGCGTCGATGCTGTCGTCGATCGACACGCTGAACAATCCGTCGTTGGGCGATCTCGCCATCGCCGAGCAAATGAAGCCGCCGTCCGTGACCCGTCTCGCCCAATCAATGCAGGAAGCGGGACTCATTGTCTGCACCCCCGACCTGATTGACCGTCGCTGCACCCGGGTCCAACTGAGCACGCTCGGTAAAAAAGAGGTTGCCGCGATTCGCAAACGTAAGACAGAGTTCTTGGAACAGAAGTTGCTGTCTCTCTCTGATACCGATCAACGCAAGGCCGAAGACTTGGCCGACTTTCTCGAGCGCTTAATGGAAGAGTCGTGAGCGCCGCGCGCCGTTTCTCGTCCAAGACCTTCGCGGCGCTCAGCGTGCGCAACTTCCGTCTGTTCTTCGTGGGCCAACTCATTTCCGTCTCGGGAACCTGGATGCAGTCGGTGGCCCAGGGTTGGCTGATCCTGCAACTCACCGGTTCGTCAGTGGACCTGGGATTCGCGGTCGCGCTGCAATACGTGCCGATCCTGCTTTTCGGCACCTACGGCGGGCTCGTGGCCGACCGTCACGAGAAGCGCCGCATCCTTTACTGCACCCAGACGGCGGCCGGGCTGCTCGCGCTCACGCTGGGACTGCTGATGACGACGCACCACGTCACCGTCGACACGGTCTTCGTGCTCGCCGGCCTGCTCGGCTTCGTCAACCTCTTCGACGTACCGGCCCGTCAGGCCTTTGTCCAGGAGATGGTCGGCCGTGACTTGATTGCCAACGCCGTGAGCCTTAACAGCGTGCTGATGAACTCGGGTCGCGTCATTGGTCCGAGCGTGGCCGCCGGTCTCATTGCCCTGGTTGGTACTGCCGCCTGCTTCTACACCAACGCTGCTTCCTACTTGGCGGTCATACTCGCACTCGCGCTCATGCGCGGCGGCGAGCTGCTGCCCATGCAGATTGTCCAGCGCCTGCCGGGTCAGCTCCGTCTCGGACTCAAGTACGTCTTTGAAACCCCCCAACTGCGCAACATCATCATCGCGGTGAGCGTGGTCGGCACGTTTGCCTTCAACTTCACGGTGACCTTGCCGTTGCTCGCTCACGTGACGTTCCACCAGAAGTCCGCCGCCCAGTACGGAATATTGATGGGTTGTATGGGGGTGGGCGCCGTCATTGGTGGACTCTCGGTCGCGCACCGTTCGCGACCCACACCAAAGCTGCTCGCCCTGCTCGCCGTGGCCTTCGGTTTCTTCATGACGTTGGTGGCGTTCGCGCCGACCATCCTCTTGGCGGAATTGGCGCTCATACCGACCGGCGCCTGTTCAATCGCGTTTGCCTCTTCCGCCAACTCAACCTTGCAACTCAACTCCGGTCAACAGATGCGTGGGCGAGTAATGAGCCTCTACAGCATTGCGTTCCTCGGCACGACGCCCATCGGTGCGCCGCTCGTCGGCATCTTGATTGCGGAGACCAATCCGCGCATTGGGATATTCTTGGGCGCGTTCCTGACGCTGCTCACGGGACTCTGGCTCGTACTGGTGCTGCGACAAACCAATCGCAGCGAGTTCGCGCTACAAGCGGCTTAAACGTTCTGGGGCTTGGGTTCTTTGGGCAGCCCTAACGCCCGTTCGCCAATGATGTTGCGCTGAATCTCCGCGGTACCGCCCCAAATGGTTTCGGAGCGCGAGAAGAAGAACGAGGCCTGCAACTCCGAAACGGGATAGTCGGCTCGACCGCGACGGCTACCCGCGAGTGGGCCGGACATCTCGCCCTTACCGGTGAGGATCTGCGCCTGCATGCCCATGACGTCGAGGGCCAACTCCATCGTGGCGCGGTGGGTCTCGGACCAGAACATCTTGTTGCACGCGCCCAGCAGGGCCGCGTTATGGGTATTGTTCAGCCCGTCGGTCAGCGAGCGGTAGCCATTGATCTGCATGATCTTGACTTTCTGCCAGGCCCGCACCAGATCGTCGCGCGTGCGCTCGTCCTTGATCTTGTTGTGGCGCACCGCTTCAGCGACAATGAGCTCCCACTCCTTTAGGAAGCGGCGGTACCCCGTGGTCGACGACGACCCGCGCTCGAAACCGAGCGTCGTCATGGCGACCTTCCACCCGTTGTTGACCCCGCCGATGACGTTGTCCTTGTTGCACTTCGCGTTGGTGAAGAAGACCTCGTTGAATTCGGCCGATCCGTCGACCTGGGTGATCGGGCGAACGTCCACACCGTCTTGGTGCATCGGCACGAGCAGGTAACTGATGCCAGCGTGCTGGGGGGCGTCGGGATCGGTGCGGGCCAATAGGAAGACGAAGTCGGCGTGCTGGGCCTGCGTGGTCCACACCTTCTGGCCGTTGATGACCCACTCGTCGCCGTCGAGCACGGCACTGGTCTTGAGACTGGCGAGGTCCGAGCCCGAGTTGGGCTCGGAGAATCCTTGGCACCAGCCGGTGGTCCCCGCCAGGATGCCCGGGATGAACTCCTTCTTCTGACCCTCCGTGCCCCACTGGAGAATGGTCGGACCGACCAGGGTGTCGCCGAAGAAGTCGGCGCGCATGGGCGCGTTGGCCTTGGCGAACTCCTCGTTGAGCACCACCTGCTGGAGTAGCGAGAGTCCCTTGCCGCCGTACTCTTCTGGCCAACCGGCGCAGATCCAGCCGCCTTTGAAGAGCGTCTCAGTCCAGGTCTGGTTAAAGGCTGCGTGTTCCTCTTGGCTCATTGTGAATCCCGGGTCGAACCATCCGGACGGCAGGTTTTCTTCTAACCATTCGCGAATTTCGACGCGGAACGATTCGGCTTCTTCGGGGTACGTGAGATCCATAAATGGCAGCGTAGTCACCGAGATTGGGGCCGGGGTGGGCATTTGTGTGGTTGTGCCAAATGGGGGAGAATGGATGACTTCGTCGAGACCGAAAGTTGATCCGTGTCTAACTCCTTGCGTCACACCATCGAGGAGACGAAGGCGTCCTGGGCCCGTTCCAAGGCCCTCGTGATTCCGCCTCGCGTTCGCGCCCGTGCGGCCCAGCCCGGCAAGTACCGCATTGCCTTCTTGCTCTATCGGGGCAATCCGCAGTGCGGTGGCCAGGGTGTCTACACGCGTCATCTCACCCGTGAGCTCGTGGCGCTGGGACACAGCGTGGAGGTCTTTTCCGGTCCTCCCTGGCCCATCCTCGATGAGGGCGTGGGCTTCACGCCGGTGCGCGCACTCGACCTCTACCGCGACCCCGATCCGTTTCGCTGGCCCGCGCCCTCGGAGTTCAACTCGCTGGCAGACGTCGCTGAGTTCTTGGTCATGCTGAGTGGAGGCTTCGGTGAACCGCTGGCATACTCACTGCGGATCAGGAAACTACTTAAGTCCCGGCGCCGTGATTTCGACATCATTCACGACGACCAATGCATCGGTACCGGCATCCTGGGCCTCTACCGCGATGGCTGGCCGATATTAGAAACGCTGCACCATCCAATCACCGTCGACCGGTCAATTGCCCTCGACCACGCCGACACCGCGTGGAAGCGATACACGACGCGCCGCTGGTTTGGTTTCCTGCGCATGCAGGTGCGGGTGGTCAAGCAACTGCCGGCCGTGCTCACGGTGTCGCACAATTCCAAGATCGACATCAACGCGCAGATGCAGGTGCCGTTGGAACGCCTCACGGTCGTGCCGGTGGGTGTGGACCACACCGTGTTCCGGCCCTACGACGACGTGGTGAAGATAAAGGGTCGCCTGATGGTCACTTCCAGCAGTGACGTGCCCATGAAGGGCCTCGTCCCGCTCTTAGAAGCCATTGCTAAATTGCGCGCCGAACGCGACATCGACTTGATCGTCATTGGTCGGCCACGAGAGAAGGGCCGGGTGGCGAATGCCCTGGAACGCTTGGGCCTAAGCGACATCGTCACGACCATCTCGGGGGTGAGCGACGAGCAACTGGCCCGGCTCTACGGCGAGGCCGAGGTCGCGATCGTACCCAGCCTCTACGAGGGATTTTCACTGCCGGCGATCGAGGCCATGAGCTGCGGCGTGCCCGTCGTCGCGACGACCGGCGGCGCGTTGCCTGAGGTCGTGGGCGTGAACGGCGAGACCGGTCTGCTGGTTGAACCCAACAGTCCCGACGCGTTGGTGGACGCCATTCGCCGTCTGCTCGACGACTCCGCGCTTCGTGAGCGACTGGGCGCCGCGGGCCGTGAACGCGTCATGCAGCGATTCACGTGGCAGGTGACGGCGCGCGGCACCGCCGCCTGCTACGAGGCGATTCTGAAGGGCCAACCGTTGCCCGAATCGATGACCTTCGAATAATGCTCACCGCCAACTACGACCAGTTGGGTCTGAAAGACGGCGACACGATCTTGGACCTCGGTTGCGGATTCGGCCGTCACGCCTTCGAGGCGGCCCGTCGTGGCGCGGTGGTCGTGGCCCTTGATGCCGGGCGCGATGAAGTTGATGGGGTCTCGGCCATGTTCGGCGCGATGATCGTCGCCGGTGAACTCTCGAGCGACACGTCCTTTACCGCAACGGTGCAGGGCGACGCGCTGCACCTGCCGTTTCCCGACGCGACGTTCGACCGGGTGATCTGTTCTGAAGTGCTCGAGCACATTCCCGATGACCTCGCGGCGATGCGCGAGCTCACCCGGGTGCTGCGTCCCGGCGGCACGATGGCGGTCACGGTACCGCGATTCGCTCCCGAACTGATCAACTGGGCGTTGTCGGATGAGTACCACAACGTGCCCGGCGGTCATATCCGCATCTATCGCCGTTCGGTACTGCAGTCGCGGCTTCATTCGGTGGGGCTGCAAGTGACGGGTCACCACTACGCCCACGGACTGCACAGTCCCTATTGGTGGCTCAAGTGCCTGGTGGGCACCACCAACGACACCAATGTCGTCGTCAAGACGTACCACCGATTGCTGGTCTGGGACATCATGAAAAAGCCTCGCCTCACGCGCTACGCCGAGATGGTGTGCTCGCCGCTCATGGGAAAGTCAATCGTGGTCTATCTCACCAAACCGGTTGTCTCGTGACGATCTCGACGAACTTCATGTCGGGTGTGCCCGGCGTCTTGCGCGACGAAGAGATCCGTCGCACGGGAAATAACCTCGCGGCGCTGCAGAAGACGAGCGGTCAGATTCCGTGGTTCGAGGGGGGACACTGCGATCCGTGGAACCACGTCGAGGCGACAATGGCCCTCACCGTCACTGGTCACCACGACGAGGCGCGACGGGCGTACGAGTGGCTGCGCGAACAGCAACTGGGCGACGGCAGTTGGTTTAACTACTACCTCGGCGAACGGGCCAAGGACACGCGACTTGATACCAACGTCTGCGCCTACATGGCGACCGGCGTGTACCACTATCTGCTCGCGACGGGTGACGTCGACTTTGCCGCAGCGATGTGGCCCTCGGTCGAGCGCGCCATTGAATTTGTGCTGCGATGGCAACTGCGCGACGGCACGATTCGCTGGTCGCTCGACGCCCTCGGTCGCCCGGAGTTCTACTCGTTGCTGACTGGTTCTTCGTCAATCTTTCATTCGTTGCGCTGTGGCGTCGCGCTCGCCGAACGCCTCGACATGCAGCGCCCCTCCTGGGAGCTGGCGGCCGGCCGCCTCGGTCACGCCGTGGCCCACCACCCCGGAGCGTTCGCGCCCAAGAACGAATTCGCCATGGACTGGTACTACCCGATTTTCTGTGGCGCGCTTGATGGCGCCGCCGGGGAGAAGCGCATCGATGACGGATGGGAGCGCCACGTCATGGACGACTACGGCGTGCGCTGCGTGTCGACGAGCGACTGGGTGACCGCCGCCGAAACGGCCGAGTGTGTCTTGGCCCTCGACGCGCTCGGCCTCACTGGTCGGGCACTTGATCTTTTTGCCTGCACGTCGCGCCATCGCCGCGACGACGGCACGTACTGGACGGGTCTGGCCTATCCCGACCGCGTGACCTTCCCCCACCACGAAACCACGTCGTACACGTCGGCGGCGATAATCCTGGCGGCCGACGCGCTCACGTCATCGTCGAACGCAGCGGGACTCTTTCGCCATGGGACACTCGCCACGCCCGTCGACCTCGCCGAAGCCGGCTGTCCGCTCGTTACGAAGTAGCGGCGCGTCGCAGTACGCGCAGCGAACCCTCCTGAGCTACGTCGTTAAACTCTCCGCCCGAGAGCGCCGCCCGGTAGATCTCGTAGGGTGCCTGACCCCCGTCGGCGGGGTCGGCGAAGACGTCGTGGATCATGAGTAGACCCCTGATAACCACCTTGGGCGCCCACGCCCGGTAGTCAGCCCAGGCCACGTCATTTGCGTGTCCGCCATCGATGAACACGAGGTCGAGTGGTTGGTCGAAGTGACGGGCGACCACGCTGGAGTGGCCAATGAGTCCAATGACGGTCCCTTCAAGTTGGGCCTCGCTAATCGAACGCTGCCACGTGGGCAGCGTGTTGAGTCGCCCGTCAAGGGGGTCGACCAGGGTGTCGTCGAAGTGCTCCCACCCCTTCTGGTTCTCTTCGCTGCCGTGGTGGTGATCGAGCGAGTAGAGCACCGAGTTGGTCTCTTCGGCGGCGGCCCCCAGGTAGATCGCCGACTTGCCGCACCAGGCACCGATCTCCAGCCACGTGGCGTTCGGCACGGCCAGTCCGTGTTCGAGGGCCAGTTCAAATAGGGCCAGTCCCTCGTTTCGCGGCATGAAGCCCTTGACGTGGTCAGCGAACGTGAGCAACTCTTCGCGACGGTTCAACCTGTGACCAGCCTCACCATCGTGTAGATGCCGAGGCCCGCGAAGATGAGTCCGCCGCAGAAACGGATCTTCGAGAGCGGCACCTTGCGCACGAGCATCTTGCCGCCGAAGACGCCCACGAACGTGACGCAGACCAGTGCGAGCGACGCGGCGAGAAAGACCTCCAAGGGTTGGTGCGTCCGGGCGCTTAAGTTCGCGGCTTGGATTTGGGTGAGGTCACCCATCTCGCCGATGAAGAGGACCGTATAGGCGGTCGTTATCTCACGCCAACGTGAGGCGGTGTGCACCCGTGCACCCTCGCGTTCACCCCTTTCCTCTTCTTTCTTTTCGGGCACAAAGAGCAAGTACGCGGCGCCGCCGAGGAAGAAGAGTCCGACGATGAAATTCTTGACGTTGACCGGAAAAAGCGTGAGCAGTCGGCCCACTTCGACGGCGAGGAACATCTGGGTCACCAGTGCGCTGGACCCGCCGATGAGCACCGACGAGGACCGCGAGCGCGCGGCCATGATGATGGTCGCGACGAAGGTCTTGTCGGGTAGCTCGATCACGAACATCAGGGCAAAAATGCCCAGGAATACCCCGACGTTCATGGCTTCAATTTAAATCTGCTGGCGCACGGCGTCGGTGAAACGAAGGCCTACCCGCATGCGTTCGACTTGCTGATCGATGAGGCGCTGTTCACCGCCCAAGGAGTGCTCATTGTGGAACTTTTCGACGCTGTCGGCGAATGCGGCGTCGGTGATGAAGGTGGGCACGCCCGCGGCGAGGCGCGAGAGCGTGCTCGCCGGGAACCTCTCCAGTGCCTCATCCCAACGTTGCGTCAAGTACTGCCAGACGCCGGGGCCAGTGATCCGATTCATCGACAACAGACCGAGCACAATTGCCCCGTCCTGAGTGCGAAACGTGCTGAAACATTTTCCGGCGGCGTCAAGGGCAATGTCTTTGTCTCCGAAGTCAGCCAGGCCCCACAGGTAGCGCTGCTTTTCTTGGGGATTGACCCCACGCTCGTAGCGCTCCAGGAAGATCTCGTAGTCGCCGGGCCGGTTCTGACTGGCCACGATGCGCAGAATTGCGCGCGCGAGGTCTCCGTTCATGGTGTTGGTGTCGAAGAGTCTGATCGCTTCCTCACGAATGGACTCGTCGCGACCAATGGTGCCGAGTGCGCCAATGACGATGGATCGAAGCTGCGGCGTGACTTCGCGCTCGCCGCTCCTGGCCCGCCAGCCGAGACGCTCGAATTGCGGTTGGAAGAGGTCGCGGACCACGTCGGCGAACGCTTCACGGCGCTCGTCGTCTATGGCGCGATTGACAAAACCAATGGCGGTCGCGACGCTGGTCCACGTGGACGGTTCGTCCTGGTCGCCCAGTCCCTTGGCCACCTCGTGAAATTCGGCCCAGGTGCTGTGACCGGCGAACAGGGCCGCCCAACTGTCGGCGAGCAGGGTCACGCGTTCGAGTTCTTCGAACTCATCAATGTGTGTGGCAATCGCGGCGAGTTCGGCCGTGGCGTAGCGCGACCGGAAGACTCCCGACCCGCCCGCGTTGACGACCACCGGCGAGGCGTCGGATACTTCTATTGGTTCGTCACTCAAGAGATGACGAGTGGGAGCGCCGCCATTCAGTGACCTCGTAAAGACCGGTATCAGCCACGAGGATCCAATGGCGCTCTCCGCGCGAGCCGGGCCGTAGGCGAAGGGCTGCTGGCTGATCCGTCCGTTTTCGAGTGACACCAGCGGGTGGCCTCCCTGGAGGATCCAGGTATTCATGAGATCGCGCACCGGCTGGCCCGACACTTCTTCGAGCGCATCCCACAGGTCGGTGGTGACAGTGTTGGCGTAGCTGTGCTTCTTCAGGTACAGGCGGATGCCGTCGCAATATACGTCCTCGCCGAGGTAGAGCTCGAGCATGCGCAGCACCGAGCCGCCCTTCTCGTAGGTGAGCACGTCGAACATTCCTTTGGTGTCTTCGGGCGAGACGACTTCGTATTCAATCGAGCGCGTGGTGTGCAGCCCGTCGACCTGCATCGCGATGTCGCGCTGGATGCCGAAGTCGACCCACGTCTTCCACTCGGGACGGAAGGCTTCGATGCACAGCGCGGCACAGAACGTGGCGAACGCTTCGTTGAGCCAGATGCCTTCCCACCACTCCATGGTCACGAGGTCGCCGAACCACATGTGGGCAATTTCGTGCGACACGACTTCGGCGACTCGCTGCTTCTCGGCGAGTGAGGCCGTCTCGGGATCTACCAGCAGCGCGCTATCGCGGTAGGTGACGAGTCCCAGGTTCTCCATGGCGCCGAAGGCGAAGTCCGGGATGGCGATCATGTCGAGTTTGTCGCCGGGGTAGGAGATGTTGAAGTAGTCGGAGAAAAACCGTAAGGAAAATGCGCCGCACTCGAGGGCCAGTTCCGCCAGGTTCGCCTTGCCGGGAAGAAAGATCACGCGCAGTGGCGTGCCGTCGACGTCGAGCGTCGCCGTCTCTTCGAAGCCGCCCACGACGAAGGCCACCAGGTACGTGGACATCTTCATGGTTGTCGCAAAGCTGACCGAACGGGTGCCGTCGCCCACGTCGGTGCTGCTCACTTCAGGCGAGTTGGAATACGCGGCCAGGTGACTGGGAACCACCAGGTTCACTTGGTACGTGGCCTTGAACGACGGTTCGTCCCAACAGGGAAAGGCCCGTCGGGCGTCGGAGTGTTCAAATTGGGTGGTCGCAATGGTCTGTTCAACGCCCTCATTGTCGGTGTAGGTCGATCGGTAGAAACCGACCAGCAGGTCGTTCAGGTGGCCCGTATAGGAAATCTCGAGTGTGGCCGCGCCGGCGGCGAGTCCCTCTTCGAACGTGAACGTCGCGGTCTCGTACGTCTCGTCGTGCTCGGGCTGGTCCGAGACGAACGTGGTGCCGTTCGCGGTGACGGTTGCTTCGCTCAAGACCAGGTCCAGCGAATGCAGTGTCAACGTGCTCACTGGCTCGTGAATGTCGATATCGACTTCCACGCGTCCGGTGAAGGAGGCCGCGTCAAGATCGGGGGTCAGGAACAATCGGTAGGCCGAGGGTACGACGCTTCGGGCGAGACGGTAGGGGTTAGTGGAAGAACTCATATGTAAATACTGTAGGTCGAAACGTTCTACGCTCACTAGGTGACAATTCCGCCCACGCCCGTTTCGCTACGGGTCAAACCTGGTCCGAGTCGTCTCGCCGTCACCGGAATTGGCAACGCGATGCTTGACATCATCTCGCGAGATTCTCACAATGTGTACGCCACGTTGGGGCTGGTCAAGTCAACGATGACCCTGATTGAAGAGGACCAACTGGACCGGTTCTACAACGCCATGGGTCCCACGATGCAGATGTCGGGCGGATCGGTAGCGAATTCTATTGCCGGCGTGGCGGCCCTCGGCGGTACGTGCGGCTACATCGGCAAGGTCGCCGACGACGAGTTCGGCGAACGTTTCACGCACGACCTGCGTTCGCTCGGCGTGGAACTGGACCTCGCCATTGCCAAGGACGGCGAAGGTGTCACCGGACGCTGTCACGTATTCATTACTGACGACGCGCAACGCACGATGGCGACCTACCTCGGGGCGTCGAATCAACTGCGCGTCTCCGACATCAACGAAACGCTGATCGCGCGCTCGGAGATTACCTACGTGGAGGGCTACCTCTACGATCTGGCGCCGGCGAAGGAAGCCATTCAGAAGGTCGTCAACTTCGCGCACGTGCATGACTCAATGGTCGCGCTCTCGCTGTCGGACATGTTCTGCGTCGACCGGCACCGGCGAGACTTCCTCGAATTGGTCACCCACGACGTTGACGTGCTGCTCGCAAACCAGGATGAGATCCTGTCGCTCTTTCACGCGGAGACGCTCGAGCAGGCCTTCGGACTGTTAGAAGAGCTCGGCGTACTCGCGGTCGTGACGCGCGGCCCCAAGGGCGCCGACGTCGCGACGGTATCGGGCGTGGTCAACGTGCCGGCACACGACGTGGAACACGTCATTGACCAAAATGGCGCCGGCGACATGTTCGCGTCCGGTTTCCTCTACGGCCTCGCGCTCGGGGCCGACCCCGTGGAGGCGGCCGAGTTGGGATCGCTCTGCGCGGGCGAGATCATCGCGCATCTGGGTGCGCGTCCCGAGAATGATCTCGAAGAACTCGCAATCGAGGCCGGTCTGCTCTAGATGCCTTGTGCGTCGAGTTCGGCGTCGAGCTCCTTGGTGCGCAACGTCTCGAAGCGCACCCACGCGACGGCAATCGGTATGCAGGCGAGCAACATCAACGCGTCGCCGCCAATCCACATCACCGCACCACCCAGGTGGATGTTGGCGAGTATTGACGACGTGGTCGATCCCATGGGCGCGTTCGTCCGGTAACTGGGGAACGGCACGTGCGACGTCATGTTAAGCGCCAGGCCCGTGAAGGTGTCGACGGGCACGGCCGCCATGACGTAGACGAGTCGCAAACCGGGATGCAGGGTTCGGCCGCGTTCCAAACCGAAGGCGGCACGAAAAAAGAGGTAACCGACAACCAGAAAACCCACTTGCTCGAGGTGGTGGAACCACTCGTGCTCGAGCATAAAATTTAACAGTCCGGTCAGGTGGGTGAGCGGGATGAAGACGAAGTACAAGATGAACGCAAACAAGGGATGCGTCACCGTCTTCATGAGGTCACCGTCGAGGAACGAACGGAGATTGGTTGGCCCCACTTCGTAGGCGAGGTCAAGCGGGCGACTCAACGCGAAGAATGGTGCGGCGACCATGATTAACAGCAGGTGCTGGACCATGTGATCGCTGAAGTACTCCATGTCGAAGTAGCCAATGACCGACTCGGTCGCGATGAACGTAATGAGTAGTCCGCACAGGAACATCACCGAACACCAGCGTGGCCAGTACGCGGCGCGGCGAGTGGCCCACCAGTAGAGAATTCCGGCGCCTATTAAAAGAATTAAGGGAATGGCTCCCAGGTGCCACAAGTTCAAGTGTCGCCACGAAAACTGCTGCATCGGCATTGATGGCATGGGCTCATTCTAGAACCGCCATATTTAAACGACTTCGTGCTCGGTAGAGTGGCACCGTGAATTCGAAGTACTTTTCGCGTCGGGCAATTGGATTGCACTTCGCCATGATTTTATGGGTGGCTTCGTGCGGACTGGCCGCGTGGTGGCAGGTCGGTCGCGCCATCCAGGGCAATGGTCTGAGTTATATGTACGCGATTGAGTGGCCCGCCTTTGGCGTTTTGGGCGTGCTCGGTTGGTTCGCGCTGCTCAACATGGAAAAGGTCACCGAACACCAAGAGCAGGCCCGTCGCGAGTACGAGGAAAAGATGCGCGCGCAGGCGCTGGCAGCGCGCAACGCGAGCGACGAAGCGGAGGACCCGACGATGGCGGCCTATAACGACCACCTGGCCGAGCTCTCCACGCAACCTAAGAAGAAGCTCTGGGGACACTGATGGAAAAGGCGTTCGGCCGCTATCGGATCATGTCGTTCGTCACCGGCACGACGCTGCTGTTGCTCTGTTGCACGCTGATCTTGCACACGGTAGACCTCAGCGCGTGGAAGTCAATTCATCTCTTCGTTGACGTCGTGGGCATTGGTCACGGCGTGGTGCTCTATCCGATCTATCTCGTCATGTCGTTCCAGGTCGCGTTGAAGGCCCGCCTCAACGTGGGCTACGTGGCGCTGATGATGGGGGCGGGGTTCGTACCCGGCCTGGCCTTTTACATGGAGCACCGCATGGAGAAGAAACTCTTTCCGCAGGGTTACCTAGCGACTCGAAGCGCGACGCGCGCGCGTGGTTAATCCCTGGCGCGCTCGGCGGGTCATTGCCTTCGCCCACCAGGGTGGCTCTTACGAGGGTCCGTCGTCGACGCTGTTCGCCATCGCGCAAGCAATAGAGAATGGCGCGAGCGCCATTGAACTTGACGTGCACGCGACCAAGGATCGCCACATTGTTGTCTGTCACGACGAGACGGTCGACCGCACCACCAACCACCATGGTTCTATTGCTGACTTCACGCTGGAAGAACTTGGAGCGATGGACAATTCGTACTGGTGGATTGCGGGCGAGACGGTGACGCACGGTCGATCCGATGATCAGTACGTGTATCGCGCCAGGGCCCCGCACGACCGTCGTTTCGCGATTGCCACTCTGGAGGAAGTCTCGAGCGCCTTTCCCGGCGTGCTGCTCAACTTGGACATCAAGCAGAGCGCACCCGACGTCGAGCCCTACGAAGAGTTGCTCGCCGAGGAACTTCGACGGCTGGAGCGGAACGATTCGGTAATCGTGGCCTCCTTCCACGACGCTGCGATTCAGGCTTTTCGGTCATTCGCGCCCGGCGTCGCTACCTCGGCCGCGACCAATGAGCTGGTGGCGTTCTACATGTCGCTCATGGAGGGATCGGCCCTCGTCGTGCCGCCGGTCGTGGCGTTCCAGGTCCCCGCCACATTCGGTGACGTTGATGTTGTCACGGATCAGTTTGTCGAGGCGGCGCACTCTGTCGATGTGGCAGTGCACGTGTGGACGATCAACGACGACGAAGAAATGGTTCGAATGCTCGAACGTGGTGTTGACGGCATCGTGAGCGACAGACCGACGCCGCTCGCCGCATTACTTAAGCGGCGAGAGTGCGCGTGGGACGGGGTGCTTCAGGTGAAACGGCGTTAACCACGGCCGCAGTTCGGCTTCTTGCCGTGGTTGGCCTTCTTTTTAGCGCGAAGTTTGCGCTTGTTCGTCCGCTTTGACATAGGTGACAATGTTAGTAGGTGGGGGGCTTTGGAGCCAAACGAGGGAGCCGTGGTGTCAGAAGCAACGAAGGGCGTCTCGACCAACGGTCAGTTGGTGGTGGTGGCGACACCGATTGGCAACCTCGGCGATATTTCACGTCGGGCGATTGAACTGCTCACGAACGCCGACGTCATCTACTGCGAGGACACGCGCCATTCGAGCACGTTGTTCAGCGCGTACCAAATTCTCGTCAGTCGACGACTGCGCTCACTGCACGAGCACAACGAGGCGTCGCTGTGCGATGAAGTTGTCGAACGTGTTCGCCGCGGTGAAGTAGTGGTCGTCATCAGTGACGCCGGCACACCGGGGATCAGTGATCCGGGCGGTCGAGTCGTCGCGGCCGTCGCGGATGCGGGACTGGTCGTGACCACCGCGCCCGGCGCGGCTGCGCTCATTGCGGCACTCACCATTAGTGGACTACCGAGCGAACGATTTGTCATGGAGGGGTTCCTGCCGCGCAAAGTGGGCGAGCGCGAAGTTTTTTATACGCAGTGGTTACGTGAGTCGAGAACGATTGTCTTCTATGAATCACCGCAGCGTCTTGTGACCACGCTGGGCGAAATGGCTGAGCACTTCGTCGGGCGGCGTATTGCGGTGGTTCGCGAACTGACGAAGCTGCACGAAGAGGTGGTACGCGGCAGCGTCGAAGAGGTCGCGAAGATCTTCGAAGATCGTGACGTCCTGGGGGAGATTGTCGTCGTCTTGGAGGGCGCCGCTCAAGTACCCGAGGTCGACGAGAGCACCATTCGTGTCGCGCTCGCCGAACAACTAAGAAGTGGTGTCAGCGTGCGTGACGCGGTGGATCACGTGGAAAGTGTGCTGGGCGTGTCGCACCGAACGACCTACCTCATCGCGCTCGATCTGCGCGCCGAAGATGAATTGAGTCAGTAACCTCTTCCGATGGGTCGCTTCTATATCACCACCCCGATTTACTACGTAAACGATGCTCCACACGTTGGTCACGCGTATACGACGGTTAACGCGGACGCGCTCGCGCGCTGGCATCGATTGATTGGCGACGAGACGAAGTTCTTGACCGGCACCGACGAGCACGGCCAGAAGGTCGCTGACGCGGCCGCCAAACAAGGTTTCTCGCCCCACGAATGGACCGACCAGACATCGTTGCGCTTCCGCGAGGCGTGGGATGCGCTCAACATCAGCTATGACGACTTCATTCGCACTACCGAGCCGCGCCACTTCGAGAGCGTGCAGAAATTTCTCACCGCCATATACGACAACGGCTATATCTATAAGGACATATACGTCGGCCTGTACTGCGTAAGTTGCGAGGACTACTACACGATCGAAGCGAGTGACAACGGCAAATGCCCGATTCATGGGATTGTGCTCACCGAGATGGAAGAAGAGAACTGGTTTTTCCGACTCAGCGCATTTGAAGATCGACTGCTCGAGTACTACGAGACGCACCCCAACTTCGTGACGCCCGAAACCAAGCGCAACGAGGCGCTTTCCTTCGTCAAGGGCGGCCTGAAGGACATTTCTATTACGCGCACGTCAATTGACTGGGGCGTGCCAGTGCCGTGGGACGAGCACCACGTGTTTTACGTGTGGTACGACGCGCTGATCAACTACTTGACGGCCATCGGCTACGGACGTGACAGCGATGAGGTTGCCAAGTGGTGGCCCCATTCGCACCACCTCATTGGCAAGGAGATTATCCGCTTCCACTGCGTGTGGTGGCCGGCCATGTGCATAGCGGCGGGACTTGAGCCGGTGTCGCACGTCCAGGTTCACGGATGGCTCTTGGTGGGTGGCAAGAAGTTGTCAAAGACTATGGCCGCGCAAGGAGAGGTGAAGTTGACTGATATCTCTCCGGTCGTTCTCACCGACGAATACGGCGTCGATCCAATTCGTTACTATCTCTTGCGAGAGACCGCCCTGGGCAATGACGGGGATTTCTCTCTGGAAGGGATTGTTCAACGATTCAATACCGACCTCGCCAATAATTTGGGCAACCTGGTGGCTCGAGTAAGCGCGGTTGTCAACTCCAAGTGCGGAGATATTGGCCCGCCACCGCAATCTGACTCACCGCTCAGAGTCGATGCGGAAGCGGCGATTTTGGAAACGAGCGCCGCGTGGAATCGGTTTTCTCCTCAGGCGGCGCTAGAGGCTACGTGGAATCTCATAGGCGCGACCAACGCGTACCTCGAACAGATGGCCCCTTGGAAAATGGAGCCCGGTCCTGACGTTAACGATGTGATGGGAAACGCGTTGGAAGCAATTCGTCTCGTCGCGATTCTGGCGTCGCCAGCTATGCCCGCTATTTGTGAAGAGATATGGAAACGCATTGGACTGAGTGGAAGTCCCACCGATCGAACTTTTGACGAAAGTGCGCGCTGGGGTCTTTATTCCGGGGGACTGACACTTGCTCGAGGTATTCCCCTCTTCCCGCGCATCAAGAGTGACGAGTGAGTTTCTGGACCGACGCGCACTGTCACCTGCAGGACCAGTTTCTCTCCGACGATCAAGTGGCCAAAAGCGCCCAGGCGACCCTGGAGCGGGCCTTCGAAAATGGCGTCGATCGAGTAATTGTCATCGGAACCGACGCGGTCACGTCCGGCGAAGCCCTTGCAATCACTGGCCTGGAGAGCCCAGTGGAGATCTACGCGACGGTGGGACTGCATCCCCACGAGGCGAGTCAAGATATTGGGCCGATTTTGGCGCTGGCCCGGGCCGGACACCCCCGTTTGGTGGGGATCGGGGAGTGCGGATTCGACTATTTTTACGAACACTCACCCCGTTCGGCCCAGCGCACTGCATTCGTGGCCCAAATAGCGCTCGCCAAGGAGCTGAACTTGGCGCTGGTGGTTCACACTCGCGACGCGTTCGATGATTTGTGCGACGTATTCGAAAGCGAAGGCGTGCCAGCTCGCACCGTGATCCACTGTTTCACTGGCACGCCCGACGACGCCGAGCGCTGCTTGGAACTTGGCTGCGACATATCTATATCGGGTGTCGTCACGTTCAAAAACGCCGACACATTGCGCGACGCGACGCGACTCGTGCCACTGAGTCGCCTTCACGTTGAGACCGATAGTCCCTTCCTCGCACCCGTGCCACATCGCGGTCGAACGAATGAACCAGCGTTCGTGAGCGTCGTTGGACAGTTTGTGGCCGAACTTCGCGGCGAGGACGTCGAAACGCTGCGAGTCGCGACCTCGGCCAATTCGGCCCGACTCTTCAACCTGCCGGCACGATAAATATCGCCTGACTAGGTGTTTCGCATGCCCAAGAGTTTTTCTGGGTCTTTTTAGGCTCCCTTGCTAGCGTTGCCCTAGGAAAGTTTGAAAACCAACCATTGTCCTGGCGGAGGGTGGATATCTGAGGGCAACATTCCGACGGACGTTTCTTAGTCCGTTGTCGCTTGTAACCGTGATGAGCCTCTTGGCGATCTCACTGGTTCTCCCTACGTCTCCAGCGGGGGCGTCATCGAGCCACGCTCCCGTGCGGATGCCCAACTTCGTGGGACGCTCGCGCGCGCAGGTCTACGCCATCATGCGTCATGACGCGCTTTACTTTTCAACCAAGGGTCCCGGCAGTGCACACGCCACGTGGCGCACGGTGGCGGCGCAGTCTCCCGCCCCCGGAAAACTGATCGCCTGGCACTCGACGGTGAGCATCACGACGTCGATGGTCGCCTATCACGGTCGGCGCGCCGTGCCCCGAGTGATCGGACTTTCGAGGGCCGAGGTTTACGCCGCCATGAGGCGCGCCGAACTCTTTTTCACCACCCGAGGGCCCGGAAGTGCAGGTGGCGCTTGGGTTGTAGCGCGGCGCCAGTCGCCGGCGGCCGGCACCTTGGTCGCCTGGCACTCCAACGTAATCGTCATCACGAGCCTCACCCGGCCCCGGCCCAAACCGGTAGTGAAGGTCGCTGTAAAGCCCAAACCGAAGCCCATACCGCATCCCATTTCGACGTCGACAACGTCGACGACGAGCACGACGTTAACGACCACGACGACGTACCCGGGCGAACCAACAACGTCCACGACGTCGACATCGAGTACCACGTCAACCACGACCACCACCTCAACCACGACCACCACCATCAAGCGATCGAAGGCACGCGACTTCCGGGTGGGCGTCGCGACGTGGTACGACTTCATCCCGGGACGCTGCGCGACGTGGTACCTGCCGCTCGGTACTCGCGTCACCGTCCGCGACCTCGCGACCGGCAAGTCAATTGTCTGTCGGGCGACCGACCGCGAAGGCGCCCACGGTAACCGAGTGGTGGACCTCTCCGAGACGCAGTTCGCAGAGCTGATGCCGCTCTGGCGAGGTGTGATTCGTGTCAAAGTCTCTTGGTGACCCACACTCGCACCGAATTGGTGGCGCTGCTTGAAGCCCACGGCCTGAAGCCCTCGCGCGCACTGGGTCAGAATTTTGTGGTTGATCCCAATACCGTTCGTCGCATCGCTCGTCTGGCCGAGGTGGGATCGGGCGATCTCGTCCTAGAAATTGGAGCCGGGCTGGGTTCGCTCACCCTCGCGCTCGGAGAGACGGGGGCCGAGGTGCTGGCCATGGAAGTCGATCGCTACCTCGTTGAGCCGTTGCGATCGGTCGTCGAACCGCACGGCGTGCACGTCATCCACTCTGACGCCCTACACGCGAACTATCACGAGCTGTTGGGCGGCCGCGAGGCGGTGGTCGTCGCGAACCTGCCCTACAACGTGGCGACACCGCTGGTGTTGCAAATCCTCGAAACCCAACCGCTGATAAAACGGATGCTCGTCATGGTGCAAAAGGAGGTGGGCGAGCGGTTTGCCGCCCACGCGGGTGACGAGGCCTACGGCGCGGCGTCGCTGCGGGTGCAGTATTTCGCCGAGGCACGGGTGGTGGGAAAAGTGAGTCCGAGCGTCTTTTTGCCCAAGCCCAACGTGGATTCGGTCCTGGTATCGATCGTTCGCCATGACCAGGTCCGCATCAGCCCCGAGGTGGTGAGTGAACCGGCCCTTTTTGAGGTCATTCGCACGGCGTTTGGGCAGCGCCGCAAGATGTTGCGTCGTTCGCTGGCCGGTTGGGTCACTGAGGGAGTCTTCGAGCGCGCTGACATTGCTCCCACCCGTCGGCCCGAAGAATTGACCCTGGAGGAGTTCGCTCGACTGGCGAGCGCGCGATGATCGCCCTTCGCGCGCCCGCGAAATTGACGTGGTTCTTGGAAATAACCGGACGTCGCCACGATGGTTTCCATCTGCTTCGCAGTGAAATGCTCACGATCGATCTCTCCGACCTCATCGTTGTCGACGAGGACATGGATTACGTGCGGGTGTTTAACCCGTATGAAGAATCGGTGCCCGAAGATGGGACCAATCTGGTCGCGCGAGCGTTGGCCCTCGTTGGTCGCCGCGCTGGCGTGACGATCGAAAAGGCCATACCGGTCGGCGGCGGCCTCGGCGGGGGCAGCGCCGACGCCGGCGCGGTACTGCGCTGGGCCGGAGGCGTCAGTCCCGAAGAGGCGCTCACGTTGGGTGGCGACGTGCCCTTCTGTCAGCTAGGCGGTCGGGCGCTCGTTGAAGGCGTGGGGGAGCGGCTAACACCGCTCGACTACGAACACCGACTATTCACCTTGATCATGCCGGGCTTTGGTGTCAATACTGCGAACTGCTACCGCGCCTACGACGAATTGACCCGCGGCGGTTGGACGGCTGAGGGTCGAAACCATTTGGAAGAAGCGGCCCGGGTGGTCGAACCTCGCCTGGCGCGAACCATGGACTGGTTGCGAGCAGAACTGGGCCAGGACGTCCACGTCGCGGGATCAGGCTCGACAATGTTCGTCGAGGGAGGCGTGGGTTCGGCGCACTCACGAATGGAAGGTCCCGAAGGCACTTTGCAGTTGCTCCAGACAGTTACCACGCCCGCGGAGGGCCCGGACTAACTATTTGCCGGCGGCGCGACGCTGGAAGCGGGTTCGCTTCAGCATCTTCTTGTGCTTCTTCTTGCGCATGCGCTTGCGGCGCTTCTTGATTAGTGATCCCATGGCTCGTAGAACCTTACTAGGTTTCCAA
>Ga0182024_10003273_pt1 | contig 38814 bp, 30 predicted proteins | sample P32metaG_FD_120480 | JGI IMG/M metagenome (GOLD analysis project Ga0182024, IMG submission 120480) | Permafrost microbial communities from Stordalen Mire, Sweden - P3-2 metaG (Illumina Assembly) | ecosystem: Environmental > Terrestrial > Soil > Wetlands > Permafrost | place: Sweden: Stordalen...
TAGGGGAGAGAGTAGGGGTAAAAGCAAAGGACCGCCCAGCTGGGCGGTCCTTTTAGGCCATCTAGCTGGTCTTTTCGGTGGAGGCGAAGGGACTCGAACCCTCGAACCTCTTGACTGCCAGTCAAGCGCTCTACCAACTGAGCTACGCCCCCAGGAGGTCCGAACACCCTACCAGCGGTGCGTTTCCGTGCTGGCCGCTGCAGCCTTGGAGAGCTGCTCCCCAGAGAGGCCCCTACGAGCACCCTGCCGCCGCCACTGCACTCCTCAGCCTCGCCTGCCGGCGGGGTCACCCGGACGCGGATCCACTGAGGAACCGACCGAGTGCGTTGTTAGCCTGTCTGCCATGTCCGACGGGTACGACTTCGAGGAGGTGGAGACGCTCTGGCAGCAGCGCTGGGAAGACGAGGGCACGTACCGGATCGATCCGGACGACCCCCGGCCCCCCTCCTACGTGCTCAGCATGTACCCGTATCCGAGCGGGCCGGCACACCAGGGCCACATCCGCAACTACACCTTCGGCGACGTTCTCGTCAGGTACGAGACGATGAAGGGGAGCGCCGTTCTCAGCCCGTTCGGCTTCGACTCGTTCGGCCTGCCGGCGGAGAACGCCGCCATCAAGGGCGGTGTGCATCCTCGCCAGTACACCGAGGCGCGCATCGCCGAGCTGAAGCGCTCCGTCAGGCGTCTGGGAGCCGTCTATGACTGGCGGCGCGAGCTGCGCAGCCACGACCCGGACTACATGAAGTGGAACCAGGTCATCTTCCTCGAGTTCCTGAAGGCCGGCCTCGCCTACCGGGCCGAGGCTCCCGTCAACTGGTGCCCCGGCTGTCAGACTGTGCTCGCCAATGAGCAGGTACTGCCAGACGGCACGTGCGAGCGCTCGGGTGATGTGGTGGAGCGGCGCTTGCTGGCGCAGTGGTTTCTTCGGATCACGAAGTACGCCGACGAGCTGCTGGAGGCTCTCGACGGGCTCGATTGGCCCGAGCGTGTCAAGGTCATGCAGCGCAACTGGATCGGCCGCTCGGAGGGCGCCCAGTTCAAGATGGCCGTTGTTGGTCATCCCGACCTCATCGTCGAGGTCTTCACGACCCGGCCGGACACTGCCTTCGGGATGACCTACGCCGTGCTGGCGCCGGAGCATCCGCTCGTGGAGAGGCTGACGACGCCTGAGCAGCGCGACGCCGTCGAGGAGCTCCGGCGGCGAGCGAGCTCGGAGTCCGACCTCGAACGGATCTCGTCTGAGGGCACGCTCGACAAGCGGGGCGCCTTCACGGGCAGCTACTGCATTAACCCCGTGACCGACAAGCCCATCCCGCTCTACGTCGCCGACTACGTCCTTGGCAGCTACGGGACCGGCGCCATCATGGCCGTCCCTGCCGAGGACGAGCGGGACTTCGACTTCGCCCAGGCTTACGGCCTCCCGGTGGTGCGGACGGTCCAACCTCCCGAGGGCCACGAGGGAGCCTGGACCGGCGATGGTCCCCACGTGAACAGCGAGTGGCTGAACGGGCTCGAGGTCGCCGCGGCCAAGACCAAGGCCCTCGACTGGTTGGAGGCGCGGGGGATCGGTTTTCGCATGGTCAACTACCGCCTCCGCGACTGGCTGATCAGCCGCCAGCGTTACTGGGGCTGCCCGATCCCTGTGCTCTACTGCCCGACGGACGGCATCGTGCCCGTGCCTGTCGACCAGCTGCCGGTGCTCCTCCCCGAGGACGTCGAGTTCCGCCCGACCGGGGAGTCGCCGCTCAAATTCCATGAGGGTTTCCTGCATGCGACCTGCCCGGTCTGTGGCGGGCCGGCCACGCGGGAGACCGACACGATGGACACGTTCGTCGACTCGTCGTGGTACTTCCTGCGTTTTGTCAGCCCTCACGACGAGACTGAGCCCGTTGATGTGGCGGCGGTCCGCAAGTACCTTCCCGTCGACCGCTACATCGGCGGCATCACGCACGCGATCCTGCACCTTCTCTATGCCCGCTTCTACACGAGGGCGCTCGGGGACACCGGGCTTTCGGCGCCGGAGCTTCGTGAGCCGTTCGCGCAGCTCTTCTGTCAGGGCATGATCCGTCTCGGCGGCCGGGCGATGTCCAAATCGAAGGGCAACGTGGTGTCGCCCGACGAGTACTTCGCCAGCGTGGGCGCCGACGCACTTCGCCTGTTCCACCTCTTCGTCGGGCCGCCGGTCGAGGACATCGACTGGTCGGACCAGACCGACGAGATGATCGAGGGCTGCTCCCGTTACCTCGCCCGAGTGTGGCGCCTGGCGACCGGGTCATATGCCACAGCGGGCAACCCGAGCAAGGAGCAGCTCGACGCCGCTCAGCTTCGCCGGGAGGTCCACCGCACGATCGCCCGCGTGAGCGCCGACATCGAACGGTACGCCTTCAACACCGCCGTGGCGGCGCTCATGGAGCTGACGAACACGATCTACCGCCACGTCCACGCCGGCACTGACGAGGTCTCGATCAGCGAGGCGACAGATGTGCTGCTCGAGCTGCTGGCGCCTTTCGCCCCTCACCTGGCGGCCGAGGCCTATGTTCGCCGCACCGACGAGCACGTCCACACGCGGCCGTGGCCGGTGGCCGACCCTGCCTATTTGAAGGCGGAGCGGGTGACGATGATCGTGCAGGTGAACGGCAAGCTTCGCGACCGCATCGCGGTCAATCCTGAGATCGACGAGGACGGGGCGGTCGCCGCCGCGCTGGCCTCCGAGAAGGTGAGGAGCCTCCTCGGCGATCGATCTCCGGCGCGGGTGGTCGCCAGGCCGCCACACGTTGTCAACGTCGTCGCCTAAGTCCGCAGGCAGGCGGACGACCCGCGGCTAGCCGGCCCGGAAGTCCGCCAGCATCCGCCGCCACGTCTCGGGGTCGAACTTATACGGCGCATAGAAGGAGAACCTGTCGACGACGTCACCGAAACGCTCGCGCACCCGGCGAGCCACCTCCTCCGGAGGCGCCACGACCGCGAAGGTGTCGAGCACCTCATCGCTGATGAGGTCGGCCATGGCCGCCCACTCGCCCCGCTTCGAGAGCGAATTGAGCTCCGGCTGCAGATCTCCCCAGCCGTGCAGCTCGAGCACCGGACGGTACGCCGGCGTGGAGCCGTAGAAGGCGATCTGCGCCTTGACGGCCGCCGCCGCCGTCTCCCGCTCGGCATCGGTGTTCGCCGTGACGACGAGGCCCGGGTACGACACCTGGAAACCGCTCCGGTCGCCGGGCGGTCGCCCGTCGGCGCCCGCTGCCTTGGCCTGTCCCCGCTCGAGCGCGGGCAACGTCACCTCCCGCAGGTACCGCTCGGTCGTGAAGCCGTGCACCAGCAGGCCGTCTGCCACCTCCCCGGCCACCTCGGCCATGAGCGGGCCGACAGCGGCAAGAAACACCTTCGGCGGCCCGAACGGGTTCGGCCCCGGGCTGAAGAAAGGGGTCATCAAGGTGAAGGTGTAGAACTCGCCGCGGAATTCGAGCTTCGACCCGTCCTGCCATGCCGCCCAGATCGCCCGCATGGCGAGGATGTACTCCCGCATCCGGGCGGCCGGGTGCGACCAGGGCATCGAGTACCGCTTCTCGATATGCGGCTTGATCTGCGACCCCAACCCGAGCAGCAGGCGGCCCTTCGACAGCAGCTGCACGTCGTTCGCCATCGTGGCGGTGGTCATGGGGCTCCGTCCGAAGGCGACGACGATCGCCGAGCCGAGCTCGAGCCGCTCTGTGTGCGGTGCCGCCATCGCCAGGACAAGGAGAGGGTCGTGACCTGTCTCGGCCGCCCACGCCCCGTCGTAGCCGTCCTCCTCGACACGGCGCGCCTGCTGGCCTATGTCGTCCGGGTCAAAACCCAGCCCTCCGTCAATGAGCATGGTTGGCAACCTACTCGCCGCCCGCGTCGGCCCCCGCCCTGGCGGTGCCGAACCTGGAGGCGCGGGCTCAGTCGAAGCCGCCCGACTCGCCTCTCAGATAGCGCTCCAGCTCGGCGGCGAGATCGTCACCTGACGGCATGTCCTCCTCCCGGAGAGTCTCGGGCGTCCCCTCCAGGGCGTCGACATTGTGCTCGAGCTGGCGGACCATGGCGAGGTGCTCTGCACTCTGGGCTATGAGCTCGTCTACCTTGGCCGTGGCCGTCGTCGCCGCTTCGTCGAGCACGCTCGAGTCGATGACGAGGCCGGAGACGGCGGCCAGTCCGTCGAGGAGCTGGACGGCCGCCGCCGGGAACGGCATCGCCGCCACGTAGTGGGGCACCCGCGCCCACAGGCCGACCGCGGGGATGCCGGCCTGCCCGAGCGCCTCCTCGAGAGCCGCCTCCACGCCGGCCGGCACCTCGATCGTCCCGTCGACGAAGCCGACCTGGGAGGCCAGCAGCCGGGAGGTGGCGGTGGAGGCGAGACGGATGGGCCGTGTGTGGGGCGCCGCCGCCGGGAAACCGCCGAAGCCCACCATCAACCGCACGCCCATCGCTCCCGCCAGGCTCACGACAGACGAGGCGAACTGCTTCCAGCGAAAGTCAGGCTCCGGACCGGTCAGCACGGCGATACCCGAGCCGAGCCGGTCCGTCCCGACCCGGACGATCGGCTCCGGCCAGGTGAGCCCCTCGTTGAGGCCGTCCGAGATTCGCAGCCGCGGACGCCGGGCCCGCTGGTCGATGAGGGGCTCGGGGTCGAAGACGGCATAGGGCCGAGTCTCGACCGTCTCGAGCAAGCCGGAGAGCGCCGTCGAGCCCGCCAGCCCGGCGTCGACCCACCCCTCGAGCGCGACGACGAGGACCGGGGCTTCCGGCGCCTGCTCGCCTGTCAGGCGGTAGAGGGAGAACGGGTCGCTCATCTCGCGCTCATCCGGTGCTCAGCTCGGCAGTCCTGCCGCGTCGGCCGCCTCTGCCGCCGACGCGGCGAGTGTTGTCACCTGGGTGCCGAAAAGGTCGACGCCGGTCCGGTCGCCGGCGGCCGCCCCTCCGTGGTAGCGGGCGCGGACGCCCTGCAGGATGCAGGCGAGCTTCCAATAGCCGAAGGCGACGTAGTACTCGAGCTCCGAGACGTCGCGTCCTGAGCGCTCCCCATAGCGCTCGCGCATCTCCGCCCGCGAGGCAAAACCTCCTGCCGTCGTCGGTGCCGACCCGAGCGGGGTCATCTCGTCGTCGGGCTCGGCCCAGTAGACCATGAGGACCCCGAGGTCGGCGAGCGGGTCGCCGAGCGTGCAGATCTCCCAGTCGAGCACCGCGGCCACCGAGCCGTCGTCGGCAAGCATCGTGTTGTCGAGCCGGTAGTCGCCGTGCACGATGGTGGTCTCCGCCTGTTCGGGCACGGAGCCGGCCAGCCGCTCGTAGACATCGTCGATCAGGCGGACCCGCTCGGCATCCTCGAGCTGAGACTGGTCGAACTGCCCGTGCCAGCGCTGGAGTTGCCTCTTGAGATAGCCCTCCCGCCGGCCGAGATCGCCGATGCCGGCTGCATCGACGTCCACGTCGTGCAGGTCGGCGAGAACGTCGGCGAGCGACTCGCTCGCGTGCCGGCGCCCCCTCTCGTCGAGAGTGGCGGCGGCGGTGACCGGGTCGCGGAGCACGTGCCCGCGCACGAACTCCATCACGTAGAAGGGAGCGCCGGTGACGCCGGCGTCGAGACAGAGCGCGAGCGCCCTCGGTACCGGCACCGGCGTCGGCCCGAGAGCAGAGATGATCCGGTGTTCGCGCTGCATGTCGTGTGCCGTCGGAAGGACGTGACTCGTCGGTGGGCGACGCAGGATGACGTCCTCGCCACCGGAATCCGTCACACGGAATGTCAGATTCGACCGGCCTCCGGGCACGAGCGCGAACGTCACCGGCGGCTTCAGCCCGACGTTGGCCTCGAGCCAGTCGGTCGTGGACGGCTCGTCGATCCCCTCGACCGTGCTCGTGCCGGTGCTGTTCATACGAGGCCGAGGCTACCTGCAGACCCGTCGCTTCTCAGGCTTCGACGATGTGCAGGCTGTGATCGGCGCTGTTGCACGCAAGCGGACCGTCGTCTGTGGCGACGACGATGTCCTCGATCCGGGCGCCGAAACGGCCCGCCAGGTAGATGCCCGGCTCGATGGAGAAGGCGTGACCTGCCTCGAGCAGTTGGCGGTTTCCCGCCACAAGGTACGGATCCTCGTGCTCCTCGATCCCGATGCCGTGACCGATCCGGTGGATGAACGCCTCGCCGTATCCCGCCTCTGTGATGGGATCCCGGCCGGCGGCATCGACTGCCTCGCATGGCGTACCGATCCTGGCCGTCGTGACGGCGCGGCTCTGGGCAGCTTCGAGCACGTCGTAGAGCGCCCGAAAATCCGCCGGCGGTTCGCCGGTCACGACGGTCCGGGTGATGTCGGAGCAGTACCCGACGGTGTCCCCGCCGAGATGGAGGGCGCCCCCGAAGTCACAGACGACCGGCTCTCCCGGCCCGATGACCCGCTCGCCCGGCTCGTGGTGGGGGCTCGCCGAGTTCGGCCCGCTGCCGACGATGGCGAAGTTGACCTTGGCGTTGCCTTCGGCGAGCAGCCGCCGCGAGATCTCGGCCGAGACGCTCGCCTCGCTGCGCCCGACGAGAGCGATCTCCCCCCGCAGGAGCGCCTCCGCGACACGGTCGGCCGCCGCCCCGGCGGCTCTGACGGCGGCGATCTCGGTGGCGTCCTTCACCGCCCGCAACGCTGACGTCACCTCGCTTGCCGGCCGGAAGACGCCACTCGGCAAGGCTTGCTGGATCGACAGCAGATGCGCTGCCCAGCACCTGTCGGAGACGGCGAGTTGCCGCCTCGACCCCACGAGGTCCTCGATGATGCGAATCGGATCTTCGCTGTCCTTCCAGGACCGGAGCGAGAAGAGCCGGCGGTCTTGCACGACCCGGGGAGCCTCGAGCAATGGGACGACGAGGGTCGCCTCGTCATCGGCGGGCAGCACGAGCATGGTGATGCGCTCGAGCGGCATCGCCTCGTAACCGGTCAGCCACGGGAGATCGGCCCCGAGCGAGAGCAGCAGCGCGTCCACGCCCAGCTCCCGCATCCGGTCGCGCACTCGCGCCAGGCGCTCCCCCCGGGCCAGCACCGGGTCGAGGGGCGGGAACTCTTGCTGCATGGTCATCCCCCTGCTCGCGCCGAGGCTTCTGCGACCGCGCGCCGGGCGTGATAGCTCGAGCGGGTGAGCGGGGAAGCTTCGACATGGCTGAATCCGATTGCCCTCGCCGCCGCCCCGATCTCCTCGAACTCGGCCGGCGTCCACCAGCGCATCACCGGGAGGTGGCGCTGGCTCGGCCGCAGGTACTGCCCGATCGTGACGATGTCAACGCCGACGGCCCGGAGGTCGGAGAGAGTGGCGAGGACTTCGGATCGCGTCTCTCCCATGCCGAGGATGAGGCCGGACTTCGTCACCAACCCGGCCCGCTTCGCACGGCCGAGGACCGTGAGGCTCCTGGCGTAAGAGGCAGAGGGCCGGACGGCGCGCTGCAGGCGGAGGACGGTCTCGATGTTGTGGTTGAGGACGTCCGGCCTGGCATCGAAGATCGTCCTGAGGGAGGCGGGGTCCCCCTTGCAGTCGGGGATCAGCACCTCGACAGTGGTGCCTGGAACGCGGGAGCGGATGGCGGCGATCGTCCGGGCGAACGCGGCCGCCCCACCGTCGGCGAGGTCGTCCCGGGCCACCGCCGTCACGACGGCATGGGCGAGGCCCATCTGGGCGACGGCATCGGCGACGTGCTCGGGCTCGCTCGCCTCGAGCGGCAGGGGGCGGCGAGTGTCCACAAGACAGAAACCGCACGCCCTCGTGCACCGCTCCCCATTGATCATGAACGTCGCCGTGCCGTCCGCCCAGCACTCGGAGAGGTTCGGGCAGCCGGCCTCCTCGCACACGGTGACGAGCCCGAGGCCGCGCATCATCGAGCGGAGTCGCAGCACGTCCGGACCGATCCTCACCGGGGCAAGGACGAAGTCCGGCTTGCGGTCGCGGAAGGCGATCCCCGTGGCCGGGTCGACGCCGGCGCCGCGGAGCCGTCGCTCCAAGGCAGTCGGCGCTGGGCCGGGGCGACCGTCTTCGGTGACAGTCCGAGCTCGGGAGGGTGAGGTCGCGCGCGGCAGGGCCTCGCCGCCTGGCAGTGGCAGCGGCACAGCAGGGCTCACCGGGACCGGCGTGCGCCAAGAGGCCTCTTGCTGCTCGAGCTCCCGCCCCAAGGCGTCCCCGAAGGAGAAGGCGGCGGCCGCCCTGGCGGACACTGCTTGCACGACCTGGCGCATGGAGACGCGCAGACCCTCGGCGGCCATCGACGTCACCGCCTTGTCGGGGATGCCGCAGGGGATGATGTGGTCGAACATCGACAGATCGGGGTCGACGTTGAGGGCGAAGCCGTGCATCGACCGGCCCCGGTCCACCCTCACTCCGATGGCGCAGATCTTTCGCGGGCTGCCGCTCTCGGCGCCGACCCACACGCCGGGGTAGCGATCGAGCCTCCCTGCCCCGGGCAAGCCGAGATCAGCCAGCACGTCGATCACGAGCTGCTCGATGCGGTGGACAAAAGACGGCACGGAGCCCGGCCCGACCGGCACGTCGAGCACCGGGTAGCCGACGAGCTGCCCGGGGCCGTGATAGGTGACGTCACCTCCGCGGTCTGCCTTGCAGATCTGCGCCCCGGACTCGTGGATGCTCGCCAGCAGGTGCTCAGGGCGCGCCCTCACCCCGAGCGTGTACACGGGCGGATGCTCGAGGAGAAGGAGGTAGTCCCCGGTCCGTGAGTCCCGTATCACGTGCTGGAGATCGGACGCCTCCTCGTAGCCGACACGGCCGAGCCACCGCAGCCGGAGCGGACCCGTACGAAGGAGGGTGGATGTCACGGTGGCGTCATAGGGAGGGCTCGCCGGCCCTCACAGCTCGGTCGACCAATCCCGCGTCTCGATCTCGCGGGCGAGGTCGTGGATGAACGCCGACGCGTAGGCGCCGTCGACAGCGCGGTGGTCGAACGAGAGTGCCAGCATCCCGACGGAATGGATGGCGATGGCCTCGCCGCCGTCCGGAGTCGACACGACTACCGGGCGCCGCTTCACACCGTCGGTCGAGAGGATGGCGACCTGCGGCTGGCTGATGATCGGCGCTGTCAGGAACGTCCCGAACGGGCCGGGGTTCGTGATCGTGAAAGTGCCCCCGACGACGTCGTCCGCAGAGAGCCGCCTCGACCTCGCCCGTTCAGCAAGGTCGGCGATGGCCCGGGCAAGTCCCCGCAACGACTGGCCGTCCGCCTGCCGCACGACCGGCACGATGAGGCCCTGGCGGTCGAGGTCGGCGGCCACCCCGAGGTTGACGTCCCGGTGCACCAGCAGGGCGTCCTCGCCGACGGAGGCGTTCAGCTGCGGGTAGTCCCGCAGCACGTCCACGACGGCCCGGGCGACGAAGGGGAGGTAGGTGAGGGAGATTCCCTCCTCTTTCCTGAACTTCTCCTTGTTCCGCCGGCGCACGTTGTCGACGCCCTCGTAGTCGGCCTCGATCGCCACGAGCGTGTGGGCCGAGGTCGCCTTCGAGCGCACCATGTGGTCAGCCGTGAGGCGGCGGATGTTGGAGAACGGGATGATCTCGTCTCCTTCGCCGGGCACGGCCGGGGGGAAGGCGCTAGCCGCCGCCGTCGCCGGAGCCGCAGAGGCGGCGGGAACCGGGGCGCGGGGCGCGGACGAGGGAGCTGTAGCGGGAGAGGGCTGTCGGGGAGCGGCTGTCGGAGCCGCGGGTGCGGCCCCCTCCGGTGCGACCGTCGAGGCCTTCTCGCCGGCGCCATCGCCCTGCGCGGCCTGGCTGTCGATGTACGACAGCACGTCACCACGCGTGATACGCCCACCCTGCCCGGTCCCGCGGACTGCCGCGGGGTCGAGGCCGTGCTCGTTCAGGAGCTTGCGAACGACCGGAGAGAGGAGGGCGGCTGCGCCCGGTCCCCCCGACCCGTCACCGTCCGCACGGGGGCGGCCGCCGATCGGCTGGGCGTTCACTGGCGCCGAGGCAGGCTGCGGAGTGGGCGCTCCGGTCCCGGCCGGCGCTGCCTTCGACGTAGCAGGACCCTCCTCAGTCCGAGCAGACGGCGCAGCCGCCCGAGCTGTCCCACTCTGCTCTCGCACGGCACCGCCGTCGCCGTCGCCACCGTCCGCGCCAACCCCGCTGGTGGACTCATCGCCCGGCGAAGCCGGCTCGTCCATATCATCAGCAGGAACCACCGTCTCAGTCACCGCCGGCACAGTCGCATCGCTCGCAGCCGCCCCGTCACGAGCGCCCGCGGTGTCGTCAGCCGCGGCGCCGGAACCGGCGGCGGGCGCTGTGGCGGCAGCGGCGGGGGTTTCTCCGCCAGTGGCGGCAGCAGACTCAGCGGCACCAGCGCCGGTGGCCGCAGCAGACCCAGCTTCTCCGGCAGCGCCAGCAGCGTCACCGATTACCGCCAGCCGGGTGCCGACATCGACAGTGGCACCCTCCTCGACGAGAATCTCCGTCAGGTACCCCTCGGCGGAAGACGGCACCTCGGAGTCCACCTTCTCAGTGGAGACCTCGAAGAGCGGCTCGTCATGGGCGACCTGATCGCCGACCTGCTTCAGCCAGCGGATGATCGTCCCCTCGGTCACTGTCTCGCCGAGTTGCGGCATCGTGATGTCAGCCAACGTGCAATCCTCTCCCGGTCAGTGCGAGGGCGGTCTCGCCGAACGACTCCGACAGCGTGGGGTGGGGTTGGATGAACGCTGCCACCTCCTGCGGCGTCGCCTCCCAGTTGACCGACAGGTAAGCCTGGCCCAGCTGTTCGGTCACCCAGGGGCCGACCATGTGGACACCGAGTAGCCGGCCGGCCGTGCCGTCGGGCATCTTCTCGGCGATCACCTTCACCATCCCCTCTGTCTCCCCGAGGATGCGTGCCCGGCTGTTCCCCCCGAACGGATCCTTCTTCACGGCCACGTCTATCCCGGATGCCCGGGCGTCCTCCTCGGTCATGCCGACGAAGGCCACCTCCGGATGGCAGTAGATACCCCAAGGCACTGCGCCGTAGTTCACCGGGACCGCCGGCTCGCCGAGAATCTGCTTGATGACGAGGATCGCCTCGGCAAAGCCGACATGGGCCAACTGCGGAGTCGCCACAACGTCGCCCACCGCGAACACACCCTCGGCCGAAGTGCGCATCCACTCGTCGACGACGACGAAGCCGCGCTCGTCCACGTCCACCCCAGCCCCGTCCTCGACGAGCCCGTCCGACAGCGCCCGCCGACCGACCGAGACGATGACGGCGTCGACGACCACCTTCTCCCCGTCGCCGAAGCTGACCGTCGTCCCCTGCTCCCCCGGCTCGTGGCCGTGGACGGGAACGCCGGTGCGGACGGTGATGCCACGTTTCTTGAACGATCGCGCCACGACCTGAGCGACGTCGTCGTCACAGCCGGGCAGGAGCTTCGGGAGTGCCTCGAGCAGCGTGACCCGCACACCGAGATCGGCCATCATCGAGGCGAACTCGCACCCGATAGCTCCTCCCCCGATGACCACGACCGAGCCGGGCAGCGTCGAGAGGTCGAGGACCTCGTCCGAGGTGAGCACGTACCGCCCGTCGATCTCGAAGCCCGGCAGTGTCCGCGGCACCGAGCCGGCCGCGAGCACCACGTTCTTGCCGGTGATCTGCTGTGTGGAGCCGTCTGCGGCAGTCACCTCCACGACGTGACCGGGGAGCAGGCGCCCGGTGCCGGGGAAGATCTGGTTCTTGCGCTGCTTCATGAGGCCGGACAACCCGCGGTGGAGCTGGTCCACGACCTTCTGCTTACGGTCCTGGCTAGTGGCGAACTCCACGGTCGGCTGGCTCGCCTGGACCCCGAACTCCTTCGCCCCGGCGACGGTGCGGTAAACGGCAGCGGTCTCGAGGAATTCCTTCGCCGGGATGCAGCCGCGGTGGAGGCACGTCCCGCCGACCTTGTCCTTCTCCACCACCGCGGCGCTGAGCCCGGCGGCGCCGGCGTACAGAGAGGCGGCGTACCCACCGGGCCCCCCGCCGATCACGACGACGTCGAATATCGTTGACGGATCTGTTTCAGATGGGCTCAGCCGGATCACCTCCGAGCGTGTGGCAAGAGCCGGCGCAGGCGCCTCGTCCTGCTCTGGTTGTGCGTCCCCGAGCCTACCGACGCCTCAGCCGACGTCGGCGGAGAGGAGACCCGCCGACTCGAGCATGGCGAGCACTTCGCGGGCGGATTCCTCCGGCGACTTGCCCGGCGTCAGCAGCGCCAGTTCGGGTGACTCGGGCACCTCGTAGGGAGCCGAGATGCCGGTGAAGCGGCTGACCTCGCCGCGACGGGCGCGGGCGTAGAGACCCTTCGGATCCCGTTGCTCGCAGACGTCGAGCGGGGTGGCGACATGCACCTCCACGAACGGCACACCGGTGGCGGCATGCCGCTTCCGGACAGCAGCCCGGCCGGCGGCGTACGGACTGATCACCGTAACGAGTGACAGGTGGCCGACACTGGAGAAGAGGAGCGCCACTTCCCCCACGCGGCGGACGTTTTCCACTCTGTCCTCCTCCTCGAAGCCGAGGTCGGAGTTGAGGCCCTCCCGGAGGAGGTCGCCGTCGAGCAGGAACGTTCGCAGGCCCTTGTCGTCGAGCATCGCCTTCAAGGTGGAGGCGACAGTTGTCTTTCCAGCGCCGGACAGCCCGGTGAACCAGATCGTGCCCTGGGGCACGGCGGTTGCCGCCGGCTTCCCGGCGAGGATGTCTGCGTCAAGTGGGATATCGATCATGAACCGCTCAGCTCCGAGGTCAGGTGTCAGCACGTCACGACGGGGGTCAGGATGGCGGCGATGACGAACCTCAGGTGGATGCCCGCAGGATCATGCCGGCGCCCACCGTGGCGTTCGAGGACTCCTCCACGAGGATGAAGCTCCCGGTGGTCCGGTTGGAGCGGTACTCGTCGAAGAAGAGCGGCACCGTGGTACGGATGTCGATCCGCCCGATGTCGTTCAGCCCCAGCTCGCCCGAGTGCTGGTCCCGGTGGAGGGTGTTGACGTCGAGGCGGTACTGGAGGTCCTTCACGAGGGCCCGTCCCCACCGCGTCGTGTGCTTGATGGCGAACTTTGCGCCGGACCGCAACGGCGCCTCGGCCATCCAGCAGACCATCGCCGAGACGTCCTGGCCGACGCGCGGCTGGTTGTGCGGGCGGCAGAGCATGTCGCCCCGGGAGATGTCGAGGTCGTCGGCGAGGCGCACCACGACCGACATCGGCGGATAGGCCTCCGGCTGCGGGCCGTCGGCCGTCTCGATCGACTCGATCCTCGAAGAGAAACCCGACGGCAACACCACAATCTCGTCCCCCACCTCGAGGACGCCGCTCGCCACGGTGCCGGCGTAGCCCCGGAAGTCCCGCAGGCCGTTCGCCGCGATCGGGCGGACGACGCGCTGCACGGGGAAACGGAGGTCGATCAGGTTCCGGTCCGAGCTGATGTGCACCTCTTCGAGGTGGTGCAGCATGGACGGCCCGTCGTACCAGGACATCTCGAGAGAGCGGTCGACCACGTTGTCGCCCTTCAGGGCCGAGATCGGGATGCAGGTGATGTCGGTGACGAGGAGCCGGGTGGCGAAGTTGTCGATCTCCTTGCGGATCTCCTCGAAGCGGGCCTTCGAGTAGTCGACGAGGTCCATCTTGTTGATCGCAACCAACAGGTGCCGGATGCCGAGCAACGAGGCGACGGTGGCGTGGCGGCGGGTCTGCTCGGTCGGGCCGATGCGGGCGTCGACGAGCAGGATCACGAGGTCGGCAGTCGAGCACCCGGTCACCATGTTGCGGGTGTGCTGGGTGTGCCCGGGCGTGTCGGCGATGATGAACTTCCGTTTCGGCGTGGCGAAGTAGCGGTAGGCGACGTCGATCGTGATGCCCTGCTCCCGCTCGGCCCGGAGGCCGTCGGTCAAAAGGGCGAGGTTCGTGTAGTCGTCGCCGCGGGCCAGGCTGGTGGCCTCGATCGCCTCGAGCTGGTCCTCGAAGACCTGCTTCGAGTCGTAGAGGAGGCGACCGATGAGGGTCGACTTCCCGTCGTCCACCGACCCTGCGGTCGCAAAACGGAGCAGCTCCATCTAGAAATAACCCTCCCGCTTGCGGTCCTCCATGGCGGCTTCGGAGAATTTGTCGTCGGCCCGTGTGGCGCCCCGCTCGCTCACCCGGCTGACGGCTGTCTCGACGATGACTTCGAGGGCGGTGGAGGCGGTCGACTCGACGGCCGCCGTGCACGTCATGTCGCCGACCGCGCGGTAGCGCACGGTGGCCTCGAACGGCGCCTCGTCGGCGACACCTTCTCTCGGAGCGGTGAAGGGGCCCGTGGCAAGCAACATGCCGGCCCGGCGGAAGACCTCGCGCCGGTGGGAGAAATAGATCGCAGGGAGGGGGACGGACTCCTGCTCGATGTACTGCCAGATGTCGAGCTCCGTCCAGTTCGAGAGGGGGAAGACCCGGAAGTGCTCTCCGGGACGGTGGCGCGTGTTGTAGAGGCTCCAGAGCTCCGGGCGCTGGGCGCGGGGGTTCCACTGGCCGAACTCGTCACGGAGGGAGAAGATCCGCTCCTTCGCCCTCGCCTTCTCCTCGTCGCGGCGACCGCCCCCGAAGACGGCGTCGTATGTCCCCTCTTCGAGGACACGCAGCAGCGTGAAGGTCTGCAGCCGGTTCCGGGTCGCTCCGGGCGCCGGGTGCTCGATGATCGCCCCCCGGTCTATGTCCTCCTGCACCGAGCCGACCACGAGCCTGACGTTGAGAGACTCGACTTGCTGGTCGCGGTACTCGAGGACCTCGGGGAAGTTGTGGCCGGTGTCGACGTGGACGACCGGAAAGGGCAGCCGCTGCGGCCAGCACGCCTTGACGGCGAGGTGGAGCAGCACGGCGGAGTCCTTGCCGCCCGAGAAGAGCAGGGCGGGTCGCTCGAACTCCGCCACCACCTCCCGGATGATGTGGACGGCTTCAGCCTCGAGGGCGTCGAGATGGGAGAGTTGATAAGTCATTGAGATGTGATCATGTTCTTCGTCAGGTTGGGCGGATAACAGGAGAAATCGATTCAGGGCATTTGACCGGGAGCGGCGACTGGCGCCCCAGCGGACTGTCGACCGGTCAGGCGTGCACTCGCGGCCGGCGGTCCCGCCACGGTGCCACCTGCTCCAACTCAAAGGCTACTCGAAGAAGGAGCGCCTCCTTGCCAAATGCCGCGACCAGCCGGATGCCGACCCGCAGGCCGTCGCTCGTCCAGTGGAGGGGCACCGACATCGCCGGCTGACCGGTCATGTTGAACTGGGCCGTGTACTGCAGGGTCTCGATCATCCTTTGCTGCCCGAGAGCCGGATCCGACAGCTCGCCGATGCGGGCGGGCGGGAAAGCGGTCACCGGCGTGCAGAGCAGGTCGTAGCCGTCCTCACTCCAGAACGACGCCATCTGCCGTCGCCATGCCTCGAACCACAGCACCGACTCGAGATAGGTGGTGCCGGGGATCGACGACCCGAGCCTGGCGAGGGTCTGGTTGTCTGGCTCCAGCTCCTCGGGCGCGATTGTGCGACCGAGCAGCCGGCTCCACTCCTCGAGCTCGGTGGCCACCGCCGTGGTGACAACGACGAGGAGATGCCGCTGGAAGTCCGGGTCGCCGAGCGCAGCGGGGTGTGCCTCCTCAACATGGTGCCCGCAGTCCTCGAGGATGGCCACTGCCTTGTGGACCGCCTCGGCGCACTCCGGGTGGCCGATATAGCCCTCCGTCGCCGGATGATCGAGCCAGCCGATCTTCGGGGTGGCGCGCTCGGGCTCGGCGCCGGCCGCGGAGACGAACGACCGTGCCGGGGGCGGGGCGAGGAAGAGGTCGCCCGGCATCTCGCCCGCAACGACGTCGAGCACCACCGCCGAGTCGCGCACGGTCCGTGTGACGACGTGCTGGGTCGTCGCTCCCGCCCAGGCGAACTCGGACGGGGCCGGTCCCGGGCTCACCCTGCCCCGGCTCGGCTTCAGGCCGAAGATGCCGCAGTTGCTGGCCGGGATGCGGATGGAGCCACCGCCGTCGGTGGCATGGGCGATGGGCACCATGCCCGCCGCCACCGCTGCCGCCGAACCGCCGGAGGAGCCTCCCGGGGTGTGATCCGTCGACCAGGGGTTGCGCGTCGGGCCGTATGCGACCGGCTCGGTCGTGATCGTCGTCCCGAGCTCGGGGCAATTCGTCCGCCCGAGGATGAGCGCACCGGCGGCTCTCAGCTTCTCGACGATGTAGCTGTCCCGGGAAGCCCGGTACCCGGCCGCCTTTGCGAAGCCGAGGCCACAGTGCATCGGCTCGCCCGCCATGGCCCCTCCGAGATCCTTGAGAGCATCGGGACCCCTGCGAGCGGGCCGGTGGGTCGCTGTGCTGTTGCTTCCTCAGCTTCCTTGCGGGCGGCATCGAAGCGTCGGTGGATGACGACGTTCAACGTGGGGTCGACGGCTTCGATGCCTTCGATGGCGGCCTCGACTATCTCGCTCGGCTTGACCTCACCGTTGCGCACCAGCTCGGCCAATGCGACGGCATCGATCCAGGCCAGCTCACGATCGCTTGCCATCTCGGTCGCCCTCCCGCGCGTCGCCGTGCCTCGGACCCTACTTCGGGGGCATCCTGAGGCCGGCGGCGAGACGGATCGTCACTTCGGGGGCATCCTGAGGCCGCCGTCGAGGCGTATCGTCTCGCCGTTCAGGTACGGGTTCTCGACGATGGTGACGACCAGCTGGGCGAACTCGGCCGGGTAGCCGAGGCGTTTCGGGAACAGGACACCTGCTCCAAGGGCGGCCCGCTGCTCCTCCGGCAGGAGGCCGAGAAGCGGCGTGTCCATCAAGCCGGGTGCGATCGTGTTGACTCTGATCCCGACCGCAGACAGGTCACGTGCCGCCGGCACCGTCATCCCGACGACGCCCCCCTTCGAAGCCGAGTAGGAGATCTGCCCGATCTGGCCCTCGTAGGCGGCGATGGAAGCGGTGTTCACCACCACTCCCCGCTCGCCGTCCTCGCCGGGCTCGGTGCGGGCGATGGCGCCCGCCGCCAGCCTCATCACATTGAAGGTCCCGACCAGGTTCACGTTGACGACGGTCTTGAAGGCATCGAGGTCGTGCGGCTCGCCCTGCCGGCCGACAGTCCGTTGCGCCCAGCCGATGCCGGCGCAACTGACGGCTATCCGGAGCTCACCGGACTCGGCGGCCTGCTCGACCGCCTGGGTCACCGCCTCCGGGTCTCCCACATCGCCGGAGACATAAGCGGTCCCGTTACCGAGCTCTGAAGCGAGCGCCTTCGCGCGTGCCTCGTCCCGGTCGAAGATCGTGCACAGGGCGCCTTTGGCGGCCAGCGCCCGGACGGTGGCCTCGCCGAGGCCAGACGCCCCCCCGGTCACCAGCGCTGAGGTGTTCTCGATCCGCATGTCCGAAGAGTATGAGACGGACGCGGTCCCGACCCAATCGTGACCGCTGCCTCGTCACCGGCCCTGGGATGACGGCTCCGCCCAAGACAACCGCTGTAAGCGGGCCGCTTCGGTGGCGAGGAGGTCGGCCAGCTCGTTCATCGGGACACCGGCGTGCCCCTTCACCCAGGCCAGCTCGATCTCCCCCGGCCGGCGGTCCACCACCTCCTCGACAAGCGGCTCCCAGAGATCCCTGTTGGCAACGGGCTTCTTCTGGGCGTTGCGCCAGCCGTTGGCTCGCCAAGCGAGGTACCACTTGTTCTTGAAGCAGTTCACGACGTATGTGGAATCGCTCACGATCCTCACGTGCCCGGGGAAGGCCTCGACCGCCTGGATGACGGCGAACAGCTCCATGCGCTGGTTGGTCGTCTTGGGCTCGAAGCCGCTCCGGTACCACTCCTCCGACACCGCCCATGCCCAGCCACCCGGCCCGGGGTTCCGGAGGCAGGCGCCGTCGGTGTAGACGACGACCGGCTCTCCGCTTGAGGGCATCCCGACGACGATAGGTGACGAGATGGGCGGCCCCGGCCGGCGGAGGGGGGCGTCCCGGCCCGGCTCTCAAGGCGCGAGAATCTAGGGGTGATTTTCGACGGCTACTCGCACCAGGTGCCCGACATCGACCCGGCCGAGACCGATGAGTGGCTCGACTCCTTCGACGCCATCATCGACCAACGCGGTCGTGACCGGGCCAGGTTCCTTCTCATGAAGCTGCTCGAGCGGGCACGTGCCGCCCAGGTCGGCTTCCCGGCCACGGTGTCGACCCCCTACGTCAACACGATCCCCGCCGACGAGGAGCCGTGGTTCCCCGGCGACGAGCACCTTGAACGCCGGATCCGCGCCTACATCCGCTGGAACGCTGCGGTCATGGTGACAAGGGCCAACGCCAAGGACGCCGGCATCGGAGGTCATCTCTCCACTTATGCGTCGTCGGCATCGCTGTACGAGGTGGGCTTCAACCACTTCTTCCGGGGGAAGGCGAACGGTCTTGCCGGCGACCAGGTCTATTTCCAGGGGCACGCCTCCCCCGGCATCTACGCCCGAGCCTTCGTCGAGGGGCGCCTCGACCAGGCGCAGCTGGACAACTTCCGTTTCGAGGTGGGCGGCCAAGGGCTCTCCAGCTACCCCCATCCGCGCCTCATGCCCGAATTCTGGGAGTACCCGACCGTCTCTATGGGCCTTGGCCCGCTGGCGGCCGTCTACCAGGCCAGGTTCAACCGCTACCTCCTTCACCGGGAGATCGTCGACACCTCCGCCTCCCGTGTCTGGTGCTTCATCGGCGACGGCGAGACCGATGAGCCGGAGACCCACGCCGGCCTACGGCTCGCCGCCCGCGAGAAGCTCGACAACCTCGTCTTCGTCGTGAGTTGCAACCTGCAGCGCCTCGACGGCCCGGTGCGGGGAAATGGCAAGATCATCCAGGAGCTCGAGGCGCTCTTCCGCGGGTGCGGCTGGAACGTGATCAAGGTGATCTGGGGACGTCGCTGGGACGACCTGCTGGCCCGTGACGTCGACGGCGTTCTCGTCAACAAGATGAACACCACCCTTGACGGCGACTACCAGACCTTTGCCACCCAGTCCGGCGCATATATCCGCGAGCACTTCTTCGGCCAGGACCCCCGCCTGCGCAAGATGGTCGAGCATCTCTCGGACACCGACCTGCAGCAACTCCCCCGCGGCGGGCACGACTACCGGAAGCTGTACGCCGCCTACAAGATGGCGACAGACCAGTCCGGGGCGCCGACGGTGATCCTCGCCAAGACCATCAAGGGCTGGACACTCGGTCCCGAGATCGAGGGGAGAAACGCCACCCACCAGATAAAGAAGATGACCCGTGAGCAGCTCCGGCTGCTGCGAGACCGGCTCTACCTGCAAGACGAGATACCGGACTCAGCCCTCGATGCCGAGCATCCGCCCTACTACGTGCCACGCGCGGGCTCGCCGGAGCGCGATTACCTCGAGGGTCGGCTGAACGCCCTTGGCGGGTCGCTGCCACAACGTGCCGTGCGCGGCCGCGGGCGTTCCGGGTTGCCCGCCCCGGCCCCTGCCGCTTTCGAGGAGTTCCTCCACGGCTCCCGCGGCCAGGCTGTCTCGACAACGATGGCGTTCGCCCGTATGTTGCGACATCTGCTCCGCGACCCGGGGATCGGGCGGTACGTCGTGCCGATCATCCCCGACGAGGGCCGGACATTCGGCCTCGACGCCCTCTTTGCCGAGGCGAAGATCTACGCCTACGAGGGGCAGCGCTACACCTCGGTCGACGCCGGGCTGCTCCTGTCCTACGCCGAGGACCGCACCGGCCAGATACTGCAGGAGGGCATCAGCGAGGCCGGCGGAATGGGGAGCTTCCAGGCCGCCGGCACCGCCTACGCCACCTGGTCGACGCCGATGCTGCCGATCTACCTCTTCTACTCGATGTTCGGCTTCCAGCGGGTCGGTGACCTCATCTGGCAGGCGGCCGACGCCCGCGCCCGTGGCTTTCTTTTCGGGTGCACAGCCGGACGCACCACGATGAACGGCGAGGGGCTCCAGCACGAGGACGGGCACTCCCATCTTCTCGCCACCACCGTGCCGAACGTGCACGCCTACGACCCGGCGTTCGCCTACGAACTCGCCTACATCGTCGCCGACGGCATAAAGCGGATGTACGGGCCGGAGGCCGAGGACGTCCTGTACTACGTCACGCTCTACAACGAGAACTACCCCATGCCGGCGTTGCCGGACGATGAGGCCGAGCGAGAGAGGATCCGGGAGGGGGTGCTCCGGGGGTGCTATTTGTTCGCCCCGCCTCCGGAGCCGCAAGCGGTTGGCGAGGGGTCGGCAGAGGACGGAGGGGTCGTCGCCGGCGCCGGCGTCGAAACCGAGACAGCGCGGGCAAAGCCTTCGGGCCGCAAGCGCGCCGGGCGCCAGGCGCCGCAGCAGGAGGGGAACACGCCGGCGGAGGGGGCACGGCCGCACGCGACGATCCTGTTCTCCGGTACCACCTGGCAGGTGGCTATGGAAGCCCGCGAGCTGCTTCACTCGGAATGGAACGTCGGCGCCGAATGCTGGTCGGTCACGAGCTACAAGTCGCTCCGGGAGGACGCCCTCGAAGTGGAGCGCTGGAACCGCCTCCACCCGTCGAGCGCCCAACGGGAGGCGTTTGTCGGCCGGGCACTCGCTGAGGCCCACGGACCGGTCGTTGCCGTGACCGACTATATGAAGGCCGTCTCGGACCAGATCGCTCGGTTCGTGCCGGCGCCGTTCACCCCGCTCGGCACCGACGGCTTCGGCCGGTCCGACACGCGGGCTGCGTTGCGCCGTCACTTCGAGATCGACGCCGCCCACATCACCGTGGCCGTGCTGGCTGCGCTGGCCGCCACGGGCGACGTGAAGGGCGACGTCGTGGCGGAGGCGATCTCCCGCTACGCGCTCGACGCAGAAGCGCTCGATCCTCGGCTCTCCTGAGCCGGGCCGCGCCAGCGCCGCAGCAGCCGGTGAGGGCTGCTGCGGCGGCGGCTTTGTTCTGTTGGTGGTGATCAGTTCTCGGCGACTTGGATCAGCCGGCGTCAGTGACGGTGAAGTTGTTGTTGCTGTCGGTCGGCTTGGAGGTGGTAGCAACGCTCGTGCCGTTCTGGTTCACGAGGTTGAAGCGGAAGAGCTTGGCGTACGCCGGCAGGGTGCCGAGTAGCTTGCTCACCTTGGCCACTGACTGGCCCTGCTCACCCCACCACACCCGGGTGAAGTCAAACGCGACCGGCGTGGTCCGGGTCAGGTAGTCGTAGCTGGGATAGATCGACTGCTCAAAGGCACCGGCCGCACACGGTTCGGCACTATTGGGATTCCACTGGGTCCACTCCTGGCCGGTGGTGCCGTCGAAGATTTCCACCATCCAGCCTTCTGTGCCTTCGTCTTCGATGGTCACCTGCAGCTTGTCTCCAGGCTCCACGGAGAAGGCGGTGACCGGCTGGGTGCCCCACTGGCCGAAGGCGGAGTAGAACGCCTGCCCGTTGGAGTTGTCCACCGCTACCCCGCCGCTCACGCCGGTGCCGACACCTCCAAGGTTGTAGATGTCGTAGGAGATTCCGGGCGTACCGTCGATGTCGGTGGCGGCGGGGACAGTGATGGTGCCGCTGATCTCGACATACACCGGGTAGGAGTTTTCCTGGCAGCCCTCCTGATCATACCCGGCGACGATGAGACTCTTGTCCGGCGCGGGAACGGCGGCCGGGGTGATGGTGGCGGCCGGGGCGATGGTGGCCGCCTGGGCAACGGTGGCTGTGAGGCTGAGGATGGCCGCGAGCGTGGCTGCGGCGCCGGCCGCAACTGCGGCGAGAGTCTTGGGCATCAGTTTCTCCTTAATCGTTGAGGTGCTTGCCACCGGGTGAGCCGGCGTCGCCGCCAGCCGCTTTCTCGGGAGCCGGCCGGAAGCCCCGGGCCGTCGATGAAAGTCTGCCGACCGGGCGATCTGCGGGGCAGGGGCCGGAATACCCCTTTTCCCGGAGACCGGCAGCGGGGTAATACCCTCCGCTGACACGGAAGTCCGTCTCTGGCGAGCGGGTGGCTAGATCAGCCCTGCCTGGAGGGCCAGCCGGGTCAGGTCGGCGCGGCGGCGGCAGCCGGTCTTGTCACGAATCCGGTCCAGATGGGAGCGGACTGTGCGGATGCTGATGAACAGCTGACCGGCGATCTCGGCATCGGTGCATCCCTCCGCAACGAGTGAGACCAGTTGGCGTTCGCGGCGGCTGAGCTGTCCAGATCCGAGCGGCGCCTGCGGTGCCTGCAAGTCGACTGCCGTGAGCATTGCGGCGAACTCGGCGGCAGTGGCGAGCGTCATCACCGCGCCGCGCTGTTCCGCTTCCCGGACCTGATCCGGCCCGAGCGCCTCGGCCGCCTTCTGCAGCGGCTCCTGGCGGCGGACCACGTCTTCCTGCGGATCTGGCGTCCCGGCTCGCTCCGCATACGCCGCGAGCGCGGTCCACAGGGTCAGGGCATCGGCCCAGCGTCCCGTGGCGGCGCACAGGTGGCCGCAGTTGTCGATGCAGTTCAGTAGCTCGGTGTGTTCGCCGGTCCGGGTGACCACCTCGAGAGATTCCCGCAGATGTGCCGCCGCGGCCGGCAGGCGGCCCGAATCGAGTTCCACGTGAGCCAGCAGCGTCAGCAGCGCCGATTCCGCTTGCAGGTCTCCCGCTTCCCGGCAGCGCGCGAGCGTGTCAGTGCAGCATCGTTCGGCTGCGCCGAGGTCGCCCGCGGCAGCTAGGACTAGCGCCATGATCATGGCCGATATCCTGGCGATTCCGCCGGGGATGGCTTCCTGATCGATCTGCTGAGCCTGCCGTGCCCAGCTCAGCGCGTCGCCGACCTCGCCGGCGTAGTAAGCGGCGATCGCGAGGTCGGTAAGCGCGAGCGCCTGGCCGGCGGGGTAGTCCACCTGCCTGGCGACATTCAGCGCAAGCAGGCCGTCCTCGATCGCCGCGGGAAGTCGGCCCAGGTTCGACTGGGCAACACAGCGGCCCGCCAGGCAGTCAGACAGCGCCCGGGAGGGGCCCCGGTCGGCTATCGCATCGCGGACGGCTGTGAAGTGGCCGAGCGCAGTGGCGAACTCACCGAGGCTCATGGCCGTCTGGCCGAGCCAGTAGCGCGCGGCGGACCATCCATCGCTTCCCAGGCGGGCGTACCCGGCGGCAGTCTCCAGCCATGGTTGCCCGTCTGCCAGGCGGCCACGCAGCCGCCACCAGGGGGCCAGCGCCACTGCTACGCGCAGCGCAGTGTCCGGATCGTTCTCCCGGGCCAAGGCCAGCGCCTGCCTCGTCATGGCGTCCTCGGAATCGAGCCACCTGGCTGCGGCGAGCTCCCCGCTACCGGTCTGCATCCCTGCCGCGGCCCGCTCTGCTACCTGAAGGGCGTACCGGGTCAGGGCAGAAGCGGCCGCATCGACCTCACCGGCCTCGGCCAGCCGGTCCAGCCCGTAGCCGCGCAGGGTTTCCAGCATCCGGTAGCGAGCCTGGCCGTCCGGCTCGGCCCGAGGCGGCGCCAGCAAAGAGCAGTCCACGAGCCGCAGCACGGCCGGCCCCGCTCCTGTGCCCGCGACCGCTTCAGCCGCTTCCAGTGTGAACGGGGCCGGGAACACGCAAAGCTGGCGGAACACTTTCTGCTCAGGTTCGCTGAGCAGCTGGTAGCTCCACTCCGCGGTGGCCGCAAGCGAGCGGTGTCGGGGGGCGGTGCGGCCGCGGCCGGTATCGGCCAGCAGGGCGAACCGGTTATCCAGGCGGTCCAGCAGCTGCGCCAGCCCAAGTGCCTCCACCCGCGCGGCGGCGAGCTCGATCGCGAGCGGCATCCCGTCCAGCCGGGCCACCAACCGGGCCACCGCCCGGCCATCGTCGCCGCTGAGCTCGAACCGCGGGTCAACCCGGCGTGCCCGGTCGGCGAACAAGGCAACCGCCTCGGAGCGGGCAATCCCGTCCGGATCATCTCCTGTGGGAAGTGCCAGCGGCGGCAGCCGGTACCGGGCCTCTCCCGCCACGCCAAGCGGCTCCCGGCTGGTGGCCATGACGCGCACATCGTCTGCCGCCTGTAGCAGCACCTCACACATTTCCGCGACCGCTCCGGCCACCTGCTCGCAGTTGTCCAGCACCAGCAACAGCTGTTGGCGGGCGAGCACCCCGGCCAGCAAATCGGTCACCGGCACGCGGGGCGCTTCGCGGACCGCCAGTACCGCAGCTACCGTCGCGGGCACCTGCGCCGGCTCCTGCGCCGCCGCCAGCTCCACCAGCCATGCACCATCAGCGAACCGGCTCGCCACCTGCTGGGCCACCTCCGCGGCCAGCCGGGTCTTCCCCACCCCACCCGGGCCGGTAACCGTGACCAGCCGGAACTCACCCAGGAGGCCCGCCACCTCGTCGACCGCTCCGATCCGGCCGACGAAGCTCGTCAGCGCCGGCGCGAACCCGTGCGCTACCGCTGCCGTCACGCCCGGCGCAGCCCCACCACGCCGGCACCCTACCGTTCGGGGGTACATGCTGACCAGCAAGGCCGGCGCGTGTGACGGCCGTCGCTCGCCTGGCGCAGAACAGACCGCCCCAGGTGGGAGTTGCACCCAGCACCAGGGTTATCGGTCAGTGTTCAAGGTGTCAGACGATACGCACTATTGCGCATGGTGTCCCTGAACAGATGGCCGCTGCGGCGATGTCGAGCTGAGGCTGCAGGCGCGTGCGTGGCTCTCGACGGTTACTCGAGAGACTTAACAGCTCCCGCTTGCCGGACGTCATATCCGCCAAGTTCGACGATCGACGAACGCACGGCGGGGTCTCGAAGCGTGTCGATCAGTGGTCCGGCGCCGGCGAGTGACTCTCCGCTGAGGACGACGTCGTACTCCTCCCAGACGAGCGGGACGAATTCGAGCGCCAGAGCAGCGGCAGCTGCCCGGACCCCGAGCCCGACATCCGCCACTCCGGAGGCAACGGCGAGCGCGACCTCAAGGTGTGAGGCGGCTTCCGGCCCCGCCACCGAGTGAGGAGCTATTCCGGCGTCGTCGAGCATCCGGTCGAGCAGGACACGAGTACCGGCGCCGAACTCACGCTTTGCGACGCGGAGATTGGCGAGGTCCTTCGCTGTTTTGATCCGGCTGGGGTTCCCAGGAGGGATCAGTAGCCCCTGTTCCCGGCGCCAGAGATGGATCAGGGTCGGCTCACGGCCACGCAACAGTGCCAGGGCGAAAGGCGCGTTGTAGGTGCCGGAGTGGTGCAGCAGGTGGATCGCCGCTCCGTCAGCGCCGTCGCGCCAGAGAGCCGTCAGACCCTGGAAGCTGCCACGAGTGCCGACAGCCACGACCGAGTGGCCGGCGCGACGCAGCACGAGGTCGAGCGCCGGGTCGTCGCTTCCGGCTAGTCGGAACACGCGCTCGATGCCGAGCAGGCGTCTGGCGGCCACAACGCCGTCTGGGGCAACGGACGCGCGGCGGCGCTCGCCGAGGGTTATCACGCCGGCTTGAGCCAGGTAGCGGTAGGCGCGACTGATCGTCGAGGGTGTAGTCCCGCACTCGTCGGCGAGGGCCCGCACACTCGACAGCTCACTGCCGGCATGCAGCTCGCCGGCCTGGACCCGGCCCGCGATGCCGGCGCTGACGTCCAGATAACGCGTCATCCCAGCGGACTCTACGCCCTGCGATGTAACCGCCTCGGGGCCGCCCGCCGGTTGTATGCCTCGCTAGGCTCGCGCCGTTCTGGACTACTACAGAAGGAGCCTCAGAGGGTGCGCACAGCTGGACGTCGTTTCGTATCAGGAGTTGTCGCCCTGTTAGCCGGGGCTGTCGCCGTCGCCAGCTGCGGATCGACCAGCACTCCGAGCACCACTGCGAGCGGATCACAGTTGACGGGCACGCTCATCGTGTTCGGTGCAGGGACCCTCTCACAGCCTTTCGCTCAAGAGATCGCAGCTTTCAAGCGGGAGAACCCGAAAGTGACGGTGCACTCGCAGTTCGGCGCCAGCGGCGACATGACCAAGGACATCACCCAGCTGAAAGAGCCCGACGACGTGCTCGGTGTCGCCGACTACTCCCTCATCCCATCGGAGATGTTCGGCACGGGAGCAAAGCGCTTCGCGACCTGGTACATCGGCTTTGTCCGTAACGAGATCACCTTTGCCTACACGAGCCACAGCAAAGGCGCCGCCCAGCTGACTTCGAAGAACTGGTACAAGATCCTTGCTGAGCCGGGCGTGCGCATCGGGCGTTCGACCCCAGCGGCAGATCCCTCGGGCTACCAGATCCTGCAGATGCTGAAGCTCGCCGAGGGCTACTACCACGATCCTTCGCTGTCGGCGGCCGTCCTGAAGAACTCTCCGAAGGGCACCGTCGCCGCCGACGAGACCGCCCTGACTGCAGCCCTTCAGACCGGCCAGATCGACTACCTCGCCATCTACCGGTCAAGCGCTTTGGAGGATCACTTCGAGTACATCCACCTACCGGACCAGATCAATGTCTCGAACCCCGCCTTCGCGAAGACCTACGCGACCGTCTCGGTGCAAGGTCCGACGGGACCGACGACGGGCAAACCGATCGTCTATGCCCTCACCATCCCGACCAATGCTCCGAACCCGGCACTGGCCCGCAGCTTCGTTGCCTTCGTGCTCAGTTCGAAGGGTCAGGCGATCATGTCCTCGAATGGGTTCGTGACCATCTCTCCGGCTCTCGCGAGCAGCAAGAGCTCCCTTCCTTCGCCTCTCCGCTCGCTGACGGTGGCCTGGCCGAACAGCGCGGGGTGATTGCCGCACGGGGGACCGGCCGTAGGCCCTCGTGGCCGTTCGGTACCTTCCAGGCCCTCATGTGGGTGCTCGGAGGGCTGCTCATCGCCTTCATTCTGGTGCCCGTCGTGCGGCTCGCGACAACGTCATCTCTCGGGAGCCTCACCCATGCCGCCGAGAACGCCCAGATCCGTGACGCCATCCAGCTGAGCCTGCAGGACGCCGCCATCACCGCCGCCATCGCGACTGTCGTAGGTGTACCGCTCGCATATGTCCTTGCGCGGAGGCGCTTTCGTGGCCGGAACTTCGTGCAGGCGATCGTGGACCTCCCCCTTGCCGTGCCCCACACCGTCGCCGGCATCGCCTTGCTCTTCGTATTCGGACGGACCGGTTGGGTAGGCGGCCCGGCTAGTCACGTCGGGATCTCCTTTTACGGCTCGCAGTGGGGGATCGTGACGGCGATGCTGTTCGTGAGCGCCCCTTTCGCTGTGAACAGCGCGAGAGTGGCACTCGAAGCGATCGACCCCAACATCGAGCGCGCTGCCCGAAGCCTCGGCGCCAGTCCCTCCTTCAGCTTTCGGCACGTCACCTTGCCGCTTGCGGCCCGGGGCGTGATCACTGGGGCGGTGCTCGTCTATGCGCGGTCCATCAGCGAGTTCGGCGCCGTCGTGATCCTCGCCTTCTATCCGGTGACTGCTCCGGTCGAGGTGTACAACCTGTTCCTGCAGTCAGGTCTCACAGAATCGGCCTCAGCGGCAGTGCTCTTGTTATTCGTATCTCTTGCCACCTTCCTCGTGCTCCGCACGCTCGCTTCAGGGTGGCTGTTCGCTGGCGCTGAGCGTGAGCGTGCCTGAGAGCGGGCTGCTCATACGCGGCCTCACCACGCGGGCTGGTTCGTTCGAACTGAAGGACATCGATCTCGAAGTCGCCGCCGACAAGGCGCTCGTCGTCCTCGGTCCCTCCGGTGCCGGCAAGACGATGCTGCTCCACACGATCGCAGGCTTTCGCCAGGCTGCTGGTGGACAGGTCTATCTGAACGGCCGTGAGCTCACCAGACTGGCACCGGAGCATCGGGGGATCGGCTTCGTCTTTCAGGACGCCGCCTTGTTCCCGCACCTTTCGGCCCGGGAGAACGTCGCCTTCGGGCTTCGTGCCAGGGGAGAGTCTCGACCCGACCGGGTTGAGGAGCTGATGACGCGCTTCGGCGTCAGTGGCCTGGCTGAGCGGTCCCCCCGCTCGTTGAGCGGCGGAGAGCGTCAGCGTGTCGCTCTCGCCCGGGCGCTTGCTTTCGAACCTGATCTGCTTCTGCTCGACGAGCCGCTTTCGGCCTTGGACCAACCCACCCGAGAAGAGCTCCGCTCGGTCATTCAGGACCTCGTCTCCGGGCTCGGGATTCCGGTGATCCACGTCACCCACGACCGTGACGAGGCCTTCAGCCTGGCAGACGATCTGGCAGTGATCGTTGCCGGGAAGCTCCGCCAGAGCGGTGACGCCCACCGGGTTGCCGCTGCGCCGGGCGACGCTGTCGTCGCCAGACTGCTCGGGTGGGCCGAGTTGGGTAGAGGCAAGGCCACCGGCGGGAAGGTCGTCATCGGAGAGGTCTCGCTCGACGCCGGCGATCACACTGGCGCCGTGCGCGTCTTCTATCGCCCGGAGGAAGTGCTGCTCGCGGCCGTCGGTAGCAGCAGCCCTGCACCGCCCTCTGTCACCGCGCGAGTCCAGCGGATCACTCGAACGTTCCCGCTGGCGCGCGTCCTGCTCGGTTCTGATCCGCCGGTCACTGCTCTCATGCTCCGACGTGAGATTGAGCGCTTCGACTTAGCGGTGGGCAAGACCATGGAGGTGGCCATGCCGGCCGATGCAGTGTGGATCATCGGATCTGCTCAGAACTGACCGCTGGCGAGGTCACTATTTGTCTATTTGGGCTGTACAAACGACAAGTACTACTTGTCATATTACTGGTTGCGGTACTGGCGCCAGGGACAGACCGGTGGCGAGCTGACTCGGCTCCTTGTCCTCGGGACGCTGCCGGGCGCCGTCGCCGGCTGGATCATCCGCGTCGAGCTCCTACCTGGGAGCCGGCCGTTCGAGGTGGTAATCGCGCGAGCTCTGCAACCTCTCGAACCTCGACCTGCGCCTTGTCTGCTACGACCTCACGTCGAGCTACTTCGAGACCGTCGCCGTCGGCCTTCGGCGGTTCCCCTCGCTCGCGTACGGCTACAGCCGTGATCATCGCGGGGACCGCCCCCAGGTCGTCATCGGCCTTCTCGTCACCTCAGACGGCATCCCGGTCGCCGATCACGTCTTTCCCGGCAACACCTCTGACATCTCGACACTGACCGAGGTGATGGACGACCTAAAGACCCGCTTCGGGGTGGGACAGATCGCCCTTGTCGCCGATCGTGGCCTCATCTCTGACGACAACCTCGCAGAGGTTGCCGCCCACGGCTTTGACCACGTCATCGCGACGCGCCTACACCGAAGCGAGGAGGTCGCAGAGGTCCTCGAAGCTGCCGTCCTCCCCGAGACGGCCCGGACGGCGATCGCAGACGCCAAGTCCTTTTGTGCCGAGGTGCGCCACGAGAACAACCGCTACGTCGTCGTGTTCTCCCCGGTGCGCTACTTCCGAGACCGGGCCCGTCACAGCCAGCTCTGCTCAAAGGTGGAGGACGGTCTCATCGCCCTCGAGCGCCGGGTCCGCCTCGGAAGGCTGAGCGACCCGGCCAAGATCGGTGCTGCTGCTGACAGGATCCTTCGGGACTCGGGCGTCGCGAGGTGCTTTACGACGACGATCCGAAAGGGCATGTTCTCGTGGGACAACGACGAGAAGGCGCGTCGCTACGACGAGGAGCTCTTGTGCGGGCGGTACGTGATCACGACGTCGCTATCTCGAAAAGAGGCATCGGCGGCACAGGTCGTCCACTTCTACCGCAGCCTTCAATCAGTCGAGCGCCGTTTTCGCATCCTGAAGGATTTCTGTCAGCTCCGGCCGATGTTCCACTGGACCGAGAGCCGCGTCCGCGGGCACGTGGCTCTCTGCGTGCTCGCGGCGACGATCGAGGCCGTCATGGCAAAGGACCTCGCTCACGCGACGGTGATGGACCCGGATCTTTCCTTCCAGCACATGTCCTCACGGCGAGCGCTCTCGATCCTGAAAGACGTCCGCTGCCAGCTCGTACTAGCCGGCGAACGGCGCGTCGAGCTCGTCAGCAGACGGAACGCGTTGCAGGCCAAGGTCCTCAAGGCCCTCGGTGTCGACACCTCGGCCTGGGACAAGGCAGCCATCGTCTGAGCTGGTCCTTCAGTCGACCTGTAGTGGAAACACTGCCTTCTCGCGCCCCTGTCTACCTGGGCTTACGCGAAAGTCGCGCCAAACTCCGGTCTGATCCAATCAGGGCGACTGACGTCGATGTAGCGCCCGCCGCCCTCGCCTCGACCTTGGTCACCTCGATCGCCGGCGTGACCACATTTCTCGTGCTGTCCACTCACCACCGCAGGTCGGTAGCCCCTGATTGGACCATCGGGATCGCGCTCGGGGCGGGAGGTCTGGCCGGCGGGTACCTCGGCGCCCGCTTGCAGCCGCGTCGCCCCGATATGGTGATTCGTCGCCTCCTTGGGTTCCTCGTCATTTAGACGACGGTGGCTCGAGCTGGGAACCCGTCGGGAACCAATTCCACTACGACGGCGTGCCCGGGACCCACCAGTGGTACGACGGCACGCCGCACCCGTGGGAGTTCGCACGAGTCTGGCATCTCGAACCATCGCTGACCGATCCCGACGCCGTCCTCGCCGGCGTCGAGACGCAGCCCTGTTCCGCTCGACCGATGGCGGTCAGAACTGGCACGAACTCCCGGGACTGCGCGGTCATGGATCAGGATCGTCCTGGCAACCGGGAGCCGGCGGAATGTGCCTGCACACGATCACCGTCGATCCAAGCGATCCTGCACGGATCTTCGTCGCTATATCGGCTGCCGGCGTGTTCCGCTCCGACGACGGTGGCGAGACCTGGCACCCTACGAACCGAGGACTTCGGTCCGAGGGCATCCCGGACTCCGACGCAGAGGTCGGCCACTGCGTCCACCGGCTCGCGATGCACCCGTCGCATCCTCGTGTGCTTTACATGCAAAAGCACTGGGACGTCATGCGCACCGACGATGCCGGCGAGTCCTGGGATGAGGTCAGCGGTGACCTGCCAAGCGACTTCGGCTTCGCCATCGACGTCCATTCGCACGAGCCGGAGACCATCTACGTCGTCCCCATAAAGAGCGACTCGGAGCACTTTCCACCCGAAGGGAAGCTGCGCGTCTACCGCAGCCGGAGCGTGGCAACGAGTGGGAGCCGCTCACAAACGGTCTGCCTCAGAGGAACTGCTACGTCAACGTCCTTCGCGACGCGATGGCGGTCGACTCGCTCGACGCGTGCGGCGTGTACTTCGACACGACGGGTGGTCAGGTCTATGTGTCGGCGGACGCCGGGGACAGCTGGGCGCCCATCGTTCGGGACCTGCCGGCTGTCTTGTCAGTCGAGGCCCAGACATTGCCATGATCCGGGTCGTGCTTCCTGCCCACCTGCGGACCCTCGCGCACGCGGACTGGTGAGGTGGCGCTCGAAATAGTGGGTCAGCCAACGTTGCGATCGGTCATCGACACCGTCAGCGGACGATTCGCGTCGGCGAAGTTGCCGGGACCGGGACGAAAAGCGTATACCGCCGACGCAGCCTCGGACCGGATGGGTCCCGTCTCGTCCGCCTCGAGGGAGCGCGGGCTCTGCTCGGTGGGAGTCCCGTCCGTAGGAGCCTGCTTGCTCTCATCCAGCTGACCAACCTCCAGCTCGCCGACGTGGCGTCGCCGGGTGGCTTCGAGTTCCTTTCGGCCGGCGCGACCTTCGCTCTTTTGGTGGTGCTGGCGGAACGGCACCTGCACGTCCTTCGGTTCTCCAGTCGGCGTCAGAGAGAATTTGTCTTGAGTTAAGGCTGTATCCACTGTCAGTTAACCCGAGCCTTCTAGCTTGCCTCACTGTCGTTAGTTTCATTGTCGTGACGGAAGGCTACGGAGGTTCACATGTTTCGCAGGAGTACGGCCAACCGCCCCCCCAGCGAAGCGCTGGTCCGTCGGATCGCCCCGGTACTAATCGCATGCCTTAGTGCGTGCCTCGTGCTCGGAGCCTGCGGGGGCTCCACCAAGCCCGCCGCTGGGGCTTCAACGACGAAGGCGCCGCTGGTCCTCTACGCCGCCGAAGGATACGACGCGGCGGAGGGAGCGGCCTTCCAGAAGGCGACAGGCATCCCCGTGAAGGTCGACGACAACAGCACCGGGCCGTTGACGACACAGATCGAAGCAGAGAAGAACAATCCCAAGTGGGACCTTTTCTGGGTCGATGGAGCGACCGTATTCGCCAGTCTCGACACCCAAGGCCTGCTGTACAAGGGCTTCGTGCCGACCGCGTACGCCCGCTACAACTCCGTTGGCAAATCGCTCATCCCGACTGACCACAGTTTTGTGCCGACCGGGTTGACCATGGCGGCGGCCCTTGTCTACAACACGAAGACGATCGGTTCGCCCCCTACATCGTGGAACGCGCTGACGAGCAGCCAGTATCAGGGAGCCGTCGGCATGAACGACCCGTCGGTGAGCGGACCGACCTACCCGTACGTCGCCGGGCAGATGCAGAACCTCGGCGGGGTGAGCCAGGGCGAAGCCTTCTACACCAAGCTCAAATCCAATGGGTTGCACGTCTATCAGACCAACACCAACACCCTGCAGGCTCTTGAGACGGGCGTGATCAAGCTCGCGACGATCCAGAGTTCCGCCGGCGTCGGTGCCGGGTTCAAGAATCCCAACATCAAGGTGATCTACCTCCGGCCCGAGACCGTGCTGCCATCTGTGCTCGGGATCAGCGCTGGGGCGAAGGGAACGGTGTTGGCCGAGGCCAAACAATTCATCAACTTCGTTCTCTCTCCAGCCGGCCAGAAGGTCATGCAGTCTGGTGATCCGACTGGCGACTCGCTGTTCTGGCCGGTCATCAGCGGCGAGAAGCCGCTGTCGCCGCTGCCCGCGTTGTCCTCGGTCCCCACCCAGACCATCAATCCCTACCTCTGGGGTCCCCGGCAAGCCTCAATCGATACTTGGTTCACCCAACACGTCGTCCAGTGACAGCGGTGAGAAGAATCCCAGGTCGTCGCTTGATGACGACTCCGGTGCAGATGCGCCGGTCGAGATGGCGCCCGTAGTGGGCAGATGAAGGCCGGCCAAGCCCCTCGGGAGGGGATCGATACCCCCCTCGAGGGGCTTGGCCGCGAGGCTCCGCTGGCGGCGCAAGGTCTGCCGGGAGCAGGTTTCCGCTGGCATCGGCGCGTTGCGCTGCGCGCCCCCAGGATCACCTTCACAGCGGCGATCTGGCTAGCGCTGGCGATGTTGTTGATCGTCCCGATCGCGATGTTCCTACTCGTAGCCGTCACGCCCCGGCTTCTCGACCAGGGCAGATCGTGGTTCACTCTTCGGAGCTTCGGCGGGGCGTTTACCGGTTACTTCGCCCACGGCCTGTTTGACTCGTTGTGGCTGAGCGCGCTCTGCGCCGTGCTCGCCACGGCCCTCGCTCTGGCTCTCGCATGGGGGGTGCAGCGCACCAACCTGATCGGTCGGCGCTTGTGGCCGCTCCTGGTGTGGGCGCTGCTGCTGATGCCTTCATTCCTCGTCGCCGAAGGCTGGGAATACCTGCTACAGCCCCACGGCGTGCTCGAGCAGTTCGGGATCCCGTCCGGAGGCGCCTACAACGTGTTCTTCGGCCCCGTCGGGGTGGTCTTTGTCGACACGATGACGATAATTCCCTTCTGCTACATCGCTGTAGCGGTGGCGCTTGCCAACCTCGGATCCGAGTTCGAGGACGCGGCCCGAGTCCACGGTGCTGGAAGGTGGAGGACTGCTACGGTCATCATTCCAATCCTCGCCCCGGCGATCATGTCGGCCCTGGCTATCGGCTTTGCCGAGACCATCTCCGACTTCGGCGTCGCGTCGACCCTTGCCGCCAGCTCCAACTTTCCGGTGGCGACGTACAACCTCTATCAAGCGGTCGACACGAACCCCACCAACTTCGCCGTAGCTGCAGCGGTCGGTTGGGTCCTCGTCGCAGTGGCGGCTATCCCGATCGCGCTACAAGCACGGGCCCTTAAAGGGCGCTCTTTTGCTGTGCTATCGGGGCGGAGCCGCCAACCCATCCGACGGAAGCTCACACCTCGGGGACAGACCCTCGGTGTCGCCGGTGCCGGCGGCATCTTCATACTCGGTCTCGCCGCCCCCATCCTCGGAGCGGTATTCGCGTCCCTGCTCAAGAACTTCGGGGTCAACTTCTCGGCCAGCAGCTTCACGCTTGCCAATTACCGGCTGGTATTCAACGGGACAGCCGGTCTGGCCGGTCCGCTGAAGTACTCCACAGAACTGGCCGCCGTCACGGCGACCATCGTCGCCGTCCTCGGCCTCGTCATCGCCCGCATGATGACCGCCAAGGGGGTCGGCCCTCTCAGCAAGCTCATAGACCTCGTGCTCATCGGTTCGGTGGCGCTGCCGGGCATCGTCCTAGGCGCCGGGTATATTTTTGCCTACAACCTGCCTATTGCCTCTGACGTCGGCCTGGGATTGTTCGGCACCACCACACTGCTGGCCATGGCCTACTTGGCCACCAATCTACCGCCCCAGGCCCGACTGATGGTGGGGCCGGTCGCCCAGCTTCAAGAATCGCTGCTCGACGCCGCCCGGGTCCACGGCTCTAGCGGGCTGTCGGCATGGAGGAAGTCGGCGCTGCCCGTGCTGTCCCGGTTGCTGCTATGGGCGTGGCTCCTAACCTTTGCCAAGACGCTGCTCGAACTGCCAGTCTCCCAACTGCTGTACCCGCCCTCCAATGAGCCTGCCGCCGTCGCGATCAACAACTTCGTCGGCACCTCGGCCCACTACGGCGAGGCCACCGCCATGTCAGTGATCGCGCTTGTTGAGATGTTCGGGGTGATCTTCATCGGCCTGGCATTGTTCCGCCTGTTGGCGCCGCGAGGCTGGCAGCGCATCGGAGGCTTCATCGATGTCAAATGATCGCTCCGTGGACCCAGCTCACCGCGCGCGCGCTGCGGCCCCGGTCGAGGTTCGACGGGTGCGCAAGCTGTTCGGCGACAAGGCGGCGCTCGACGACATCGACCTCGCCGTACCGCCCGGTGCCTTTTGCGTGCTTCTCGGACCTTCCGGGTCCGGCAAGACGACTCTGCTTCGCTGCATAGCCGGTATCGAGCGTCTCACGTCCGGACAGATCTCCATCGGGGGCAAGCTGGTCGCAGACGGCCCGGCCCACATCTCTCCCGACAAACGCAATCTATCCATGGTCTTCCAGGACTACGCCCTGTGGCCTCACCTCACTGCGACGCGCAACGTCTCATTCGCGTTGGGCCGGCAAGGTTACGGCAAGCAGGAGACGGCCAGACGCGCTCGCTCGATGCTCGAGCGGGTTGGCCTCGGTCACCTCGCCGATCGCTATCCCAACGAGCTATCCGGAGGCGAACAACAGCGGGTCGCCCTGGCCCGAGCCCTCATAGCCGAGACGGGCGTGTTGCTCTTCGATGAGCCGCTGTCCAACCTCGACGCCGACCTCCGTGAACGAATGCGAATCGAGATAGGGACTCTCGCCCGTGCCAGTGGGGCGACGTCGATATACATCACCCACGACCAATCGGAAGCCTTCGCTCTCGCCGACATGATCGGCGTGCTCCAAGACGGGCGCCTCGTGCAGGTTGCGTCTCCAGAGGAGATCTATCACCGACCGACCACCCCGTTCGTAGCTCGCTTCACCGGCCTTGCTGGCGAGCTAGCTGTCATGGTGACCGGTCGGGCGGCGCCTTACGAAAACTCCGGTCCCAGGGTCTCTGTCCGCCCCCACGAAAGGGGCCACGAGGGCACTGTCGACATTACCGCCACCATCCCCTCCGGGGTCGTACCCGACGGCGCCGCCACACTGCTGATCCGCCCTTCAGGGGTGCAGCTCCTTTCCGCCGACCACCCCGAGCGTCACCTCGAGGCCATCGTCCTCGACACGGCCTACCGGGGACGAGGCTACGACCATGCCCTCATGGTCGGGGAGGGCACCCAGCTAGTCGGCGTGCACGACGAGCGGCGCTGGGCGCGAGGCGAGCGAGTCTCAGTCAAGCTGCATCCCTCCGCATGCCTGCTCTTCCCGGGCCGCCTGCAGGGGTCGCCCGAGCCAGCCCCGACCTGACCTTCTTGCGCCCGACCGACGGCGGCTGCGAGCCGGGCAGTTGGTGATCCTCGACGAGGCCAGACTGACGGGGACGCTCGCCCTCGACGAGCTCGTCAGGGAGCCGGGCGATGCCGGGCCGAAAGTTTTCCTTTCTGGCGACTGGGCGCAACTCCCGGCTGTGGACGCCGGCGGCGCGTTCGGCTACTCGCCCGCGACGAGAACACCTCGGTGGCCGAGCTGGGCGACGTCCGCCGGTTCAACTCGGAATGGGAACGCGCTGCAAGCATCGAGCTAAGTCAGGGCCGGAAGACCGCCCCTCGACGCCTATGAGTCCCACGAAAGGATCATCGGTGGCGCACGCGAAGCCCTCCTCGGCACCATCTAATGAGGCATGAACAAAAGACTCGACGCCGACAAGTCGAGCCTCATGATCGCCGCCAATACTGCGACCGTGACCGAGCTGAACCGCCGCGCCTGAGCCGACCGCGTCGCCATCGGGAAAGTCGCCGAACACGGGCTAAAACTCGTCGCTGGGCAAAGAAGGGTTGGCGCCTGAGCCAGATCCGCATCAGGGCGTCCGTCTCCACACTCTCCGCCGGAAGGTCAGCTCCGCCTATGGCAGGTCCACTGTCTGGAACGCGATGCGCTCGGCGGCAAGGACCGTTCCGAGTTGACCGTTCGCGGTTGGACGGCTGAGCACCATCTTCGCATCCAGCAACAAGGCAGCGGCCGTCGCTTCGGTGTTCAATACGTTCAAGTGGGGATAACGGCGTTGCACGGCGACCATCACCGGCACGATGAGTCCGGGGTCTGGCATGCCGATGTCTTCGGGCAGCGCCAGCATGCGCTCGAGTGCCGCGGCCCGGCGCGTTCGATCGAGTCGTTCGAAAGGCCCTGACAGGCGTCCGCCCGCGCCGGCGATAACGGCTCGGCACGCCCGGAAGTAGAAGCACAGAGTGGTAAAACGCCGTGCTTCTTCTTCGGTCGGGAACGACTCGCCGACCAACATCGCGACGAGGACGCGGTCGTCGAGCAAGAGAGGTCTAAACAGCAAGATCCGGGTCATCGAGGGCGGCAAGGCCCTCTGCGTAGGCGCCGGCGGCCAGCACTCGCCGGACCTCGGCCATCGCCGCCCCCATGCCGCCCGGAAGGACCAGCGCGGCGTCCCCTAGGTCGATGAACGCGAGTTCGCCCCCGTCGGCGATGCCCCAACGATGCCTCAGTTCTGCGGGAAGGCTCGTTTGCCCCCGCTGAGACACTTTCGTCGTCACCACATTTACCATCTGCGCATTGTACTAAGCAGGGACGTACAAGGCGCAGGCCCCGAGGCAGACCGATCCGAGTCCGGCGACGCCGGCAGGCGTTGCTCGCAGGGAGTGGAGTCGAGTCGACCGAGATGAGGGACTCCGCCACCCCCAAGCTGCGTCTGGCTGAAGCCTTACTATCTCGGGGACAAGTCTGCCCGCGCGCGCACTGCGCAGCAGGAAATCGCCGCCCGCTTGGAGGCGCTGCTCGAGGCCGGCCTCGTGGCTCGCTGCGCGCCGACTGACCTTGGAGCTGGATTCTCGTTCACCAGCCCTGCCCGACATCGGGCAATGCGGCAGACACGATCTGGCTGGCCGATGGTCTCGATGGATCAGCGAGTTCTCGATCGCGCCGTCGCCGTACAAGACGTGCTCCCTCGGTTGCACAACTGGTGAGAGCAGTCTCTCGCCAGTCACGAGAGGACACTCTCTCGAGTGGCACGTCGAGCGGGTCTTGACCCAGCACCGCAGATACTGCCCTCCCAGCGGGAGGAGCAGAAGCAACGCACGCGAGTTGCTCTTGTTGACGCGGCTCGGTCGCTGATCCGCTCCGGCAGCGAGGTCACGATGCCGGCGATCGCTCGCGAAGCCGGGGTCTCGGACGCTACGGCCTATCGTCACTTTCCTGATCTGCTCGCCGTGCTACGGGAGGGGTACGTCGGGGTCTGGCCCGACGTGTCGGATGCGTTGCCGGAATTGATGCGCTGCCCCGACCCGGTGGAGCGCATCGGGATGATGACCGGCTTCCTTAGCCGGAACGTGCTGCGGATCCAGGGTGCCGTGCGAGCGATGATCGCCTTAACGATCACTCGCCCCGAGGAAACCGTTGGCGCACGTCCCGCCTTCCGGATCGGACTGATCGAGAAGGCGCTTGAGCCCCTGGTCGGACTGCCCCCGACCGCCTCGCTCAGTTGAAGAGCGATCTCTCGATTGTTGTGAGTGCGGAATCGCTATTCACGCTGCTCGATCTGCACAGACTGGACCCAGACGCGGCTGTGGCCAACATGGTTTCGATCGCACAGACCCTTGTTCGGGCCTCTCTTACAGACATCAGCTCGGGACGAACGAGACGCCCGCCCGCCAGTCGCCGTGAACCGATGAGCTTGCCCTGACCAGACGCACCGGTCGCAGATAGAGCGACTGTGCCGCGAGGCCTCGATCTGGCTCGGCGAGTCTTGTGACGAGCCCAGGAGTAAAGCGGATGACAGCCGGACTCGTTCCGGTCATTCTCGTTCTTGCTGGCGTGGTCGCGTCTCACCTACATCGAGGCGAGCACGTCACCGAGCTGCGTGGCATCGGTGGTCCAATGCGTCACCCCAGACGGCGCCCAGGGGCCTCATCGTCCGCCACAACAGCGTCGTTGCTGCGATCGTCCCGGGCAAATCGTGAGCCGATCGGCGCCCACGTCGAATTGACGAGCATTCGGTGTCGTCAGACACCGGATGGTGCCAGGAGCGGCGTCGGTCGACGATCCGACCCCGGCCGAGTACTGGGCCGATCGGCGACACCGCAAGCCACCGCCGTTGGACGGCTTCAGCCTGCATCTCCTCAGGATGCAGCACGGTCGTTGTCCGCTCTGCGGCGGTCTGCTGCTCTACGCCGATCGTGAACCTGAGAGCCCCTTCGAGTGGGAAGAATGGTTTACGGCGACCCGCA
>Ga0182024_10003274_pt1 | contig 38811 bp, 21 predicted proteins | sample P32metaG_FD_120480 | JGI IMG/M metagenome (GOLD analysis project Ga0182024, IMG submission 120480) | Permafrost microbial communities from Stordalen Mire, Sweden - P3-2 metaG (Illumina Assembly) | ecosystem: Environmental > Terrestrial > Soil > Wetlands > Permafrost | place: Sweden: Stordalen...
GGACTAAAACAAATTGCCGTTTCATCGTAAGTCTCCATCGTGGTTAATGGTGTAGTGCTTTCGGTTTCCAGGCTGCGGACCCCGATAACACGGGCTTTAGAGAGAAGCTGTCCGTACGCATTCTTGGAACACGGCCGTCTCAAGCTTCAAAAGTGCACGATCCTGCGCGTTATCGATCCTCATTACCTTCCTCTACCGGACCCGGGTGTGTTTCCGAGTCCGGCAGGCGGTGCACGCTTTTAAGATACGCGGCAGGGTTCCCGACGAGGCAGGAATACGATTACTACCAGATCAGTTTCAACGCAAACTGGATCTCGCGCGACGTTGTCGACGTCGAATCAACCGAACCTGCACCTCCGTTTGGGGCTCCTGTTTGGTCGAACAGTGCTGAGTTGTCGATGGGTACTGCAAAATTGGGACGGTTGAGAACATTGAAAAACTCTGCACGAAATTGCACATCGAAGTTCTCAGATATTCTTGTGATGTAAGTGTTCTTCATCAGCGAGAAGTCGAAGTCCTGAACTCCAGGTCCCACTACCGAGTTACGGCCCACATTGCCCAGAAGGTTGGCACAGCTTCCTGGCACCGCACTGAAAGGCGTGCACTGCGCGGCTATCGCAGGGATGGCCATTGGAACGGCAAAACAATTGAGCTTGACGTAATTGTCGGGATTCCCTGGGTTGACAGCAGATTTGCATCCCGGCCCGGAAAGGCGGTTCGGGTAAGCCCACGGATCCTGACTGTTAAGGCCGAGCGGATCTCCGCCAATCAGAGGAGTAAACGGAACGCCAGTCTCGGCAGTGAAGATTCCCCCCGGCTCCCATCCCCCGAGAACCTTCGAACTGAGGCTCCCCCAGTTCTTCGGAGTCGGAATATCCCACACGTAACTAATTACTAGTGTCTGGCCGATGTTGAAATCCGACAAACCGCGCCTGCAGCTTTTGCAAAACCAGAACGGGCTTCCAATGGAGTTCGTGAAATCATCGCCATGCGTAGAGGTTGAACCCGTGTCAATGGCCTTGCCCCAGGTGTAAGAGCCCTGGGCCTGGAAGCCGTGACTCATATTTTTCGTCACCTGCGCTTCGAGAGCGTCAAACTCGGCGTCGCCACCCCAATTGATGTAGCGAATATCACCTGCGTTAGGATTCAGCAGTGTTCCGCTGCCCGCCGGCGAGGGCCACAAATACCCTGCAGACGTAGCCGTCGGAAGAACAGTATTAGCGTCCTCTTCACGATTGAGCATGTGGACGCCGTGATTTCCCACATAACCAACCATCACAGCGGTGCTCGGGGTAAGTTGCTGTTGGATGTTCAGATTCCAAATCATTACATAATTTCTCGGAGGATTAAACTGTACGTCCATGTAATTCAGTGACGACGCCGGCGGACTAGTAATATTGGCGACGGCTCCCGTCGGGAATGAACCCTGAGGCAAATTCGATGCGTTAAATTCCTTGACGTACGGAGTATTAGAAACTGTGGAAGTAAAGTCATAAGTGAGAGGCAGAACATCGAAAATCCCGAAACTCGCGCGGACAGCGGTTCTGCCATTGCGGAACGGATCCCAGGCGAGACCAACTCGAGGTTCAAAGTTGCGCAGGGTTGGGTCGTTGAACAAGGGTGCGGCCGAATAAGCAATGGGGGAAGTCAAAGTCCTTAGGTTGCTAAGCAGACCGTGAGCCTCTGTGTACGGCGTAGCCACCTCGTACCGGAGGCCTAAATTTAGAGTCAGATTACGGCGCACTTGCCAATCGTCCTGCAGATAACCGGCAATAATACTTTCTCGCATCCCAAAGGTAGGCAGGACATTTTGAAAAAGTCCTGCAAAGCTTTTAGGCTTGTCGGTCAGAAAATCGGAAATGGAGCCAAAGCTGAAAAGTCCGTTGGGGTTGGTACCATGTCTTGTATTTGAGTCCATTCGCTCGAACGCAAAGCCGAATTTCAACGCGTGGGCGCCCTTGGTCAGGAACGCATCGTCGTAAACCTGATATGACGTCCACCAGTAATAACTTGCGCTATTCGCGCCGAGTCCACCGACGAATCCAGTAAGTCCTGAGACTTTGATTCCCGGCGCGGTCTTGCCAGCGAAAGTGCCCAGGGAAGTGTCCGTGGTAAGTGGGTCGATGGCGGCTAGCGGTGCGCTGGCGCTCGCGGTTATGCGGCTAACGCCGCCGCGTAAAGTATTGATTAGAGAGGGACTGAAAGTGTGAGTCTCGTTCAGTTCTCCCATTTCCCGAAAAGAGAGATTGCCGTCAAGCACGGTGTTAAAAGGCTCGGGAGATTGAGTTGAAGCCTTGTCCCAGAACCAGGACCCCGCAAGGCTGTCCCGGTCCGAGAACTTGTGATCCACCCTGGCGGTCACGAAGTTATCGATATTGATAGTGTTCGCGACAAAGTTATAGAGTCCTGTGTTCCCTGGCGCTAGCAGGGCTCCATTGGGCTTCGGGTAGAAAGCGAGGTAGGGCGCGACCTTGGGGTCCACTGTGACCGTGCTCGTCGTGCCGTCTGCATTGTGAATGGTCCCGTTGCGCGCGTCCGGCGAGAGCGTGTCAACAATTGACGTAGCCCCAAGAAACTGCCGCAGCCCTTCGTAATCAGCAAAGAAGAACGTCTTATTCCTCAGGATAGGCCCTCCCGCCGATGCCCCAAACTGATTTCGGCGGAATTCCGGCTTGGCGATGCCTGCCGCATCGTCAAAGTAATTCGCGGCATCGAGGAAACTGTTGCGCAGGAACTCATACGCATCACCATGGAACTGATCCTCCCCGGATTTGGTAATGGCGTTGACCACGCCTCCGGCTGTTCGCCCGTACTCTGCGGATTGATTGGCCGTTAAGACGGAAAACTCCGCGATCGCATCCACGCCCAAAGCAACACCCACTGTGCTGCCCGGTGCTCCGCCTGTGTAATCAACGATGCTGATCCCGTCGAGACGATAATTATTCTCTTGCGGCCGGGTGCCTGACACGGCTACTTGAGCTCCGAGCCCGCGGGCCGATCGGCTGCTCGATGTAGCAGGAGGCGCCTCAATCAAAAGCGAACTGACACCCGGTTGAAGGGCGGCCAGTGTTGTCCAATCGCGGCCGTTCAGAGGCAACTCACGCACCGTCGTCGAATCGACCTCCGCACTTATACTCGACGTGGACAATTGTATGTCTGGAGCGGCGCTGGTTACGCTGATCGTTTGCGTCGCCTTCCCCAGGCGCAGCGCAATGTTCAGCACTTGCTGTTGTCCAACAGTCAACGTGATGCCGCTGCGAACCTCGGCCCCGAATCCCGACGCCGATGTGGTCACTTCATAGGGCCCGGGAAGCAGATTAGGAACCGTGTAGAGACCTGCAGAGTTTGTTGTCCCGTTTGTGACAACACCCGTCGCCGTGTTCTTGATGGATACTTGGGCGTTGGGAATTACCGCGCCGCTGGGATCGGTTACCGCGCCGGACAGTGTCGCTCCCGTTACCTGCGCATGAACTCGCATGGGGATCACGAGGCCCAGCGCCAAAACTGCGAACAAAGCAAGAACGAAAGAATTACTCTGACCAAGTTTCCGATTCATCAGGCCAACCTCCTAGAATTGCTGTTCATCTGCACCATGTGAACGATCGCTATCGAGGCACCGCCAATGCTATCAAAGACCTAGGCGGCACACGATTGCGTTTTGATAGATCGGGAACGGGCAATTCGCATGCCTTATGCCCCCGTTAAAACGTGGTCCAAATGTCGCTGCGCACCAATCACCCATGGCATGTCTGTGCCTCGCAGCGGTTGCCATCCTCTTGGCGCTCTTGCATTTAAACCGCGTTCCCTCAAACAGTTGGGCAGTGTTCCAATCCGGAGCTTTGTGTTATGACGACCGCGATCACAAAACTCCCGAGAACATGCTTGCAATGGCCATCCAATTCTGTCAGGCTGGGCCACTAGTGACACGCCGCTCACGAACAGACAAGCGTGCTTGGTTAATGAAAATAGGATTTACAAGAAAGCCTTCGCTGATGTACTTTAACTGCGATATGAAAATCCTTAAAAAAATGTTGGGATCGCTATGAAGCAGCAAATGAATCACTTATACGAGTTTGGTCCGTTCCGGATTGATCCACCGGAGCGCTTGCTCACCTCCCAGGGACACTCAATTGCGGTAACACCTAAGGCCTTTGACGTCCTTGTTATCTTGATTCAAAGGAGCGGCCGTCTCGTTGAGAAATCGCAGTTGATGGAGGCGGTCTGGGGCGATTCTTTCGTGGAAGAAGGAAACCTTGCAGTCGCGATTTCAACGCTCCGAAAGGCCCTCGGAGATGATCTTGGGAAAGAGCGGAGGTATATCCAAACAGTTGCTAAACGCGGATACAGATTTGTAGGCGACGTACGGGAGGTTGCAGACCCGGAAATACAATCATCGTCTTCGCAGGCGATAGAGATTGCAGTCGCAGCTCCGGAACCTGCGGCGCAGATCGTCACTCCAACTAGACCAACCTCTAATCGGATTTTCTACCGTCTTTCGCATGGGCGGTTTCCTCTCACTCTAAAAATCATAGGAGCTGCATTGGCTGCACTCGCTCTTGCAGCCCTTGTTGTTCGCCCTCGTTTGCATTGGCCAAATACTGCTGAAGTTGACAAAAAACAGCAAGTGCTTGTCCCCAAAGATAGACTCGGGGAAGCTATAGACCCTTCATTGTCCCCATTGCTTTCCAACCGGGCAAAAGTGCGTATGGGATCGTCAGGCGCGGAGAACTCTGGGGCTAATCAGCTCTATATTAAGGGGCTCTACTTTTGGAACAAGAGAACCGTAACAGGGCTGCGCCGCAGTGTTGAGTACTTTGAACAGGCAGCCATTCAAGATGCTCATAGTCCCCTTAGCTATGCGGGGCTCGCCGATGCCTATGTACTGTTGGACTCTTATGGAGTCGAGAGCTCCCGGGAAGAATATCCATCCGCCAAGACTGCTTCTCTTAAGTCCTTGCAACTCGATAATCTGCTTCCTGAAGCGCATGCTTCGTTTGGAATGGTCTTGTTTTTCGATGAATGGAATTGGCCACAGGCCGAACACGAATTTAGGCGGGCTATCGATTTAGATCCGAATTACGCTATGGCGCACAGTTGGTATGCATTAGATCTCCTCGCAATGGGGCGCACCAAGGAGGCAATTGATCAGGCGCAGATTGCGCAAAATTCGGCTCCCCTTTCACTCATCATAAATACCGAAGTTGGCTGGGCTTATTACTCCAGCCATCAATACGGGTCGGCCATCGATGCCTATCAGAATGTTCTCGACCTGGATCAGAATTTTGCTCGCGCCCATACTCGTCTCGGAATGGTCTATGCTGCTCAAAAGAATTTCAGCAATGCAATACGTGAGTTCAAGAAGGCGCAAGATTTGTCCGGACCCGACCCTTACGTCGACGGATTGCTGGGGTACTCAGAGGCACTGTCTGGAAACACAGATGCTGCTCGTAAGCTGTTGTTGGAACTGACCAAACGCTCGCATACTGAATATGTGCCAGCGTTCAGCATGGCACTCATCTGCATAGGGCTTCATGATAATGACCGAGCTTTAAGCTGGCTCGCGCAATCTGTTCAGGAACGCTCGACGTATATGGTGTATGCAAAGACTGATCCACTATTGGATAGTATTCGCTCCGATCCGCGGTTTGGCGCCTTGATGAACCAAATGGGGCTTGCGAATTCGTTTCGCGGTCAACCTGACTTAGCCAGCATCAAGCACTGAGCTGCACTATTGAACGCCGGGTCGGCATCATCGATCGTCAGTCGATCATGATATACGCGACATTTGTTAAGAACTTCGGATGTCCGACAGCTGAAGATGTAATCCCACCGCCCGCAATTCAACCTCGCCGAATAATCTCTTGGTTCGATCAGCATTTCATCCATTTCGAAAGCCGCGGGAAACGTCTCCATAAGAACTGCGGCGCGGATTGTGCCTTCAGGAAGGCCTGTTAATCCCGCGCCAAGACATAGACGCTATTTCACAATCGAGCCCGAGAGGGCTCTCACACTTCGAGAGTTGAATTTACCATTCCCCGTCGCTCAGCGTACCTCGGCGGGGAAGCTGTGCTTTGATGAGTACGGATGGAATCCATCCAAAATGCATGGTTTTTAGTTTTTTTTAATGACTTCCATATTCTCCCTAAAGGACTGGGCCCGCTCTGTCTTGTAACTATCATTCTGCTTAGTCGGCTGTATTGCCATCGGGAAAATGCGGGACTTCCCGAATATGGGTGATTTCTGAATCAAAAAGGACACTACATCATGATGCGATCGAACTGGATGAGATACATAGCCAGAACCGTATTCATTCTGGAAATTGCGGGAATTCTCGCGTTGAGCCGGGCACAAACGGCGACACAGGGCGGCTTGCCTGTCATTGACAACGAGCGCGCGACTGTTTGGGAGACTACGCTGAATCCCCGGGAGTCGGTTTCGATGAAGCACCATGGCGCCGACATAGTGACACTTTTCTTATCGGATGGCGATCTCCGGCTAACAGATGCGCACGGCGCGTCGAAGGCGACCTCACGAAAAAGAGGCGATGTCGTATTTACGCGAAAAGATACGGAAGAGAAAGAGGAAGTGACTTCGCGGAATCCAATAAAGACGGTGGTTATTGAGTTGAAGGATCATTCGGTTCCGCCTCTACCGAACACAACCGGATATCCTCTTGCGTTTCCGCGTCCAGGATCCAAAAAGGTTGTTGAGAATGATCGGATTGTGGCCTGGCATTACACCTGGACTGTAGGGGTCAAAACCCCCATGCACTATCACGATAAGGACGTCGTCATTGTGTACCAGGGGGATGGCTTGCTGAAGTCTGTTCCTCTAACCGGATCAAGCGAAGAGAACGAACATAAAACCGGAGAGATCCGCTTTAACAGGGCAAACCGTACGCACTACGAAGTGCTTGAAAAGGGTAACTTGAGTGCAATTATCGTTGAGTTGAAGTAGTTCAATTGGAAGAAGGCTTCCCATGTCTGCCGATTCGGCATGCGCCCGCGATGTTCGCCAAGCTGACCAGACTTGGCGCACTTCATGCGATACTCGCGGTGGATCACGGGCAATCCGGAAGTGACCGCAAGATCAGTAACGATAAACACGCGTCTTTTTATTTTTCTTTGTGGCGTGGCTGATCCGAAAAGCAATTCCATTGCACTTTGGGCGCGCGACACTCAGGGAAATCTAGCCACGCGAGCGAGCGCTTCACTCACACATTGGCCCAATACCAGGGCGCCTCGTTCGACCTTCAACGACTGTCCGCAAGCCGTCGCATCATCCACCACGATCATCGGAGCACATTTTCTTGCTGGTTCTAAATGACATCACGATTTTGGCTTTCGAGCAGGCGATTTCAGCGCCGTTCTGCACCAGGCAGCTAGCTGACCTCGGGGCGCGAGTCATCAAGGTGGAGCGTCCTGGCGAGGGGGATTTCGCCCGTTCCTACGACACGCGCGTTCGCGGCATGTCGTCTCACTTCGTTTGGTGCAACCGCTCAAAGGAAAGCATCACTCTGGACCTTAAGCATCCGAGCGCCTCGGATATTCTGAACCGGCTGGTTTCGAAGGCCGATATTATTGTTCAGAATCTTGCGCCCGGCAGCGCAGCCCGTTTGGGGCTTTCTTGGGAGATGCTGCATCCACGTTTCCCTGCCCTGATTTTCTGCGATATCTCCGGCTACGGCGCTGGCGGACCATTGGGGGCCAAAAAAGCTTACGATCTTCTCATTCAGAGCGAATCCGGCTTTCTATCGATCACCGGCACCGCATCAGAATACGCAAAGGCTGGAATCTCCATTGCCGACATATCAGCCGGGATGTATGCGTTCAGCGGGATCCTTGCTGCGTTGCTGCGAAGGCGCGCGACGGGGATTGGCGAGCACATCGACATTTCGATGCTTGAATGCATGGCTGAGTGGATGAGTTATCCGCTCTATTACTCCTATGAGGGCGCAGCCCCGCCCGCCCGTACCGGAGCCACACATGCCACGATTTACCCCTACGGGCCCTTCGTAGTCGGCGATGGAAAGGCAGTACTATTTGGGCTACAAAATGAGAGGGAGTGGACTTCGTTTTGTGAGAAAGTACTCAAAATGCCGGAACTCGCCAAAGATAGCCGGTTCTCATCAAACTCAAGGAGAACCGAGGCTAGGCCGGAACTGCAGGCGATCATCGATCAGGTCTTCGCGAAATTGACGGCCGCTGAGGTGATCAGCCTGCTTGAGGTAGCTCAGATTGCGAATGCTCGGGTGAATGGGATGTGCGAATTATGGCAGCATCCGCAGCTTTGTGCCAGAGATCGTTGGTGCAGCGTCATGACGCCCGTTGGCAAAATCCCGGCTCTGTTACCACCTGGCGCCGCGCTAGCGAATGCGGTCCGAATGGACCCAGTGCCGGATCTGGGTGAGAATACAGACTCGCTTCTCCGAGAACTCGGCTACGATCCCGAAGAAATAGGAGCGATGCGCCGTAACAAAGTGGTATAAGAAATCTCTCGATCCTAGCACCGCATCGAAAAGACAATTCCATGAGCTCCAACAGCTTGCTTCCACCCGATTTTGTCGCTCGCATGGAAAAGCTTCTGCACTCTGCAGGCCGCAATTCCTCAAGACCGAGTATCGGCTTCAGCGCTCGACGGAGCCCCATTCAAGTCTTCTACATGGGCGCGCATCTTTTCTCTGCCGGTACAGTGCGAAAAGTAGGGCGCATAGCTCTTGAAACGCTTGAACAGTTCGCGCCTGACGCCTCCACCTTCGCAGCTCTCGCTGTTGGCAAGTCTGTGTATCAAGACCAGGACGGTGAATCCGATCTTTCCTTCGATCCTTCGACTTACGAGAAGATGCGTCAAAAACTGCACCGTCAGCCGATCGAAGATCTGCGAATTGACTTTGAAGATGGATACGGGGATCGTCCAAACGACGAGGAAGATGCGCACGCCATTAACGCTGCGCGAGAGATCGCTAGCGTAATGGCGGGCGGGGCTTCCGATTTTCCATTGTTTCTAGGTATCCGGATCAAGCCGCTCAAACAGAAGAACATTAAACGAGGAATACGGACTCTCGAGTTGTTCTTGACGGAGTTGAGGTCGCACAACACGAGTCTTCCTGAAAACTTCTCCGTGACGCTCCCCAAAGCAACCTATCCCGAGGAAGTTGAAGCTCTCGCTCAAATTGCCTCAGAGTTGGAGAGCGTTCTAGGACTTAAAAAGGGATGGCTAAGCATCGAGCTCATGATTGAAAGCGTGCACGCTCTCCTGGACGATCAAGGAAGAATCGTGCTAAGGGCACTCGTAAACGCTGCCAAAGGACGATGCGTAGCCGTTCACTTTGGGCCTCACGACTATGCCGCTTCGCGGAATGTTGCGTCGCCCAACGCCCTCTCCCACTTTTCCTCCCGCTTTGCTAGGGAAGTAATCCAAGTGGCACTTCGAGACACTGGAGTTCGGATTTCTGACGGACCGACCAATCTTTTACCGATCGCGCCACACTCTGCCGAAGCTAGCCTTCTCAGCGAGCAAGAGAAGAATGAAAATGTGAATGCGATCGCACGTGGTTGGCAAGCTCACTATCGCAATATTCAGAACTCGCTTGCGAATGGCGCCTCTCAGGGTTGGGACTTGCATCCTGCGCAGTTGCCTGTTCGATACGCCGCCGTGTACTCGTTTTATCGGCGGAATCTCGCCTCTGCCTCTAAGCGATTGAAAAACTTTGCCGAGCAGGTGGGTCACGCCACCCGCGTTGGTCAAGTTTTCGATGACGCCGCCATGGCCCGCGAACAGCTTAATCTCATTCGGAATGCAATTATCTCCGGAGCCGCAACTCTCGCCGAAGTCGAAGAACTGACCGGCAACACTTATAACACCCTCTCCACCGCACTCTCGCGCGCTGACGAAGTGTGTCAAGACTAAGAAAGTGCCTCGCCGAAACTCCATCGATGATCAATGCGCCGGCCCGTTTCCGGTGCGCTGGCCGCTCTCTCGCACGATCGCAAGACGCTCCCCCCTACTTCGAGGTGTTGCTCACAACTACAGTCGAGAATGCAGTCCCCGGCGACGCCTCGATCGTCGCGGTACGTGCCGTGCAACCTTAAGCAGCGCGGACTGATTTGATTCGGTTACGCCCATTGAGCTGTGAAGCCTTGCGGATCTCTAAGGTTTCGTCGAGCACAGCCATTCTGGGACCATCACCGCAGCAGTCTCTCTCATTCTTGTTGACACAGATTTCGCCGGGAAGGCCAGCTGCATCTCGCACCCTCGGAAGGCTCACATTCCTGCGGGTGAAGAAATGCTGTGGCCAATCGCTCTTACACGCGGGTAAGTTGTGATCTTGACTGGTTCGACCCGTGTACCCTGGATTTCATTTTGGCAAGACACGCCTTACCGAAACTCCACGTTTGCTCCGTTGCCGTCATCCGCGATCCGGAAAGCGACTTCCTGCTTGCTTTGGCTCTTGCTCGCGGCAACTTTTTGCCCGTTGACCAAAACCTCGCCTGTCGACGGTGTCCACCCATAGATCTCGACCCGTATCTCCTTCCACCAGGCGCGGAACGAACCTTGGTGCGCGCCGATTTCGATATCCATGCCCTGCGGCGTAATCCGGCAACCAAAGTTCATCCTCAAATAGGCTCCCTGCTGAAAGGCATAACTCTTGCCATCATCCAGGTAGAGGCTTCCTGTGCACGAGTCCCCCGCATAAATGCGCAGCGTGAGCGGCCCCTGCGGAGTTTCGTCTGTGCTTTGAACGAGCGGCGCCATCGGCAGGATGGCGCCAGCGCGCACAAAAACGGGGAGCTCGTCGAGGCGCGGCGTCACGCGAACAGCCAACGGCTGCATTCCACCCTTTTCAGATGCCGGATCGACTGAGGCTGCAACGGGTGGCGGAAGGGCTTGTGCGTGGAGGCGCTCACCGGTCCAGAAATCGTACCAGCCGGAACCGGGGAGTTCAGCCTGGTACTCGTCCATCTCGTCGGGAAACGGCGGAGGAGCGACGAGCAGATCGGGCCCAAGAAGAAACTCGCCCGAGGCGGCCGCATCCAAATCAATCGGATGCCGATCGGGCGTGGCATCGGGGAACTCCAAAAACAGCGGTCTCTCCAGCGGCAGTCCAGTACGCGAGGCTTCTTCGGCAAGAGTATAGAGGTACGGCATCAGTTCGTAACGGGTCTCGATGAAATGCCGTCGGATAGCCTCCTGCGCCGTGCCACCAACCCACGGCTCCTTGTCGCCTGCGCCTTTCTCGCTGTGATCGCGATCGATGGGCTGGAAACTGGCGATTTCAATCCACTTCGTCATCAGATCAGGAGTGGGAGTTCCAGCGAACCCACTCACGTCGGCGCCGCTCATTGCGAAGCCGCTGAGCCCGAGATTTTCTAACATGGGCGTCGTCATGCGGAGATGGTTCCAGCTGCTGCTGTTGTCTCCGGTCCACGTGGCCGCATACCGCTGCCCTCCCGCGTATGTGGCCCGCGTCAGCACAAAGGGACGGTCATTGGGATCGAGCGCGCGCAGACCGTCGTACGTGGCGCGTGAGTTCTCCATCCCGTAGACATTGTGGATCTCGGCATGTGTAGCAGTGCGCGGCGCAAAGCCCGGCTCGTCAATGCGGTGCACCACACTCAAAGGCATGGTGAACGTAGGCGAATTGAAGATCACCGGCTCATTCATGTCGTTCCAAAAACCATCTGCGCCGTCCTCGTGAAATTCGCGATATAGTGTTCCCCACCACGCGCGCGTCTGCTGACGAGTGAAATCAGGAAAGACGCTGGGTCCCGGCCAAACCGCGCCGGTGTAAACCGAGCCATCGGGATTCTTCACGAAGTGGTCTCCGGCCAGTCCCGAATCATAGGGCGCATAATCCGGCCCCGGACTGTCGGCGATGTGCGGATCGGTGATCATTACCAGATGGAAGTGCTTCGCTTTCATTTGCGCAATCATGCCGCGCAGATCGGGAAAGTCTTCCCGATCCACTGTGAATGGCCGGTTCTTATGCTGGTAGTCGATGTCCAGATACATGGCGTCTGCCGGAATACGGTCAGCGCGCAGGCGATCGGCAACTTCAAGCACGCGCGACTGGGGCGTGTACGTGTAACGCGACTGCTGGTAGCCAAGCGACCACAAAGGCGGGAGCGGCGGCGTTCCTGTGAGCCATGCATAAGTTTCCACCACCTGCTTGGGATCGGGGCCATAGAAATCGTAATAATCCACCGGGCCGGCGACAGCACCGAAGGAATAAACGTCGGGTAATTCCTTTCCGAAGTCGAAGCTGGTGCGCCAGGTATTGTCGAAGAGCACACCCATCGCCTGACCCGCGCGATACGCCATGAAATACGGAATGCTCTTGTAGAGCGGGTCGGTGGACTCCTGAAAGCGATAGGCGTCGGTGTTCCAGAGAGTGAAGGCCTCGTTGCGCCGGTCGAGCGGACCTGTCTTATCGCCCAGGCCGAAGAAATGCTCATCGCGCGGCATCGCCTTATAGATGCGAAACGAGTCGCCATCAAATCGCAACGGCAGCGCATCCTGCTGCAGAATTTCTCCGGCTGGGTCTCGGACGGTGATCATGAGAGTATGTGCATCGACGGCAACGATGAGTGCGTGCGTCCGGAACCCGAAATGATCCGCGGTGTTGTCGGCGGTCACGGGCACAGCCGCATGACGCGCCGTCGCGAGCACCGCCCACGACGCATCCTCGGGTGGCGTATCTCCACGCCAAGCGCGAATGCGCAGAACGTCATCGCGCAGCGCCGTAATTTGTTCGTTCAATCCTCCGCATCTTATTTCGACACCGTTGGGAAGCGCGTTTGCAGCGGCTTTAGGAGCTGCCGGCTCAGGATTCGACTGCGCCCCGACCATCGCAGAAGCCGACAATACGATCATTGATGCCATAAGAGTGCGGTTGAAACGCATGAATGACTCCTGAATGCAAAACTGTTCGAACGGCTGAGTCGATGAGGAAGAGAAATTGGGGCGAAGGGGTTTCAGGGCGCGCCAGGCCGATTGGCAGACGACTCCAGCGGTGCCAGGTCGGGATCCTGGACCTGCTTGAAGCCTCGAGCGTCGCGCTGCTGTTTGATCGTCTTCATGCGATTGAGCGCATCGGTCGCCTGCCTGGTGTCGCCAATCTGGCGGTAGAGGCGGGCGAGCAAGTATTGGACTGAACCGTCTTCATCGCTTGGTGCTCCGAGCTTGAGTTGTTCGATCGCCTCCCGGGTTCTGCCGGTTTCGGCGTACACCTTGCCCATGAGCGCGTGAATGCGTGGAAGCATCTGCGGCTTGCCGCTGAGACTCCTGTTGAGATAAGGCTCAGCATCGGCATATTGGCGCTGGCCGATCAGCGCCTCGGCCACAATCAGGTTCAATTCCGGATCATTCGGGCTGTGCAGGAGTGCCGCCTGAGCAATTTCCATTGCGCCTGTGGAATTGTTATTACTGAGATAGACGGTCGCCAGTCCGAGCATAGCGGCGGGATCGCCGGGGACAAGGGCCAGCGCTTTCGAATACTCGGCCTGCGCATCGTCCGGCCGATCCAACTGGTGATAGATATCGCCAAGAAGGACGTGGCTTCGAGCTGAGTCAGGCTCGAGCTGTTGGAAACGCGCCAGAGATTGAAACGCCAGCCGCTCATTGGCCTGGATCGACCAATAGAGCGCCTCGAGCGAATGCGGCGCCTGCGCCAGCAAAATGGCCGCCGCGTTCGCCGCACCTTGATTGTCGCCGGTGAAAAACGCGCAGGCCGCAAGGAGGCGCAACTGCGGCGCGCTCAAGGCATCAGGTTTTGCCCCGAGGCGACGGACGCACTGTTCGAAGTACCCCGCCGCGTACTCCTGTTGCGCCGTGAGCTCGGTGCCGTCAGATGTCGCGGCAGCAGCACTGGCCATTGCAGGCGACGCCGCACCGGGGTTAGTTGCCGCTTGGCCGGAAAGATTGAAGGCAACCATCAGGGCGCTGCTCAAATCGGGTTGCAATTCTCCGTTCGCTCCGCCCAGCAACGTGCCGGCAGCGGCCGACGCCTTCTCCGCCGGCAAACCTTCCAACAGGACCGCAGCGTTCGACTCGACGAAGCCATGGTCGCGGTCCCATAACTCGTTCAGCAGCTTCACGGCCTGCGCGGCCTCGCCGCCATCGAGGGCCAGCCTCGCCTGGCCCAGTATCGCCAGACCGCATTCCGGATGTGCCGCAAGTTCTGAGGAAAATGCTGCGCTCGCACCCCCATGATCGCGCGCCTTCAAGAGCGCAAATCCCCATTCCGATCTGAGGCACGGAGGCTGATTCTCGGCATCGAGCAGAGTTTTATAAAGGCTCGCGGCTTCGCTGAATCGCGCCTGCTTTGCCAGCGATTCGGCATAGAGGGCGCCCGAGAACGGCGACTCCTTGCCTTCTTCCGACATCGTGCGCGCCTCATCTTCCACCTCGTCGAGGCGGGCGATGCCCAACGTGAACCATGCAGCGCCGAGATTGGGATCGAGAGAAGTGGCGCGCTCGAGCTCGTAAGCGGCCGCGTGAAACTTGCGCAGGGCGATATACGTGCGGCCCAGCGCCAGGGGTGCCTGCGGATCGTTTTTGTTCAGTTTCTCCGACGCCAGCAAATAGGGAACCGCCTCCTGCGCCTTGCCCAGGTGCGCGCTGTCGATCCCAAGGAAAAGATTGGGTACGTATAGCGAAGGATCGAGACGACGGGCGTGCTGAAAACTCTCAATTGCTCCTGCAATATCTCCACATTCGTGCTGCATCAGTCCGAGATTGGCCCAGAGCTGCGGCATATTGGGCTCGATTCTTACAGCCTGCTTGTAGTCGTTGGCCGCGGCCGCATAATCTCCCGCTGCCTGTGCCTGTTGAGCCTCGGCAAGCACGGATTCAATTTTGGGGGCCGGCGTCTGCTGGCCGAATCCGATCATGGATCCGGCCAGCAGAACGAGCGGGAGTCGAGCGGAGTTGTTCACGAATGGATTACCAGTAGAATTTTCCCGCCCACTGAACAACTCTGCCGGGGAACGCAGTTGTGATGAGACCGAAACTTCCGGGACTATACAGACTCATATTCCCAGGTCCCGGGGCATAGAAGTTTGGATGGTTGAAGGAGTTGAAAGTCTCAAATCGGAATTGAGCCCTCATGTTCTCTCCAAAGGTCCAATTCTTCTCAAGAGCGCTATCCCAGTTCGTAAAATGCGGACCGCGAAGATCTGAGAGATAGCGGGGCGCGTTGCCAAAACTGCCGTACGGCGCATAGGCGAAAGCTGCGCCGTTGGCCCAGGAGTTGGGCACAATGCTGCTTATCTTTTGATGTGCCGGCTTCGGATTCGCAATGACATCCGGCCTGGGATCGCCGCCGTAGGAGTTCCACTGGTTTCCGAAGACGCTTAGCGGAATTCCGTCCTTGAAGGTTGCAATTCCAGAAAGTTCCCATCCGCCGACCACAGCATCGGCCACGCGGTTCATTCCCGAACCCAACGGCTTGCCGCGGCCAATGGGCAGTTGATAGCTGTAGCTGGCCACCAGCGCCTGCGGGATATCACCAGCGTCGACGCTTTTTTCGCCGGCGATGTTGTAGTAGTTTGCAACCGCACCCCAGTTCGCCGCTCCATTGTAAGACCAGGAATTGTTGCCCTCCACGTTGTCCAGGAACTTGGAGTAGGTGTAAGACACGAGCGCGGTAAGTCCCTTGCTAATACGGTGGTTGTAAGTAACCTGCAGGCTGTTGTAAAGGGATTGGCCCAGAGGCGCGTCGTCCTGGGTTACGCCGCAATACTGCGGATATGCCAAAAGAGTATCTGCCAACGGAATGGTCGCCGAGTCAAGACTGTACCCGCTGCAGCTGCTCGGAGCGACTTGCCCATTCGTGGAATTGGAGAGGTTGGTTTGAGCCGCACCCAGCGGCTTAGGTGCCAGAGCGGCGAGTTGGTTCGCGGAATAGGTCTGAAGATACTTCGGATTTAATTGGTTGTAATTCCAGCTCCCAGCGACCATGCGAATGCCGCGATTGCCGATGTAGTTGATGTCCAGTTGATCACTCGCGGTGAGCGCATACTGCACGCCAAACATCCATTGTTGAACGTAGGGGGATGGGTTGTTCCGGAATACACTGCCCGTACTATTGCCGTCTTGTTGATACGACCCGTTGGCGTTGCCGGTAATCTGCGCGTATTGATCGGCCCAGGGATTGCTGGTGCTGATATTCGGATTCGGGGTAATGCCGCCGTTCAGGCTCAGGTTGGCGTTGGTTGTTGCGGTGAAACCATCCGTATCAATTGAGCCCGAACTGCTCACAGCTTCTGGATAGAAGATTCCGTATCCGCCGTGAATCACCACCTTCGGAATCACCTGATATGAGAGGCCAAAGCGAGGCGCGATGTTCTTGTAATTCGCGTCATAAATATAACGGTTGCCGGGCCCAAGGAACTGGAGCGCGCCCAGCAAGGGCTCGCCCGCCGCGTAACTGAGAGGGTTTAATGCGTCCGGGTTGAAGACCGAACCCTTGTTGTGGCGCGACGTGTAAGGAGTCTGAATCTCGTAGCGCATGCCCAGGTTAAGGGTCAGCTTTGGAGTCATTTTCCAATCGTCCTGCACATATCCGCCAAAAAGATGATTGGACACATAGGGTGTGGTCGGTGTTCCGACGCTTGCACCGTCCATGACGCCGAGCAGCGCCTCAGCCACCCCGTTGCCGGTGAAACTTACTCCCGGCGTTCCAGCCAGGGGATTCGGTCCGCCGGTGTAGTTGCCGTCGAAGGTAAGAGAATCTGAGTAGTAGTTGTACTGGTCGAAGACCTGCTCTACACCCATGAACCCAAAGTTGACGGTATTCTTGCCCAGCGACTTGATAAGGTCAACGGCCACTGTGCCGATGGGTCCGTGGTTGTTAACTCCCTCCGTGTTTCCGCTGAATGGTCCCAATTGGGAGATACCATTTCCGAAGTTGACGGTCGGAAACAACGGGGCCTCTTGATTCACGTAGGCCGGGAGTCCGAGAGTCGTCGAGGGATTGAAACCGATCGACTGATTGGTAGAGGTCTCATGCCAAATCTGGACGCCTGAAGTGATGTCCATGGTGAGGGTGGGGCTGAAAATATGCGTAAGTCCCGCCCACATGCCCCAGCGGTTGTTGGGCCGCTGATTCCCTTGGCCCGCCGGATCGGATCCCCAGTTAGCGGCGGCGCCGGTCTTTGCTTCATCCTTGTAGGAGTAACGGAAATAGGCGGTGGTATTGCTGTTGAAGTTGTGGTCGACCCTGATCCCGTACTCATTCCAATAAGTCGGCGCCTCTCCAGCCAAAACCAGATTGTCGGGCACGTTCCCTGGCGTTTTCGCCGCCGGAAAATAGCTGAGCAGCTTCGCGCCAACGGGATCGGCCGTATAGCCAGGCAGGTTGCTCAGAATATTTCCTGGAATCGGGTTGCGAATGTAGCCGGTCTGCGTTGCCACCAAGTTAGTCCCATACGGATTGGCGGGTGACTTGGCATCCACTACCCCGGCGGTGATGGCGTGACCGCTTCGCGGATCGTAGATTTGACCGTTGTAGATGGGTCTGCCAAGACTATCGGTGCCCGCAGAAGTAGTTGACAGCTGTTCGGAGAAGTTGCCGGCCAGGAAATTGGTGTCTGGCACCGTGTATTCGGAGGGTGAAGGCGTATTGGCGTGAAAGTGTTCGTATTGGCCGAAGATGAAGGTCTTGTCACGCTGCTTGTACAGGCCCGGAATGTACAGCGGGCCTCCGGCGGTTCCGCCAACCTGATTCCGGCTAAAGGTGCAGAGGTTGGTGTTGAGTAGACCCTGGCAACTGCCGGGCGATTGAAAATAATTCAGGGCATTGAAGTTGTTGTTGGAATAAAACTCGTATGCCGAACCATGGAAGTCGCGCGTTCCAGACTTGGTAACGACATTGACCACGTTGCCTGTGCTCCACCCGTACTGAGCTGTGAAGGAGTTGTTCTGAATTTTGAACTCCTGCACCGAGTCAACCCCGGGGACAAAAATGACTCCGCCCCACTCAGTGTCGGTATCCCACGATCCGTCCACCAGGAAGGCCGTCGTTCCAAAGAAGCCGCCAGCGAAGTTCATGAACGAGATGTCTTGATCCGCGGTGTCCGTGGTGTTGCTGCCACCACCCAGGAGCAGCTGCCCTTCCGACGTGTTTTGCACGGAAGAGTTCAGCGTAGCCAGGCCATAAATGTTGCGCACGTTCAGCGGCAGCTCCACGATCTGCTTGGCATCGAGGCTCGCAGCAACGTTGGAGTTGTCGGTATTTAATGCGGATGCGTCAGCCGCCACGGTGACCGTTTGGGATTCAGTCCCGACAGTCAGAACTATATTCTGCGTGGCGGTCAAGGCGGCATCGAGAGCGATTCCGGTCTGCTTGTAAATCTGAAAGCCCTGCATCTTCACTGTCAAGATGTAGGAGGACGGCGGCAACTGGCTGAATGCATACCGGCCGGCGGAGTCTGTCTTAAACTCGCGTGTCACGCCGTTTTCCGAACTCGACAGCGTCGCAAGGGCGCCAGGGACGACAGCTCCCGAGGGATCAGTGACCGTCCCGGAGAGCGATGCCGTTGTTGTTGCAATTTGGGAGTTGCACCAGGGAGTGATGTTCGCCGTCACGATAAGCAAAATTGCGAGTCCACTCCAATACCAGCGAGACCTTGATATTTGATTCATCTTCAATTTGGAGCCTCCTGTTGGTCTTTTCCCTGAACAAATTCCACGGGCAGACGAGACGAGCCGTTGACGACCATCGTCACGAGTAACCAGATGGCGGAGACCATCCTAGGCAATTCGATTGAGGAATTGTTAGGGTCTTTACGGTGCGAATAGGCAGTTCTTTACGGAAAGGGCGAATCTCTTATCAGGTAAATTCTTGGTCTATATCGATTGGTTTCAGACATTTGCAAACCGCACCGCAATAAGATAGGGACGAAGAGATAAGGCGGGCAATAATCGCTTCCGGTTGGGGATTAGTTTTACCAGGATGCTGCGCACGAGGAGGAATGGCGCATCAGCCCGCCGTCGGGCTCATATATTCCCCAGTTTCACCGCGCCAGGAACGGCGACGATTGGGGCTTGCCGGAGATCGATGCAGTTGCCACCACACCGCTGGAGCAGGTCGCCACACCAGTGGGGCACATCCGGCCACATTGGCCGCTTGTCCTGGCGCTGGTCGTGGTTGCCGCGGGGATGATGGCGCTGGCGACAAGAAGAACTTCTAAGTCGTCCTGAGTACACAGATCATTGACGGCGGGCCCGGTTCCCCAAAAATCGAAGCCACGTACTTCTGGTAGCCGCGGGTGTTTTGCCGCCATCCATTATTCGAATGCGGCACGAAGTTCGCCATCTACGGTCGATGCCGTACCTGAAGCGCTTAGAATGAGGCAACTATCATTCACTCGTGGAGGATCGGTATTGGTCCCGCTTCGTGCTCTAATTCTCGGCGTCATCGGCTTGGTCGTGATTGTACCCGGTGTAAACCGGGCGCAGCAGGAGCCGCAAAAACCTCAGCCCGGCGGGATGGGGGGCGGCGTTGCCTCTGGAATTGCTGCCCCCGCTGAGTACGACGAACAGAAGAGGCCTATCACGGCCGGCGGATTTGTTGACCAAGGGCCGGTAGTGTTCGAGGACATCACGAAACAGGCTGGACTCTCCGGTTGGCAACACAAGATGGGCTCCGCGGAAAAGAAGTTCATTGTCGAAACGAACGGCTCGGGTGTTTGCCTCATCGATTACGACAACGATGGCTGGCTCGATATCTACCTGGTCAACGGCTCAACGTTCGATGCGCTCGACGGCAAAGAAGAGCCGCCACACGCGGCGCTGTTCCATAACAATCACGACGGAACATTCACAGATGTGAGCGCGCAGGCCGGCGTGACAAACGACCGATGGGGATACGGATGCTCGGTTGCCGACTACGACAACGACGGCTGGCCTGATTTTTTTGTCGGCAACTACGGCAAGAACCGCCTCTTTCACAACAACCACGATGGGACCTTTACCGATATGGCTGAGAAGGCCGGCGTGCAATTGGGCAATTGGTCATCGGGCTCGGCTTGGGGCGATTACGACGGTGACGGTCTGCTGGACCTCTACGTCTCAGGCTACGTTCACTTCGATCGCGACAATCTTCCCATTGGCGGCAGCAAGGCGATGAACTATGCGTTCTGCCAATATCGCGGCGCGGCTGTGAACTGCGGGCCGCGTGGCCTGCCGGGCGAAGCCGACCACCTGTTTCGCAACAACGGCGACGGCACCTTTACCGACGTCACCACGAAGGCAGGCGTCGAGGACAAACGGCCCTATTACGGATTCACTTCGATCTTCATCTCGCTCAACGGGAATGGGCGGCCAGACCTGGTGGTGGGCAACGACTCCGAGCCCAATTATCTATACATCAACAAGGGCGACGGCACCTTTGACGATCAGAGCTATCTCTCAGGTTTTGCGCTCAACGAAGACGGGCGCGAGATCGCTTCCATGGGAATTGCTGCCGGCGACTACGAAAATAACGGCCTGATCGACTTTTTCGTCACGGATTTTGGCGACGACTATAAAGCGCTCTACCGCAACGACGGTAGCGATAGCTTCTCTGATGCGAGCTACCGCGTGGGAATCGCGCAAACCACCATTCCGTTCGTTGGCTGGGGTGATGGCTTCATCGACTACGACAACGACGGTTGGCTCGACCTCTTCATGGTCAATGGCCATGTCTATCCCCAAGTCGATCAGCATCCCTGGGGCACGAGCTTTGCTGAACGCTCGCTGCTGTTCCATAACGTCCCCGATCCTGGTCGCAAAGCTCGCAGGTTCGAGTACGTCCATCCGGTCAAGGGATCCGGGCTTGCCGACGTGATTCCTGCGCGCGGCGCGGCATTCGGCGACCTCTTCAACGATGGCAAGATCGACGTGATCATCAATCCCATCGACGGTCCTCCCGTATTGCTGCGCAACGTGAATCCTGACCATCATCATTGGGTCGAAGTCCAGCTCGTGGGTGGGCCTAAAAGCCCGCGCGACGCCACCTGTGCAACTGCCTACCTGACGGCCAACGGCATGCGCCAGCGTCAAGATGTTCTCGCCAGCGGCAGCTATATTTCGGCCAACGACCGCCGGCTACACTTCGGATTGAGCGACGCGACGGACGCTGGCTCGCTCGAGATTCACTGGCCTTCGGGCGACAAGGAAATTCTCAAGCTGCCTGCGGTCGATCGCATTTACACGATTACTCAAGGCAAAGGAATCACTGGCGCATTGTGCGGAGGCAAGTCGTGCGACATGACTGCCCACAGGTCAGACGGCGGCCCACACTGAACAAGTCGCCGGACATCGGCCAAGAGGCAGGCGGCATGCATGATTCGAGGTTTCAAGTCTCGCCCCGAGCACGGGTGAGAGGACTTACAGCTCTTCATCGAATCTTCAACACACCGACTCGATGCGCAGTGGCGTCGAGTGCTTCTTTAAGAAGGTTGCGACTCGTGATGGCCAGGTAGCAGACAGCAGGCTTCGTGCGCGGTAGTCGCACAGGCACTCCTTACTTTCGCACCGACTTCAATATGGTTTAAGCGATCGAAAGGGGACCTCGGGAATCTCCACTGGAGAATATGCCGAGTTTTCACTCAGCAAAAGCGGCAAAGAGATGTTCTCCGGTCCCTTTCCAAGGCAATTTCCCGCGAGTTTGCCCGGGAATCCAGGAATTTGCCGACGATTCTCTCTAAATTGCTGATCTTATTGATTCGTTGGCGGGCGAAGAGTCATTCGAACTCGCATTACCCTTTTCAATCTCCGAAGTCTCCCAACAGAATCTTCGAAACGAGCCGAGAAGCCGACTTAAGAGCAGTAATCTCCGACCCGACCTACCTTGCCACTCCCCTAGTCCCGGCGCGATTCCACAGCGTTATGATTCACCTCGTGTCATTGCTGAGAAAAATGTTGCGCGACGAGCCTTCTCTTGTTTTAAAAGGCGCAAAGATGGCTCGCAAAGGATTCCATGGGTATGCGGGCCGGAGATTTGAAATGATTCTCGATTTCCGGCGAACTGGCAGACCGCGCTGGAAATTTTAACAATTGACGTTCAGCGCACCATCAGGCACCCTAGGGATATTGTGACCATTGAACAGACCCAGGTTGGCGATAAGGTTGTATTGCATGTTGCCGGCCGCATGGACGCCGAGAATGCACATCAATTTGAGCTGCGGTGCGAATCCTGCATCGCAGAGGGATTTACGAGCATTGTCATCGACTTGTCCGATCTCGCATACATCAGCAGCTTGGGACTTCGATCTGTCGTTGCGGTCGCCAAGAAAGCACGAGACAAAGGCGGGGAACTCCGGATCTGCCGCATGACCGGCTTGGTGCGGCAAGTGTTCGAAATCACCAAGCTCAGCCAGGTTTTCCCTCTGCATGACTCAGTCGAATCAGCGCTGATTGGGGGCTAGGCAAAAGGCTTGCCGCAAACACCTCCATCCTTGACGCTGGTGGCGAGAACCGAATCGCTCAGCCCTGTTACAGAGTTCGTAAGGAAGGGAGCACGGGAAGCGAACCTGCCCGAATCACAGATGCGCGAGTTGGAGCTTGTGATTGAAGAGGTTTTGATGAACGTATCCCGCTATTCCTATCCGGAAGGCGCTCCAGGCATGGTAACCATTACGTACTCGGTCCCCGCGTCAGGTAAGTTGGCTGTCGAAGTCTGCGATCAAGGGATTGAATTCAATCCTCTGACAGCTACGCCTCCGGACCTGACACTCGATTTAAAACAGCGGCCGATCGGAAGCATGGGTATTTTGCTCTTGAAGTCGTTCGCCCAGTCGCTGACTTATCGCCGCGAACAAGGCTGGAATCGCTTGACGCTCGCTATCTCGGCGAACTTGTGATTTACGCCTCGATGCACAGTGCCGACATATTTCGACTCGCGTTAGCTTTGGTGCCGGTGCTGCTGTTTCTTGCCGTTCTTCGAGCGCTGGACAGCTTCAAGCTGGTTTCCTCGCGCTCGGTCTTCACTGCGCTCGCGGCCGGCGCCCTCGCGGCGGTGCTTTGCTTTACGATCAATACTTTCTTTTTTCGGCAATTCCCTGGGCACCAGGATCAGTACGCCCGCTTTGGCGCTCCGGTAGTGGAGGAATTAGCCAAGGCCACTTACTGGATTTTCCTCATCGCGACGGCCAGGGTGGCGTTCATGGCCGATTCGGCTATCTGTGGGTTCGCCGTTGGCGCGGGATTCGCGCTGATCGAAAACATTTTCTATCTTCAAATGCTGAAGGGAGACGACATAGGTATCTGGATCTTGCGTGGGTTTGGCACTGCCGTGATGCACGGTGGCGTGGCCGCGCTCGGGGCAATTATTTCGGCGTATTTGCTTGAGAGCCGGCAGTGGCTTGGGCTGCGACTTTTTGCGCCCGGCCTTCTGACCGCAATCGCGCTTCACTCCTTGTTCAACCAAACTGTGCAGTTTCCCGTGGCATCGATGGTCGCGGCGGTAGTGGGACTCCCGTTGATCTTCACCGTCGTGTTCTACCTCAGCGAACGCTCCCTGCGGCAGTGGCTAGGGGGAAAAATGGACCGCGACTTAGACGTTCTGCTTATGATTGATTCTCAAGAGTTCCAGCAAACGCGAGTTGGCGCCTATCTGATGTCTCTGCAGGAAGCCTTTCCGCCGGAACTGTGCGGCGACATGTTGTCACTTCTGCACTTGACCACTGAACTCAGCATGCGCGCCAAGGGCGCTCTTATGCTTCGCGAGGGCGGCCTGGAAGTTGACCCGGACCCCGAAGTGGAGGGTATGTTTGTGGAGTTGAAATATCTTGAGAAAAGTATCGGACCCACTGGAATGTTGGCTGTGCGACCAATACTTTCACAAACTCCGCGCGACTTATGGGAAATGCATCGTCTTGGCCAGGGGTTGCGCTGAGGCTCGGGGGCTAGTCGCCGGCAAATAGGCATAACGACAATATATTTTCGCTGTATCATGATGGTCCGGAGATCAGGAAAGATGAATCCTCAAGGAGAGGTAACCGGCCTGCTTACCGCCTGGGGCAAGGGCGATCAGAATGCGCTGAATGAACTAATGCCAATCGTCTATAGCGAGCTGCATCGCATGGCGCGGCGCGCATGGAGCGGACAATTTCCAGGCAACACCCTCCAACCTACAGCGTTGATCAATGAGGCATATCTCAAGCTGGCCGGCGCCGAAAGCGCTTCATATCAAAATCGCAGCCATTTTTTCGCTGTCGCCTGCACCGCCATGCGGCAGATTCTGGTGAATCATGCGAAAAGCCGTCAAACCGGAAAGCGCGGCAGTGGGCAATTCGTATTGTCGCTCGACGATGTTCAGCCAGCGGTGAATCAGGAGGCCGCCGAGGTTGTAGCGCTTCATGAAGCGCTTGAAAAGCTGCAGGCCATCGACGAACGCAAGAGTAAGGTTGTCGAGATGCGCTACTTCGGAGGCTTGAGCATCGAGGAGACAGCTGAAGCCCTCGGAATATCCGTGATCACTGTAAATCGCGACTGGCGACTGGCGCGCACGTGGTTGATCCGCGAGATGAGCGGCGATGGATCATGAACCCACAGGCTAGTTGGGAAGAAATCGAACATCTGTTTCACCAGGCGGTTGATCTTCCCGCGCACGAGCGCCAGGCGCTGCTCGCATCCGCCAGCGCCCAAGTCAGGGCGGAGGTCGAATCGCTCCTCGAAGCGGACGACCAAGCGTTCTTCGCCGCGCCGCCCGCTCATCTGGCTGCAGACTTGGTAGAGCATCAGCCCGGTGCGCTAACGGCCGGCCAGTGCGTCGGAAAGTACGAGATTGAATCTCTCATTACGATTGGCGGAATGGGCGAAGTCTATCGAGCACATGACCCTTCAGGAGTTCCGGTCGCATTGAAGATCCTGCGTCGCCATCTAATCGCGAGCCCGCATGCAGTTGATCGCTTTGAAACGGAAGCCCGCGCCGCCTCGGCCCTGCACCATCCCAATATCGTCACGGTTTACGAATCCGGAGACTCGCCTGCGGGATTGTTCATTGCCATGGAGTGGGTTGAAGGGCGCACCTTCCGCGAGCTGATGAACGCTGGAGCAGTGGAAGCCGTACAGGCCATCCATTGGGGTTCGCAGGCCGCTCGCGCTCTGGCTGTCGCCCACGCCGCAGGAATACTGCATCGCGATATCAAGCCGGAAAACATCATCGTCCGCAACGACGGCGTGTTGAAGATCCTGGATTTTGGTCTTGCCCGTCTCGCGGAACCGGTGCGGATCGAGCCGAATTCTTCAGGTGCGTCGGGAACTATTTCCGGCACACTTTCGGGCACGCTGTTGTACATGTCGCCTGAAATTTTTCGCGGTGAGAACGCTGGAAGCGCTTCGGATGTCTTTTCATTGGGTACAGTGTTCTACGAAATGTGGACTGGAAAGCATCCCTTCGCAGGTGAAACGCCGCTGGACGTGTACGAGGCTATCGAATGCCGTCTTGTCGCGGCGCCATCCACGCTCCGCGATGGAATCCCTCAGGAAATCGGCGCGCTGATTCTGCGGATGCTCGATCGCGATTCGGCCCACCGGCCTTCCGCAAATGAGGCCTTTGAAGTCTTCAGTAGATTTTCAGCGACACCATGAACTCTGTTCCTGTGTGCCCGGTGTCGTCGTGTGAAGCCGCGAACCCGGTCGAGAAGGTCGACTTGATCTGAGAGAACCACACTAGCCGAAAATCAATCTGCGCTCCGCCGTCTACATAGCCGCTTCGCTGGTCGCTGGTCGGGTTCGCTCCCAAAACTCCCGTGAACAGGGCGAGCCTCGCCCAATTGCAGTAGATCTTGGTGGACCCCAGATCCCGGAAGTGCAACGGCGTCAGATCCCACTCAGCAAGGGATTTTGCGAAGCTGTTGGCGCCGATCGCGTCGATCTGGACGCCGGGAAAACTGTAGTATTCGCGATAGCGGCTAAAATCGCCCTTGTCGATCCAGTTGTTTCCAAAGGCCCCGAAATAGAACGTGGCAAATGGATCGCTTGCATTGCCGTAAGCCTTACCCGCCGATGAGCGGATCCAAAGGGATGAGTTTCTGAGCGGCAAAAGAAATCCGCGGGTGTATTCCCCCCACACCTGAGGAAAGACCTTGGGGAACGTGTCGTCCACCGCTGCGCTTACTTTCCACTTCACTCCGCTTTCGTCTTCGATCGCCCCCAGCGATTGTTGCAAATCCGAGTAAGCCAGCTCAGCAGTGGCGCCCACAAACTGCGTGTGCGATGCGATCACGTTCTGATAGTCGGGAAGCCGGTCAAGGCCGGAATATCCGGCCAGATTCATCGTCAAGCCCAGGGTGCGATCCGAATCCTGAATGAAAATCTTCTTCTTCTCGACCATTAACTCGAATCCGCGGCGCCCAACTTTCGTAGGCCCAAACAAATCGTAAAAGTCGGCTTTGTTGAAGTAGCCGGAGAGCCCCCAGTCCCAGTACTTGGCCTCAAAGCCAAAATGAATGCGATCCCTCAGCGCCGTTTCGCCCGGAGTATACGACAGTGTCGTCGTGATATGGCTGATGCCCAGAGAGTCTCCGAGGTCCATACGCACGCCCCCGCCCTGCACGTTCTCGTAGCCCTGCGGGATCGGATAGATCGACTGCAACTCCATGTGGTGGAGGGGCCGGTAGATCCCCGCGTAGGTGCGCAGCTTTAGATCATCAATATTGTTGCGCGACTGTAGCTTCCAAGACTTCAGTTCCGGATATTTTTCGACCGCCGATTGCCCCAGATACGGAATGGCGTTTACATCGTCGATCACCTGGATCGGCAAGGTCACCAGGCGAAATCCTCGCGCCGAATACTCAAATGCCGCAAGGCTCCCATCAAAGAGCGGCACTGGCCGGAAGAGTCCAGTCTCAGAGTTACTAAGCGCATCGAGTTTCTTTGTCTCCAGATCGAAACGAAAAAGATTGGACGCACCCGTTATATAGGACGATCCGAAGAGATACCGGCCATCGGGCGAAAAGGTGAAGCTGTCCGGCGTATTGAACTGGAAATCATAAAGGACCTCGTGCGTCGTCTTGCCCGCCAGCAAGTCCGCAGTTCGAAACCTGACGAGCCGTTGCGTCCCGCTCTCATCGACAAGAGCTCCCGTGAGTTGTGTGCCGTCCGGCGAAAGATCGAGATTGAAAAAGTCCGTGGCATAGGGAAAAGTGTAGAGCACCCTTGGCGATTTGAAGGGCGGCTCCAGGCGCACAATGCTTGACAGGCCGTTGTTATGCATCATTCCCCACAGCGCCCCGTCCTTGCGGCAAAAGACTAGATCGCCTATCCGCAAATGCGGCCCGATGAGAGTTTCTTTGTGAGTTTCCAGATCAAGAACATTCAAACTGCGCAAGCCATGTGCATTATTGGTCGTAAAGAATAGCCGGCGGCCGTCGGGATCAAAGGCCAGCGAGGTCACATCGTACAGCGCACCGCCGTGCACATCGGTCAGATGTTCCACCCGGCCAGAGTCGAGATGGATCGTCGCGATATACGGCATCGGGCCGTTATACCGGACGCCGACATAAATCACATTAGCTTTCGCATCGTAATAGGACCGTGAAACCGAGCCGAGAACCTTCGGCGAGATCGACTTCGTGGGCGTCACGGGATACTGCCGGATCAATTTCAGGTTGGTTTCCTGCCAATCCCTCTCGAACGCAATCCATTTGTGCCACTCGTCGCGAAGAGACGTGCCATACACTTCGCGGAACTGGCTCTCGAAGTACGCATGGCTTGAGTGGGTGCGGACGATCCATGACGTTAGCTTCTCCGGACCGTACTGGCTCGCAAGGTAATTCATAAATCGCGTGCCGTACAAATATGAATTCGCGCCCACCTGAAAATCAGCGGACGTTCCTTCTGACTCGAGGCCCACCACGTCATACATGCGTCGGTCGTCACGCACCATCGCGCGGAACACCATCTCGTCGTAGCCACCCAACGCGCGTCCAAGGCCCCCGCCCAGCCAGGTCTCCATAAACACGGCCGCGCCTTCATGGAACCAGCGCGGGGAATAAACTCGCGGATTGCCGAGGAAACTAAAAGGAATTGAAACCGGATCGTCGGTATTGGGCATGATTTTTCCGAAGAAAATTCTCCGGAACAGCTCGTCGTCAGGGCCTGGCTCATCGCCCATCACGATGTGCATCAGCTCATGCTTTGACATCAACCCTATGCGCTCGGCGGATGGCAGCGATTCGAAGACCAGATGAAACGGCTCTATACCCATCTGAATGAGGTCGGTGGGGACGGTTCCGGCAGCCCCGTACCCGGAGTCGTCGAAATCCTGAATGAGGATGGTTATCTTGCCTGTCGGTTCGTAGCCGTACTTCTCCTTATAGAATTGCGCTGCGTTTTCGAGCGAACGGATGAGAAGTGGAGCGAGATATTCGTGCTGGGGCGAGTAATATACGACGCGAAAATATTTCGTCTCCTGCGAATAGAGACGCGGCTCTGCCCTGGCCAAAGAACTCCCGGCAAAGAACATGCAAAAGATCAGTGCGCAAATTCCGCCGGTGGGAGCCAATTTTCGTGCGGGCCTGACCCAGCTCCCTGATTCTTTGCGATCCATGAACGGATTCTATTGGATTCAGCGCGCCTAGGGGGCCCGGGGGAGGGCCTCCCTATTTAATGCCAAGGCACTTCAAGAACGATTGTCCTTATTGCCGCATGCCCATCTGAAACTGGCCGTTCATCAGATGAATCATTTCACCATTCATCTGGAAGAACTGGCCATTCATGAAGTGAACCATTTGGCCGTTCATTTGGAAGAACTGGCCATTCATCACGTGAACCATTTGGCCGCTTTGCATCCGAAAGAACTGACCGTTCATCAGTTGAACCAATTGGTCGTTTTTCATCTGAAAGAACTGATCGCGCATCAGGTGGACCATCTCGCCGTTCATCTGGAGGATCTGCCCGTTCATCAAGCGGACCATTTGGCCGTTCGCCTGGAAAACCTGGCCATTCATCAGGTGAACCATTTGGCCGTCGCTTACCCGATACATTTGGCCGTTCATCGTTTGAACCAATTGGCCGTCGTTCAGCTGATCGACTTGGGCATTCTGCAACTGCTTGCCGTCCGTTTGCCCCGCCGTCGCGCTCACCGCCACCGGAGCAGCGCCCGGATTCACGGTCGCGTCGGCCGGCTGGTCTGCGTGATACACCTCGCGCTGCCCGATCGCGCCGTGTGCGTTGCGCCAGGAGGCCGGCGGATAGATGCCGAGCGAATAAACCAGACCGCCAGCCACAATCACCGCGCCGCCTGCGAACAGTGCTAACTTCCGTATATTCATGATGGACCCTCCTCGATTCGGTTCGTAGCGGCGATTGTGGAAGCGTTGGGGGAGGCCGCTCACCCTATATAACAAGATAACCGCGGAATTCGTATCATCGATTCAAATATTATTGCTTGATCGACCATTCTCGATCTGTCTCCGGTTCTCTCATTCGGAAGCTTTTGTCGCGGGGCAAAGAACGGATTTCGAATCATTTGGCCCGATTTCAAAGCAACATGCAAAGGGGACTGTCGATTTCTCTGACGGAGAAATCCGCCAATTTCCTGGCTGTGATCCGAGGCCGAAATGCTCTCCGGTCCCTTTCCGGCCCAATACCTGCAAGTTTGCCCGGAAATCGAAGAATATGCCGACGAATCTCTATGAGGTGCTGATTTTATTGACTACATGGCGGTGGGCGGAGTCTCGAGCGAACCGCTCTATGGACCGAATTCCCTGCTAACAGGGAATTTTACAGGGAAATTTGGAGATTCTTGCTCGCATTCACTGACGGCGCCGCGCGGCATGCTGCACAATTCACTGTGCTTAGCTCGTTGTGGCGGACCGTCGTGGCCCAAAAAGAACAGGGAATTTTTTCGGGATAACAGGGAATCGAAATTCCCTGATACAGGTTCATGCAGGGAAAGTTTATGGATTATTCTGCGGCCTTGTCGATAAAAACGCCTCGAATTCCAACTACATACGAGTTTAGTTTTTTCCAAGTACGGCCTTCATAAAAGAACAAGCCTGGATTGGTGAACAGCATGGACCTGCTTCACCCGGATGCTTCTGCCGTCGATGTAAGTGCTAGTGAAAGTTGTACGTCGCCGTGAGCGCAGACTGAAACCCGCAATCCGTTCGCAGCTTTTCCACTTTCACTCGCGATCTGCACGCGTTGGCCGACTGGCTCGTGCGGAATTCTCTCGGTAGCGATGGAGTTTGCGAGCGTCTACTGGATTCCCGTTTACCAGATCCTGGAAGCGAGTGGCCTCGAAGCTTGCCTCGTCAACGCGAAGCACGTGCCTGGTCGGAAGACTGATGTGTCCGATTGCCCTCGATCGATCTGTCTCTCTCCGGTCTTCCCTCTCTCTTGTTGGGCAACAAGTATCGGCCGGAGCATAGTCGGCCAAAGTGTTTGGACAATGCGACGGGTTCTCCCAAATACCTTCGAACAAAGTGAGGGCAAAGTAGATGATTGGGATCAGGACAAAGTAAGCCCGGGCGCTTCGAGTGAAGCGCTCGACGAAGATGATGACTGCCGCTACTGATGTCAGCAACGCGGCGGCGATCGTTCCGGAAAGTGCGATCATTTGATCCAGCGCGATAGGACGGCTCTGTAGGCGCGGGGTAACCGCACGATGGGAACCGGCCTCACCTCGGCCGGAAAACCTCGGCAATGGCCCGTTCAGGCACACACACGCCGCCGACAAGCAATGCCGTTGTCTCGCGTCGGTGGAGGGTGTAAGCTAAACCACGACTGCAAATGACAACGTTGTCCAAGCGCCCAATTTTACAACCGAAATGAGACTTTGACCCGATGAAGAACAGCTGTATGATCTTAATTCTGTTTCTGGGCTCTTTGGTTTTGCGTCTCGACGCCCAGAAGCGGCCGGTGGACTACGTCAATACCTTCCTCGGAACAGCCCCGCTGACCAACCCTGTGGACATCGGATTCAATCCGCCGTGGCGCGTTTGGGCGGGACTGGTCTTCCCGGGCGCGTCCGTGCCCAATGCCATGGTGCAGTTGAGCCCGATCACGAAATTTGGCAGCGGCGCAGGATACGAATACGAGAATCCGAAGATCTATGCATTTACCCACACCAACAAAGGCCATTGGAATCTGTGCAATATCCCTGTACTTCCGGTGAGTGGCAAAGTGAATCCCGCCGATTTCGGTTCGACCTTTAGCCATAAGAACGAATCGGCCCATCCGGGCTACTACCAAGTCTATTTGGAGCGATACGGCATCAACGCCGAGTTGACTTCGACTCTGCGGACCGGATATCACCGCTATACCTATAAGGACAATAGTCAGCCCAAGAAGTTGATTGTGAACCTCGCGGTTTCGAACGAGCGAATCAGAGACTGGAAGTTTGAGCTGGACGGAGATAACGCCTTCAAGGGCTATCAGGCGGCGAGCGAGAAAGTGTATTTCTATGCCGTGTCCAACTACAAGATCAAGGGCGTCGAAATGCTGAAGGGGCCGAAAGCCGACCTGCCGGTCGTCGACTTCATCGATGGCAGTAAGCCAGTGGAGATCAAGATTGGGCTGTCATTCGTCAGCACCGAGAACGCAAAAGAGAATCTCGAGAAGGAGATTGGCAATAAGAGCTTCGAGAGAGTGAAGGCTGAAGCCTCGGCAACCTGGGAGAAGCTCCTGTCTAAGATCCGGGTTTCGGGCGGAACCGAGCGGCAGAGGGAACTTTTCTACTCTTGCTTCTATCGTTCGTTCCTGTGGCCCGCGCTAAGAAGTGACGTGAATGGCAAATATACCGACGCGAATGGAGCGGTCGTCAAGGCCGATTTTCAGTACTATACGCTACCCTCCCTATGGGACGATTACCGGAACAAACTGGTTCTGCTGGGCATGATTTCGCCCGATGTGACCGTCGATGTGATTCGTTCGCTAATCGACCGCGGCGAGAAAACCGGCTTCATCCCGACCTTCTTCCACGGAGACCACGCCTCGGCATTTATCGCCGGCTCTTATCGGCGCGGCCTGCGCGGCTACGACATCCGGAGCGCCTACAGCTTGCTGCTGCGAAACGCCACCATAGAAGGTGGCACGCGGCCCTTCATCCGCGAGTATATGGAAAAGGGCTACATCTCCGACCCCGATGTGGCCAATCCCGTGGTCGAAACCAGAGGGAAGGCCGGCGTCACCAAGACGCTGGAATACGCTTACGACGACTACGCCGTTGCCTTGCTGGCCAAAGAGCTGGGCGATCTGGCGAACTACGACATGCTGATGAAGCGCTCGAAAAACTATAAGAACATGTTCGATCCATCGACCGAACTGATGCGCGGGCGCCTGGAAAACGGCGACTGGGTGAAGAACTTCAATCCCGAGTACCCCTACTATGAGTACATGTATCGCGAGGCTAACGCCTGGGAATCGTCCTTCTTCGCGCCGCACGACACCGAAGGACTGATCGGCCTCTACAAGAGCAGTGACGACTTCGAACAGCATCTCGACTCGCTTTTCACCATCCCCTGGAATCCCAATTACATCGCCGAGAACATCAACTCGTTCATTGGGGAATACTGCCAGGGAAACCAGCCGGATCACGGTTTCGTATATCTCTATTACTTTGTCGGCAAGCAGGAAAAAGCCCAGGCACTCTCGAATACCATCATGAGTCGCTTCTACGGAATGGGCGGGGATGGCTTGGCTTTGTCTGGAATGGACGATGCCGGAGAGATGTCGGCATGGTATGTGTTTAACGCTATCGGTCTCTATCCCTATTCTCCCGCGGACCCCAATTACATTGTGACAGTTCCGCTTTTCCATAAGGTTAGCTTTAAGTTGAATGAGGGCAAGACGCTGACAATTTTGAGAAAGAATTCGGGGTTGCGGATCACCCGCATTACCTATGCAGGTAAGAAAATTGACGGCTATTTTGTCAATCACAGCGACCTTGAGGAAGGTAAGCAATTGGAGATCGATACGAACTAGCCTCGCGGATCTCGACTTTCCGGAAAGCCAGAATTCTTTTCACCTGGAGGGTACCTGCCTTGCATCTCTTATCCGCCCGCCGCTCACGCACGGCCAGTCTCCTCGGCGCCGCACTCCTCAGCGTCACCGCGCTCAGCGCCGGCGCGCAGGTCGACGTTATCATGCAGCACAACAACGGCGCCCGCACCGGCGCCAATCTGCGCGAGACCATCCTCACTTCCGCGAATGTCAACAAAGAGCGTTTCGGTATGGTCTTCAAGCACGTGGTCGACGATCAGGTCTATTCGCAGCCTCTCGTTCTCACCAATGTGCTGATTGGTGGCGGCTATCACGACGTGGTTTTCATCACCACCGTTAACAACAGCGTCTACGCCTTCGACGCGAACGACGCGAACTCTGTGCCTTTCTGGCACGTCAACTTCGGCACGCCGGCCAGTGTCCACGATTACAATTTCGGCTGCACCGACCTCAACGGCAATATCGGCATTATCGGTACGCCGGCAATAGATCCGGCCCTCCACGCGCTCTACGTAGTTGCGCTTACTCGCGTAGCCGGCCATTTCGAGCAGCGGCTGCACGCCCTCGACGTCGCGACAGGCGCTGACCTGCCCGACAGTCCGGTCACCATCACCGCGCCCGAATTCAACCCGCTCCTTCAGAATCAGCGCCCCGCCCTGGTCCTCGATCGCGGGAACATCTATATCGGCTATGCCTCCCACTGCGACAAGGAGCCTTACCACGGTTTTCTGATGAGCTACGACGCGATCACCCTGCGCCAGCAGGCCGTCTTCAATACCTCACCGGGCGGACGGGAGTCCAGCATCTGGCAGAGCGGCCAAGGGCCCGCAGTAGATGGCGACGGCAACATTATCTTCGTAACCGGCAACGGCAGTTGGAACGGCACTACACAGTTCGGCGAGAGCTTTGTCAAGGTTAGCCCCAGTCTGCAACTGCTCGATTGGTTTACTCCCACCAACCACCTACACCTGGATGATACTGATAACGACTTCGACTCCTCCGGCGCTCTTCTGGTTCCCGGCACGCACATAGCCATCGGAGGCGGCAAAGAGGGCGTCCTCTATCTAGTTGACACTCGTCACATGGGTCATCTTGGCGACGAAAACGCCATCCAGCGCTTCGCCGTCACCAGCTCGCACATTCACAGCATTGTCTATTGGCAGAGCGCCCGCAATGGACGCCTCTTCTATCTCTGGGGCCAACGAGATCACGCCCGCGTCTATCGCTTCAACGACCAGAACAAGCTTAATGAAACGCCCTTTCAGATGCGGCCTGAGGCCAATCAGGGCCATCCCGGCGGCATGCTCTCCATTTCCGCGAACGGTGATCGGGACGGCATCCTGTGGGCTGCAATTCATTACACCGGCGATTCATGGCACGAGTCGCGCCCCGGCATCCTTCACGCTTTCGACGCCGACAACATCAACCATGAGCTCTGGAACTCGCTCGAGTTGGCCGCCCGCGACAACTGCGGCAACTATTCGAAGATGGCCCCACCCACGATTGCCAATGGGAAGGTATATCTCGCCAGTTTCGGCCACCATGACACCGGCGACGGACAGCTTTGCGTTTACGGCCTTCTCCCTGCGGGCAATCCGCCCCCCGCGCCCGCTAACTTTAATGCCGTACGCGACGAGGACCACATCGCACTGACGTGGGATCCTGTTCCTGGCGCCGTGACTTACACGGTCGAGATCAGCCAAGGTGCATCCATAGAGGTCGTTGCGACCGGCCTCACCCGGCCGCTCCTGACTTTGCCCACTCCCGATTCAGCAGAGGCCCGTTTTCTGGTTCTGTCAGAGAACAGTAACGGCGTCGGCGCCCCTGCGCAGTCCGCGGTGCTTATGCTGCACCATTCCCCTCAGCCCGGTCACATGACGATGCACTGAAGCCGGCACTCCGGCGGCAGCATCTGAAGAACTTCAGGGGCGGCCTTCAGGCGGACGCCTATGCAGGGTTCCATCATCTGGACGGCGATGGCGTCATTTATGAAGTCGCCTGCTGGGCGCATGCGCGTCACAAGTTCCACGAGACCATGTCATTCAAGCTTCGCCTAAAAATTGCTCTGATTGCCATTCTGGTAGCTGGATTCATCAGCTGGAGTTTTCGATAGATGGGAAAGTTCCTCGTAGATGCTCCTCCATAAGAATCTTCGCTCGAATTGGGTCTCGTGACCGAATTGCACGAAAGATCTCGCGATGCATCTCTGTGAGCTGCATAAGGTCCTGTGACGGCTGCGGTTGCCCGTCATGGAAGTTGACGGTAAGATTTTCCAGAAGCGCATCTAAAATTGGATTGCCGGCGGCCCGAGCAATTGTCCGGTGGAACCGCACATCATGAATGGAGTATTTTGGGGGATCATTGAGGGTTGCATACATCTCTGCGATTTCTTCAGCTAGCTCAGCGACAAATCGGTCTGAAGACCTCATCGCCGCGAGCCCTGCGATAGTTCCTTCAAGCACACAACATGCTTCAAACAGCTGCGAGGAGAAGGATCGTACTGACGCAGAAGTGCGTCGCAGCTTCTTTGCTCCAAACAACACATATGTCCCTGTGCCATGACAGGTCCTTAGCACGCCTATCATCCCTAGAAACGCGATTCCCGCCCGCAGGCTAGGGCGGCTCACATTCAACATGCGAGCCAACTCACGCTCAGGAGGGATTTGGTCCCCCGGCCGCAATTCCCCAGCATCGATCAGCGTTCGCAAATATGTAACCACTCGCGTGGTTACGCGCTGTGCGCTGCTGCGATCTCCTTGCCGCGAGATTTTGTAGTTGACAGCCATTTAGGTTATCCGTTGGAACTCGGTACCATCGAAAGCTTCGCCCTCGTGAGCTCCTGGTTCACTTCGCCTTGCGACTTGCAACATTATCTGGAAGTGAAGCCATTTCATTTCACAGCTCCATGGTCCCACCGCCGAGAACCCGGCGCCCTCGAGATAGCGGTATAGAAGTCTGCTCTTTCAAGAACATGACCCTCACAGTGACATTGCAGCGCGAGGAGAGATGATCCGCTACGATTGTCAGAAATTGCTGCGCGGAGATGACAGCGTTGTTAGCAGCCCAAACCGTAATCGCAAAATATAGCGCGAATTGAACTTCTTTTCTTCTCGTCAGCACAGTGGTCCGTGGCTGCGGAGCCTGCATCTTGCCTCTGGCGTGAAGCATAGCGGCGCCCACGAGAACGTCCAATGCTGAGGTTTGGCCGGCAGCGCCAGTCACCATAGTTGTGTGCCGCACTGTTGAACAAATCACATAAACCGATCTTCAGCATCTGCTTGTTCGCTTATCGGATCGGGCCAAAATGGACATCCTCTGGAACCGACGGGGAGTCCAGAAATTGTAATGTGGTTGCCGGCCCCAGAATTACCGGTAGCGTCCATGATTGGAGAGTCCACACGACCCGCTTGTCGGGAGTTACTTCGATGGCCTGGAAACTTCCGGGTGCATTTTTGGGTGATTTGTCCCATTCATTTACCCAATTATTGATAACCGTGTCTCCGTTCGGCAGCCTCCATGCCTGCTGCAGACTCGCAAATTGGTATTGGGGCAGGTCGCCTGGACCGACACTCCAGACGGAATCGCCACGCCGTGTGACCTCTCGTACACCTTGCCTGTCCGTGATCAGCACGTTTCCATTGGGAAGAGGCGTCACCCCCCAGGGGCTATCCGCGGGAAATGACCATAGCTCATTTCCGTTGAAGTCATATTCAACCACCTTATTCAGATCCATCTGAGCCACCATGAGTGTTCCCCGATCAGTCAACCGCGCATGACGAAACTGCCCATGCGTGCTGGCGGGATGCCTGACCGCCAAGGTGATTTCTCTGTCGGTCAAATCGGTAACGATATTGACTGCCCGCACTACCGCCGGGTCGCCATTCTGAATATATAAAACGTGATCTAGTCCTATGGGGACAGCGGTATGTACTTCGTACCCAGCGGGCGCGTCATATTTCCATATCACTTTCTTATCAAGCGTAATCTCAGTAACCCCATACTGATGGGTAAGGAGGATATTGCCATTTGAAAGCATCACAGCATCGCTGATCTCCCCTTTTCCCGCAGGGTCATCGTAAGTCCAGACGACCTTCCCGTGCCGCACGATGAAGATCTTGCGGTCGTGCGATTCTCCAGCGAACATAAAGTCGTGCTCGGCGAGTCCCCGGTTAGGCATTTGCGCGGACACAGAGTGATTAGCACTACTCTCAGTCTGGGCATTAACCGCACAACCCATGGCGAGGAGGTAAGCGAGTACGAAACTTTCTAGTCGCATATCCCTAATCTCCTCTCGTGCTTGCTTTCGTTGAACTCGCGATCGCGGCAAATGGGACAGGTAGAGCGCATTAGAAAGTTTTCCCGTTACGGCAATCTTCCGAAGTACAGACTTATGCGCCCCTTGTACTCCCCTCTGGCAATCGCCGGCTGCCCCATAGGACCCATGGATCGCGGCTCACCAAACTTGTTGCCGATCGCGGGGATTGCGTTCAGGAAGGAGATCGATGCCGGCGGGAAGGGCACGGCAACTGCCCCGAGCAGGTTCGGCGGCGGTGTCCTTGGCGTAAATATCTGCACGTAGACCGGAGAATCGAAGTGCTGGTCCACCACCGCGGTGACCGGACCTTCGCTGGTATTGAGTTGCAGCCATCGCACACCTGAGTAGAACCCCTTGAAGATGGGATAGTCGAAGTGCTCTCCTGGCTTGAGGTAGTCGGGATCCCCTACGATGGAGTTGCTATAGTGACTGCTCCAGACGTCGAGAACACCGCCGGCGAGGCGATCTTGGTAGACGGTCGCTGGGCCTTCGCCGAGAAATCGCATACCCTTGACATCGGCTTCAGGATAGTCGAATCCGACGCCGAAGTACTCCTGTGCGCCACTTATGGCGTAGGCGTAATCAATGGCTAACCAACCGCTGGGCTTGAGACGATAAGTGATTGATTTCATCGGCCCATCAAAGGCTGCGGAGACGACAAGATCGCCGCCATCGATTTCATGAGTTAATGAAATCAGCGTCGAATCCGGTGCGATGGAAGATGGTGGAAGTGGCGGAGATGTCGGGCTTTGCCCGCGAGCGCGAGCAGGCCGCGGCCAGATTGCCATGACTCGAGGGCCATTAGTCAGAGAGAATGAATTGCCCTGCCGGGAAACGGAGACCAGCAGACCGGTCGTTTTACTTATCTGCAACGAGAGATCGCCCGCAGTCGCGGAGAGTGTGTTGCCAGTCTCGGCCAGGGTAGGCTTTGCTCCACCGGCTGACTGTTCCACCTGGTCGAGGCTGCTGTCGAGACCGTTGATAGGCCACACATAGGTCCAGATCAAGCGATCGGTCCGATCCTTAATAATGAGTCGAACCGCATCAGCTGCTTTCTTCCCTTTCCCGTCCAAGACAGAAGCGGGCGGGCCCCAGCCGTCCCAGTTCGCCGTCGCTCCAGGCTGCAGCGAGCGGCCGTGATCCGTCCGCGACGCCAGCACCACCGAACCGGAATCTGCGTCGTTGGGTCGGCGAAAGGCTATTGTCTGCCATTGATAAGTGCATTGGTCGGCGTTGAGGAAACTGTAACGATTAGTCACCGTATACGAATGCGAGCCGCTGTCAGACTGACTCACGATGATCGGCGACCAAAGCTGCTTGACTGTATTGAAGCTCGCTTCACGCTCGCGATACGGACCGAGGATACCATCAGGGGCCATATTGCCTTCTGAGTCTAGAATGCCGCCTTCGTCCGTGCGTTTTACGTCTTCATCCACAAACGACCAGACGATCCCTCCGGCACCGGCCTTGCTCTTGAGAATGGCATCCCAGTAGTCCTGCATTCCCGCTCCGGCGCCTCCGTCGTAGAGACCATGAAGCATCTCGGTGGGGAAGAAGAC
>Ga0182024_10003275_pt1 | contig 38810 bp, 40 predicted proteins | sample P32metaG_FD_120480 | JGI IMG/M metagenome (GOLD analysis project Ga0182024, IMG submission 120480) | Permafrost microbial communities from Stordalen Mire, Sweden - P3-2 metaG (Illumina Assembly) | ecosystem: Environmental > Terrestrial > Soil > Wetlands > Permafrost | place: Sweden: Stordalen...
AGGTCGTACCGTAAAAAGTCGAGCCAGAAAGAATCATGTCTATCGGCGCAGAGCCATCGCCGCTGCCGTTGAACGAATGAAGCAAGTGGAAGTTCGATCCATCCGTGCCGATTTGGAAGATCGCGCCATTGCCAGTGGTTCCACCGCCGGGGGTCGTGCCATAGAGAGCATTTCCAGACAGCAAGAACGCTCCGGCTCCGTCGCCATCATTTGGCCCGTCGTCGAACGCATGAAGTATCGAGACTTGAACCTGTGCCGACGCGGGTATTGCAGCGAAAACCGCGAGAAGCACAACCGGCACAATTCCAAACCGACGCACCGAGGAGAACCCCGTCATACAGCCTCCTTGACCGGGTTATTATCGGCCATCGCCGTTTCCGGGGTGCAGTAAAAGCCGAGGCTCCGCCCCCCCCGAGCGGCCTGAAATCGCCCGCAGAGTCCCGGCGCGCTCCCGAACCAATCGGGACTTGCAGCGGCATTTCTGTCGCCGCCGCAGCCTCAACCCCGAGGGATCGGGATTTCGCTTCGCTCAACAGTAGACAGTAGAGGGCGGAATTCCGCCCCGGGCGCGCCCGCCGCGTTTTTGACGCAAAACCGGGGAATGTCTCAATCTAAGCAATGACAATGGGCAATTGACAACGGAAAATCGGAAATGCGCCGCGGCCGCCTTCGTTGTCCACTGTCAACTGTCAATTATCAATTGAATTGGCGCCCTTTTTGAAGGGTTTAACGCGGTTTTTCGCCACAATCCATCGCCTCATCCCCCCATGAGGCGCCTCACGGCGAGTTTCGGCAAAAGCCGGGCGGCCTTCCGCTGCAAATCCAGGCGACCAAACGACTTGCGAGCCGCAAACAAGTTAGTAAATACTATGTAAATTTTCAAAAGCACATCATTTTGTCTCGTTCTGTCTCATCACCGCGAAGATGGGTCGGGCACGGTGGTAACACGATCCGGCGCGTTCGGGTCCATCAGAATGGCGCAGGCGTCTTCATGTTGAACCCCGCCCGATGAACCGACGGCGTGGAAATCGTTGTTGCCGGGCTTCAAAGCGACGTTTTCCCAAATAAATCGATGAATGTCGTCCCCCTGCCGCGAGCCTAAAGATTTGCCGTTGACGAAAAGCTCGACTGAATCGCAGTTGGAATAGATTTTGACCGTCGTCGCCGGCGTGTTCCGCGGCGTGAAGCGGCGGTCGGTGATGTATACAAACGGGTTGGCCGACCAGTTGGCTTTGTAAAAATAGAAGGCGTCCTTTTTGGTCTTGCGGTCGTAGGTGATCATCCCCTTGTCGTTGCGGCCGGCATGATCGCCCTCATTGCGGGCGTCGGCGGCGAAATCGAACATGTTCCACAGAAACGTGCCCCAGAGCCAGGGGCGATCTTTCATCGCCTGCCATGCGGCTTCGTGGACCGTCGTCTGCCATTCCTCGGGGTGCCATTTGCTCGTCGTTGGTTTGGGTTGCGTTGCGTCGGCCTGATGCTGGAAGATGCTGGCGCCCGCGCCGTATTCGCTGATGCCGACGGCCCGGCCCGGACGGGCGCTGCGCAGCTTGTCCAGTGCCGACGGCCACTGGGAGGGCGGCCCGGAGTACCAGCCGAAATAGCCGTTGTAGGCGATGATGTCGGTGATCGTGTTGCGCGGATAGTTCGGCAGCAGCGAATTGGACGCGGCGGTCGTCAGGCGCGTGGAGTCCAGGTCGTGCGCCGTCTGGTTCAGTTTCGCCACCAGTTCCAGTTCGTGCTTCGTGATCGGATCGCTTTGCGGATTGGCCGGCGTGGGCCCGAGTTCGTTGAACAGCGACCAGAAGCAGATCGAGGGATGATTAAAGTTCTGCTTGATCAGTTCGCGCACCTGCTCGATAGCCGCGTCGTCGAAGGCGGCGGACGGGGTGACGCGATTCACCATGCACGCCTCCGCCCAGACGATCAAGCCGCCCTTGTCGCACAGATTGTAAAACTCCTGCGCGTGCTCGTAATGCGCCAGGCGGATTCCCGTGCAACCCATTTCCATGATGAGGTCGAAATCCTCCTGGTGCTGCGCGGGCGTGATGGCCCAGCCCATGTCGATGCGATCCTGATGGCGATTGACTCCGTGGAGCGGATACTTCTCGCCGTTGAGAAGGAAGCCCTTGTCGGGATCGACGCTGAAAAATCGCAGCCCCAGCGGCTGATCGAGGCCGTCGGTGGTGGTCGCCCCGTCGCTGACGGCGACGTTCAATGTATAGAGATACGGGTCTTTTCGGCCGTTCCACAGATGCGGCGAGTCGAGCGTCATGTCGGCCACCGCATCGGCCGCGCCGCCGCCGGCGACGGGCTGTTGAACGCTGATGGATTGCACGACCGCGCCGCCGGCGTCGATGATGCGGCAGACGACCGTTGCGGTTTTATCCGCGGAATTGGCGTTGCGTAGTTTGGTGGTGATGTGCAGTTTCGCCGCGGCGGGCGTGACGCTGGTTTGTGTGGCATAGACGCCGGGGCCGCCCTCATCCAGCGGCGTGATCGAAAGCGGACTGAGCGCCAGCAGATGCACCGAACGATACAGCCCGCCGAAGACCGTGAAATCACCAGACAGCGGCGGCACGTCCACATTGCGCGAGTTGTCCACGCGCACGGCGATGATGTTGCCGTCGCCGGGATGAACGAGATTGGTGATATCCAGCACGAAGGCCGCGAACGCTCCCTTGTGTCCGCCGGCATGTTGGCCGTTGACGTAGACATCGGCGACGAGTGAAGCCGCGTCGAACTTCAGGAAGAGCGAGCGGCTGGCCAGATCGGGAGTGATGTTCAGCGACCGGCGATACCACGCCGGGCCGCGATGGTAATTGTCGCCGCCGTCCTGGCCGTCGAGGTTGTTCCATGTGTGAGGCAGATTGATTTTCTGCCAGGCGGAATCATTGAACGAGGTTTGCTCCGCGCCGGCCACGTCCCGGCGGATGAATCGCCAGTTGGCATTGAGATTTTCCGACCATCGCGGCGCGCCGGGCGCGGACTCAATCACATCGGGCATCTGCGCGCATCCCGCTGCAAATGAGATCAATGCGGTGAAACAGAGGACGAGAGATCGAGATCGCATGTTGACCCTTTCGGATTTGGAAACTCCGCCGCAGGGGAATGATGCCGGGAATCCATCAGACAATCAAACTTCGGAACGATGATTACGGTTCGTGCCGGGTGACATCGGCAAACCGGTCGAAATCTCGGTCGAATGAGGCGATGGCTTGCCCAGTCTCGACGGAGATCGCGGCAAGGTGCGCGTCGCCGAAATCCACGTTCGCCGACTGGACGCGGACCAGGGCGTCCAGCACTCGCTCTCGTTCGGGCAGGCGAAAGGCGGGTGTGTTCAGGAGCGCGCCAATTGCCTGGGCCGCCTGACGACGGGGCACACCGTACGCCGCCTTGAGGGCGTAGAAAGTCTCGCTCACCGTCACGGCGCTGACCTCCAGAACAACTTTGCCGTCATTGGCGCGCTGCACAAGTCTCCGGGCGCGCGGGGAATGGTCGCGGTGGTCATCGCGAAGGAATCGCACCAGAACATTTGCGTCCAATTGGTAGGTTGGCGTGGGAGAGGCGGTCATGGCTTGCGAGCGGCGTGACGGCCCATGGCCGCCGCCGCCTTCTGCTTCTCCCGTGGATCATAATCGCCGCGGCCCTTGAAAATTCCGTAGAGCGACATGGCATCCGGCAGCGACCGCAGCGTCACGATGCCCCCGTCCGTCATCGAGAGGCGGACCTTGCGCTTGGAGCCGAGTTTCATCGCCCGCCGCACCTTCACCGGCAGCGTGAGCTGGCCCCTGGTGGTGACGGTAATGTCCTTGACGTGCTCCATGGCATTATTCTTACATTCCAAAAGGTAATAGTCAAATGAAATGTAAGACAATTCGTCAATTCGGCGAGACGACGACGGCGGTGCCGTAGGCGAGGACTTCGGTGCATCCGTTGACGACCTCATTGGCGTCGTAGCGGGCGCCGATCACGGCGTTGGCTCCCATCGCGGCGGCGTGCTCGAGCATGATGCGGAAGGCGTCATTGCGCGCCCGCTCGCACAGGTCGGTGTAAAGGGTAATGTTGCCGCCGAAGAGCGTCTGAATGCTCGCCCCGATATTGCCCACCACGCTGCGCGACCGCACGACAATGCCGCGCACCAGGCCGAGATTCCGCGTGATGCGATATCCGGGAAGTTCAAACGCGGTGGTGACCAGTCGTGGATCAATCGCTGCCATCGTCGAGCGGCAGTATACCGTCGGAGGGAATGAATGGCAGCGTCAATTCGCGGGCAGCGAGACGAATGAACTATCGGCATCCACAAAGCGCAGGAGGGCGTGCTTCCAGTGCTTTGCGTAATCCACGCCGACGCGCTTCGCCGTGACGATGCGAGGTCGTTTGCCGGGATTTCGCAGAAAAAACAGCTTGTCGCCGGTGAGATCGACGCCGTTATGCGCCCGCGTGATTCGCATGGCTCGCGTGAGTTTGCCGGGGCCGGAAAGATCGGCCTTCCGGCCGAGCGGTTCAGCCGCGCGGATCAGCACCGCCTGTGCGTCGCCGGCCGGGCCGGAGACGACGTTGAACATGTCGTACATGCCGTAGATGAAGTAGACGTAGGCATGGCCGCCGGGGCCGAACATCACTTCCGTTCGTGCCGTGCGGCCGCGCGAGGCGTGGCAGGCCAGATCGTGCTCGCCGACGTACGCCTCGGTCTCGACGATTCTCGCCCGCAGTTCCCTGGAGCCGAGGCGATGGACGAGGATCGTGCCGATCAGATCGCGGGCGAGATCGGCCGCGTCACGCCGGAAAAAATCGCCGTTGAGTTTGACGTGGTTTACATCGCGCGTCATGAATGACAGCCTGCGATCTGAAAGACCGAAAAACTTCGTGTACTTCGTGCAGAATTCTTGTTTGAGCAACCGGCTCAAAGCGCTCTGCCGCCGACGGTGAGTGGAACGCCGACGGGCTGCGGAGATGGGACAAAACTCGGCTCAATCGCCAGTTGCAGCGGCCGGCGTCGGCCGGCGGGGGGGAGGCCGTCTTCGTCGATGATTCGCTGGATGGCCATGATCCCTTCGATCAGCGTCTCCGGCCGCGGCGGGCAGCCGGGAACGTACACATCCACCGGCATGAACTGATCGATTCCCTGGATCGTCGCGTAGGCGTCGAAGACGCCGCCGGTGCTGGCACAGGCGCCCATGCTGATGACCCATTTCGGTTCGGTCATCTGCTGATAGATGTGCTGCAGGACCGGCATCATTTTAATCGTGACGCGGCCGGCGACGATCATCAGGTCGGCCTGGCGCGGGCTGAAACGCATCGCCTCGGCGCCGAAACGGGCCAGATCGAAACGGCTGGAGGCGGTGGCCATCAATTCGATGCCGCAGCAGGCCGTGGCGAACGGCAGCGGCCAGAGCGAACTGCGCCGCGCCCAGTTCACGACGCGCTTCAGTTGCGTCGTCATCACGTTGTCGGGCAATAGTTGAGTGTCGAGCATCGCTGTTTGTCCTATCGGATCAAATATCCTGACCAATCATAGGCGTCAGTCCCAGCGGAAAACGCCCTTGCCCCAGGCGTAGAGGTAAGCCAGGAGCAGAATGGCGATGAACACGATCATTTCGATGAGAATGCCCGCTCCGCCGATGGAACTGCCGCCGCCCTGGCTGCTGGCGCGGACGGCCGGGGCGAAGATCGTCGCCCAGGGATAGAAGAAGATAATGTCCACGTCGAAGACCAGGAAGATCATCGCCACGATGTAAAACCGGACGTTGAATCGCCGGCGGGCGTTGCCGACGGGAACGACGCCGCTTTCGTAAGTGCTCTGCTTCACCGCGCCCGTGCGCGAGGGGCCAATGATGATTGAGAGAGCGAGATTGGCCACGGCAAAACCGATGGCAATCACCAGCAGCAAGACCACCGGCGCCCAGTCGCCGACGTGATCGCCGCCGGGGGCGGTCAGTTGGCTCAGGGGATAAGCGGCGATCCATTGCATGGAACCTGTAGTTTAGGGATTGCGCGGCAGTTCGTCCAGAAGCGACAGGATCGTTTTGCCGAGGGTGGGATGAATCGCCTGTGGAGCGATCTGCGACAGCGGGAGAAGAACAAATCGCCGCTCATGCAGCCGGGGGTGGGGCAGAACCATGCCCGGTTCATTCAGAATCGTGTTTCCATACATGAGAAGATCCAGATCGATGATTCGCGGCTCCCACCGTGTGCGGCGGACGCGGCCGAGCATGGCCTCGATGGCCAGAAGCCGTTCGAGCAGCACGCGAGGCGGGAGCGTCGTCGCGATCTGCGCCGCGGCGTTGAGAAAAGGCGGCGAATCCGGCGGTCCACCGATGGCGGGGTTTTCGATCAGCGGCGAGGCCCGCACGACGCGCACGCCGTTGGCTTTGTCCAGAAGCGCAATTGCGGAATGAATGCTGGCCGCGCGATCGTCCAGATTAGCGCCCAGACCGACGAAAGCGTCAATTTCGGAATTCAAGCCCGCTCCCGGCCAGCCGGCGATCCAGTTCCGCCAGCACGCGCTGCTCTTCGGCCTGATCCTTCGCCGCGAACGTGACGCTGAATCGCACGTACGCCCCGGCGTCGTCCCACGGGACGGTGCTGATGAGTTTTTCCGCGATCATCCACTGGCTGAAACTCTCGGCCGTCTCGAAACGCACGCTGCCCGCCGACGCGGGACTCTTCACATAGAGAAAGAACGAACCCTTGGGTTTGCGCGCGGAGAATCCGTGCTTGTTCAGCACCGAAACCAGCCCGTCCATGCGGCGGGAATACTTGGCAGCGATTGTTCGCGTGATCTCCGGGTGATCCAGCGCGTAGGCGCACGCTTCCTGAATCGCGAGGAACTGGCCGGAATCGGTGTTGTCCTTCACGTCGCCGTAGGCTTTGACGATGAGCGGATTGCCGGCGACGAAACCGAGCCGCCAGCCCGTCATGTTAAAACCCTTGCTCATCGAGTGCAGTTCAACCGCCACGTCCATCGCGCCGGGCGTGGCCAGCAGCGACAGCGGCCGGCCCTCGAACACCAGCGCGGCGTAGGCGGCGTCGTGAATGAGGATGAGGTTGTGCCGCCGCGCAAAATCGACGGCCTGCGCGAAGAACTGCGGCGTGGCTGATGCGCTGGTTGGATTGTTGGGATAATTCAGCACCAGCGCCTTGGCGCGTTTGAGTTTGTCCGCCGGGACCGAAGCCAGGTCGGGAAGAAACTGATTCCGTTTCAGCAGCGGCAGATTAAACACCTCGCCGCCGTAGTACGCGGAATGCGTTCCGAAGACCGGATATCCCGGCGTCGTCATCAGAGCCACATCGCCCGGATTGATGAAACAGGCCGGCAGAATCGAGAGGGCAGCCTTGGAGCCGATGCTGTGAATGATCTGCGTCTCCGGATCGATGCCGGAAACGCCGCAGACATTGTGCATCCATCGCGCGGCGGATTCTCTGAACATGGCTGCGCCATTGTCGGCGTAGGTGCGGTTCTCCGGTTTGCGCGCGGCATCAGCCAGCGCGGCGACGCAATCGGCCGTGGCCATTTCGTCAGGCTCCCCGACGCCCATGTCGATGAGTTCCACCCCGGGATTGGCCGCCAGCGCCGCCCGCTTGGCCCGCTTGATCTTCTCGAACTTATAGATCGCGGTCCCCTTGCCGTACTGCCTGCCGCCGATGCGATCGGCGAAGAGGTTTTGAATGTAACTGTCCATGCGGTGGGGCGATTGTAGGGGCGATGCGGCGGGGATCAACTCCGTTACCCCGCCTTGCGTTTGGATCGACCATTTCCGGTGGGATGAGCAACCTTGAACGCCGCCGCACTGGTATTTGGGGGATTTTATCCTTGACGAAAGAGCGGCCTTCGACCATCTTCTCCACGCCCTTGTCGTTTACACATAGTCCTTTTGGATCATGCACTTATGACGCCGCAGGAACCGTCGCCGAATCCGACGACATCATCCCCGCACGCCACCGCACTGCCGTCGGACGCCGTGCCGGTGGACGCCAGATCACTGGCGCACATTTCGTTTCCGCCCGGTTTCAGGGCGCGGCGCGGGTTGAACTGGGTCTCCATCGGCCTGCTCTACACGTCGTTTTACATGTGCCGCTACAACCTGTCGATCGCCAACAAGTCCATCAGCGACCAGTACGGCTTCGACAAGACGCAAATGGGCTGGATCATCACCGTCAACGCCCTGGCGTACGCCTGCGGTCAGATCATCAACGGCCTGTTGACCGACAAGATCGGCGGGAAGCGGGCGATGCTCATCGGGGCGGCGGGAACGATCCTGATGAACGTCCTGTTCGGGGCGGCGTCCTTCGCGGGATTGCTCGGCTTGTTTGTGGCACTCTGGGGATTGAACGGCTACGTGCAATCATTCGGCGCGCCGGGCATGGTGAAAATGAACGCCGCCTGGTTCGCCAAACAGGAGCGCGGCACCTTCGCCGGCATTTTCGGATTCATGATCAATCTCGGCCGGTTTTTCATCTTCCAGCTTGGCCCGGCGCTCCTGGCGGGATTCACGTTCCTGGGCATGTTCCACGTCGGCCCGCTGCACTGGCGCTGGCTATTCTGGGCGCCGTCGATCATCTGCTGCGTCGCCGCGCTGTTTGTGTGGGGGGTCGTTGCCGAGACGCCCGAACGGGCCGGTTACGATTACGCCGGCAGCCGCGACGCCGAAGGGGATTCCGGCACCAAGGCGGACGTCTCGGATGTGATTCGGGCGATCCTCGGCCATCCGGCGATCTGGATCACCGCCCTGGCCTACGCCTGCACGGGCGCGGTGCGGCAATCCGTCGACCAGTGGTTCCCCCGCTATATGCAGGATGTGTATCAACTCAAGCTGGACTCCGCGAAATTCCAGTGGCTCGGTTTTCTTCTGCCGTTTGTCGCTTCGTGCGGCTCGCTGCTGTCGGGCGTCATCTCTGACACGCTCTTTCAGAGTCGCCGCGCTCCTGTGGCGGCCATTCTCTACCTGGTTGAGACGGCCATTCTTCTGTTGGCCGCGCAATTCCACACGGCCAACAGCGCCGTCCTCTTTTTTATTCTCATCTCATTCACGGTCAATTCCACTCACTCGTTGCTGGGGACCGCCCAGGCGATGGACATCGGCGGGCGCAAGATGACGGGATTCGCCTCCGGCATGATCGACTCCTTCCAGTACTTCGGCGCCAGCCTCGCCGGTGTGGCGCTTGGCTCGCTCATCGACGCACACGGGTGGGGAATCTATTTTTACTTCATGGCCCCGTTCGGCGTGGTGGGCGCGCTGCTGATGCTCATATTCGGCGGCAAAAAGCCGGCCGCGGCGTGAGTCACATCTGCCGCTCGACAACAAACCGCGCCAGGCACTTGAGTTGCTCCGCCGCCGGCCCCAGCACGTCCACGGCCTTCAGCGCCGCCTTCAGATTCTTCTCCGCCTCCTTGCGGCTGGCCTCCAGGCCGATGAGCGTCGGATACGTCACCTTTCCCTTGGCCGCGTCTTTCTTCGTGGCTTTGCCCATCTGCTGCGGCGTGGACGTTTCGTCGAGCAGATCGTCCACAATCTGAAACGCCAGTCCCAAATGTCGGCCGAAGCGGTCGAGTGCCGCCAGTTTGTTCTCGTCAGCCCCGGTCGCGATCGCGCCCATGCGGCATGAAGCCGTGAGCAGAGCGCCGGTCTTCATCCTATGCAATCGTTGCAGTTGCTCAAGGTTTTTGGGTTTCTGCTCATCCATGTCGAGCACTTGTCCGCCGATCATGCCGGCCGGGCCGCTCGCCGCGGCGAGCTCGCGCGAGAGCGGGCCAACCAATTCCGCCGGCGCGTCCATGGCGATCGCTTCAAATGCCATCGTCACCATCGCGTCGCCGGCGAGAATGGCCATCGCTTCGCCGAAGACTTTGTGATTGGTCGGCCGCCCTCGGCGAAGGTCGTCGTCGTCCATGGCCGGAAGATCGTCGTGAACCAGACTGAAGGTGTGCACCAGTTCCATCGCCGCCGCCGCCGCCAGCGCCGCTTGCGACGATTCTCCTCCGCCGCACGCCCGGCATGATTCCATCACCAGCGCCGGACGCAGCCGCTTGCCGCCGGCCAGCAAACTGTATTCAATCGCTTCGAGCAATCGGGGCGGAGCGGTGGGATAGCGTTTGAATAGACGCCGGAAATAGTCCGTCAGCGCGTCGGCCCAGGCGACGAGAATTTCGGTCGCGTCCTGCTTCACGTCTCGGCTCCGGAAGAAGCGTCCAGACCCGTGGCCGCGTCGGCAATGGACGCCGGGCCGTCGGGCGATTTGTTGAGCAACTCGATCTGCTTCTCCGCCGACTGGAGAACGCCGCGGCAGTGCTGGATGAGAAAGTTGCCTCGCTCGTACTTGGCCAGGCTCTCTTCCAACCCGATCCCGCCTCCTTCGATATCGGCCAGAATCTGCTCCAGTTCGCTCAGGGCGTCCTCGAAGCTCTTGGGCAATGTTTGGTTTTTCTTCGCCATGCCCGAACGATTATACCGAATGCGTGATATGATGGGGATGGAGAGTGTCATGCAATACTTCGATACCTGTCCGAATTGCTCGGCCGACGTGCCTCCGCTAGCGCGGTTCTGCCGCCGCTGCGGCATGGAGTTGTCCAGACGCGGTCGTCGCCCCGGCCGCATCCGCACGCGAATTGGCGGCATCCCGGTCATCCTTCTCGTTTTCTGCGGATTCCTCTTTTTTGGGAAAGTGGTGACGGTTGTGCCGCCCCGGCCGCAGATCATCGATCGGCCCCAGCACGTGGACACCAATTTCTTCCAGCCTCCCCATCCTGCCCGGCCCGCAACACCGGACCAGTCGACGGGCAATTGACACTGAAAAGAAACACTGGCCTTTGGTTCCCCCACGCGATAAAATACAAAGCCGTTCCGAGCGACGGGCATCGCGGGGCGTCCGGCCACGCAGCCAATGGTTTCGGACACCCTATGCAGTCTCAGCCAACTACAGCATCGCCGGCCCCCTCGGCCTGCCCAGCTCTCAGCGCCAATGTTCTGGTGCTCAATCGCTTCTATCAGGCGATTCGCGTCGTGAACGTGCGCCGCGCCTTCTCCATGCTCTGCCGCGAGATGGCGGAGGTGGTCCACATCGAGACCGACGCGAAGGGCCAGAGCCAGTGGCAGAATTTCGACTTCGCCGGCTGGCGCGAGATCAGCCAGCTCAAAGCCGAGTTCGAGCCGGAAGGGTTCGACTGGATTCACACGGTCCGCTTCCAGATCGCGGTGCCGCGGATCATCCGCCTGCTCGGCTACGACAAACTGCCGCGGCAGGACGTGAAGTTCAATCGCCGCAACATCTACGCCCGCGACGGCAATCGCTGCCAGTACTGCGGCAAGCGCACCAGCACGACGGAATTGTCGCTGGACCACGTGGTCCCGCGCAGCCAGGGCGGCCGCAGTTCGTGGGAGAATATTGTCTGCTGCTGCGTGAAGTGCAACGTCAAAAAAGGCGGCCGCACGCCGGATCAGGCCCACATGCACCTGATCGCCAAGCCCGTGAAGCCGCGCCGCAGCCCGGTCATCAATCTGCGCCTTGCCGATGAGCGGTATTCAAGCTGGAAGCAGTTCCTGGATACGGCTTATTGGACGGTTGAATTGAAGTAGGGTATTGAGACGACAACTACTGGCGCTTTCACGCATGAGTTTGCTTGGCAACCTCCGAATCCTCAAATTGGACATTGAAGCGGTGGACCGTCTATGGCGGAAAACATCGGGCAGCGAAGTCGATCTCTTGGGATACTGTGGTGGATTCAACGGCAAATGGGCCAGCGAAATACTCCCAGACCATAACCGAACCCGAACAACAGCAAATGGAACTCAGTTGCATTGCGCAGGAAAGCCCATTCAGGGGAGATAACACCGTTCGTCGGTTTTGGATGGATGCTGGGAAAATGATTGGTGCCAGCAACGGGGAGGAAACCCGATATATAATGGTGGAATGGAAGAATAGCGGAGAGATTCACGGAAGGCCGATCAGTTTGAGCGAGCTGCGTAGAAAGGGTGCCAGCATATGAACTCATTCAAATTTTACCGTCTTCCGGCGGGCTCAGAAGTCATCGGCGATTTGCTTACTCATTACGCAGAGGATGCACTCGAAGAAGACATTCTGCAGGTCAGATTGCCACAAGGTGAGGTTATCGACGTAGGCTGGCATCCTGCATACGATCGCGAAAATGGGTCGTTCCTTGTGACGGCATACAAGGGCGACTGGGAAAACCAGATAGCGCAATACCGTGTCAAGACGGAATTCGAGGTGTTTGAGACAGTTCAAAAAGTGGCGGCACAGCTTCTTCAGCGCCTCGCTCCTTTGCGTCAGCAGAAAACCCACGAGATGAATATTTCTTGGCAAAGCCTCGGTGGTTCGCGGCGTGTGACGAATTATGAGGTTACAGCGTAAATGGCGCTGCCCTCGTACATCCTCTGTTCGCAGTCCGGTGTCGAGGACAGGACCACCGGCTTTTTAAGCCATTTTCACGTTATTGAGAAAATTCGGTTCTCAAGGACGACGCTTCCGGCCAGCCAGGTTCCGATGTCTCAGATGTGGCTTTGTGCCGTGTGGCTTGCGGAGGAGCAGGACATTGGTAAGGAATTTGAGTTTGAAACTAGAGCATTCATGCCCGATGAGAGTGCACTTGAAATAGGCAACGGCACTTTTATCTTTTCTAGCAGCACTCAGCATATTACATTTCTCTTGTTTGGCGGCGTACCGATCAATGGGCCTGGAATGCTGCGTTTGCGATGCCAGATTCGCTGTGTCGCTGGCGGCGAATGGATTTCACAAGAATACAAGATCATCGTCGAAGAGTTCGGCGTACCATCCCCCGCCCACTTAGATGAACAAGGCGGTTCCCACGCGAAATAGATCTGCCGGCTTACTATCCGAGCTTCCAAGAATGGGATTGGCATTCGGCTAGAACCTATTGCATAGAAACATCGCGATTGTTACTGACCGATCCGCCTGCGACGGATCGGTGTCCTTTCCAAACAACTCACGCTGCGATCTCAATCCCCTCGCGATGTGCGATTTCGATAATCGCGCGGACAGTGATCGGTGCGGCCCATTCCGCCTCACCGCAGGCAATCGGCTCGATCCGGTGATCGGTGCGGGCGCGCAACTGCCACAGGCGTTCAACCAACGCCCGGTCCGGAGCCATATCAAACTCCGGTGCAATCACGATCAAGTCGATGTCGCTGTCGGCCCCCCATTCCGCGAGCGCGCGAGCCGTACAGGACCGCGCGATTCGGGCGGATGCCGGACTGGCGCACAGCTTCCAGATACCGCCTTACAGATTGTTCAATCGACTGGTCAACCATTGGATCAACTCCGCGGCTTGCTCCAAATCATGGGCGACGGCCTGCGCCTTGGGTGGAGGCGGCAATTCGGTCGGGTAACGTCCTTCCAGACAGTATACCTGCACCCGGCCAAGGAAGTCGCGTTGCGGCTCGGTCAGAACAATGTCGGCCCGCGCAACGAGAAACAACAGGTCGTGGCTGCGTGGTGGCAAGTCGCGCGTGGCCGCGACGGCGCATGCTTTAAGAGCCTTCTCAATGGCGAGATGCACGAAATAAGCCGCCTGCCGGACCTTGCCGGCGGCAAGCAGCGTTCGGGCGGCGTCCAGGTCGTCGGCCGAGCCGTCACGCCAATAAACAACCTATGCAGCCACGTCAATTGCCACGTTTTCGATCGTAACAACAGCCTCTCAATGGGAAAAGGCCGCGAGCTGCCGACGGCGGTGGCGCGGCAGTCAACGGCGGCAGCGAGAAGAATGCGGAGTATGAGGTCAACGAGTAATCGCTGCCACCTTGGCGTCCGCGGACAGCAGTTCAAGATAGCTCCGATCGCCCCGGGGAACCGCGATGCCGTTGCTCGCGGCGGGCCAGTGTGCGGGCACACTGCGCCAAAAGCCCCACTCCGCAATTGGCAGGATCACATGGTTCCATTTGGCTGAGGGCGTGGAGATCGTTCCGTATGCTTCGACCGTCGGATTATCCAAAATCGCCGGGCTGATATAGATCAACAGGGCCAGGTAAGTGTATTGGAGGCGATCGACGCGAACGATTGCGCCCTTGGGAATGAGGGTGGTTTTGTCTATCGATTCGAAATTGCCGTCTGACAGCGCGGCGCGCGCCGACTCACTGGGGTGGAGCGGTGCGCGAGTGGGATAATTCCGCAAGAACGCGGTCGAGCAAAGCGCCCGGGTCTCATTGGCCGTTCCGACGTGAGAGGCGGCGATGTACGCATCCTCCGTCAGGCGAAAAACCTGGCCGGGTTTGTATCCTGTCTGGAACTGGGGATTATTTGTGACGTCCTCGGTCCAATTCCCCATCGAAACGACGCATCCGCCGAGGCTGCTCGCCATCAGCAATAGGACGATGGAACTGAGCAAGCATCTCATTGTTGTCAGGCTACCAGCCGATAATCAGCTTTCAAGGGGTGAGCTTACGCAGTCGATGACGACCTGGCTCGATGATGGCGAAGGAAGATCGCAATGTTTCCTCGGTATACATGCCCAGGACGCGGGCGAGTTCGGCGTGCACGGAAACCTGCGTCGAAGGCAGAACGCGCAGACAAACCACGCCCGGTCCATGCCCAAGTACAAATACCAACGCTCCAAAATCGCGGTCGCGGGTTACGAAGATACGGCCCTGCTCGTGGGCGATGCGCAGCAACTCGGAATCCTCGGCGCGAGCCAGCCCGAGAAGTTTGGCTGTGACAACGTCGTGACCCAACCCGGCAAGAAAGCTGATCGTTGCGGCGTAGACATCCTGGTCGGCCAGGAACTTCATCAGGTTGTCGCCAACCGAATGTCTTCCGCCGCCACAACGTCAATCGCGTATTGAACACAGGCGCGAATGTCCCCCGGCGTCAGGTCGGGGTAGTATTCTCGCACGATACGATCAAAATCCATGCCCTCGCGCACCAGTTCCAGGACATTCTGAACGGTTATCCGTGTCCCCGCCACGCAGGGCTTTCCGAAGTGAATCGCGGGATGGACTGCAATGCGTTCCATGGTTTATCGCTCAGGATAAGCATACACCCGTTTCGGGCCCGGGTCTAACCTTGATTGCGTTATTGCGACCGCTCCCCGCCGCATGCAAAGTCTTCGGCCCCGCCGCGCGGGCAAAATGCAAAGCTTTTCGGTTATGATGCCTCCTTCCACTTGGAGGCGCTTTTTCAATGGCAAAACATATCGACGAGAAAGACAAGGAAAAATTCCGCCCCGGCGCACGCGATGCGGTCGATGCGCAGGTGGATGCGCTGTTCGGCGGCCTCACGGACGAGCAACTCTACGGAGCGGAGAAGCTGCCGGAAGAGGGGGCGATGAAAAAGGGGCGCGTCGTCTCGCTGGGCGATGAGGAAGTCTTCATCGACCTGGGCGGCAAGAGCCAGGGCGTGGCGGCGCTGCAGCAATTCGAAAATGTCCCCGAGATCGGCGAGGAATTTGAATTTGAAATCGAGCGCTACGACGGCAGCGAGGGACTGCTGATTCTGCGCCGCAAGGGGGCGGCGGCCAGCGATGTGTCGTGGGAGACGCTGGAGGTGGGGCAGATCGTCGAGGCAGCCGTCACGGGCGTGAACAAGGGCGGGCTGGAACTGGACGTGAAGGGAATGCGGGCATTCATGCCGGCCGGGCAGGTGGAGATTTTCCATGTGCCGGATTTGAATCAGTTCATCAATCAGAAACTGACCGCCGAGGTCACGCAGGTGGAGCGGGCCGGGCGGAACATTGTGTTGTCGCGGCGCAACATCCTGGAGCGGCAGCGCGAGGAGCAGAAGAAAAAGCTGCTGGAGGAACTGGCTCCCGAACAAATCCGCCGCGGAACCGTGCGGGCGATCATGGATTTTGGCGCCTTCATCGACCTTGGCGGCGTCGATGGGCTGCTGCATGTCAGCGAGCTTTCCTTCCGCCGCGTCCGTAATGCGGCCGAGGTCGTGAAAGTCGGCGACGTGCTGGACGTGAAAGTGCTGAAGGTGGACCGCGAGGCGGGCAAGATCAGCCTGAGCCTGCGGCAGGCCCGCGGCGTCGATCCGTGGACGACGGTCGGCGAAAACTACACCGCCGGCACGCAACTGACGGGGCGAGTGACGAAGATCGAGACTTTCGGAGCGTTCATCGAAGTGGAGGAGGGGATCGAAGGTCTGCTGCCGATCAGCGAGATCAGCCATCAGCGCATCAAGCATCCGTCGGATATGCTGAAGGTAGGCGACACGATCAAGCTGATGGTGCTGTCGATGGACCCGGTCGCGCGGCGGTTGAGCTTCAGCCACCGGCAGGCGCTGAAGGAACCGGAAGCCGCCCCGGCCGAGGCGAATGCGCCGGCGCCGAAGAAGAAAAAGCCGCAGCTTCGCGGGGGATTGGATCGCTAAATAGCCCTCCGCGATTCTCGAACGTCTAATTGGTCTGCGCGTCGGTTATGTCTCATCAAGTACCCGACCACTTCGCCGCACAGTTCATCAATGTCCTCGCAGCAGTGGTTGATCGTCGCATTGGCATGGACTTCACGCCACACCTTCCGCTCAATCCGGTTGTCGTCCGGGTCGTACGGCGGCAGAAAGTGCAGACGAATCTTCCGCCCAAACTCGGCCAGCCACGTCTGCGTCTGCCGACTGGTATGAATCCCGTAATTGTCCAGCACCACATGAATCACCTTCCTGTCAGCATACGTCTTGAGCAGTTTCTTCAGCAGGTCGATGAACAACAGGCTGTTCTTCTTTTTGGCTTTCACCCACACCAGCCGCTCGCTCCGCGCGTCCATCGCCACCGCGAAGTAACGCTTGACGCTCTTGCCGGGCGTCATCACCGTCCGCTGTGTTCCCGGCAGCGTCCAGTCCGCTCCGATGCGCGGATTCAAATCGATGTCCGCCTCGTCTTCCCACACACATGCCTCCTCCGCCGGCAGCGTGTCGATCAACGCGTGAATCATCGCCATTCGCCTGCTTTTCCGCGTCTGGCTCCACGGGCAACGCGCCAGCGGTTTGGCCCGCCCGCGACGCGCGCCGATCTTTTTCAGCACTCGGCCCATCGTCGTTTTGCTCACCGTCACTCCCGTATATTGCCCAGCCGTCTCGATCAGCAACGCCTTGGTCCAGGTCGGGCGGCGATGAAAAAAATCCCGCGGCGGACCGGCCAATATCCAACGCACGGTTTCCACAAAAACAACATCCGCCTTGGCCTGGCCGTTGTCCTCGCGGCGATCAATCAGCCCCGCTTCGCCAAACACCTCCCATCGGTCCAGCGTCCGGCTCACCGTGGAAATCGAGCAATGCAGGGCCTTGGCTATCTTTCTGCCGCTCCAACCCTCCGAGCAGTGAATCACAATCAGATATCGAACCCGCGTATCGGCATCGCGGCATCGTTTGGCCGCCCGTTTGAGCTTTTCCCGCGTCCGAAGGTGAAGTACGATCCGTCGCGTATCCATGCTGGCATCCCTTCCGGCCTCGTTGGCGCGAGGCCTTTCAATGAAGTGGATGCCAGTTTTAATTCATGTTCGAGAAACGCGCGCCCCTATTTAGAAGTACCTCTCGCGCGATAGCCGGGTCAATGCCTTGCCGCGACGTGGGAAGCCGACTTTGGCCAAATCACAAGCGCTTGGTCGAAGCGATCGGCGTGGTGCAACACGCTAAGTTTTCCGGGCGGAACCCGTTCGTCTTCGATGAGATCAATTACCTTGTTGTTGGGTGGCAGCGCTACGATACGGGCAATTCTGACCATATCATCCGCCGGCAGCTTGCCGACCTTCTTCAGTTTTTCCACGATGTACTTCAACGCTTCGTGGGACCACGCGGTCAGTTTGTCGGACGACACGAGTAAATCCCATCTGTCGTGCATCGCATTGGTGCGGTGAACGAGGCCGAAGAAGTGGAGGTTCTTCTTTTCGTCGGCAACAACCTCAGCGACTTTCGTGAGTCTTTCGATCATTTTTGCGGGCAACGCGCTCATATCAAAGCTCCGACGATCCGATCAACATTTTCTATCATTGACTTGGCTTCCACTCCCGAAACGTCGCCCGGCGGCTTATAGCGGGATTCCGTATCCCATCGGTCCACAAGGTCCAACCATTGGTCCGGAAACTTCTCCTTGATCTTAGCCTCCCAACCACTGAGACGCAGCAGCACGTCTAAATCGTGTGTCTTGAAGCTTGTCAATCCGTCGAACTCGCTGCCGCGCTCTGGAAACCCTGCCCATCGTAGCGCCTCTTGGATTAGAGAGCCTTCGCGTCTTTCAATCGCGCTCGCGCGATCGACTTTAGCTGACCGGGGCTGAGCATGAGCAGGCCATTATATCAGGTATATCAGGACCAGTTGGTTATGCCCCGGCGGCTTTCGCCAGGTCTTCGATCTTTCGCGCCTGCTTCATCGGCACTTCCTGGTAAAACGAAATCTTGCCGCTCTTGTCGATCACGACGGTTCCGCGCTTGGTGCAGTTGTACGGCTCCTCGCCGGCCCACATGCCGTAGGCCTTGGCCATCTTGCGCGTTGGGTCGGCGAGCAGGTCGTAGGGAATGGCGTATTGTTTCTTGAATGCGGCGTGGGAAAACGGGCTGTCGGCGCTGACGCCGAAGACGACCGTCTCAGCGTCGGCTTTGATCTTGCCCAGGGCGGGGCCGAATGCGCAATGCTCCTCGGAGCAGACGGGGCTGAAATCCATCGGGTAAAACAGCAGCACGACTTTTTTGCCGCGAAGCTCGGACAGCTTCACGATCTGCTTGTCCTGATTCATCAGGGCGAAATCAGGGGCGGCCTGGCCGACAATCAGGGGGGCGTTATCCATAAATGTTCTCCTTTTCTCAAACGGTATCCGCGTGCGGTCCAATCGTCCACGGTGCATCGTATACTTACAGCGAAGTGAAATTCGGCAGAATCAAACGGCAGCACGGGCGGGTGAACGGACTGGATGCGATTCTCGATCGCATCGTGTCGCAGTGTCCGCACGTCTCGCGGATCGTGCCGGGCCGGATCAAGGTGCGCCGCGGCAAGACGCCGCCGGCGCTGGTGGTTCAGTATCCGACGCCGGCGGGCGTGAAGTGCCAGTATGTCAGCGGCGGCGCGGTGCAGGAAGTTTTTCTGATCTGCAGCGACGCGAACAAGACGATCCAATGGCTTCAGACTCATCAGATGACGTTACCCAAGCCGTGAAGCTGCTGCGCGATGGACGGCTCGTTGCGTTTGCGACGGAGACGGTTTACGGCCTCGGCGCCGATGCGACCAGCAGCGCGGCGGTGCGGAGAATCTACGCCGCCAAGGGGCGGCCGCCGACCAATCCGTGCATTGTGCATGTCTCCAGCGAGGCCGTCGCGCGGCGCTACGCGACGAAGTGGCCGGCGGCGTGCGCGAAGTTGGCCGAGGCGCTGTGGCCGGGGCCGCTGACGCTGGTGGTAGAGAAGATCGCAGCGATTGTGCCCGAAGCGACAGCGGGGCGCGGCACCGTGGCCCTGCGCGTGCCGAATCACCCGCTGGCCCTGGCGCTGCTGCGGGCGTTTGACGGGCCGATCGCCGCGCCCAGTGCCAACCGATCCGGGCGAGTCAGTCCGACGACAGCCGAACACGTTCGCAGGGAATTGGGCGATCGCGTGGACATGGTTCTGGACGGCGGACCTTGCGAGGTGGGGATCGAATCCACCGTTCTGGACCTCAGCGGCGAGCAGCCGGTGATTCTGCGACCGGGCGGCGTGTCGCGGCAGCGGATTGAGGAACTGATCGGACCGGTGGATGTGCGCGATGCGGTCGTGGCGGCGGATGAGGCGGCAGCGAGTCCCGGCATGGCGGCCGTTCATTACAGTCCTACCGCCCCGATGTTCCGATTCGAAGCCGGCGAGATCCAGAAAGTGGTGGATTGGACCCGCCGCCATCCCGGTCAGCGGATGGCCTTGCTCGTGCCGGTCGGCCGGACGCTTCCGCCGGAGCTTTCCGAAGGGGAAGGGCACCTCATTTTGGCGATGCCGACGACCCCAACCGATTATGCCCGTATGCTTTATGCGGCGTTGCACAATGCCGACGTTGAGGAGGTTTTGGCGATCTGGGCTCAGCTTCCGCCCGACGAGCCAGCGTGGACGCCCGTGCGGGATCGAATGACACGAGCATCAAATCTACCATAACTGTTTATACAGAAATAACTTACAATACATCTTCTGCCGGACTCTCTCCGATTGACCAATAGATGTGCATACCAATCCACCTGCCCAACATATCAGCTTACTTGTTAGGCATGAATACCATTGCCTCATTTTTGGGCGAATCGTACTCGGCAGATAATCTGCCAATAATATAGTGCCTTTTGGACTGTAAAAGTACGCGTTTTCGGCTGGACAGCGCGTGACCAGCCATTCATGTCTTCGAACTTGGCACAAAGTTTGTGATGGGACGTTTCAAGCGTCCTGATCGGCGCTCGAATGTGTTGCATTTTGCGCGATGGTAGCTCAGCACTCGATGTTGACGGCTGAGCAGAACCCGGTCTAGGCCGGATGAAAGGAGAGTGACTGTGGCAGCGGAAACTCCATCAACTCCAAAACCAACGGGCGGCACGATGAAGCCGACGTTGGGTCTGACCGGCCTGACGGCCAACGCCATGGCCCTGATCGCGCCGGGCGCGTTCCTATGGCTGACCTTCGCTGAGCAATCAGCTTATGGCGCTCCATCCGCCGGCTCGGCCATGTGGCTCGGCATGCTCATGGCAACGCTGTTGTGTTTGGCCACCGCCATATCCTACGCGGAATTGTCCAAGCTCTATCCCGGCGCCGGCTCTTCGTACTATTTCGCCGAACAGGCATTCCTCTCCAAGAAAGCTGCTTACAAATGGGCCCGCCTGTACAAGTTCATGGTGGGCTGGGCCAGTCACCTCTATTACTGGGTTTATCCCGGCGTGATGGTCTGCGTGACGGCGATCTTCATCGGCTACATGGCGGGCCAGCTATTCCCCTCGAAATTCACGACCGCGGAAAATAGCCCGATCCTCATGATCGTTTTCTGCGTGATCTTCTCGTTCGGCGTCTGCTACATCGCCTATCGCGGCGTCGTCGGCTCGACGGGCGTGAGCGTGGCGATGAACATCATTCAGATCACCGCGCTGCTGATCTTTTCCTGCATGGCCATCCATCATCGCTGGAGCACCAAGGAAGGCGATCCGGACTGGACGCTGGATTCCATCGGCGTTCCCGTGCAGTACGTGCAGGACGCCACGCCAAACATGATTCAGGATCCCAAGTTCCCCAACGATCCGACCAAACAGATTGTCGATCCGAGCGGCGCGACCACTCCGAAGGTCGGAGCCGATGGCAATTCTGTCCCCGTCTACTACGCCGCTGATGACAAAGGCGCGGTGATGAACGACGCCAGCGGAAACCCGATCGTGGTTCCCACGGACGCCACCGGCAAACTGGGGGCGCTGCCGCCGAAAGCGGCCAAGGCCATTCCCGAGCCGGTCACGATCTCGTACCTCGGCGGCATGGTGCAGGACTCCAAAGGCATTTGGCAGTTCAACTACCATGACAGTGCCAAGTCCGTCGTTTACTGGCACAGCGGCCAGTACATCATGATCCAGGCGTGCATCGCCATTCTGTGTCTGGTCGGTTTCGAATCCGTTACCTCGATGGGCGAAGAAGCGCTGAATCCCAAGAAGCACATTCCCATCGCCGTTGTCGCGTCGCTGCTGATTCAGGGCGGCTTCTGCTATCTGTTTGAGTACTTCGCGGCAAATTACTTCCAGAGTTCGTGTTACACCAATCAGACCGCCGCCGGCTCATCCGCGCCGATCGGCGACATGATGCAGCTCGTCGGCGCCTGGACCTGGGGCAGCGCCAGCGCCGGTTGGTGGTTCATGTTCGTTGAATCCATTACCGTCTTTGGCGCGATGATCGCCACGACCCTCTCGTGCATCAACACCGGTGCTCGCGTCACCTACGCGATGGGTCGTGACTCCGAGGTCTCCGGGGCTTTGGGCACGTTGCACGGCACAAAGAACACGCCGCACCGCTGCATTTGGATTCTGGCGGTGCTTTCCACCATCATTGGAATCTATGGCGTCCTGTTCTATCTCTGTGGTCCGTCAGCCACGGCTGGGCTGGACACAGCGCTTTCCTCCGATCAGAAGGCCAGCATCTGGTACAAGGGCGTCTTCAGCTTCGCCACGGCGGGCGGGATACCCAACAGCCTGCTGATCATCACGCTCGTCAGCAACTTCGGAACGTTCCTTCTCTACATGATGAGCTGCCTCGTGGCCATCGTGGCGTTCCATGAGCACCACATGCACAATCCGATCAAGCACATCCTGATCCCGGGCTTCGGCATCATCGCGAACCTGGCGTGCATGTCGTTTTACCTGGTCGGTCCGCATTACGTCGCGGGCATGAGTCCGAAGGAGCCAAACATCGCCCTCATCGTCTGCGGGCTATGGGGTCTCTACGGACTCATCCACTTTGTGATGAACAGCAAGAAGACAGGCAAGGAGATGATCCTTACCAAACCCCCGACGCCCACGGCTGTGTGAGCCGGGTCGTTCGTGAAAGTCAACATACGGGCGGCCACCTGAACAGGGTGGCCGCCCGCGTTGTCTGGTGTCGCTTTTCTCGCCTCGCGTTGTCGGATGTGCCCGCGGCGGTTAACTTTCAACCATGAGCCACTTATCGCGCTGGCGCTCCCCCCTGCGTATCGCGGCACTGTGCATCGGCGTTTTCGGCACGGCGCAATGGGTCTTCGCGCAATCCGGCGTGTCGCTATCCCCTGCCGATCCGCTCGCCCAGCGCTTCGCCGAGCAGACCCGCCAGATCAATTTCATGTGGACCCTCCTCGCCGGGTTCCTCGTCATGTTCATGCAGGCCGGGTTCGCCCTGATCGAGACCGGCATGTGCCGCGCCAAGAACGCCGCTCACATCATGAGCATGAACTTTCTGGTCTACGCGATCGCCATCTCAGGATTCTGGGTCTGCGGGTTCGCTTTCATGTGCGGCGGCGTCAACGGCATCGCCGGCGTGCCCGGCGGGCCGGCCCCGTTGGGTCTGGATCACATCGTCGCCCTGGGCAACATGCTCAAAATCCCGCTGGGCGGACATGACTGGGGGCTGCTGGGCGCGAGCGGGTTCTTCCTGATGGGCAAAGTGCATCTCACCGCCGGCGCGATGGTCTGGTTCTTTTACATGATGGTCTTCATGGACACCGCCGTCACCATCCCCACCGGCACGCTCGCCGAGCGATGGAAATTCAAGAGCTTCGCCCTCTTCAGCCTCTGCGTGGCGACGTTCATCTATCCCGTCTACGGCTGCTGGATGTGGGGCGGCGGCTGGCTGTCGCAGCTTGGCCGCAACTGCGGCCTGGGCCACGGCGCCGTCGATTTCGCCGGCTCATCGGTCGTGCATCTTCAGGGCGGAATCCTCGCCCTGGCCACGGTCCTGCAGATCGGCCCGCGCATCGGCAAATACGACGAGGAAGGCAACCCCCGCCCGATCTTCGGCCACCACATGCCGATGGTCATGTTCGGCACCCTCGTCCTCGCCTTCGGCTGGTTCGGTTTCAACGCCGGCTCGACCCTGGGCGTGAGCGACCGGATCGGCCTCATCGCCGTCAACACCATGTTGGCCGGCGGCGCTGGCGCTCTGGCCGCCGCATGTTACCTGTGGAATGCCTTCGGAAAGCCCGATCCCTCGCTGATGTGCAATGGCATGCTCGGCGGACTGGCCGCCATCACCGCCGGATGCGCTTTCGTCTCGCCCGACGCCGCCGTGCTCATCGGACTGATCGCAGGACTCATCACCGTGCTGGGCGTCCTGCAACTTGAGAAGCGCGGCATCGACGATCCCGTCGGCGCGATCGGCGTCCACGGCATCGGCGGCCTATGGGGCATCATCGCCGTGGGACTCTTCGCCGACGGCACATTCGGCGACGGATACAACGGTGTTTCCGGCGCGGTGACGGGATTGTTTTACGGGCATCATGAAGCCGGCCAGCTTTGGGCGCAGTGCGTCGCGGCGGGCGTTTGCATCGCATGGAACATGCTCGTCGGCGGCGGAGTCTTCATGCTGATCGGGCGGATGATGCACTCCAATCGCGTGACGCCGCAGGTGGAAGTCGCTGGACTGGATGTTCCCGAAATGGGCGCACCCGCCTACCCGGAGTTCGTCACCGGCATGTCGCTCGAGCAGGTCAGCAGCGATGACATCTCCGCCGCGCGATCGCAGATTCTGAGATGAGCAATTCACAATTTCCGGAAATGCGAAGCGGCCGAACGTGCTACGATAATGGGCATGGATCGCCACTCCACGCCACGCGACCACCGAGCGCAGGCTCCGTGGATGCAAAATGAACGCTGGTCCAGCGGCGCCATCCGGGACCAGAGCGGGGAGAATCTCCTCCCCATTTGGATTTTCACGCTCCTCTGGAACATCGTGACGGCCCTTGCCATCATTCCGCACGTCAAAGAGGGTATTCACGGACACGATAGGTCGCGGTTGCTTGCGCTGGTGTTTCCCGCGATCGGGCTGGGATTGCTCGTGTGGGCGGCCCGCCGCACCCGGCGGATCACTAAATTTGGCGCATCGATTTTTCATCTACGGACTTTGCCGGCAACGCCCGGCGGCGATCTGGCCGGAACCATCCACGTTGCGCGAGCATTCCAGGCCCAATCGGGGATTCAATTACAGTTGGTCTGCATGATTCGATTTGTCGTGGGGTTCGGCAGAAGGGCCAGAGTCATCGACCGTGTCATCTGGCGTGAGGCGCAAACTTTCGATCGTCTTTCCCCGTGCCACGATGGGACGGACATTCCCGTATTGTTTCGCATCCCGCCCGACGCCAAACCAAGCAGTGATTTGCACCTGGGCGACGGAGTCCGCTGGAGGCTGCAAGCCCGCTGCAAAACGGCGGGAGTCTCCTATTATTCGCGATTCGAAGTCCCCGTATTTGTCGTCAACCCGCCGACATCCGCCCCGGCGCGTGCGCGCGATCCTGTTGCATTTCCCACTTCCACGGAGCCGTCCGACCCCCGACGGAATCTCAGCGAGCGCGGGATCATCTGCGAGCAACTCACCGGCGGCCGCCTGCGAATTCATTTCGCCGCCGCCCGAAATCGATCGTTCGTCATCCTCATCACCGCCATCGGATCTTCCCTCAACACCGCCGCCGTCGGATTGGCCGTCTGGCCTGGATTGCCCATCGATCGGATCCTTACGATGTATATTGCTTCGATTATCTTTTTCGTCGGCGCACTCTTCGACTTCATCGCGATTTTCAACTGGCTCGTCACCGACGAAATCAACGCCCGCTACGGCTCGCTCACCGTCGAACGCAGGGGGCCGCTGTTCCTCAAGCAGCAGACTTTCAAGATCGCGGAGATTTCCGACATCTTCCCCAGGCCCGAAGGCGGCTCCTCGTCTACCAGCGCAAAAGAGAAGAAGACGTACGGCCTCACGGTGAAGACGCGCGACGGCGATTCAACCTGGCTCGTTGGCGACATCTTTCAGAAGGATTACGCCGCGTGGCTCGCGGATGAAATCAAAGACACTCTCGGTCTCGTCGCACCCCAATAAAGCGCAAGCGCAGCGCGATTTACGCCGTTCCCTGTCCAATGCCAATGACAAATCAAGCCGGTCCGGCGTCGCGTTTAGCCGGTGTGATGAACACCTGCCCCACGCGCCGCCGATTCACGGACACCACACGCAGCGTGTGCCCGCCCAGATTCACCGTGTCGCCGATGCGCGGCCATCGTTTCAGTTGCTGCACCACGTATCCGCCCACCGTGTCCACGCTCTGGACCTCAATGTCCCCAATCGCAAGGCGCTCGGCCAGTTCGCGCAGCGGATACAGCCCGCCCACGCGGATGCCCGACGCATCGGAGACGAAATCGCTCGGCAGGGCCGTGTCGTGCTCATCGGCTATCTCGCCGACCAGTTGCTCAATCACATCCTCCAGCGTCACGATCCCCTGCGTCGAGCCGTACTCGTCCACTACGACCGCCATGTGACTGCTGCGCGCCTGAAACTGCTGCAAGAGCCGCGGCGTGGCGAGCATTTCCGGCACAAAGAATATCTCGCGCATGATCTTGCGCAGATCAATCACGCCCGAACCAAGAACGTGCACCTCCGATCCCGGCATTCCCGTCGGCATGGCCACCGGCTGCCCGTCGGGCGTGCGCTCGTCCAGAAACTTCAGCTTCCCGGCGACCAGATTCAGATGATTAAACAAATCTTTCATGTGCACCAGACCGATGACGTGATCCAGATCATCTTCGCACAGCGGCAGGCGCGTGAAGGCGCTCTTCTGAACGATGCGCAGCACTTCCTCAATCGGCTGGCCGGGGATCAGGAAATCGACGTCCGTGCGCGGCGTCATGATCTGACGCACCTTCAGCTCCTTGAACTCAAAGGCGCTGGCCAGCAGCCGGCCCTCGTCGGGTCCGAGCGTGCCGGCGGTGACGGCCTGCGCGACCATCGCCCGCAACTCCTCGGCCGTGTGCGGCAGCGACGATTCGCCGCCGGGGCCGAAGCGAATGCCCGTCCACCCCAGCAGCCGGTTGGTCAGCCAGTTCAAAACGTAGATGGCCGGATAGAACAAATAGGTGAAGAGCACCAACGCCGGGGCCAGCAGCGGCAGCGTCCTGTCGGAAAATCGAATGGCCCAGTTCTTCGGCGCCTGCTCTCCCACGATCAGATGCAGCGTCGTACTGACCGCCATGGCGATGATGAACGCCAGCGTGGCCCCGTGCCCCGCCCACGGCAGCAGCGGCTGCACAACCTGCGCGATCGCCGGCTGCGTGACGGCCCCCAGACCCAGGCTGGCCAGCGTGACGCCGAGCTGGCAACTGGAAAGATAGAATGCCAGCCGCCGCTTGATGTCGCGGCACATCCGCCGGAGCAGGCGGGCCGCCGTGCCCATCGTCTCGTCGTCGTCAAAGCGCGTCGCCCTCGCTCCCACCGCGGCGAATTCCGCGGCGACGAACAGGCCGTTGAGCGCCACCAGCGAGAGCGTCGCGAAAATTCGCCAGATGATCCCCACGATCCGCACGTTGTACCGGCCCGCAGGTTGAAGGAAAAGCCCGATCCATTAGCATGAGTCCGTGGCGATGAACGTCCGCCAGTTGATCGTCTGCGTGATCCTCGGGCTGGTCTTCGCCATCCTCTCCTGCTCCGCCGCCGCGACAAAAAGCGCCACCTACGACGAACCGCTGCACGTGGCCACCGGCTGGCTGAATCTGTGGCGGGCCGATTTCCGTCTCAGCCCCGACGTGCCGCCGCTTTGGGAATACTGGATCGCCCTGCCCCTGCGAAAAGACGACATGACCTTCGCGGTCGCCCCGGCCAAGGTTGATCTGGATCATCAGGCGATCGCCGCCCTCTATCAGCAGCCTCCCGCGCGAGGTGTCGATCTGGTCGCACGATCGCGCTGGATGAGCCTGCCTATCGCGCTGGGGCTGGCCGCTCTGACTGCAATCTGCGCCGCCCGCATCGCCGGCGGCGCCGCGGCCGTCGCGGCGATGTTCGTCTTCGTCTTCGATCCCAACTGGCTCGCTCATGCGCCGCTGGCCAAAAACGACGTAGCCTTCGCAGCCGTCTACTTCGCCGCCGCGTGGGCGGTCTGGCGGGTTGGCGCGCGGCCCAGCGCCGCGACGCTTGCGGCGGTGATCATTCTTCCCGCGATCTGCCTCGGCACGAAATTATCGGGTCTGCTGGTCCTTCCTGTGATGGCGCTCTGTATGGCCGGCCGCGCATGGATGGCCGAGCCGTGGATGGGATTTAATTCTCGACCCCGTAAAATGGCGCTCGCCGCCGCAATTGTCACCGCTGCATCGCTCGTGGCGTACGCAGGCTTGTGGACGCAATACCAATTTCGCTTCGACGCCGGGCCGAACGGTTTGCAACTGGACCTGCCCGCAATGACGCACGACCTGCGCGACGCCGAGGTGCGCACCAAATGGCAGGTCAACGAGCCAACGGCGCAGCAGCTTGCCGATTGGCGGCCGGCACTCTCAACACGCGGAGTTTTATGGCTGGCTCGCCAGCGTCTCGTGCCGCAGGCGTGGGCAGCGGGCTTTATCTATACGCAGACCCAGGCCGGTGAACGCACGGCGTATTTAATGGGTGACACGTACTCCGGAGGGAAAAGTTTTTATTTCCTCCTCGCCTGGCTCTTCAAGGAACCCCTCGCCCTGATCGCGGCGGTGCTCGCGCTCGTGGCATCATCGCGCGGGCGAGAATGGAGCTGGACTTTCTTCGCCCTCGGCCTTCCCGCCGCCGCCTATGCCGCGATGGCGATCACATCCAACGTCAACGTCGGCTTGCGGCATCTGTTCCCCGTCTTTCCATTCATGGATGTCGCAATCGGCGTCGCCGCCGCCCGCGCCTGGACCAAACGCGGCCGATGGGTCGTGGCCTTTCTGGCGGCCGCTCTGGCCCTCGAGACATTGGCGGCGTACCCCGATTTTCTGGCTTTTTTCAACCTCGCCTGCGGCGGCGAACGCGGCGGCCGCGCTTTGCTCGGCGATTCCAATCTGGACTGGGGTCAGGACTTGCCCCTGCTCGCCGCATGGCAGCGAGCGCACCCGCAGACGCTCCTCTATCTGGATTACTTCGGCACCTGCGATCCCTCGGCGTACGGCATTCGATACACCAATGTCCCCGGCGGCTACGTCTACGGCCCGCAACCACAACCGCCGCTCGCTCCCGGCGTGGCCGCGATCAGCGCGACGAAGTTGCAGCGATTATTCGGCATCGATCCCTCGCTCGATTTCGCCACGCCGTTTGAGCGGGCCGCACCAATCGACGTGCTGGGCGGCAGCATCTATCTCTTCCAATATTCGCCGTGATTCAGATGATGCTGAACGGATCACGATCCGCGCGGCTGACGGAGACCGATAGTTTGGGGGCAACGGATCTCAATCGCGCCTTCAATCGTCCCAGAACCGGCCGCTCGCTGTTGCTGTGCAGGGCGCACACCACCGTCATTCCGGCCGCGGCGGCCTTGAGTGCGTCGTGATGCCGCACTTCGCCGGTGAGGAATAATTCCGCCCCGGCGGTAATCGCGTCGTCGAGCAGATTGCCGCAGGAGCCGGCACACACGGCGGCCCGCCTTACGTCGCCTGTCAGTGGACCGGAAATCAGAAGACGGCTGACTTTTAGGCCGCGCTTGATTCGGGCAAACAGAGTTTTGCGGGAAGTTGGAGAGACCAAACCAATGCGACCCATGCCGATGTCCGGCGCGACGGGAACAAGCTGATTGAGATCGAATGCCGGTTCTTCGTAGGGATGCGATTGCCGCAGCGCGTGAATCACATCCGCGACGCGCGCGATCGGCACCACCGTCTCCAATCGCACCTCCGGCGCTTTTTCGAGCCTGCCTTTTCTGCCGACTGCGGGATGCGTTCCCTCCTCGCCGAAAAACGTGCCGGTTCCCTCGCAGCGGAAGCTGCATGACGAGTAACGGCCGATCCTCCCTGCTCCGGCGGCGAAGATCGCCGCGCTGACAGCCCCGACATTCGCGGCGGGCACGAATGTGACCAGCTTGTATTCCCGCGCTTCGGGCGCCCGGTGGCGCAGCGGAGCGCGTTCGCGCAGTCCCAGCACGTCAGCCAGCATGTCGTTGGTTCCACCCTCGACGACATCCAGAGCCGTATGCGGCGAGTAGAGAGCGACGCCTGACTGAATTGCCTGGAAAACCAGGCTCTCGCCCGTGATCCGCTTGATCGCATTGAAAATCGGCGGATGATAGGCGATGACCAGATCGCAGCGCGAGCCAATCGCCTCGCGCGCGACGGCGGGCGTGAAGTCGATGGTCAGCAAAACCCGCGAAACATTTGCCGCCGCGTCGCCTGCAAGCAGGCCGACATTGTCCCACGGCTCGGCGAGATGTGTCGGAGCAATTCTCTCCAGAAGTTCAATCACTTGCAAAAGTTTCATGCGAGTTCCAATCCCGGCGGAAGTTTCTCCGGCAGCGTCACGCGCGGCGATTCGGCGGACGCAATCGGATCGCAGCAGTAATCGGCTGCGAACAGAGCGCTGGGCCGATGGTTGCCGCTGACGCCGATTCCGCCGAATGGCAGATCACTGCGAGCGCCGGTCGTCGGCCGATTGAACGCCAGCACACCGGCCCGGATGCGGCGGGCGAAGGATTCGTACAGTTTGGGATCGTCGCTGAGCAATCCGGCGGCAAGCCCAAATCGCGTGCGGTTGGCTTCGGCGATCGCGGCGTCGAAATCGCCGACAAAGATCAATTGCAGAAGCGGGCCGAATAGTTCCGTGTCCTGTGCTTGTGCGCCGGTCATGTCGATCAGTCCGGGATGCAGCAGCGCCGGACAGCGCGGATCCAAACGCATTTCGACAATCATACGCCCCTTCAAATCCGCGTGTGCCTTCACGAGTTTCTGCGCGGCGGCGGCGGAAATGACCGTGCCCATGAACGGTTCCGGCTGATCCGTGTAAATCCCGGCTCGGATGCGCGACATCGTCTTCACCAATCGCTCGATCAACGGGCTGCCCTGCCGCACAATCAGCCGCCGGGCGCAGGTGCAGCGCTGGCCTGAGGTGATGAATGCTGACTGCACGATGCAGTACGCCGCCGCGTCGAGATCGGCGCAGTCCCAAGCGATCAGCGGATTGTTCCCGCCCATTTCCAACGCCAGCAGTTTTTCCGGATGCCCTGCCAATCCGCGATGGATGGCGGAACCGGCGGCGACGGAGCCGGTGAAGAGAACGCCATCCAGCGATGGATGGGCTGTCAGCAGCGAGCCGGTTTGTGCGCCGCCCTGAACCATGTTGAACACACCCGGCGGAATCCCTGCCTCAGCCCAGATTTCCGCGAGCAGTTCGCCAACCCGCGGCGTGAGTTCGCTGGGTTTGAAGATGACGGGGTTGCCGGCGAGGACGGCGGGCATCAGATGCCCATTGGGAAGGTGGCCGGGCATGTTGAACGGCCCGATGACGGCAAGCACGCCAATGGGCCGGTATCGAATGCCGGCGGCGGGCGAGCGGCGCTGATTCTGCGCGGCAATCGAAATCGCGGCCTTGGCGATCATCGCATCGACTTCCAACGCCGCCTCCCATCGCGGCTTGCCGGTCTGGCGGCAGATCGCTTCGACGAGATCGGCCTTTCGATGTTTGTAACCCTCGGCGATTGCTGTGACGACTTCGCTTCGTCGGGTCTGGGATGCGTCGGCCCATGATGGCAATACCGACCGTGCCGCTGCTGCCGCCGCGTCGATTTCCTTTGCGACTGCGGCACGGCCCTGCCAGCCGATTTCTCCAGTGGACGGATTCTCGCGGGAGAACGGCGTGCCCGTCCCCTCGATCCATTCGCCGCCAATATAGTGGCCCCTGCTTGTCACGTCTTGGCGCTTTTGCCCGATGGGCGTAAGGGGCTGTAGCGAATCTCCTGCCCGACGCTCACGCCGAGCACTTGCGCCGCCTCCGCGCCGATGCGAACCGTGGCGTCGTTGACCGACAATGGGGCGGTGCAGACGCGGAACTCGCCGCCGCGCGAGCCGACGAGATAAGCGGGCGAAGTAATCTCTTCGGTGACAATCTGTTCGATCTTCGCGGTGCGGCTTTCGCGCACAGTGCGAATCTCATCGCGCCGGCACGAGACGCACGGCCCGGCGTCGAAGATGTCCACCATGCCGCTGAACGCGAAACCCTCGTCCTCCAGATTCTTCAGGGCGGGCTTGCTGGACTCGTGCACCTTGCCGATCACGTCCTGCGCCGCCTTGGGCAGCAGTGGAATGTAGATTGGATGCCGCGGCATCAGATCGGCGATGAAGTTTTTGCTCACGACGCTTAGATAATCCGCCTGGCGGAATTCAATGTCGAAGAAATGCCGGCCCAGCGCGTCCCAAAAGACGGAACGGCCCGCCGCGTCGATCACGCCGCGCAGCTCGCTGACCACCAGCGGCTCAAATGCCTCACGGTGCTCGGCGACGAAGAGAAATCGCGAAAGCTGCAGCAATCGCCCCGCGTCGCGGCCGCGGTATTCGGGGGACAGATACAAACTGCCGATCTCCGCCGGGCCGCTGTGCTCGTGCACCAGCCGCAGCACGGCGATCTCCTTGCGCACTTTCAGTTCGCGGGATTGATGAACCTCTTTTTTGATCTTGTAGGCATAAAATGGCTCGAAACCGCCGACCTTGGAGACAATTCCGCTGGCGCCCACGACCTTTCGCGTGGCGACGTCCTCCATGACGAACAGATACGCCTCGCCGCCGGGGCGGTCGGGAATCTGCTCCATGCTGCGCAGCGATTTGCCGATTCGCCGCTTGAGAAGATCGCGGTCTTTGGGGAGCGTCGTCAGTCCGACGCCCGCCGCGCCGGCCAGCTCCAGCAGCGGTTCAAGATCATCGACGGTGACGGGGCGGATGCAGACCATGATTCAAACCTTCGCCTCTCCGCCGCCTGCGGCGAGTTTCAAGAGCACCAGCGCCGCGAGCTTGGCGCGCTCGGCAAGTGAACTCAGGCGCACGAATTCTCGCGGGCTGTGCAGATTGCCGCCGCAGGGACCGAGCGTATCGACATTCGGCAATCCCGCCGCCAGAAGTTTATTGCCGTCGCACGCGCCGCCGCTGGGTTTCCAGTGGATCGGCAGATTCAGCTCGTTGCCGCAGGCGTCAATGAGAGCCATCAATTCGCGGCATCGGGCGTCGGGGATTTTTGGCGGAGAATGAAGGCCGCCGTGAAACTGTGTGGTGATGCCGTCTTGTTTGTTCGCTTCTTCGAGCAATTGGGCGATGCGCTGGGCGACACGGCCGGCGTCGGCCGGTTCGGTGGTGCGGACGTTGAATCGGACGATGGCCAAATCGGGCACCACATTCGCCGGGCCGCCGCCTTCGATCTTGCCGACGTTGACGGTTACGCCGTCCAGTTCGGCGTTGAGATCATGCAAAGCCAAAGCGAGGCGGGACGCGGCGACGACGGCGTTGCGGCCCTGCGCGAAATCGCGCCCGGCATGAGCGGATCGTCCGCGGACCACGATGGTGAAACCGCCTGACCCCTTGCGGCGATCGATCAGAGCGCCGTCGGCGGTTGCCGGTTCAAAAAGCAGGCCCCAGCGATTGCGGCCGGCGGCGGCGAGCAGCAACGGGGCCGAGCTTTGCGAGCCGATTTCTTCATCGGGATTTAATAGAACTTCCCAACCGATGCGCGACGCGAGTGGATATTGCTCCAGCGCGCCCAGCGCCGCGAGCATCACCACGATTCCGCCCTTGGCGTCGGCGACGCCGGGGCCTTGAAGCGTGTCCGCGTCGATGCGCGTGCAGGTTTGGAACGGATGATCTTTTTTGTACACGGTGTCCATGTGGATGCACAGAAAAATCCGTAGCGGCGCTTGCGGCCGTTTCACCACCGACAGCGCTTTGCCCACCGGCGCGCGAGTGATCTCGCCGCGACCGTCCATCCATTCCAATGGGGCCAGTTCGATTTCCGTCGCCGTGCCGCCGATCGATTCAAATTCACGGCGAAGAATCGCGCGCAAGCGATCCAGCCCGGCGACGTTCATCGAGCCGGTATTGATGTTCGCCCACTCGATCAGGCGCTCGGTCATCGCGGCGCTCTGGGCGTCGATCCACTGAAGAATCTCAGGATGCGGCGCGCTCACTGTCCCTTGATCTCCGTCCACAGGTCGTTGATCTGCCGCGACGTTTTGCCGACATCATCCAGAAATTCCCATCCCTTGAGCATGTCGGCGGTCGGATAGATGTTGCGATCGCCGAGAATTTTTGGATCGATATACGGCTTGGCCGCCGTGTTCGGACTGGCGTAGCTGACGCCGTTGACGATCGCGGCATTCGGCTGCGGCTCCATGATAAAATTCATGAACTGGTATGCCGCGGCGGGATTCTTGGCGGTCGCGGGGATGCAAAGATTATCCATCCAGATCGTGCCGCCTTCCTTGGGCAGCACATACGCGAAGGTGTCGGGCTTTTCCGACACAACCTTGGCCAGTTGCCCGTTCCAGCCGTGGGCGAGGACAACATCGCCGCTTTCGAGGGTTTTGTCGTAATTCTCGCTGTCGTAGGCGCGCACCAGCGCGTGCTGGACCCTGAGCATGTCGGCGGCCTGGCGCAGTACGGCGGGGTCGGTTTCGTTGATCGATTTGCCCAGGCGCTTCAGAGCTACGGCGAAGCATTCGCGCATGTCGTCGAGCATCAGAATCCGGCCGGAGTATTTGGGGTCGAAGAGAATGTCCCAGCTATCCACGGGATCGGTGATGACTTTTTTGTTGTATCCCAGGCCGGTCGTGCCCCACAGATAGGGAATCGAATATTGATTGCCGGGATCGAAACGCTGATTGAGAAAATTCGGGTCGACGTTCGCCAGGTTCGGCAGTCTGGATTTGTCCAATGGCATGATGAGCTGCTGGCGAATGAAGGGCTGAATGATGTAGTCGCTTGGGCAGACCAGATCATACCCCGCCACGCCGCTGGCGAGCTTGGCCTGAAGCGTTTCGTTGGAATCATAGGTATCCACCGTGACGGCGATTCCCGTGCGCTGCTCGAAATCTTTGACGACGGAGTCGGGGAGATACTCCGACCAGGTGTAGATGTTCAGCTTCGGCGCGGGTTCGCTCTTTTTCGCGCAGCCAACTGCTAGAAATGGAAGAAAGATGAACGCCGAGAAGCGGAGAAGCAGAGACAGACACGAAGAAAAATGTCCCGAGATAGAGGAAATTACTCTCTCCGCGTTTTCTCTGCTTCTCTGCTTCTCGGCGTTCATATTATTTCCTCACCGGCCTGCCGCGCAGCAGTCGCTGGGCGGTCAGGACCAGCATCATCGTCAATCCCAGCAGCAGCGTCGAGACGGCGTTCACTTCCGGCGTCAGGCCGGTCTTGACCATCGACGCGATCTTCAGCGGCAGTGTCGTCGAATCGGCCCCGGCCACGAAGGACGTAATGACGTAATCGTCAATCGACACCGTAAAAACCAGCAGTGCCGCCGCGATCACGCCCGGCAGAATCAGCGGCAGCGTCACCCGGCAAAACGCGCCCCACGGCCCGGCGCCCAGGTCCATCGCCGCTTCCTTGAGCGACTGATCGAACCCCGCCAGCCGCGCCCGCACGACAACCGCCACGTAGGAGACACTGAAGGTGATGTGCGCCAGCGTCACGGTCCAGATACTCAGCTCCCATCGTGTCACCGAGAAGAACGTCAGCAGGGCGCACCCCAGCACGATCTCCGGGATGACGATCGGCAAATAGAGCAAGCCGGCTGTTGTCTGTTTCGCCGGCGCGGCCGGCCGGGCCAGCCCCATCGCGGCGGCGGTGCCGAGGATGGTTGCTGAAACCGTCGCGGCGGCGGCGACGAACAGGCTGCGCTGCGCGGCCGCGATCATCTCGCTGTCGGAAAAAAGTTTGGCGTACCAATCGAAGGTGAACCCCGTCCAGATCGCCGACAGCGGCGAGCGGTTAAACGACAATCCCACCAGCAGAAGAATCGGCACATACAGAAACAGATAGACCGCCACGGCATGCGCCGTCAGCCAGATCGAGTAGCGCGAGGTTCCCGTCACAGCGCCACCTCCATTCCGCGGCGGCGGGCGATGATCGCGTAGGCGACGAGCATGGCCAGCACTGCCGCCGTCAGTTCCAGCGCCACCGCCGCGCCCAGCGGCTTGTCGCGGCCGGAGGTGAATTGATTCTGGATCAGATTGCCGATCAGCATGGTGCGCGATCCGCCCAGAAGATCAGAGACGATGAACTGCCCGATGCCGGGAATGAAGACCAGCACGCAGCCGGCGATCACGCCCGGCAAGGAAAGCGGGAGCGTCACGCGGCGGAATGTTTCGCCCGCCCCAGCGCCCAAATCCGCAGATGCCTCCAGCAGCGTGCGATCCAGTTTTTCCAGCGATGCATAGAGCGGCAGGATCATGAACGGCAATTCGCCGTAAACCAGGCCGATCATCACCGCCAGCGGCGTGTCCATCAGCTTCAGCGGCGATTGAATCAGGCCCATGTGCATCAGCATCACATTCAGCACGCCCTGATCCTGCAGGATCAAACGCCATGCCGAGATGCGGATGAGAAAACTCGTCCAGAACGGCACGACCGCCAGAGCCAGCAGCAGATTTTTCCGATTCGCTGATTCCGTCAGCGCGATCTTGTAGGCGACGGGATAACCGATCAGCAGGCAGAGAATCGTCGTCGCGACCGCCAGCCAGAGCGATCGCACGGCGATGCGAAGATAAATCGGATGCAGCGACTGGGCGTAGTTGCCGGTCCAGTCGCCGCTGTGCAGATAGGCGGACCAGTCGCTGACGGGCGCGGCGTTGCCGGCGTCGTCGGGTTGATGCAGGCTCACGCCGACGAGAATCGCCAGCGGCAGCAGCAGCAGTCCGCCGAGCACGAGCCATGTCGGCGCAAGAAGCGCCAGTCCGCCGCGGTCTTTCACGGGCGGTCCTCGGTCAGAGGGACAGCATGTCGTCGATCCCACCAGATGTGGCGGCGATCACCAACCGATGCCGCCGCGGGATCGAACGGCTCGGTGTTCTGCTGGCAGACGGTCAGGCGCTGGCCCGTGTCAGTGCGAACCGTCCAGACCGTGTTGATGCCCTGATAAACGCGCTCTTCGATGACCACCGGCAGCGAATCGCTCGTCCCTCCGGCGGGGGCGGCATCGGGGCGGAAGAAAAGTTTCTCCGGCCGCACGATGAATCGCGTCGTGTGATCTTCAAGCACGTTGGCCGCGCCCAAAAACGCGGCGACGAATCTCGTCGCCGGACGCTCGAAGATGGTGGCCGATGCGTCGGCCTGCTCGACTTTCCCGCCGTTCATCACCGCGATGCGGTCGCTCATGGTCAGCGCTTCCTCCTGATCGTGCGTGACGAAAACGAACGTGATTCCCAGGTGTTTCTGAAGGTTTTTCAGTTCGACCTGCATTTCCTTGCGCAGTTTCTGATCCAGCGCCCCCAGCGGTTCGTCCAGCAGCAGCACGCGCGGGCGCAGGACCAGCGCGCGGGCCAATGCGACGCGCTGCCGCTGTCCGCCGCTGAGCTGATCGGGCTTGCGCTGATCCAGGCCCGAGAGGCGCACCATCTCCAGCGCTTCGGAAATCCGTTTGCCGCGATCGCGCCGCGCGACCTGCTGATAGCGGAGTCCGAAGGCGATGTTTTTCGCCACCGTCAGATGCGGGAAGAGTGCGTACTGCTGAAAAACCAGATTCACCGGCCGGTCGTACGGCGGCACGCCCGCCATCTCGATGCCGCCGATGAGAATGCTGCCGCTGCTCGGATGCTCGAAACCCGCGAGTATCCGCAGGAGCGTCGTCTTTCCGCATCCGCTGGGGCCCAGGAGCGAGAAGAATTCGCCGGGCGCGATCGTCAGCGTGACATTGTCCACCGCGAGAAAATCGCCGAAGCGCTTGCTGACCGAGCGAATCTCAACGGCACAGTCCATGTGTCAGATGTCGTCCTGTCAGGTTTCGTGCGGTCAGGTTTCATCCAGCGTGGCGATGGTCGGCAATGTTCCCACCAGCGGCCGCACGTAGTCGGCAAACGCCGGGCTGACATCGTTGCCGCCGATGATGTGGGACGCTTCCATTTGCTTCGTCAGCCGCGCCACGGTGTTCAGCGGCGTCAGGAACGTTTCGATCTGGTAGGGCGAATTGCTGACGCGCCGCATGGCGATGGAGCCTTCGACGGTTTTTTCTTCCGCGCTGAGCTTCACCGCCTGCGTCGCCACGAGCCGCGCCTCCTGCGCATCCACATGAGAAGTGAAGCCGGGGAAGGAGCGTTGCAGGTAGCCGAACGTGTCGGATCGCACGCGCTTGATGCCCAGCTTGGTCTTCACCAGTTCGCCCATGTGATCGCCCAGCGTCCCGAGGCCCGAAAGCTGGATGTTCTTGTGCATGTCCATGTCGAGGTTGCTGGCCAGTTTTTCCGTCCAGGTCTGCCCGTCGGGATGCCGCACGCCTTCGGAAGCGCAGATAAGACATCGCCCCAGGCGCTTGTAAACCGCCTGCACGTCGGCGAGGAATTTTTCCTCCGTCAGCGGCGCTTCGGGCAGATAAATCAGATGCGGCCCATCCCCTTCATGGTGGCGGGCCAGAATCGAAGCGGCGGTGAGGAACCCGGCGTTGCGGCCCATCATCACGTCGATCTTCACGCCCGGCAGCGACACATTATCCCGATCATCCCCCATCACCGCCGCCGCGACAAACCGTGCCGCCGAGCCGAAACCGGGGCAGTGATCGTGCACGCGCAGGTCGTTGTCGATGGTCTTGGGAATGTGCAACACGCGAAGGTCATATTTCTCCGCCGCCGCCAGTTCCTGAACGATCAGCGCCGTGTCGGCAGAGTCGTTGCCGCCGATGTAAAAGAAAAAGCGGACGTGATGTTTTTTGAAAACCGCCAGAATTCGCTGGCAGTAGTCCCGATCCGGCTTGTCGCGCGTGGAGCCGAGCGCCGCTGCCGGCGTCTGGGCGATGCGCTCCAGCAAATCAGAATCGAGGTGTTGCAGCGGAACAAACACCTCCTCAATGATTCCGCGCACGCCGTGCCTGGCCCCCAGCAGCTTCTCAATATGATGATGCCGCCGAGCTTCCTCGATGATGCCGACGAGCGACTGATTGATCACGGACGTCGGCCCCCCGGACTGTCCGACGACGGCGTTGCCTTGCAAACTGATTGCCATGGACGCGACTCCTCGGTTGTTCCGAGTGCCGATCATAGAGGTTCGATGTGGGGGTTCAAGATTGGGCGGGTGGGAGGCGCGGTCTTTCAATTTTCGGCAGATGGCGCGACGGCGATGCGGCTCCGTCGGAACAACCGTGAGAATTGAACCGCCCGATTCGGTTGAGAACGCGGTGATCGCGTAGAAAACCAAATATCCAAAGACGATGGAATTGATCTCTGCGTCGTCTGTGCCCTCCAGCGAAGCGGCC
>Ga0182024_10003276_pt1 | contig 38805 bp, 34 predicted proteins | sample P32metaG_FD_120480 | JGI IMG/M metagenome (GOLD analysis project Ga0182024, IMG submission 120480) | Permafrost microbial communities from Stordalen Mire, Sweden - P3-2 metaG (Illumina Assembly) | ecosystem: Environmental > Terrestrial > Soil > Wetlands > Permafrost | place: Sweden: Stordalen...
AGTCCGGTCGGAAGCTTGCCCAACGGACACCAGGATTCGGTTGGGAGACGAAGACTTGAGCGAAAATGCGGAGAACGACAAACCGAAGTTCGACTGGGTAGCTCAGCGTGCGGCATGCTCGCTGCCGAAGGTGTTCAAAACCCTCAGATCGGATGTGGAGGAGGACGTCAGGGCGTGCAACGCGCAGCGCGAGGACATCTCTGCTTATGAGTTTTCGATCGTGGAGAAGGGCCAGGACTTTTCGGTTGTCCTGGAAGCGAAGGATTTCAGCAGATCGGTTACATTCTGCCTGGAAGCCCATGCGATTTCGGTTCTCGACCATAGCGGCAACCATATGTTTGAGATAACCCTGAACTTCGATGACAATGGCAGATGCAGAATGAAAGCGAAGGAAGAAAACCGCGAACCGTGGCAAGTGCGACGGATGGCCCTTGAGGATCTGTTGTTCAGAGTCTATTAACCCCGATGCGGACAGGCTTTGGTGTTGATGCATTCGTCGGCAAGGCGCAGGCGCTCAACGGGCCGGCCGCCCACCAGATGCTGCTCGACAATTGCCGCCGCGTCCGATGGCTGCACATGGCCGTACCAGACGGCCTCAGGGTACACCACCACAGTCGGCCCGTGTTCGCACTGATCGAGGCAGAGGGATTTATTGATGCGCACGGTCGAGCCGAGGCCGGCTGCTTTTGATAGTTGCTGCAACTGGGTGTGAAGCTCGCTTTTCCCATCCGCGGTGCAGGACGGGCGGGGCGCGTCGGCGGGACGGGTGTTGTGGCAGACAAAAACATGACGTTGAAACGGGGGCAAGCTGTGTTCCTCCTAAGAATGGACGATTGGCAGCAACGACGGATGAGGCTTGACGGTGCGTCTCATTCCAGAGTAACGTCCGGGGCCGGCGGCGGCATCGCCGGGGCCGCACCTTTCCACAATGAGACCGCAATCGGACTAGAATCACCCCGCGCCGCCCCGGCTGCATCTGCGAAAATAGAATCTTGACTATGAGCACGGACAACCTGCTTTCGCTGAAAGACGACATGGTGGCCTTCATCGAAGGGCACGGCCTCAAGCGCCTGCCCGGATATGTCACCGAGGACATTCCCTCGATTCTATGGGAGGGACAGAGCAACCCCGACGCGTGGAAAGACTTTGTTGAGATGGCCAAACATGTGGGCGCTCCCTTTGTGACCTTCAGCGAGATGACGCTGGAGCGCGAGGAACTCGACGCTTTGATTGAAGAAGCCGGCGAGATGAACTTCCCGGATGAAGAGGCCACCGAACTGGTGGAAGCGCAATGGCTGCGCAAGTACGCCGGCAACCTGGGCTACATTCAGCTGGGCTTTGTGTACCAGGGGCTGATGTTTCTGCACGAGACCACCACGGAGTGGTACGAGCGGTTCCAAACGCTGCTCGAAGACATTGAGGCCTTCCAGGACATTGTGATCGACGATCACGGACACGATCACGACGAGGACGAGTAAGCAAGGTGAGCGCGGCAGGCGCTGGGCCTGGAGGCGTCGACTTGGCAGGCGTTGATCGGGCAGGCGCCGGTTCTGGAGGTGCTGGGAGTATCGGCCCTGTTCCGCAGGCAGGCGTCAGGCGCGGCGCCACCGGCGCATCTTCAGTTCAGCAAATGAATCAGCGCCCCAATCAGCGCTGGCAAATGGCTGAGCAGCATTTGGAAGCATCAGCGGCGTTGGCCAGGGCTGCGCGGTTGCCGCAGGTGCTTGCGGAGCTACTGGTGTCCCGCGGCATTACCGAGGCAAGCGAGGCCTTCGCTTTCCTGAATCCCGAGCTTGCGCACCTCAACGATCCATTGCTGATGCTGGGCATGGAAGCGGCTGCAGCCCGGCTCGAACATGCGATTGCGCGCCATGAGCCGGTGCTGCTCTACGGAGATTACGACGTGGACGGCACCACTGCAGTGGTGCTGCTGAAAACGTCTATCGAGATGCTGGGCGGAACGGTACGCTTCCATGTACCGAACCGTCTGCGCGAGGGCTACGGGTTGCAATCGAGCGTGCTTGAGGCGGCGTATGCCGAAGGCGTGCGGCTGGTAATTACGGTGGACACCGGCATGAGGGCCTTTGCCGAAGCCGAGACGGCGCGCAAGCTGGGCCTGGACCTGATTATCACCGACCATCATTTGCTGGAAGCCGGCGATGCCGTGCCGCATGCGCTCGCCATTCTGAATCCCAACCAGCCGGGCTGTCCTTATCCGGAGAAGGCGCTGTGCGGGGCGGCAATTGCGCTGAAGCTGGCGCAGGCTGTGCTGGAGAAGCGCGACGCGGTTCGTACCCGCGAGAAGACGTTGCCGAGTTTTTTGAAGATGGCGGCCATAGCGACCATTGCCGATGCCGTGCCGCTTCGCGGCGAGAACCGGGTGATTGCCACGCTGGGTCTGCGCGAGCTGCGCCATCCGGCCGGTCCGGGGTTGCGTGCCCTGTTTGCCGCCGCGGCGCTTGACCCCGCAGCCAAACAACTTACTGGTTTTGACGTGGCTTTTCGGATTGCGCCGCGCATTAACGCCGCCGGGCGCATGGACGTGGCCTCGGAGGTGATCGAACTGTTTTCGACACGCGACCCGGTGCGCGCCGCCGAACTGGCCGGCAAGCTGGAGCGGCTGAACCGCGAGAGGCGCGACACTGAGGCAGCTGCATTGACCGCTATTCAGGCAATGCTGGCGAAGGATGCGGGATTAGATGTGCCTGAATTGAGTTCCGCCCGATTGCTGGTGATCGATGGGGATGGCTGGCATCGCGGCGTAATCGGTATTCTGGCCTCGCGGGTGGTGGAGCGGACCGCCAAGCCTGCAATCGTGGTGAGCGTGGAAGAAGGGGTTGCGCATGGCTCAGGGCGCAGCGTGGACGGGTTCCAGCTGCTGGACGCAATCGAGAGCTGCGCGGATCTGTTCACGCGCTTCGGCGGCCACGCCTTCGCTGTTGGCTTCGCCATGCCCGCTGAAAATCTTCCGGCATTGAAGCAGCGGCTCCGCGTGTACGCTGAGAAACATCTGCCCGCTGGTGAACCCGAGCGGGTGCTGCGGATTCATGCCGAGCTGCCGCTGGACCGAATCACCCCGGTGCTGGTGGGATGGCTGCGCAAACTGGAGCCGCTGGGGCATGGGAATCCAGAACCGATTTTTGCGGCGCGCAGGGTACGGCTGCTGGCTGCTCCGCGCATCATGAAGGAGCGCCACATCCGGCTGGAGCTTGCACAGCAGTCGGTTGCCTCGCCGGTGCTGGCCGGAGGCTGTGCGGCCATTCGCGCTCTTGGCTGGGACCTGGCAGGGCGCGTTGCCGCGCTGGGATTGAAACAAGGCAGCCTGATCGACATCGCTTACCGCATCAGGGAAAACGATCATCCGGAATTCGGCGGCCTGGAAGTTGAAATAGCCGGCATACGGCTGTTCGAGGAATGAGCCCGAAAGCATTCAGGCCCACGACTAAGCGTGGGCCTGCATGGTTGACGCGGATTTTGCCGGGTCGAGGCCCTTACTTCTCGTGACCCTCCGGCTTGGGTTTCCCTTCCGGTTTGGGAGCCGGCGGGTTCGCCTTGGGCGGCGGAGGGTTGCCCTTCGGCGGTGCATACATCTTGGGCGGCGTGTTGTTCCTGGGCGGTGTGACGGTGCGCATTTCAGTATTGTGCGACCCGGTTACCGAGCCCTGTGTCGTGCTCGGATGATAAGTACCCCCACCCGTGGCGGTTTTGTTGGCGCCATTAGCGCTGAGCGCAGGGTTGCCTCCGCCTGGCGTATGGGTGCCAGCCTGTGCGCCGCCGCCAGTGCCTAGGTGCGAAACCGGCGGTACTGAGCGCGCCTCGAGCGGCAGGGGCTTGGTTACGGCCAGAGTTGTCGGGTGTCCGCCATTGTTCTTGGCATAGGATGTCGGCGAAGACTGCGCCGCTTGGATGTGCTGCGCCTGGAAGGTTGTCGGAGGCGTATGTGTTTCGTGCGCGGCAATCTGTTCCTGCGCGGCAGCCACGTGCTGCACGCCGCCCGGACCGCCGCTGAATGCAGCGTGGTTGGGGTTGACCACCGTGTTCTGCTGGATGATGGTCTGGTTGACATAGGTGTTGTGGATGATGGTGGTATTCACATTGACCACCGCGGTGTTATAGGCGAACGTTCCGCCACGCCACTCGCCTCCGGCAAAGCCGATACCGAGGTAGCCGCCGCCATAGTTGATGCCGCCGTAGTAGCCCACGTGGAATCCCCAGTAGCCGGGATTGTAGACATAGAGGCCGCTGCGCCAGCCCCAGTAGCCGGGCGTCCACAAGCCGCCGGGGAACGGCGCCGGAACCCATGCGCCCGGTACCCAGAAGTAGCCCTGATCGCCGTAGGACCAATAGCCGGGGGTCCAGATGAGGTTAGGCTGCGGGCACGGCGGCACCACGTACACGGGCAGCACGGGCGGCCCAAAACCGACGCTGATGAACACGCCCGCGAATGAAGATGCGGGGACGAGACAGAGAAGCAGTGCCAGCAAAAGCCAGCCCGCAGAGCGGAAGAGTCGCATGAAATACCTCCTGTTTTTCTCGAATCGGTAAGCCCTGAAGCGCGATAGCGCGCTCAGTCTACGATATTGCGAACACGTCCAGCCAGCATAAGTTGCAGGTCTCAAGGGAAACTTTGGAGGAGAGTACGCAGGTGCACACCGAGGAACTACGCGCAATTTGAGGCCGTAAACGATGGGTTTTGTTCGATTTGAAACATGGGGGCACTCAGAACGCAGAAAGGCCCACGGCTGACCGTGGGCCTTTCTGCATGCAAGGGAACCTTCGCGTTTGCTGCTTTATTTTGGCTTATCTTCCGGCTTTGGCTCTGGCTTCGGCGCAGCTTTGGGCTCAGCCTTGGGTTCAGCCTTCGCGACGGTCTTTGGTTCCGGCTTTGGCGCCTCCTTGGGTGCGGCCTTTGGCGCAACCTGGGCCTGCGGCCTTGGCGCTTCCTTCGGTTCAGCCTTCGCGACGGTCTTTGTTTCCGGCTTTGGCGCCTCCTTGGGTGCGGCCTTTGGCGCAACCTGGGCTTGCGGCCTTGGCGCTTCCTTCGGTTCAGCCTTCGCGACGGGCTTTGGTTCCGGCTTTGGCGTCACCTTGGGTTCAGGCTTCGGCGCAATCTGGGCTTCCGGCTTTGGCGCCTCCTTGGGTGGCGCCTTGGCTACGGTCTTTGGTTCCGGCTTGGGCGTCAGGTTGGGTTCGGCCTTAGGCGTAATCCGCGCTTCCGGCTTTGGCGCTTCCTTGGGTGCGGGCTTGGGGGGAGCTTTTGCTTCCGGCTTTGGCTCTGCCTTTGGCGGCGTCTTGGACGCGGTGGTTTCCTCAGGCTTTGGCGTTGTCTTTGGCGGCGTCTTGGATGCAGTTGTAGCTCCCGGTTTAGGCGCCTCTTTGGGTTCAGCCTTGGGTGCGGCTGCCGGTGCGGCCTTCTCGGGGGCCATTGCCGCAGCCTTCATGCCTGCTGGAGGAGATTGCTTTGCCGCAGCCAGCGGCTTGGCGGCAACCAGCGTCTTGGGGTGCCCGCCGTTGGCCTTGGCGAACGAAGTTTTGTCGGCCTTGGCCGCCGAAATGTGCTGCGTCTGGAATGAAGTCGGAGCAGTGTGCGGCTGCTTTTCTGCAGCCTGCTCGACTGGAGTGGGGGCGTGTTGAACCCCGCCCGGACCGCCGTTGTACGCAACATGATTGGGGTTGGCCACAACGCCGGCCGTCACGATCGTCTGGTTCACGTAGGTGGTGTGGATGACCGTCACGTTCACCTGCGTCACCGCTGTGTTGTAGGCAAAGTTTCCGCCCCGCCACTCGCCGCCGGCAAAGCCGATGCCCCCGAAGCCGTAGCCGTAGTTGACGCCGCCGTAGTAGCCAACCTGCGCACCCCAATACCCTTCATGGAACCCGTACTGGCCGCTGCTCCATCCCCAGTATGGAGGGGTCCACAATGCGCCGTCATAAGGAGCCGGCACCCAAGCGCCAGGTGCCCAGAAGTAGTCGCCATCCTCCTGGGAGTAAGCCCAGTATCCCGGCGTCCACATCAGGTTGGGCTGGGGGCACACGGGCTGCTCATAGACCGGCATCACCGGCGGAGCAAATCCGACGTTGATACTGATGCCGAACTGGGCGTTCATGGAAGCTGGAATTACCAGCACCAGCAATGCAAGCAAGAGCAAACGGGCAGAGCGAAGCAGACGCATGCGAAGAACCTCCTGGTTCTTCCTTGCCTGTTCCGCTGTGGAATGGAATCTTTCCGCGCTGAGACAGAGCAAGGGAATTACCTTGCCAGACTAGCGCGGTCCTATTTTCAAGGCTGTTCAAAAGTGCTCTAAGCGACTTTTCCGGCTGCGAACTAAGCGTAATCCGCAATCAGGGGCGAATGCTGATGCCCATGCCCACCACGTGACGTGCCTCAAGATTCACCGGCAGCACGAGGAACTGATTAGGCGGAGGATAGCCGGTGGGAAGCACCGCAGTGCCGATATTGCCCGCCACCTGCCCAACGCCGATGTCAAAGGCGAAGTGCGGATGCGCCCGCTGCGTCACGCGCACGGCGTAGTCCAGGGTCGTAGGCAGATGCCCTCCGGTGACGGGAAGGATTGCACCCAGGTTCACCGATGTGTGTGGCTCCTGTGTGAATCCCGCCGATGGCACAGCCACGATTCCGTGGGAAAGGGGCAACGGAATGCCCAGGCCGCCGAAGAGTCGTCCGGCAAACCGCGTGCTTTGGCCGCCGATGCCGAAGATGGTGGCATTGGTGGCTTTCCAGCCCAGATTCACCAGGAACGGCACCGGCGGCTTGGCCCAGGTCTTGGTCACGGCTAGGTAAATGTCGCCGTTGGTGTAAGCCTTTGCGGGCACCGCTGCCCCCTGAAGCGCTGCAATTTCCTGGACCAAAGCGCCGGAGACAAATTTGTCGCCGGTGCGAACGACGCCGCCCACCGCAATCCCCGGTGACCAGGGACCGAATTGCCCGTCCTTGATGGCCACCACCTTGCCGTGGAACACGTTCATCCCGTCGAAGTTCCACAGGTTGCTGAAGGCCCCCTTTGTGGGATCAGTGGCGCCGCCCAGCGTGTGGATGCTGCGCGTATATCCCACCTCGGCCCGGTTGGCGATGCCTTCGGTGATGCTGCCTGTCTGAATGTCGCCGATTACCGCCGCAGAGTCGATGAAGTGATAGCCCACCGCCGGGTGCGAAAAGACCTGCCCCTTGGCAGACTCGACTACATAGGCCGTCGGCGTGAGGAAGCCGCCGGTCTGCCCCTCGAGCGTGAGTTGTTGAGCGAGGCGGCCTGCAGCCAGAAAAGCGATGACAAACAAGGTGGAAGAAGTGAGAATGCGAATGAAGTGGAGATTCACGTTCAACTCCGATGGAGCACAATTAACGGGCTCGGGGGACGTCAAAAAATCTTCCAGTTGTAACACAAATCCAATAGACTCGTCTTCCACCCTTTCTGTGGGCAGCCTGGCCCGGCTGGCGATACGCGCAGTGATAGACTCAGCCCATGCCGCGCGGTCTGTTTATCACCCTTGAAGGCCTGGACGGATCGGGCAAATCAACCCAGAGCCGCCGGCTTGCCGCCTGGCTGAAGAGCCGTTTTCCGGCGGACGATCCGATTGTGATCCGGCAGCCAGGCGGAACCGAGACGGGCGACCGCATTCGCGCGCTGGTTCTGGACTCGAGGCAAACCGGTCTGGCGCCCATGACTGAGATGGCGCTGATGTTTGCCGACCGGGCGCAGGCCATCGCCGAAGTGATTCAGCCGGCTCTGGAGCAGGGCAAGATCGTTGTCTGCGACCGCTTTACCGACTCCACCGAGGCCTACCAGGGCGGCGGGCGCGGGCTAGGCTCGGACGCCGTGCTCGAGCTGCATCGGCTGCTATGCGGCGATCTGCAGCCCGACCTGACGCTGCTGTTGCTGCCCTCACTGGAAGCTTCGCTGGAACGCGCGAGGCGGCGGAATCAGCGAACAACCGAACAGGAAGGCCAGGACGAAGGGCGCTTCGAGCAGGAACAAGACAATTTCTACCGGCGCGTGTGGGAGAAATACCGCGAGATTGCTGTGCGCGAACCTCGACGCGTGGTGCTGATTAAAGGCGACCTCAGCATTGATGAGGTGCACGAAAAAATCGTGGAAGCGGTCAGGGATCGATTGGTGGCCGCAGCGCCCTCAACGCGTTTTGCGCAATAATGGCAGGCCTGAAACCCAAGTTGGCGACCTTTGGTTGCCTCCGGGCATTGTGCAGCCAGACCCTATTTCCAGGCTCCCAATAGTCGTCGCAGTAGCACTATCTGGCCAAGATGGTAGGCGTTGTGATCCGCGACCACCAACACTTCGCGTAGAATCGTTTGGCCGCTCCCATGCGGGATTTTGGCGTAGAGATCGGTCTTCTCGTCTTCGACCAGATCGCACATCGCCTTGAGGTCCTCGCGAAAGGCACGAATACTCTTGTCCCACGCCTTTGTGTCGGGAGGCGCCGGAGTGGCAGGCCAATAATCTTTTGGCCACGCCATTTCCTTGTACTCAAGATTGGTTGAAAAGTCCAGAATGTCCCACTGCGCAATGCGTAGGTGTTCCAGTTCCTCCCACGGCGAGTGCTCTGCTCCCTTCGGCGTCTTGCCTCGCACTTCGACGGGAAAATCATTCATCACGTGGTCGAAGTCCGCATGAGCGTCTCCGCCCTTGAGCAGCTTGATTAAGTGTTGGCGGAGAGCTTTGTCGTTTGACATGGCTAACCTTTCCTTGCTGGGCCAAATGAGGTTCCAGACCTGACCTTCTGGCCTGGACTCCTGCTCTATTTTGACCCGTACTCATGGAGAGATTCCTGAGGTCGTGAAAGGATGCCGACAATTGAAGTCCAGTTAACTGCACCAACCCAACCTGGCCGCGACCGTGTGGATCGGTAGTCTCCCAGGTCTCAAACGCGGACCCTTCGGCAAGCTCAGGGCAGGCTCTGGGGCACCCACAGTTTGATGTTGAATTGCAAAGTCACAGGGTTGCGATACTGGGCGCTTGTCCACGCGCAGCCGGGCATGATCTAGACTCGAACCGTGAGCACCCAGGACTTTCCGGCCAACGCGCCGGCCGCCGATCCTCTCCAGGAATTGGTGCGCCGCGGGATCTACGTTTACCCGCCCGGCCTGCGCATGAATCTGCCCTTCTACCTGTTGCGCAGATTCTTCAAGCCGGGCAATCCGATTCTGCTGTTTGAGCACCTGCGCCGCTACGGACGCGCGGCCCATTACCGCATCGTATTCAGCGATGTGGTGCTGTTCAACGATCCGGCCGACATCCGCGAAGTGTTGATCGACAAGGCTGCGTCGTTCGGCAAGGACCGCACTCAGAAGCGAATGAAGATCCTGCTCGGCGAAGGCTTGATCACTTCAGACGGAGAAAAGCACAAGCGCGGACGCCGCATTGCCGCACCGGCATTTCATCGCCAACGCATCCAGCACTACGCGGGCCAGATTGTGGACCTGGCAGACGGGCTGAGCAGGCAATGGGAGCCGGGCGCTCCGATGGACATTGCCGCGGAGATGATGAGGTTGGCGCTTCAGATCACCGCGCGAACCTTGTTCGACACAGCGGTTACGGCTGAGATTCAAGTCATCAGCGACCAGGTCAACACAATAATGGATCTCTACAACTACCTGGTGGCGCTGCCACGGGCGGAGCTGCTTTTGGACTGGCCGCTGCCGAGGATGCGTCGGTTTCGGCGCGCCAAGGCGCGGCTGGATGAGGTGGTGGACAGAATGATCCAGTCTCGCCTGGAAGAGGCACGCCGGGCCGAAGAGAGCGGGAGTGGCGGCCTGGAGCAGAGAGGTGATCTGCTCTCGATGCTGCTGGCCGCGCGCGACGATCAGGCGGATGGCGATGGCCTCAAGCTGACCGCCGGCGAACTCCGCGACCAGGTGCTAACGCTGTTCCTGGCGGGATATGAGACGGTGGCCAATGCACTGGCCTGGACCTGGATGCTGCTGGGTCAGAACCCGGCGGCCGAGACGCGGCTGCATGAAGAACTGGACGCGGTCCTGGGCGGGTGCTTGCCCACGCTCGAAGACCTCCCACGCCTCGAATACACCGCAATGGTGCTGGCCGAGTCGATGCGGCTGTATCCGCCGGCATGGGCCATGGGCCGCGAGGCGCTCGAAGACGTTGCGATTGGCCCTTACCGGCTGCGCAAGGGAACCATGGTCTTGTTTAGTCAATACATGGTTCATCGCGACCCGCGCTGGTTCCCGCACCCGGAGCGTTTCTGGCCGGAGCGGTTTACCGCCGAAGCCAAGGCTGCGCGGCCACGGTTTGCCTACTTCCCTTTCGGCGGCGGCGGACGCCAATGCATCGGCGAGTCGTTTGCCTGGATGGAAGCGACGCTGGCGCTAGCCATGATCGCTCAGCGCTGGCGGCTGGCGCTGGTTCCCGGCCAAACCATTGAGCCCCAGCCGAAGATTACGCTGCGGCCGCGCGACGGCATTCGCACTGTCCCTATTCGGCGCAATTGATTACTTCTCCGAACGATTGAGCGGATTGTTGCGAGGATTCGGGCCATTTTCCTAGAATTCGCCACAACTTGAGCGATAATCAGGAAAGAGGTCCGCGATGGCAACTCCCAAAGTTTTTATTTCATATGCGAACGATTCAAAGCCCCTAGCCGAGGAGTTGACGCAGGCCTTTTCAAATGAAGGTATAACGGTTTGGGCGGACTTCAAGGATCTACGGCCGGGAGATCAATGGCGGATAAAGCTGGAACAAGCCATCAAGGCTTCAAATCTGTTCCTGTTTCTTATAAGCCCGAACATCCAGATGTCCCCTTGGCAAGAGCTCGAATCGCAGACCGCATTGGCCAAAGCCTGGACCGACTCGAAGACGAAGGTCTTGCCGGTCGTCACCGGTTCGTCCGAGCCGCCTCCGTTCCTCCGCAACTGGGTCACGCTTAAGGTCGATCCCAAGGCCGAGCCCTTGACGTGGACGAAGCGAGTCGTTGACGCGGTTCAGTCGAATCATCCGCCGACTATCCGTGCTCTCCCCGCAAAGAGCAAACGCGAACGAGCTAAGCGCCTAAACGAAATTGGGCGGGCCGCAAAGGCGCTTGGGTCTGAACCGACGGGCTCTCTTAGCACGGCTGCCGGGCGGTGAGTTTGCGTTCGAGACCGCGATTTGGAAAGGGCGTGCTGGCGCTTGACCCTTCGAAATCAGTCTTCATTAATTGCCCCTTCGATTCAACATACTCTCCCCTCTTCGACGCGATCGTCTTCGCCACGGTTTGCTGCGGATTCATGCCGCGGAGTGCGCTTGAGACCGGAACCGTTTCCGAGCCGCGCATGGCGAGAATTACTCGTGCTATCTTTGCTAGCCGATACTCGATCCATGACCTGTCCCGCTGTACCGGAGAAGGAAACGAGAATTTTGCGCGATTCAACATTCCCCTTGAACTTGGCGTTGCGATGGCACGGCGTTTTTCCGGCCCAGTCCCGGAGCACGATTGGCTGGTGCTGGTTCCCAAAGGCCATTCCTATCTGCGATTCGTGTCCGACCTTGCAGCCTATGACCCGATCACTCACAATGGCACTGTCGAAGGCATTACGGTAGCCGTAATTGCTTGGCTTGCAACCCGGGAGGAAGCGGTGCCGCCGATTACCCCTCAGCAAGTTCTGGCCGCGCTTCCTGAGTTTCAGTCGAAGAAGAAGGAACTCACAACCGCATGGCATCAGGAGCCACCCTGGGCAGATATTGTGCTGGCTGCGATTAGTGTGGCACGTGCAATTGCCTGACTTGAGTTGGATCAATCGGGCACCAAAAGCCAGCCACTCTGCTCACAGATCCCCTCAGCGTCACGCCTCCACGACCTCCTAATCGACAAGAACCACCCGCCCCTTCCCGTAAACTCAATCCGTGGGCTTTCAGGAATTTCTCGGCAACACGCAAACTGTCACGCATCTCCGCGAGAGCATGCGCGCGGGGCGCTTTCCGCATTCGCTCATTCTGGCCGGGCCGCGCGGGGCGGGGAAATACACGCTCGCGCTGATGCTGGCGCGCGCCTTCAATTGCCTTAACCCAATCGAATCCGACGGCCTGCCGGATTTTTGTGGCGTCTGTTCGAACTGCACGCGGATCGGCGACGCCTCTAACCTTGAAGCACTTGTCGCCGAGGCCGTGGAAGCCCGCGACGGCCTTCGCGAGACCGACAAGCGCGAGACACGCATCTTGATCCAGACTCACCCTGACGTGCTGATTGTTCCTCCCGACCCGCCGCAGCTGCAGATAAAAATCGGCCAGATACGGCAGGTGATTCATGTGGCGTATTATCGGCCGCCGGTCGAAGCAAAACGCACATTCACTATTTTTACCTCGTCGGCTTTCATGCGCGAGGCGGCCAACTCCCTGCTCAAAGTGCTTGAAGAGCCGCCGGAGCACACGTCGCTCATCCTGCTGACGGAAAACCCTCAGGAGATGATGGCGACCATCCGCTCGCGCGCTGTGATTCACCGGCTCGGCGCAATCCCTGCCTCGGATCTCGAATCTCTGCTCGCCCAGCGGCGCCCGGAGTTGAAACCGCCCGATCGCGCTCTCGCCGCACGCCTTGCTGAAGGAGCGGTCGGCCGCGCCCTGACCATCGACCTCGGCGTATACGTGGCGAGCAGGCAAGACGCGCTGGTACTGCTGCGCACGGCCCTGCGCGACCCGGACTACACGCAACTGTTCCACGCTACGGAGAGCTACCGAGCCGGGGCCGACGGGCAGGAAAAGACCATCAACCTTCTGCGCGCGATGGGCAGCCTGATCGAGGATCTGTTGCTGGTGGTGGCCGGCACGCCGCGGCTGGTGCGCAACCTCGACCTGGCAGCGGAACTCGAACGCATGGCACAGGGGCTAACGGTGGACTGGATCGACGGCGCGGCCCGGGCGCTGGCGCAGGTGGAGCAGGGCATGCGGCGTAATGTGTTGCGCTCGCTTTCGCTGGACGCGATGGCGGTTAGCCTGGAGCGGGAATAGGCAGAGACTAAGCCGCGCTTTCACTTTTCGCGTCAAAAAATAGTGAGCGACCTCCACTTGCTCATTTGCATCTCTACAGTTACCAGCCATCTCGAACTGATCGAAAGCGGATTCCGAATTGGCCTTTGCGGCCATCGGAGTACTGTATTCGTGTTTCCTTAGAGTGGGATGGGCTCTTTCTTTCCTCGAAACCTGTCAGGCCGCGACCCGCAGCGAGGGGAAAGAGGCGGGATTCTCGCGAGTCTTTTATCTGGCCGATGGACGTTTGCAGCGGCTTTCCAGGCATCCACCTGCCTGCCAAGGAAAGGTAGATTTTCATGACCAGTCGCGCCATTCTTTCCCCAATTCGGAACCAAACCGCGCCAGCGGCCGCGCAGGCCCAGGAAAGCAGCCCGCAACTCCGCTCCCCGCAACTTCGCGCAGGAAGAATCAAGCCCGTTTCATCGCCCATTCACTTCACCGCTCAGGACACGATGGATGAGGGATCCTACCGTCAGGCGGAGCTTTTCTATCTGCAGAAGCAGATCCAGTCGCAGACCCGCATGGTGATCGTGCTGGAGGATGGCGAACTCGTGGAAGGCTGCATCGAATGGTACGACCGCAACAGCCTCAAAGTGCGCGGGCGCAGCAAGACCCTGGTATATAAATCTGCCATCAAGTACATGTACAAGCTAGGCGAGCAGGGGCAGTAGTGGGACGGCGAGTCAGCGCCAGCGCGAGCGTAGCTTTTCCCTGGTCCCTTGCTCCGGCTCCGCAGCCTTGCGGAGGCGGTCGCGGATGGCGGCACCGACGCCGTCCTCCGGAGGCACAGGACAGACAATTACGGTGCAGCCCTGGGCATCGAGGGCACGGAGGCCGGCGTAGAGGGCATGCGCCAACTCTTCCGGAGCCGACCATCGGCCCCACGGGTGCAGGATTGGGCCGGGAATATTCCAGGACACATCGGCAGGGAGCATGACTCCGACGCGTTCTCCGGGCCAGAGCAGCGCCGCCTCGCCCATTCTGGCCTGCAACTGCGCGAGATCCGCCCGCGGGGCGTCGACCAGAACAAGGCGGGCCCTTGGCGCATAGTGCCGCAACCCCACGCCGGGCGACGGCAGCCCAGACTGTGGCATCTGGGCGAGCGGCAGAACGCCCCGATAAACCTGCACCGCGCCGGCAGTGTCCCGAATCTGGAAAGTTGTCACCGCGCCTGGCCGGTAAATGACCATGGGGCTCTGGCAGGGGTCAAGCACCGTGGATTCAATGCCATGGCTGGTGGGTCCGCCGTCGAGCACTGCATCGATACGCCCGTCCAGGTCTTCAAGTGCATGGTCAGCCGTGGTGGGGCTGATGTGACCAAAGATGTTGGCGCTGGGCGCGGCCACCGGCACGCCGGCTCTCCGAATCAGCTCCAGCGCCACCGGGTGGGCCGGCATGCGCACACCGACCAGGGGGCGGCCGGCAGTGACGGCATCGGGTACGGCGCTGGTTCGCGGCAGCAGCAGGGTGAGCGGTCCGGGCCAGAAGGCGGCGATCAATTTGCGCGCAGGTTCCGGGATCTGAGCGACCAATTGGTCGAGCATGGCATAGCCCGGTTCCGCGCCAGCAATGTGAACGATGACAGGGTCCCATGCGGGCCTCTGCTTGGCCGCAAAGATCTTCTCCACGGCGGCTGGGTCAAGGGCATTCGCTCCCAGTCCATAGACGGTCTCCGTAGGCAGGGCCACCAATCCGCCCGCGCGCAAAATCTGCGCTCCGCGCTCCAGGGTCTCCTGAGCATTGGCGGTATCCAGGTGCGCGGGGTCCACAACCAGTCGCAGCGTCTTCACGCTCCTATTGTCGCCTCTTGCACTTCGGCTATGCCAACTGCCGTATACTCAGTTCAACCGATGCCTGTCGAGACCGAGATCAAATTCCGCGTCGAGGACCTGGCCGGCCTGAGCCAGAGGCTCCAAGGCGCGGGGTTCCACCTGAAGACGCCGCGCAGTTTTGAGAGCAACGTGCTCTATGACACGCCGGACAGGCAAATGCGGGCGCGCACGGAAATTCTGCGCATCCGCAGCTATGCCGGACGCTGGACGCTGACGCACAAAAGACTGCCAGACATCGGTCCCGGTGAGGACGCGCATAAGCACCGCATTGAGACTGAAACCGAAATCTCCGACGGCAAGGCGCTGGCCGAGGTGTTTCAGTCTCTCGGCCTGGTTGCAGCCTTCCGCTATGAAAAATGGCGAAGCGAGTGGGAGGACGGCGAAGGTCATTGCGTGGTGGACGAAACGCCGATTGGGGACTTTGCCGAGCTTGAAGGCACGGCGGAGTGGATAGACCGCACGGCCAAACAAATGGGCATCGATCCAGGGCGCTACATCACGCTCAGCTACGGGCGGCTCTTCGAGCAGTGGCGGGAGCGGCAGGGGTCGTCGGCCCAGGACCTGACCTTTGCGGCGGTTGCCGGGAGCGGTGTGCAGGGTTAGCTCTTCATCCATCACCCGGCAGATCAGAGCGAGCGACATGAGTCTGGCAACGCGTATGGGCACAGTGAGCCCGTCCCGTGGCGCGGAGCAGATTTTTACTGAAAATTTCCACAGATGCAGTGTCCGCGAGTTGAAGAGTTAGCATCGAAGGCATGGAGGTGAAAAATCAAATGACTCGTTCAAAACGTTTTTCCTTCGCTCTCGCAGCCGTTTTCGCTCTGGCTGTTCTGGCCGACTCTCCAGCCGCTATGGCTAAACAGAACCATCATGACGCGAAGCAGCTTGTCCGCGACAAGTCAGATGGCCGTCATGACATTGACCACCACGGCAAATACACGGCATCAGTGGAGATGAAGAATGGCAAGATCCATGCGATGCATGTTCGGCACTCGGTAAAGGGAGAAATCGCACTCAAGAAGTATAAGACACACAGGAAGATGGCTCTTAACACGCCGGGCCATGTGGTGTATGCGTCACTGGAATCGGGTATGTTCCAAGACCTGGGCACCGTGTATATCGGTTATTCCTATATCGATGACAACGGGGACGAAGAGATCTACTGGTATCCCGCGGAGATGATCGAAGACCCAGACACGGGTGCTGTGGAGTACGTTCCGACGAACTGAACGATCGAGCCTAGTCGGATCTTCATTGGTACGTCCACGGATGCAGCTCAACCCGATGGAGTGAAATTGGATTCGAGAGGGCGATTCGCGACAGACACATGCTGTCTGCCGCGAATCGCTATCTTCTTTGACAGAACCGGGCAAAAATCTGCATGAAACCCGGCATCCATCCCGCCTGCGCTACTTCTCCGTTCCGTGGCACTTCTTGTATTTCTTTCCGCTGCCACAGGGGCAGGGATCGTTGCGGCCCACTTTCTCCCCAGTTCGGCGCTGCACGGGCTGCCTCCCGTCTCCTCCGCCGGCAAAGCTTGCCACGGCGAGCTCGCGCTGCTTCTTGCGCTGGAACTCCTTCTCCAGCGCGTCGATGGTGGTTGAGGCCTGGCGGGTGGGAATGGAAATCTCGCGCGGAGCCGCCTCAAGCGTGGGCGGCTTTGCGGCGCTGGCCACGGGCGGCGCAGGAGGAACCGGCCGGCGCGGCTCGGGAGCGGCATTGACTGGCTGCCCGTCGGGTCCAAGAATCTGCATCCGGAACAGGAACCGGACCGTATCTTCCTGGAACTTCATCATCATGGCTTCGAACATGTCGTAGGATTCGCGCTTGTAGGCCACCAGCGGGTCCTGCTGCGCATAGCCGCGCAAGCCGATGCCTTCCTTGAGGTGATCCATCGACAGAAGATGCTCTTTCCATAGCCCGTCGATCACGCTCAGCATGACCATCCGCTCGTGGTAACGCATGGTCGGGCTAGAGAGAATCTTCTCCTTGGCCTCGTAATCCTGTTTCAACCTCTCAAAGATTGCCTCGCCCAATTCGTGGCGTTCGAGTTCCTGCGGCTGAATGCGCGCTGTCTTGAGGTCCAGGCCAAACTGGCCCACGAGCTTCTCTTCAAGGCCCTTTATGTTCCATCGGTCGGGATGCAGGTTTTCAGGCGCAAATTCGTCGAGCATTGCGCTCAGAATGCCGCCAACATAATCCTCAAGAATGAGTTCCTTCTGATCCGCCTCTTCGAGCAACGCCCGGCGCACACCATAGACGGCCTCGCGCTGCTTGTTCATCACGTCGTCGTATTCGAGCAGATGTTTGCGCGACTCGAAGTTCTGCGCCTCGACGGCTTTTTGCGCGCCCTCGATGCGATTTGAAATCATCTTCGACTCGATCGGAACGCCCTCTTCCATGCCCAGCCGCTCCAGCAGCGTGCTGATCCACTGCTTGGCAAAAATGCGCATCAGATCGTCTTCAAGCGACAGATAGAATCTTGACTCGCCGGGATCGCCCTGGCGTCCGGCGCGGCCTCGCAACTGATTGTCGATGCGGCGCGACTCGTGGCGTTCAGTGCCCAGAATGAACAAGCCGCCGGCCGCAACCACCTGTTCGTGATCCTGCTGTGCCGTATCCGCATGGCCCTTGAAGGCCTCGGACCACTCCGCATCGCCGACTTCGAACTCCTGGCCCTGATAGTAGAAGCGCAAAAAACCAGCCGGCGCCATGGGATTAATGGCGCCCTCGGCCACGCTGATGGCGCGCGCATGGCCTTTCTTCACCAACTCCTGGCGGGCCATGAAGTCCGGATTGCCGCCGAGCAGAATATCGGTGCCGCGGCCGGCCATGTTGGTGGAGATGGTGACCATGCCCAGCCGTCCGGCCTGGGCCACGATCTCCGCCTCGCGCTCGTGGAACTTGGCGTTCAGCACTACATGGCGCACGCCCTTGCGCTGCAGAATCCCTGACAGGCGCTCTGACTTTTCAATCGATGTAGTGCCCACCAGCACGGGCTGCTTCTTCTCGTGAAGGAGCGCAATGTCGTCGGCCACGGCCTTGTACTTTTCCTTCTCAGTACGGTACACCACGTCAGCATTTTCCAACCGGCGCATCGGCTTGTTGGTGGGAATTACCACGATTTCCAGCTTGTAAATCTTCTCGAATTCGGCAGCTTCGGTTTCCGCCGTACCGGTCATGCCGCTGAGCTTTTTGTACAAGCGGAAATAATTCTGAAATGTTATCGTGGCCAGCGTCTGATCTTCCTTGCGGATGTTGACGCCTTCCTTGGCCTCGATGGATTGGTGCAGTCCATCGGACCAGCGGCGCCCCGGCATCAAGCGGCCCGTGAACGTGTCCACAATGATGACTTCCCCATCCTTGACCACGTACTCCACATCGCGCTTGTAGAGGGCGTGGGCCTTGATGCCGGTCTCTACGTAGTGCTTGAGTTCCCAGTTCTCCGCGTCGGCAATATTGCCGATGCCGAGCAGCTTCTCGATCGTCTCCCAACCCTCGTCAGTCACGCCAATCGTGCGCTGCTTCTCGTCAACAATGTAGTCGCCGGTGAGGTACTTGTGTTCTCCTTCTTCAATCTCCTCGCCCATCACCAGTTCGGGAATGATCTTGCGCACGCGCGCGTATTTGTCAGTGGTCTGGTCTGTGGGGCCTGAGATAATGAGCGGCGTTCTGGCTTCGTCGATGAGAATCGAGTCTACCTCGTCGACGATGGCGTAGTAATGGCCGCGCTGCACACAATCTCTTATTTCGAACTTCATATTGTCGCGCAGATAGTCGAAGCCGAACTCATTATTTGTTCCGTAGGTGATGTCGGAGGCATAGGCGGCGCGGCGCTCTCCATCGTCAAGGTCGTGGACGATGACACCCACTGTGAGCCCCAGGAACTCGTAGATCTTGCCCATCCACTCGGCGTCGCGCTTGGCCAGGTAATCGTTGACGGTGACAACGTGAACCCCGTGACCGGCCAGGGCGTTCAGATAGCAGGCCAGCGTGGCCACCAGCGTCTTTCCTTCGCCGGTTTTCATTTCGCTGATCTTGCCCTGATGAAGCACCATGCCGCCGATCAACTGCACGTCGAAATGGCGCATCTGCACGGCGCGCCAACCCGCCTCGCGGACGACCGCAAATGCCTCGGGCAGTATCTCGTCGAGGGCGGCGCGCTCGGCGGCCTTGAGCTCTTCCTTATCCGTAATGCCCTGGGCGTCCGTGATGCCTTGAACCTTCGCCGCAATCCGGGCGCGGAACTCGATCGTCCTGGCCCGCAGTTGCTCATCCGAAAGCACCCTAGTCGAGTCTTCGAGGGCATTGATTTGAGCCACCACGGGCCATAACTTCTTCATCAGCCGTTCATTTGCCGTGCCAAAAATCTTCGTTAGGATCTTATCGAAAAACACATGAATCTCCGTTTCCCAGTGTAAATGGTGGAAGTTGCGCAGCCGTTGCGAACGCCCTGTGTTGCGCGGGCCAGCCTCTGAGTTGCGTGCCCCAGGTCTCGCCTTTGAGACCTGGGATCGACAGGCTCACATCCTCCACTCCAGCCTGTCGACGGGCTGGCCTCTGCGAATGCGTTTGAGCTGGCGGTGAAAATGCTTCAGCCGTCCCTCGGGCGTGTCCGGATCGCCCGAATCGTCCTGGTCCGCATCCTTGTCCTGCTTCACCTCCAGAACGTAGGCGAGGTCAGGCTGGTAAAACACTCGAACAAGTTGAAGGAATGCCATTCCCGCCGCGACGCAATACGGATAAAGCCTTGAACGCCGGCTTCCCACCCGTTTACGGAGCCGCAGGCGGATGCGCGAAATACAGTAGTAAACAAGAGTGACAACAACTAATAGAAAGGGAATAAACCCGGCCACGATGCACCAGCCAAAGATCGTATTCATGCGCATAATGACCCCCTCGTGACGCAGGCAGGACTTTCAAAAAGGAATGGGTCAAGACCACAAGGCACGCATAGCTGCGCTGCACAGCCGGAACCCGTTATTTTTGAGAAGAATTAACCGCGGCGCCGAGGGGGTGGCCGTTGGAAGGATGGGACGAGTACAGGAGCCTGGGGCACGCGACCGGCGTAAGCGTGGGCCAGCGGCGCGAAGAAGCTGAGAGGGGAGATGACACCGACAAAAAGAAGGGGCAGAATTGCGACCCAATCGGCGGCGTTGCCTGGATGGCCGTGTGGAACCAGCAGCAACAGGAGGGCAAAGCCGATTGCGAGTGCCGCAATAAGAAGTATTCCGCGCCGCTGCTGGATTGGATTCACCGCTGAGCTTCTCCTGTTGGGAATTATAGCGGATGGCGACAAGGGCCGCGCGGTAGTGTCCTATCGGTGCGTTGCCGGTGAAGGGTTAGGCATGGGATCTGCTATGACGCACGGAAGCCCCTCGTTGTCGAGAGGCTCGGTGATAATTCAGGTAAACGGCATTTTGCGAACTAACGCTATGCGGCCAACTGTCTGAGATCATTGCGGCAATGGGAACACCAATCAAACGGGAACCCAGTCATATGCCCCGCGATTTCCGCACCGTCGGGGGAATCGAACGGCTCCATGTGACCCCCTGCGTTGGTGGTGTGCCCCCCGTGGATTTTAGCCTTCTCGCATCCAATTCTGTGGCCCCTCGCGTATTTGTGAATGGTGTTCACATAAACCTCAAATCGCTCACGTTCCATAGGCGACTCCTTTCGTGCGTTCTATATACTCACGTTTCGGGATCGCGCGCAAGAGGTAAGTGTTTAAGGAATTTGGCAAAGGAATTGCTTAAGCCGAACACTCATTTCTTTGGCTTCTCGATAAATTCCTTCAAATGCTTTGCACACGATTCTGCGGTCCTTTGGAGCTGATTGGGCGTTGCCTTGCCGACCGCATAGCCGAAAACAACTTGGGAAGAACTATTGTCGATTACGGATATGCTGACACTCGTCCGCCCAAAAGCACCCGGCCCAGGATATCCTCCGTGTGAGCCGCTATTGTTGTCGCCATTGGTGTTATTGATGACAACTGCGGGCGTGCCCGGCGCTCTCTGACTGACGCTGCTCGTTATCGTGTAATCCGCCTTGTCTTTTTGGGTTACCACGACCAAAGGCACATTCTTCTTCAAAAAGGCGGCGACCAAGTAGGTTTCGTACCCCTCCATCGGTTCGATGTAGACGGTTGAGCCGCTCTTTAGTTGCGGAGCTTGAGCAAGCGAAAGGGCGGAGAATGTGAGAAGCACAAAGACGAGTGCGCGATTCATGGGAGCCTCCTTTTCTAGCGGCGTGCCGACCTTGTCCCCAATGCGTTTTTCTCGATTTGCGCAATTATAGGGCAATGGAACAGCAGCGCTTGGTCTTTGTAAATTTGCAACTTGCTATTACGACGCCCCCGAGCCCAACACCCAACCTTCCGCCCGCCGGTACAATGGAAAAGTAAGCAAGCACCCAGCAGACAATGGCGGAAACCGAAAAACAGAAGGCCCTGCCGCAGAAAAAGGATGAAGACCCTGTCGGCAAGGTTTACGACTCGCGGCTGATGAAGCGGCTGGGCCATTACCTGCGCCCCTATTGGGTTCAGGCCACCGTGTCTTCGCTGGCCGTTAGCCTGAAGTCGCTGAGCGATGTGACCGGGCCTTACCTGGTCAAGGTGGCTATCGACCGCTATCTGACGGGCAATCCCGGCCCGGCGACAAACTGGCTCACCCGGCGGCTCCCTGCCAGCCCCTACCACGGCATTACGGTGCTGGCCACCATCTACCTGGGTGCGCTGATATCGGCCTATTTTTTCGAATTCATTCAGACCTACCTGATGCAATGGATGGGCCAGAAGATCATGTTCGACCTGCGCCGCGACATCTTCCGCCACATGCAGAGGATGCACATCGGATTCTTCGACACTCATGCTGTAGGAAGGCTGGTTACACGGCTCACCTCCGACGTGGACGCCATCAACGAGATGTTCACCGCCGGAGTACTGGCCATTGTGGACGACTTCTTCAACCTGACCATCATGGCCGGGGTGATGCTCACCATTAACTGGAAGCTGGCTCTGATTGCCTTCGCCGTGCTGCCCTTGATATTGATTGTTACGCGCATGTTCCGCGACAGTGTGCGAGAAAGCTTTCGCCGCGTGCGCGCCGCCATCGCCCGCATCAACAGCTTCACCCAGGAACACATCAGCGGGATGAGCGTGGTTCAGTTGTTCAATCGCGAACAGCGCGCCTACGAGGACTTTGAAGACGTCAACCGGCTGCACATGATTGCCTTCAAGGACACCATCTTCGCTTACGCGCTTTACTACCCGGCGGTCGAAATACTGTCTGCCGTAGCCATTGCGCTGGTCATCTGGAGGGGCGGCTTTGGAGTGCTCACGGGGACGGTCACCATCGGGGTGCTGGCCATGTTCATTCAATACTCGCAGCGCTTCTGGAGGCCGATCCAGGACCTGAGCGACAAGTTCAACATCCTTCAATCGGCCATGGCGGCCTGCGAGCGCATCTTCAAGCTGCTGGACACGGCGCCGGAGATCGTGAACCCGGAGCATCCAATCCTGGGCGACGGAAGCAACCGCATCGAATTCCGCCATGTGTGGTTTACCTATCAGAAGCTGACCGGGGCGCAACAGGCGGCTGTGGCCGAGGCTGCCGGCACAGGGACGCCCAACGCGGCGAAATTGGCCGCGATTCCCGGCATCGAGTGGATTCTCAAGGATGTTTCATTCACCGTGGAGCCGGGGCAGACGGTCGCGATAGTTGGCCACACAGGGGCGGGCAAGACCACTCTGACCAGCCTAATGATGCGCTTCTACGATGTGACGGCCGGGCAGATCCTGGTAGACGGCGTTGACCTGCGCCAACAGGACCTGAACGCGCTCCGGCGGCATTTCGCCGTGGTGTTGCAGGACCCATTCCTTTTTACCGGCACGCTGGCTGAAAACATCCGGCTAGGCAACGAGGAAATTACCGAATCCGCGCTGCGTCAGTCAGCACAGGACGTCAACGTGCTGGACTTCATCGAAACCCTTCCCAAGGGATTCCACGAGCCGGTGCAGGAGCGCGGCAATTCTCTGTCGACGGGGCAGAAGCAGCTCATCAACTTTGCCCGGGCGCTGGCCTACAATCCGCGCATTCTGATTCTGGATGAGGCCACGTCGAGTGTCGATACGGATACCGAACTGCGCATCCGCGGGGCCCTGGAGCGGATGGTGGAAGGCCGGACGAGCGTGCTGATCGCCCATCGGCTCTCCACGGTGCAGCGGGCGGAAACGATTCTGGTGATGCATAAGGGGCAGTTGCGCGAGATGGGCAGCCATCAAGAGCTCTTGGCGCAGCGCGGGCTTTACTGGAAGCTGTATCAGCTCCAGTACAAGGACCAGGAAAACGGCCTGGGGGCGACCCATCTTGGTGAACCTTCCGCAGCAGTGTCGGCTGGATAATCCCCCTTTCGGCCCCGTTGCCTCGGCCCGCAATGCAACCGGGCAGGCCTGTTTTCCCCATATGCAAATCTCCCCTAACCGACCTCGGAAAAGTAGTGTCTAATGTGCGCATGGACATGAACGACCACGCGGCGATCCAGGCGGTTCTTGCAGGAGACAAAGAGGCTTATGGGGTGCTGGTGGAACGCCATAGCCATAGTCTCTTCCGCTTGGCCTATCGCATTACGGGCAACGAGGCCGATGCGGAGGACGTTGTTCAGGAGGCGTTCCTGCGCGGATACCGGAAGTTTGAAGGATTTGAGTCGCGGGCGAATTTCAGCACCTGGATCTACCGGATTGCCGTGCGTTGCGCGCTGGACCGAGTGAGAAGCCGGCGCGGAGACGAGACAAATTGGGCGGGGCAGGTGGGCGAATCGAACCATCCGGAACAGGATCAGTTGCAGGTTCCGGACCAGTCTGCAGGGCCTGATCGCCTGGTGTTGAGCGGCGAGATCGGATCGATGCAAGAGACAGCGCTGCGCAGCCTGACGGCTACGGAGCGCACGGCTTTTGTGCTGCGCCACATGGAAGACCGCACCACGGCGGAAATTGGCGCCGCGCTGGGCATTGAGCCCAACGCGGCCAAGCAGGCAGTATTCCGGGCCGTGCAAAAGCTCCGGCGCCGGCTGGCTCCCCTCAGGGTGGCAACATGATGCATTTGACGGATGAAGAGATGATTCAACAAGCCTACGGCGAAAGCGAGAACGTTGCTGCCGTTGAGCAGCACCTCAAGTCCTGCCAGGAGTGCGCTGACAACTACGCCGAACTGGAACGCGACCTGACCGGGCTGGATCGGGTGACTGCGCCGGCTCGCGATGCCCACTACGGCGAACGGGTTTGGGCCTCGATTGCTCCCACGCTTCGAGCATACGGGCCGGGATCGAAGTCAGCCGAGCGGGGCTGGTGGGCGAACGGGCTTTGGAAGGGTCTGGGTTATGCGGCGGCATGCGCCTTGCTACTGGCATGCGCATTCTACGCGGGCCTGCGATGGGAGCAAAGGAAGCAGCAGCCGGTGGCGAACGTGGAACACAAAGCCCCGCAGCAAAAACAGCCTATCGTGGTCGTGGTTCTTGACGATCACCTGGACCGCTCGGAGCGTTTCCTGGTGGAGTTGAAACATGCCGACATGGATTCAGCAGCCATGGCGTCGCCCATGCGCGACGAGGCAAAGAGCCTGCTGGAAGCGAATCGCGTGTGCCTCAAGAATGTCGCGCAGAGCAGAGATCCCGACCTGAATACGGCCCTCGATCACCTTGATCGCCTGCTGGCCGAGGCGGCCAACGAACCGGGCGGCCTGAACGCCAAGTCCATTGCCAAACTGCAGGACGAGATGAACTCCGATGGCCTGCTCTTCGAAGTGCGCGTGTTGCGCTCCAGAATCACGCATCAAGAGGGAATCGGGAGCGATCCGGCTAAAGGAGGAACAATATGAAGATAAGGCCTGGATTTCTTCCCGTTGTATTTGCGGGAATTGGATTGTTGCCGCTGAGCAGTGCCGCTCTTGAAATGGCTTTGCTGCCGGTTGGGCAATCCCTGACCAGCTTAAGTTCGCTGCCTGGAGTCGAAGACACGCCGGCCGCAATCGCCCAGACGGCCAGCAATCTGGCTCCTAATAACCCCGCCAGCAAGCTCTGCGCTGATGGAACGCGCGCCATCGATCAGGGCCGCTGGGCCGATGCCGTGAAGATCTTTACCCAGGTAGCCGGCCAGCATGGCGATCATGGCGACGGAGCGCTCTACTGGAAGGCCTACGCGGAAAACAAGCTGGGCCAGTCCAAGTTGGCCGTGAATGCGTGCGCGGAGCTGCGCGGCAGCTATCCCAAGAGCCGTTGGATCGACGACTGCGAAGCGCTGGAGGTTGAGCTTCACGCCAAGAGCGGCGAGCCGGTGCGCATCGATCCCAATCAGAGCGACGATGTGAAATTGCTGGCTCTGAACGCCATGATGCGCCAGGACGAGCCCCGTGCACTGGCAGAGATTCAAGCAATCCTCAACGGCGACTCAAGCGAAACGCTCAAGAAGGAAGCGGAGTTCATCCTCGGCCATCATTATTCCGATGCGACCTATGCGCAGATTGTTCGCATCGGCTATGTCGAAGGCGATGTTCGCATTGCGCGTGGCGCACAAAGCGCAAAGGCCGACAACGCAACGTGGGAGAAGGCGGTTGTCGACCTGCGGCTCGAAACAGGTTTCAGCCTGGTCACCGGCGCCGGACGCGCGGAGGTCGAGTTTGAAAACGCCTCGACCCTCTACCTGGGCGAAAACTCTGTCTTGACGTTCAATGACCTGCATGAGACGGCGGGCGTTCCCTACTCCGAAGTGGCGCTGCTTTCAGGCACTGTATCGCTGCATATTCATCCTTACGTGGCCGGCGAGAAGTTCATTTTGCGAACTCCCACCGACGACATTATCTCGAAGTATCCAGACAAAACCTACGCGCGCATCGGAAGCTTTACGGATGCCATGACGATTACTCCGCTCGAAGGCGGCGTTCTCCATCTGCCGGGAGTCTCAGACGACGCGATCGCCAGCGGACGGACCTGGACCTATCGTTCCGGCCTGCTTGACGATGCTGCGGGCGCAGATAATAACGAGGCATCCTCCGAGTGGGACAAGTGGGTGGGAGACCGTGTTACCCAGCGAACTGCCGCGACCTCTGAAGTGATGGAAGCCGCAGGGCTGACGGCGCCCATACCCGGCCTCGCGGAGATGGCCGGCCAGGGGAAATTCTTCGATTGCGCGCCGTATGGAACCTGCTGGGAGCCGAACGATGCCGTCAGCCAGGAAGTGAGTCTGAAGCGAGGGCCGGGGAGCCGGCATCCGAGCCTTATTCTGGCCGCCTATCGCCCGGTCGCGCAGCCCTGGCCGCAAGCGCAACCGGACGCAGCGGCGAAGCTCGAAACTATGGACCGTGAATTCTTCCCCTGCGCTCCGGGCGCTCTGCGCTACCGCGTTGCGAAGGATCCAACCACCGGCAAGGAGACGGTGATCGACCTGGGGCTTGGTCAGAGGGCGCGGTACGGCTGGGCCGTGTGCCACGCGGGCAGTTGGATTCGCCACAAGAAACACTATGTGTGGGTGGCAGGCATCAAGCGGCGGCATCTGGAGCCGGTTCGCTGGGTCAAGAGCGGGCACAAGGTGGGATTCGTTCCGCTGCATCCCTACGACGTGAAGGGCCAGCATGCGATCAACGTCAAGCACGAAGTGTTCATGGTTCGAGACAAGGATACAGTTATTGCGGAGCCGGTAAAGCTCGATGCCAGGAGTCCAATCGAGTTTCTCCCGTCGCCACCCAAGGAGTTTCGCGCCGCCCCATTGCGGCCACTGGAGCGCGCGGAAGCTCCGCATATGGAAGCGCACCCGTTCGTCAATCCGCGTGAGATCAAGGGCGTCGAGGTCAATCGCGCGGCTATTCCCATCCACTTCGATGCCAAGTCGCACAGCTTCACGATGCCTTCGGAGCAGATGCGGGGAGGGAAGACCGTAACAGTTTTCGGGCCCATCACCAACCGCAGCGGCAGCCTGCAGGCGCGCGGCAACAGCTATAACGGAGGCAGCGGCTTCCGCGGCGGTGGCAGCAGCGGATCAAGTAGCGGCTCTGGCGGTGGCAGTTCGCACAGTGGCGGCGGCATGAGCAGCTCAAGCAGCGGCGGTTCTCATAGCAGTGGAGGCGGCGGATCAACCGTCAGCAGTTCCAGCTCATCCAGCAGCAGCGGCGGCTCTCACCACTAAGCCTGGGCCAGTAGAAACAAAGAGGCCAACCGCCACGGCGGATGGCCTTTTCATTTCAGTCAGTCAAATCGTGCCGAAGTTACTTGGCGGCCACCAGCGGTTGAGTGCTGAGGGTGCCATTGGCGTAGCCCTTGGCGATTTCGGTAATGGCGATGGGCGCGTAGTCTCCGGCGTGGCCGGCTTGTCCGAACTGCGTCATGCGCTGGGCAACCACTTTCTGCATGGCTTCGCGAGCAGGCTTCATGTAGTCGCGTGGATCGAACTTCTCCGGCTGCGTCCACAGGACCTTGCGGATGGCGCCGGTGATGGCCAGTCGGTTGTCCGTGTCCACATTGACCTTGCGCACGCCGTTGCGGATGCCGAGCTGAATCTCCTCGACGGGCACGCCCCAGGTTTCTTTCAGCTTGCCGCCGTACTCGTTGACGATGTCCTGCAAGTCTTTGGGCACTGACGAGCTGCCGTGCATGACCAGATGAGTGTTGGGCAGGCGCTTGTGGATGGCGATCAGCACATCCATCTTGAGGACCGTGCCGTCGGGCTTCTTGGTGAACTTGTACGCGCCGTGGCTGGTGCCGATTGCGATGGCCAGAGCATCGACGCCGGTAAGCTCGGCGAACTCGACTGCCTGGTCAGGGTCGGTGATGTGGTCGAGACCCGAACCGCCTGCGCCGTGGCCGTCCTCAACGCCGCCCAGAACGCCGATTTCACCTTCGACGGTGACGCCGCGCTCATGGGCAAAGTCGACAACCTTGCGGGTGACTTCAACATTCTCTTCAAAGCTGGCCGGAGTCTTGCCGTCGGCCTTCAGAGAGCCATCCATCATGACGGAAGTGAAACCGAGTTCGATGGCGCTCTTGCAGGTCTCAAAACTGTTGCCGTGATCCTGGTGCATGGCGATGGGAATGTCTGGATAGAGTTCGCTGGCCGCGAGAATCAGGTGAAAGAGATAGCGGTCCTGGGCAAACTGGCGTGCGCCGCGTCTGGCCTGGATGATGACCGGCGAGCGGGTTTCCTTGGCCGCTTCCATAATGGCCTGGATCTGTTCCATATCGTTTGCGGTCTTTTGCCTGAAACAAAAAACGCCCTTGGCGGCCTCGTCGAGCAGCTGCCGCATGGAGACTAATGGCATATTGAATTCTCCTTTTTGGATGGCCTGGCCGCCGTGGCGCTCGGGGCCCGTTGAGGGTCAGGAAAACAGCCTCGCGGGCGGCAGGAACTGCAATCGTCTTTATGGTAGCAGAGGCGCGCAAGGGAAAAGTGTGCTTTGGAACACACTGGAGGGGCGCGGTCCCATCTTGGAACCAAGCCTGAATCTGCCGGCATATGGAATAATCTGCCGGTGACCCTTGCTGCGGCAACTTCCCCCGGCAGTTGGTACCTGGTGGCCTGCGCCGCGGGGACGGTGCTGCTGCTTCTTGTCCTCATCGCCAAAGTCCGGCTGCACCCGGCACTTGCGCTGGCCGTAGCCGCGTTTGGTCTGGGCGTGGCCTCAGGGATGCCGCTCAAACAAGTTCCGCTGGCCTTCACTGCCGGCGTGGGCAACCTGATGGGGCACATTGCTATTGTCCTCGGCCTGGGAGCGGTGCTGGGGCGGTTGCTGGCCGGTTCCGGCGGCGCGGCTTCGCTGGGCAGGCTCCTGGTGGATCGCTGTGGGACTTTAGGCTTGCCATGGGCTCTGCTGGTTCTGGGCATCGTTGTCGGCATGCCGGTGTTCTTTGAAGTCGGCCTTGTGCTGCTGATGCCGATTGTGGCCGAAGCTGCGCGGCGCACCGGTCGCCCGCCGGTTCTGGCCGGAATGCCCCTTCTGGCCGGGCTCTCCATTGTTCATGGCACGTTGCCGCCTCATCCTGCCGCCATGCTGGCCGCAGCCCAGTACCACGCCGACCTGGGCCGCACGATTTTGTGGGGACTGGCCGGCGGACTTCCTGCCGCTGCCGTGGCTGGGCCGGCGCTGGGATGGCTCTATTGCCGCCGTTGGGACCGCAAGCAGAACAAGGCTGCGCCCATTGCCGAGGAGCTTCCCCTGTTCTCAGCGACGCCGGAAGAGGAGTCGCAGATCGAACAGCAGGAGGAAGCAGCGGCGGCTCACAGAAAAATAACTGTAAAGGCCGTCCCTGCACCGGCCGGTCCGGCGCGCGCAGCCACGGCCATCCTGCTGCCCATCGCACTGATCTTTCTTGGCAGCTGGGCCGACTCAATCGCCGCGCCGGCGAGCCTGGTAAACCAGATTCTCCACTTCATCGGCAGCCCCGACATCGCGCTCATTATCGCCGTGCTGGCGGCCCTGATGACGCTCGGTCCCCGCATCCAGACGGGACAGCATCACGGCCCCGAGTTGCTGCGGAGGCTGACCACCGAGTCCTTCGAGCCCATCGCCAACGTGCTGGTCATTCTGGCCGCCGCGGGCGGCCTAAGCGGCGTGTTGCGTGATTCCGGCGCGGCCCAGGCGACTGTGAGCCTGGCATTAGGGGCGCACATGCCGCCCCTGGTGCTGGCTTGGGTTTTGGCCGCAGTCGTCCGTGTCTCCATGGGATCGGCCACCGTGGCCATGGCGGTGGCTTCGTCGGTGCTGGCGCCGCTGGCCGGCCACGCCGGGGTGCGGCCTGAATTGCTGGTACTGGCCACCGGCACCGGTTCCTTAATTCTTTCTCATGTCAACGATCCCGGCTTCTGGATGATCCAGTCGTTTTTTAAGCTGGAAGTGAAGGACACGCTGGCGACGTGGTCGGTGATGGAGACAGTGCTGTCAATTACCGGATTGGGAACCACGCTGCTGCTGGCGGCTGCACTGCGGTAACTGATTTATCTTCAAACGACGAAGCGTACCGCGGTCATGGTGGCTATGCAAAGGCCCTTTGACAAATTGCCCATTCCTGCGGCTTTGCCTCGCGAAAGAGACTGAATGGCTGAACTTTCTGACCTACTTCGCCAAAACACCAGCCCAGTAAGCCGTGGTCGTCGGCTTCTTTCAATCGTTCAACAGAGTCGTCTGAGAACTCACGCTGCAAAAGCTCCTCGACCAACGTTTTTAGTCTGCCAAAGGTCTTCTTATAGCCGTTCGCAAGCGCCTGTCTCTTATTCAGTTCAAAGACACGAACTGTTTCTCGCCCCTTCGGTATTGGGCCTTCAGAGATAGGATCGACACGAGCCATGATGTTTCCAGTTCTTGGCTCAAAATCCAGGTACTCCCAGGGGTTTTCGATTGTCGGGTCAATGAGAAGTGGTTGGTCACCGTCGGTTGGGAACTGCTTGCCTTTCTTTCCGCCGCAGATGCTGCAACAAAGTAAGAGATTTTCCCACACATACATTCGGTCGCGATATTCGGATTTCGGCCTGAAGTGCTCTATGTCTCTGCTCTCATTGTTGACGCAATACATACAAAGCTCGCCAGGACCGGCCATCTGCTTCAGTGTGGCCAAAACGCCGAGGACGGTCTCCAAGCGTCTCCGGATTTCCCAATGAGTCGTCGCACTGAAACCGGCTTTCGGCGAACCATCGACTTCGGCCTGATACCGTTCCAGTTCCCGAGCGATAGCCTCAGCAAGGACGACTCTTTCAATCTTCCGCATCTTTACTCTCCGGATCGGCGGAAATAAAAAGCTCAAGCTTTTGTCTCTTGTTCTCTTCGGGAGCGGAAAGGATGAGGCCGCGTGTTTCTTTGCTATGAGTTCGGAATAACTGCTTCGGCTTTCAACCGCTTCGTCGGACCGGGTATTCTGCAAGCCCAAGGCTTCGGAAAGAAGCGCCGTGTCAACCGTCGATGCAACGATCTTGCGGTATTCCTCATCGCTCAAGCGGCGGGGTTCGTCTCCACTCCCGGGCTCGGGAAGCACAAAGAGTCCATTCGGATCGGCTGCTTGGAGAATGATTGGACTGTGGCTGGTCACAAGGAATTGCACTTTACGAAAATGCCGCTTCAGCCAGAAGCCGATCTCACGCTGCCATGAGGGGTGAAGATGGGCGTCAATCTCGTCGATCAGGACAACGCCGCTGCGCTTGAGGAAAATCTTGCCCTGTTCATCGCGGCCGTAGAGACCCTCAAGACCGAAGGTGGCGATCATGTGGGGCACGATGTCGGCTACTAAGATGATGGCAACCCGATGCCCGTCGCTCATATCGAACCAGGAAAGCTCCACGCCGTTCGAGTCCATGAGCCAGAGGCCCCTTGAATCGACATGATCGACGAAGAACCTATCGGGCAGGAGGCTGTCCCGCATCAAATCCAGGAAAAAGGCAAGCTGATCTGCGGCGGGTTGCGATCCTTCAAGCTGTTGAAATCTGAGTGCGGTCAGCCAGGGATCTACTTCCGAGAGCGTTGCAGCTTCTAAGAACAAGGTGGCAAACCGCTCGGAATCCTTCGTCCGCTGAATCGGTTCGACATTTTCTTTCGGGCTGGTAATCCGGCGAAACGGACCGTACCCGCAGGAAAACCATCCTTTGAGAGGCTCGCCAGACGGACGGCGATCAGCTTGGTGATGGGAAAAAACGCCGCTAAGTAGCGCTCCGCTATTCGTCGTTATGAAGTTAGCTTCCTCGTACGAGTGAATATCTTCCGAGTACGGCTTCTTCTGGGAAAAATTCGCTGGAATCTCATCATCGGCAGCGGACGGAGAGAACCGAAGCCGAATCTGACAGGTCAAAGGGACTGACGACTTGCGACAAAAGAAGGAAGCAATCGGTTGCAGGCTGACTCTCGCGTCGGGCGGCACAAGACAATATGCAATCGCTTTAAGCAGCGTGCTCTCCCCCGAACCATTGCTTCCGGTAAAGACAGTCCAGCCAGCAAACTCACCGTTGCCTCTGTCGAGGTCGAAATCCAAAGACTCGAAGCCACGGATGTTTTTCAACGAAATCTTGCTGATGTACACGGACAGCCTCTTCTACGCAAATGAACTACTTGCCGGTATCGTACATGAACCCTCCGGCCACCAGAAAGGAGGCCGTTCACATCGCGTTACTGCCCCAGCACCGCCCGTTGCGCCACGAAGATTTCCTTTAGACCGACCTCTGCGAGATCGACGAGCGAGTTTAGCTGCGCGCGAGAGAATGAACCTTTCTCCGCCGTTGCCTGGGTCTCGATCAACCCTCCATCGGCAGTCATCACTACGTTCATGTCCACCTCGGCTTGCGAATCTTCCTCATAGCAGAGGTCGAGCAGTTCGGTTCCGTCGACGATTCCAACCGAGGTAGCCGCCACCAGTTGCTTCAATGGGGAATGCTTGAGCGTTCCCGCCTCGACCAGCGCATTCAGCGCCAGGGCCAGCGCGACGGCCGCGCCCGTGATCGCAGCGGTGCGCGTGCCCCCATCGGCCTGGATCACGTCGCAGTCGAGAATCACCGTGCGCTCGCCCAGGGCGTGCATATCCACGACCGAGCGCAGACTGCGGCCAATGAGCCGCTGAATCTCGTGCGTCCGGCCGCCGATCTTGCCGCGTTCGCTTTCCCGCGGGGTCCGAGTCACCGTGGACCGCGGCAGCATGGCGTACTCCGCCGTGACCCAGCCGCGCCCGGTATTGCGGAGCCATCCGGGAACCCCTTGCTCGATGGTGGCGTTAGTCAGGACGCGTGTATTCCCAAACGAGACCAGAACGGAACCTTCCGCGGTCTGCACAAAACCGGGGGTCAGGGTGAGTGGACGGAGCTGCGCGGGGGTTCTGCCACCAGGCCGGAAGAACCGAGTTGGGACTTGCATAGGGAAATTGTACGGGAGAGCGGAAGGGGCGCTGAGGCGGGAACGGGGCCGGTCCCAGGATGGGAAAACAGGTTACTCTCGATCCGGAACGGGAAAGACGACTTAACCAATTGAAAGCAAGTTGATTAAGTCGATCGCGCATTGCGAACTTGTTCCAATATGGGAGAAATGACTCGTCGCTGATGTAGGCCACTGTATGGGAATTGGACAGGAAGTTCTTCCCTTATCAGGAACTTAGGTTTGGCGTTCTGGTTTGGCACGCTACGTGTAATTGAACAGGACAAAGCAAAGGCGCAAACGCTGAAGCGGGACAAACACAAAAGGAACCTGGGACAGCCAAAAGGGAATAGGGGCAATCAAAAAGGGGACTCGGGGCAACCGCCAAGGGGCTTGGGATTAGCGGCAAAGGACCTGGGACTGGCAGCAAGGGCATCGATAAATGGCTGATCTCCGATCAAAAGGCGCTCGTCTTTGATCACCGACAACATATTCACTAACAAAGAAAGGGAGCGGATCATGCAACTGGCGAAGCAAGTGGAGGGATGGGAAGGCTGGAAGCGCAGGCGCGTGGAATCGGGGGTAGAGACGCTGGCCACGTTGCGCAGCGAGAGCGAGAACCTTGCTGAGGTGGCGCACGATGCCAGAAACATGGTGGCGGCGCTGGGGCTCTACTGCGACCTGCTCCAGGAGCCGGGAGTGCTTGCGACCGCATATCTGCACTATGGAAACGAGTTGCGGCTGGTTGCCGCGGCCAGCGGCAGGCTGGTGGAGAAGCTGGTGGCTTTGGATACCCAAGGCACGCCGACGGCAGGCTCCACGCGTGCCGAACGATCAGAACAAGGAAACTGGCCTCAGGGAGCCGCATCGGCAGCCCGGTCTCGGCAGGCTCAGCGCTGGGATCTGATGCCGGCCGTACCCATCGACAACCTGGCGGCAGAGTTGCTGGCCAACCGCAACCTGTTGGCAGCATTGGCCGGGCCGTCGATTGCGTTGACCGTAGACACCGATGGGGGCGCACTGGCGGTGAGGCTTACGGGAGAAGACCTGACACGCGTGCTGGTAAATATGGTGAAGAACGCCGCGGAGGCTATGCCCGGTGGAGGCAAGATCCGATTGCACCTGGGTGAGCGGCTCACACAACCCGGCACTGCGAAGTTGCTCTCGCTCACCATTGAGGATAGCGGCCGGGGCATTCCGGCCGATGCCCTGGACAAAATCTTCGAGTCCGGATTCACCACCCAGCCGGCCTCTCCAGGCAGCGACACCTGGCCGGTGGCCCATCGCGGGCTCGGCTTGTCCATCACCCGATCGATCATTGAAGTAGCGGGCGGGCGGATTTCTGCGAAAAACCACGACCCTGCCGGAGCTCGTTTTGAGATTGAATTGCCGGCCCGGACGCGCTGACCACGAACGCCCGTCAGGAGACGCCGGAACCAGACCAGCCGGTGAGTCCAGCCGGCGAATCCAGGATCACCCTTCCACCATCCATTCACCGAATCACGCGTGAGGCGCATACAATGCTCGAGACAGTACAGGGCGCGAGAAACATGGAACTCATCCCCCAACTAGCGGAACCGCCGGTGCGGCTGCACCTTCTAGTGGTGGACGCGGACACCGCGATGCGGTCGGCTTGCGCCGAGATAGCCGCCAACCTGGGGTACGCGGTGGAGAGCACCGGCGATCTGGGCCACGCGCGTAGCCTGCTGCGCGGCCGGGCGGCCGACATCCTGCTCGTCAACCTGCCGGCGGGCAGCAACAGCGGCCTTGAACTGGTCTCCGAAGTGAAGCTGCTTTACCCGGATACGTCGGTGATCGCCATGACCGCGTCCGGATCGGTGAATGCTGCTGTCGAAGCCATGCGTTGCGGAGCCTCGGACTACCTGACCAAGCCCTTCGCCATGGACGAGCTTTCGACCGTGCTCGACCGCGCAGCGCAAAACCACCTGACCGACACCGCGACTCGCCAGTTGCGCGAGCGGCTGCGGCTCTCGCAAGGCCTGGGGGCCATGATCGGCCACTCCGGGGAGATGGAAAAGCTCTATCGCATCCTCTCCAAAGTCGCCCAGTCCTCGCACCCGGTGCTGGTACTCGGCGAGAGCGGCACGGGCAAGGAGCTGGTGGCTCGCACCATTCACGCCTACGGCCCCAACTCGCAGAAGCCGTTCCTGCCCGTAGACTGCGGTTCGCTGGTGCCGACACTGATTGAGAGCGAGTTGTTCGGCTACGTGAAGGGCGCTTTCACGGGGGCCAACAAATCCAAGGATGGATTACTGGTCTCCGCCGAGGGCGGGACAGTCTTTCTGGATGAAATTGGCGAGCTCTCACTGGACCTTCAGGCCAAGCTGCTGCGCGCATTGCAGGAAAAAGAGGTTCGCCCGGTGGGAGCAACGCACCGCATTCCCATCAAAGCGCGCATTGTGGCCGCTACCAACCGCGACCTGGCGGTGATGGTGGAGAAGGGTACCTTCCGCAAGGATCTTTTCTACCGGCTCAATGTGGTGAACCTGCGGCTGCCTTCGCTGCGCGACCGGCGCGAGGACATTCCGCTGTTGGCGGCTCACTTTCTCGACCGCATCAGCCGGGAGCACGGGCGGAAATTCACACTGAGCGACGAAGCGCTGCGCACAATGATGCGCTACGACTGGCCGGGGAATGTAAGGGAGCTCGAACATGCCGTCGAACGGGCCAGCACCATGTGCTCCGGTCCCGTGCTTCAGTTGGGAGACCTTCCCACGCAGTTGCAGCAACAGGGTCTGGAAGCCCGGCGCTCTGCCGCGGCCACCAGTGAGCCGGCCGGAGAGACCGGCGCCGCACCTGCGGTGAGGACGCTGGCCGAACTGGAACGGGATGCGATTCTGGGCGCCATCCGCACGCTGAATGGCGACAAGCTGCAGGCTGCCAAGCTGCTGGGCATTGGCAAGACCACGCTCTACAGGAAGTTGAAGGAGTACGGGATCGCCGACCCCCTTCGGGAACAGTGACCGCTCCGCGCAATGGCATTTTCCCAGTGGCAGCAAAGCGATGCCGTGGCGCTCCAGTGGCGCATTTGTGAAGACACCGGCATCGTGCAAAAGGTTAAATATGCCAACTGGCAAGTGTGTAAATGCCTTGCGGCATGAGCGAATCGAGCCGATATACCAAAGGTGGGAACGCCCACGGTTCCAGGCGGAGATGGAGCCGGCCAAACCGAAAGAACAGGGCCGGAAGTCCAAGCCTGGACCATGAACCAGAGCGAAACCGAACAAGCATTGAACAGGCATTGAACAAGAACTGAACAGGCGCTGAACAAACAATGAAAGAGGACCTGCGGATGAGTATTTTGATTGTGACTGGAATTGAAGGCGCCAGCAACTGCGCCACTGTGGTGGGTTCACAACTGGGTATGGAGGTTGAAGTGGCGGAGGGGCGCAAGGCCGCGCTGACCGCGCTGCGCCGCCAGGAGTTTGCCGTCGTGGTGATCGATGAGACGATGGCCGAGTGCGATCCGTCCGCGGCCGAAGCGATCTGGGATCGCGCCTCATTGGCAATTCCGCTGCAGATCAACTTCGCGCTCTCCGGGGCGGCGCGGCTGGTCCGGGAGATTCGCGCCGCCCTCCATCGCCGCGAGCGTGAGCAGACGCTGGCCCGCCGCGCGGCTGCCTCGGCCATGGAGCACGAGCTGAAGACTACAGTTGCCAGCCTTCTGCTGCATTCGCAACTGGCTCTGTCCGGAAGCGAAGTGTCTTCGCCTACCGCCGAAAGGCTGCGCATGGTGGCCGACCTGGCCAGCAACCTGCGCCAGCAGCTGAACGTGCCGCCCGTAGCCCGTGGTGAAACGGCAGCCTGAGGGCGCGATCCTTCAAATTGGAATTCTCGTAGACAAGTTCATTGCGTTGCACGTCCGCCGCGGCGGACCTGGGCAGCATTTGCCCCGGCGTTTTTTCCCCCTTGCGCTGCGGCCACGGAATACACCCCATGGCTTAATCTGAAGGCAGCATGAAAGATTCGGCCGTTCTGCTTATCGATTGCCCTGACCGCAAGGGGCTGGTGGCCAGCGTTGCAAGCCTGCTCTATCAGCGAGGGGCCAACATTCTGCACGCCGACCAGCACCAGGACCACGATCTGGGCCTGTTTTTCATGCGCGTGGAATGGGCGCTGGACTCCCCGGATCGCTTCGATCTGGATGGATTCAAGACAGCATTTGCGACCCTTGCTGCAGAGCTCGGCATGCGCTGGCAGCTGATCTCCCGCGCACGGCAGACAAGGGTGGCGCTTTTCTGTTCGCAGTATCTGCACTGCATGGCCGATCTGCTCGACCGCTGGAAGAGCGGCGAGTTGCATTGCGATATTCCATTAATCATTTCTAATCATCGCGAGGTGGAACCGCTTGCCGGGTTCTATGGGATTCCCTTCGAATTCGTGCCGATCACGCCGGCCACGCGCGCCGCAGCTGAAGCCCGCCAACTGGAGCTGCTTGCCCGTCACGGGGTGGAGCTGGTGGTGCTGGCGCGCTACATGCAGATTCTTTCGCCTGCATTTGTTGCCCGCTACCCGGCCTCGATCATCAACGTGCACCACTCCTTTTTGCCGGCCTTTACCGGAGCCCGCCCGTACCACGCGGCCCACGCGCGGGGAGTGAAGCTGATCGGCGCCACCAGCCATTATGTGACCGGCCTGCTGGACGACGGACCGATCATCGAGCAGGACGTGGCGCGCATCTCGCACCGCGACCAGGTGGAAGACCTTGTTGACCGGGGTCGCGACCTGGAGCGCATTGTTCTCTCCCGCGCCGTGCGCTGGCATCTCGACCGCCGCATCCTCTGCTACGGCAACAAAACAGTGGTATTCGATTGAATAACAGGCGGTCAGGGACCAAGGGACCGCGCAAGCCCGCCGGAGGCGCCCGGATGGATATCCCTGGCTCTTGATCTCTGGGCTGGAAGCCGAATCCCGGGACAGTGCTTCCACTGGTTTCGGCGTATCGCTCATCACAGACAGGACGAATTCGGTCGCCCTAGGCTCATTGCCGCAGTGTCGGATGCCACGTCCGTGCCCCCAGCCGGACTGCGTCCACCTGGCCAACGAGGCAACGCAGAACTCCGCTGGTCTGACCTCCCGCTTGCTAAGGAAGCGAGACGAAAATCCGCCAAAAACCGGCAAGAATGAAGGGATCAGCACATCATGAAATACGCAGTCACGGGCTTGAAGCTCGCCATCTGTCTCGCCGTGCTCTCAGCGGCGCCAGCTTTCACACGAACCCCATCCGATGAGGCAATCTCGGATGCAACCGCCGCTCCGGTGGCTCACGTTTACGTTCAGACAACCAAGGGGGTGGACGATTTCACTGCGACCTCAACCGGTAAACTCACACTGGTCAAGGGGTCGCCATTTGCAACCGTTGGTCAGATGGAAGGCGTAACCAGTAAGTATCTGATCAGTGCGGGAAATATCGACCTTCATGTGTACCCCATCGAGTCCACCGGTGGCTTGGGTAAGCAAGTGTCCGTGATCAATACACAAGATTACGGTGGCTCCGAGTGTGGAACCGACCCAAGTGGTGTCTTGGACCTCAGTGGACGATACTTTTATGGCGAACTCTTCGGTGCGGTGGACCAAAATGACAACCCCATCTGTTCCGCTTGGCAAACATATCATCTGGAGCCCAATGGGCAATTGGTTTTTCTAGGGGATATGGAATACTCCAGTTGGTACTCGGAAGGTGATGGTAATGGTGATGTTGCTCCGAGCTCGTTATCAACTATCAGCAGCAACGATAAGTTTGCTTATGGAGCTATGCCTGCGCCCGGGGAGGGATACACAGTCAGCGCATTCTCTACATTTGCAATTGCGGCAAATGGACTCCTGGAAGTTAGTGGATCATTCAGCGAATCTGACCCAGCCGACAACCCAAATAGCCCCAACGACAATGGACCATTGCAGTTCTATCCGGGATTTCAAGCAGCTGATCCTGTAGGCAACTACTTGGTAGTTAATATGTATTCAGCGGATGAGTTTGGAAAGGTGTGCGTCCAGCGAAGGCTGGCATGAACAGTGGGTGCAAGTCCCACCGGGGTAAGAGTCCAGGCCCCGTAGCTTGAATAGCAGGGTGGAGAGGAAACTTTCCATTTTGAAGCCTAT